>Ga0209592_1000036_pt1 | contig 32116 bp, 38 predicted proteins | sample PPLLak2March2015_2_FD_187251 | JGI IMG/M metagenome (GOLD analysis project Ga0209592, IMG submission 187251) | Freshwater sediment microbial communities from Prairie Pothole Lake near Jamestown, North Dakota, USA - PPLs Lake P8 Core (3) Depth... | ecosystem: Environmental > Aquatic > Freshwater... | reverse complement strand
CGGCTGGATCTGCGGCCACGCCGCGGGCACCACGCTCGACAAGAAGTACCTGCCCGGCTCCTGCCGCGGCACGCTGTAAGTCGCAGCTCGCTTCGAGAAAGGCGCCCTTCGGGGCGCCTTTTTTTTGGTACCGTCCGGCATGGAGTTCCTGCGCTGGCCGGTGATCCTTCTCATCGCCGCCTACATCGGCATCGGCTGGATGCTTTGGCTCAGCCGGAACAGAATAGAAGCATGAAGGCCCTCGCACTGGCGGCGATCGCGGCCCTCGCGCTGCCGGCGCATGGGCAGGGGCGCCAGGACCCGAACCTCGCGCATCCGCACGAGCTGCTGACGGTGAAGCGCGACGGCTACACCATCGCGGGCCTGGTGACCCATCTCCCGGGGGAAAACGCTCTGCAGTACGGCGTTGCGCTCTTTCCCGGGCACCCCGGCATCCTCAAGCTGCGCCAGGAGGGCGGCGAGCTCAAGTTCGACATGCGCGGCAACTTCCTCGTGCGCACGCGCCGGCACTGGCTCGACCGCGAGACGCTGGTGATGGTGGTCGACGCGCCCTCGGACCACTGGCCGACCTTCTACCAGGAGTTCCGCGAGACGCCGCGCTACGGCGCCGACGTGGCGGCGCTCGTGGCCGAGGCCTCGCGCAGGTACGGCGTGGCCGACTGGACCTTCATCGGCACGAGCGAGGGCTCGGTGAGCGCCTTCCACGCCGCGCGCATGAACCCGGAGCTGGCGCGCCGCGTCATCCTCACCGCCTCGGTGTTCGTCGCCGGGAAGAACGGGCCCGGGCTCTCGAGGGTGAAGTTCGAGGCGCTGAAAAGCGAGCTGCTGTGGGTCCACCATGCCGACGACCCGTGCCGCTTCACCTCGTACCGCGACGCGCAGGCGTTCGCGAAGCGCAGCGGCCGGCCGCTCGTCACCGTGCGCGGCGGCGGCCCGGGGCGCGGCGAGCACTGCGAGGCCTTCACCGCGCACGGCTTCGTCGGCGTGGAAACCGCGGCGCTGAGGGCGATGCATTCGTGGATCAGGACCGGCCAGGTGCCGGCGGACGTCGCCCCGTGAGCACCATCGCGGCACCGAACACGCTCTACGCGAGAAGCGGCGACGTGCACATCGCCTACCAAGTGATCGGCAACGGGCCCGACCTGGTATTCGTGCCGGGCTGGGTCTCGCACCTCGAATATGCCTGGGAAGACCCTTCGCTCTCCCGGTTCCTCGGGCGCCTCGCGTCGTTCTCGCGCTTGATCCTGCTCGACCGGCGCGGCACCGGCATGTCCGACCGGGTCGTGGATCTGCCCACGCTCGAGCAGCGCATGGACGACGTGCGGGCCGCCATGGACGCCGCCAAGTCCCCACGGGCGGCGCTGTTCGGCATTTCCGAGGGCGGACCGATGTGCATGACGTTCGCCGCCACGTACCCGGAACGCACCTCCCGGCTCTTGCTCTACGGCACGTTCGCGCGCGGCCTGCGCGCGGCCGACTATCCGATCGGCATGCCGCAGGAGATGCTGGAGAAGAACCTTAAGCTCCTGGAGAAGTCGTGGGGAACCGGCACTAGCGCGCGCGACTTCGCGCCGAGTCTTGCTGCCGACGAGGCTTTCCGCCAATCCTGGGCACGCATGGAGCGCCTCGCCGTGAGCCCTGCGGGAATCAAGACGCTGGTCAGGATGCTCTACGAGACCGATGCCCGCCACCTCCTCGCGGCGATCCGCGTCCCGACGCTCGTCCTTCACCGCGAAGGCGACCTGGTGACGCGCGTGGCCGGAGGACGCTACGTCGCCGAGCGCATCGAGGGCGCGAGATTCGTCGAGCTGCCCGGCATCGACCACTGCCCGTGGGTCGGTGACAGCGACGGGCTGCTCGACGAAGTCGAGGAGTTCGTCACCGGCGAGCGTCATCGCCCGGAACCCGACCGCGTGCTCGCCACCGTCATGTTCACCGACATCGTCGGCGCCACCGAGCGCGCGGCCGCCATGGGCGACCGGCGCTGGCGCGAGCTGCTCGAGCGCCACCACGCCGCGGTGCGCGGCCAGCTTTCGCGCTTCCGCGGCGTGGAGATCGACACCGCCGGCGACGGTTTCCTCGCCAGCTTCGACGGCCCGGCGCGCGCCATCCGCTGCGCCGCGGCCATCGTGGCCGAACTGCGCGCCCTCGGCCTGGAGATCCGCGCGGGGGTGCACACCGGCGAGTGCGAGCGCATCGGCGGGAAGCTGGGCGGCATCGCCGTGCACACCGGCGCGCGCGTTGCCGCGCTTGCCGGGCCCGGCGAGGTGCTCGTCACGAGCACCGTGAAGGACCTCGTGGCGGGCTCCGGCATCCACTTCGAGGGGCGCGGCAGGCAGGTACTCAAGGGCGTGCCCGGCGAATGGCAGCTCTATGCGGTTCCCTGATCCCGCCGAGCGCTAGAGGACCTCCAGGAGAAAACCATGGAATGGCTGACGGATCCGACCGTCTGGGTCGGCTTTGCGACGCTGGTCGTGCTCGAGATCGTGCTGGGCATCGACAACCTGATCTTCATCGCCATCCTCGCCGACCGGCTGCCGCCGCAGGCGCGCGACCGGGCGCGCATCGTCGGCCTCTCGCTCGCGCTCATCATGCGCCTGGGGCTGCTCGCCAGCATCAGCTGGGTGATGTCGCTCACCGCGCCGGTGCTCACCCTGTTCGGCCAGGGCATCTCCTGGCGCGACTTCATCCTCATTGGCGGCGGCCTGTTCCTCCTCGTGAAGGCGACCACCGAGATCCACGACCGCGTCGAGGCGCAGGGCGACGGGCACGGGAAGAGCGCGGCGCCCGCCGCGTTCTGGCCGGTGGTGGCGCAGATCGTCGTGCTCGACGCGGTGTTCTCGCTCGACTCGGTGATCACCGCGGTGGGCATGGTCGACGAGCTCTACGTGATGATGGCGGCGGTGGTGGTCGCCGTCATCCTGATGCTGGTGGCGAGCAAGCCGCTGACGAAGTTCGTCGGCGAGCATCCTTCGCTCGTCATCCTGTGCCTGGGCTTCCTGCTCATGGTCGGCCTGACGCTGGTGGTCGACGGCTTCGGCATCCACGTGCCGAAGGGCTACCTGTACGCGGCGATCGGCTTCTCGGTGCTGATCGAGATCCTCAACCAGCTCGCGGCGCGCAACCGCAGGAGGTGGGCCGCGGCGCTGCCGCAGCGCCAGCGCGTCGCGCACGCCGTGCTTCGCCTCCTGGGCGGGGTGCCGATGCGCGATCTTGCTTTCGATGTTCCCGAAGGAAAACAGATTTTCGAACCGGCTGAGCGGCGCATGGTGCGCGGCGTGCTGGACCTCGCGCATCGCCCGGTGACCGCGATCATGACGCCGCGGCGCGAGGTCGCGTGGCTCGACGCCGGCGCGAGCAGGGACGAGATCCTCGACAAGGTGCGCTCGAGCCCCTACCGCGAATTCCCGGTCGGGCGCGGCTCGGTCGACGAGGTCGAGGGCGTGGCGCGCAAGGAGGACATCCTCGCGCGCTGCCTGGAGGGCAAGCCGATCGACCTGGCGGGCACGGTGCGCGAGCCGCTCACCATCCCGGCGAGCGCGAGCGTGCTCTCCGCGCTCGATCACTTCAAGCGCATGCCGGCCGAGCTCGCGGTGGTGGTGGACGAGTACGGCGCCTTCCAGGGCCTGGTGACGCGCACCGACCTGCTGGAGGCGATCGCCGGCGACCTGCCCGAAACGGCGGACGAGCAGCCGGGGATCCGCAAGGTGAAGGAAGGCGAGTACGAGATCGAAGGCAGCGCGGCGCTCGTGGATGTCCAGGAGCGCCTGCGCCTCGCGGAAGTGCCTGAAGGCGATTACGCGACGGCCGCCGGCCTCGCGCTCGCGCTGCTGGGCGCGATGCCCAAGCGCGGCGATGCCGCCGAATGGGGCGGCTGGCGCTTCGAGGTGGCCGGGATGGACGGGCTGCGGATCGACCGCCTCGTCGCGCGCCGCGTGCAGCCGCCCGCCTAGCGGCGGGTGCTTCCCCCTTTGGGAGCTTTCTGGCCGCCGTGCACTTCACCGCGCCAGCCGCCGGTCTCGGCGCCGCGCTTCTCGATGTACTCCTTGAACTGCTCCACCGAGGTCTGCACGCGGCGGCTCATCACGCCGAGCGCGTCGCCGACGTTCTCGACCGCGCCCTGCGGCTCGTATTCCATCGTCAGGCGCACCCGCGTCTTGTCCGACCCGAGCGGCTCGAAGCGCACCGAGCCGGCGTTGGGCGCGTCGCCGCTGGTGCTGCGCCAGGCGATGTGCTGGTCGGGCACCTGGTCGGTAATTTCGGCATCCCACTCCTTGTCCTTGCCCCAGATCTCGGCGTGCCAGTGCACGTGCGTATCGTCGAGCTGCCTCACTTCCTTCACGCCCGCCATGAAGCGGGAGAACTCCTCGAACTGGGTCCACTGGTTGTAGACGGTGTGAACCGGGCAGTTCACTTCGACGGCTTTCTCGATGCGTTCCATTAGGGTCCTCTCCGTGGTGGATGGCCCCCTGCCGCAAGAACCGTTCCGCGCCGCTCGGCGGGAATGCCGGGGCGGCCCGCGGCGCTGATGAGCTTCGGCGCCTTCTGCCGCCTGGTGGACGCGCTTCCGCCGCTCGCCGAGCTGTGCCTGGAGGGCGGCGCCGAGCCGCTGCTGCACCCGCGGATCTTCGACATGGTGCGCTACGCCGCGGCGCGCGGCATCGAGGTGTCGCTGCGCAGCCGCCTCGTGCCGTTCAGCCCGCAGCGCGCCGAGGAATGCGTGGCGAGCGGCCTGGCGCGCCTGCGCGTGCCGGTCGATCCGGCGCGGCCCGATCCGCGCGTGCTGCGCAACGTCGAGCGCATCGTGGCGGCGCGTGCCGCCGCCGGGGCGCAGTCGCCGAAGATCGAGCTGATCGCCCAGGAAGGTTGAGGATTCTCAGGCGGCGCATGCCAGCGCGCGCGCGACGTCCTGCAGTGCGTCCTGCAGCGTCGCGCCGGGGGCGATGAGCACCGCCGGGGTGCGCGTCGCCGCGGCGAGCACCGCCACGCCGGGATGCGCGCTCACCACCAGCCGCGCCCGCATCACCAGGCCGCCGAAGCTGCCGAGGGTCGTGCGCCCGGCGAGGTCGAGCGCCGGCTCGCCCATCGCCTCCCTGATCGCGCGAGTGACGGCGCCGCTGCAGGCGGTGCCGGTCAGCGCCACGGGCAGCCCTTCGGCCACCAGCGCGTCGCCGAGCTCGGCGAAGCGCGCCGCGGTCCAGGAAGCGTCCGGCCCGGGGTCGGGGTGCAAGAGCGCGTGGCCGTCGGCGCCGAAGCGGCCCGCGTCGCGCAGGTCGCCTTCGTAGAGCGGCAACTCGAGGTGCGTGCCCCTGGCCGGCGCGCCCATGTGCTCGAGCAGGCGCAGGGAGCGGATGACCTCGGACTCCTCGTCTCGCCAGGGCAGGTAGCGCCCCGGGTCGGGGCAGAACCGGCCGAAGCGGTAGTAGCCGGCGGTGCGCGCCGCGCCCATCAGTATCACCAGAGGGTTGGCGATCTCGCCGCTGCCCTGCATCTGCAGCACGAGGTCGAAGCGCGCCGCGCGCGCCTGGTCGAAGAACCCCGGCAGGGCGTTCAGGTTGGCAGGTCCGGGGATGCCGGGGAAGCCGGGGAACTCGAGGTAGGCATCCACGTAGCGGCGCAGCCGCAGGGCGAGCGGGCGGGCGCGCGCCGCGCCGACCAGCGTGATGTGCGCCGCGGGATAGGCGGCGTCGAGCGCGCGCAGCCCCGGGACCGTGAGGAGCAGCTCGCCCAGGCCGAGCGGGCGGAATACGGCGATCTTCATGCCGTGCCTGGCAGCAAGCGCCGTTCCGGCTTGTATGCTGCGCGCATGCCGTTAGGAGCGTCACCGCGATGAGACACCGGATCGAGCTTCTTGCCCGGGAATCCTTTGCCGACATTCTCGAGATCGTGAACGACGCCGCGCGCGCCTACCGCGGCGTGATCCCCGCCGATCGCTGGCACGAGCCGTACATGCCGGAAGAGGAGCTGCGCGCCGAGATGGCGGCGGGCGTCGCCTTCTGGGGCTTCACCAGGGACCGCCGGTTGGCAGGGGTGATGGGACTGCAGTACGTCCAGGACGTGGCGCTCATCCGCCACGCGTACACGCGCACCGCGACTCGCGGCAGCGGCGTCGGCAGCGCGCTGCTCGAGCACTTGAAGCGGGAGGCGAGGGCGCCGCTCCTGGTCGGCACCTGGAAGGCGGCGACATGGGCGGTGCGGTTCTACGAGAAGAGGGGCTTCGTTCTCGCGTCGGAAAGCGAAAAGGAAAGGCTGCTGAAGCGCTACTGGAACATTCCCGAGCGCCAGGTCGAGGAATCGGTGGTGCTGCGGCACTGAAATTGCATTCGAGCGCGCCATGACGCGCGCATCCCGGGTACGCAACGCAGGCATCCTGCTCGGCATCGGCCTGGGCGGCTTCCTCGACGGCATCGTGCTGCACCAGATCGCGCAGTGGCACAGCATGCTTTCGGCCGTGCTGCCGCCCCACGACATGGCGGCGATGCGGCAGAACATGGCCGCCGACGGCTGGTTCCACATCGTCACCTGGCTGGTGACCCTCGGCGGCGTGGCGCTGCTGTGGAAGGCGCTGCGCGGCCCCGGGCCGCTGCCCTCGGGCCGCGCGCTGGCGGGCAACATGCTCGTCGGCTGGGGCGGCTTCAACCTGGTCGAGGGCATCATCGACCACCACCTGCTCGAGCTGCACCACGTGCGCGACCTGCCCGAGCACGTGCCGTTCTTCGACTGGGCCTTCCTCCTCGTCGGCGGCGTGGCGATGCTGCTCGCCGGGCTCGCGCTGCGCGGCCGCGGCGGCGCGGCGGCGACGATCGAGCGGCGCTCGGGCATCGAGCGCCGCTCGGGCTCAATGGTCTGAGAGCAGCGACCCCCAGCCGTCCATCTTGTCCCTGATGCCGTACTGGCGCAGCGCGTACCAGTAGGTCGCGGCATTGATGGCGATCACCGGCTTGCCGAGCCGGCGCTCGGCCTCGGCCGCCACCGCCGCCATCGCCAGGTTGGTGCCGACCTGCACGACGGCGTCGACGCCGCCGCGGTTGACGCGCGCGATCGCCTCGCGCAGGCGCGCCGGCGTCACGTGCGCGATCAGCACCGGGCTCGCGCAGCGCAGGCCGAGGAGGTTCACCACCTCGTAGCCGCAATCGGCGAAGAAGCGCCGCACCTGGCGGTCGCCCACCGGCATGTAGGGCGTGATGATGCCCAGGCGCTTCACCGAGCGGCCGCAGGCGCGCAGCGCCGCGCGGCAGGCGTCCGAGCCCATGGCCACCCCGACCCTGGCTTTTCTTTCCAGTTTCTTTCTCAAGCGGGAAGACCCCGCAAGCCCATCCCAGAATGTCTCCGACGACATGCCGAGCACGACATAGTCCGGATGGCAGGTGAGCACCGCCTCGAGCGCCGGCAGGAGCGCGCCGCGGATGTTGTCCATCATGCGCAGGAAGCTCGCGTCGCCGGTGACGCGCGTGTCGGGGATCACCAGGCGCGAATGGTGGTTGGTGACGCCGCGCGGGCGCATGGCGTCGAACTCCGGCTGCACCGTCGTGTTCGTCGACGGCGCGAGCACGCCGAACTTTGCGCGGAATCCGAGCGCGTCGGTCATCGGGCTAGAATGCCACAGATGAGCGCGGCGCTGCCCGTCGTCGGCCGGGGATTCTGCTTCGAGGACCTGCGCCTCGGCTTCTGCTTCCGCACGCACCGGCGCAGCATCGCCGAGTCCGACCTCGCCGGCTTCGCCAACCTCACCTGGCTGACCGAAGAGCTTTTTACCGTGGAGGAAGGAAAGCCGCGCCTCGTTCCGGGCGCGCTCGTCTATTCCTTCGCCGAAGGGCTGCTGCTGCCGACCATGCAGGACACCGGCATCGCCTTCCTCGGCGCGACGCTGGAGGTGAAGGCGCCCACGCGCGTGGGCGACACCATCCACGTCGAGTGCGAGGTGGTCGAGCACCGCCTGACTTCCAAGGGCGACCGCGGCCTGGTGCGCTTCGCGAACAAGGTGATCAACCAGCGCGGCGAAACGGTTCTCGAATACAACCCCCTGCGGCTGCTGAAAAGAAAATGAGCGGCGGACCCCTTCAGGGGATCCGCGTCCTCGAGCTCGGCAGCCTCATCGCCGGCCCCTTCTGCGCCAAGACGCTCGGCGACTTCGGCGCCGAGGTGATCAAGATCGAGCCGCCGGGCGAGGGCGACCCGCTGCGCACCTGGCGGCGCATGCGCAACGGCGTCTCGCTGTGGTGGCACGTGCAGTCGCGCAACAAGAAGTCCGTGACCTGCGACCTGCGCAGCCCCGAGGGCCAGGAGATCGTGCGCCGCCTCGCGCGCGGCTGCGACATCGCCATCGAGAACTTCCGTCCCGGCGCCCTGGAGAAGTGGAACCTCGGCTGGGACGCGCTCTCGCGCGAGAACCCGAAGCTCATCCTGGTGCGCATCTCCGGCTACGGCCAGAGCGGCCCCTACCGCGAGCGGCCGGGCTTCGCCGCCATCGCCGAGGCGGTCGGGGGCTTGCGCTACGTGAACGGCTTCCCCGACCGGCCGCCGGCGCGGCCGAACCTTTCGCTGGGGGATACGCTCGCCTCGCTGCACGGGGTCATCGGCGCCTTGCTCGCCCTTCATCACATCAAGAATGGCGGGAAGGGCCAGGTCATCGACGTCGCCCTCTACGAGTCGGTGTTCAACTGCATGGAGAGCCTGCTGCCCGAATACTCGGCGGGAGGCTACGTCCGCGAGCGCAGCGGTTCCGCGCTGCCCGGCATCGCGCCTTCGAACCTCTACCCGTGCAAGGGCGGCGCCTACGTGCTCATCGCCGGCAACGCCGACAGCCTGTTTCGCCGCCTCATGACCGCGATCGGGCGCGAGGACCTGCGCGACGACCCGGCGCTCGCGCGCAACGACGGCCGCGCCGCGCAGATGGAGCGGATCGACCAGGCGATCGCGGCGTGGACTTCACGCTTTTCCCAGGAAGAAGTTCTGGAAACCATGGAGAAGGCAGAGGTGCCTGCCGGGCGGATCTACAGCGCCGCCGACATCGCCGCCGACCCGCACTTCGCCGCGCGCGGCATGATCCGCGACATCGTCGCGAGCGACGGCGAGCCGCTCAAGGTTCCCGGCGTGATCCCGGTGCTGTCCGCGACCCCCGGCGGGATCCGCACGCCGGCGCCCAGGCTCGGCGAGCACACCGGCGAGGTGCTGCGGGAAATCGGCTTCTCGCAGGAGCAGATCGAGGGATTTCGACAGAAAGGCATCGTGTGATCGACCACATAGACCACATCGTCCTCACCACGCGCGACAAGGAAGGCTGCGTGCGCTTCTATACCGAGGTGCTCGGCATGGAGCTCACGCGCTTCAGGACGCCGACCGAGGAGCGGCTCGCCTTCTCCTTCGGCGCGCAGAAGATCAACGTGCACGAATGGGGCAGGGAGTTCACGCCGCGCGCGCACGTGGCGGCGCCGGGAACGCTCGACCTGTGCTTCATCGCCTCGGTCTCCCTGGAGGACGTCATCGCGCGCCTGAAGGTATTCAACGTCGGGATCATCGAGGGGCCGGTGGCGAAGACCGGGGCGCAGGGGCCGATCCGCTCGGTGTACGTGCGCGACCCGGACCTCAACCTGGTGGAAATCTCGGTCTACAATAAATGAAGGAGGAGGATTCCATGACCCTACGGTTCGTTGCCGCATCCATCGCCGCGGCGCTCATCGCCGCCGCGCCGGGCGCCTCGGCGCAGCAGGTCTCGCTCGGCACCTCGGGCGCCGGCTCGATTTACCACCAGACCGGTTCGGTGATCGCCAAGCTGCTCAACGAGAAGGGCGGGGTGCGGACCACGATCCAGCCCTTCGCCAGCCCGAACGTGTTCATCCCGGCGATCAACGCCGGCGAGATGCAGCTCGGCATGGCCAACATCGCCGAGGTGAGCTACGCCTTCGAGGGCACCGAGCACTTCAAGGGCCGGCCGAACAAGGAGCTGCGCGTCGTGGCGATCGCCTTCCCGCTGCGCTCTGCGATCTTCGTGCGCAAGGACTCGCCGATCAAGTCGCTCGCCGACCTCAAGGGCCGCCCGGCCGTCGACGGCTTTACCAGCCAGCGCATCATCCTGCCGCTGCTCGACGCGATGTACGCCACGGTCGGCCTGGCGCGCAAGGACATGAAGCCGGTGCAGGTGCCCAACGTGGTGATCGGCGCCGACCTCTTCGCCGCCGGCAAGGCCGACATGTTCTTCTTCGCCATCGGCGCGCCCAAGCCGCGCGAGGTCGACGCCGCGGTCGGCGGCATCCGCATGCTCTCGCTGCCCAACACGCCCGAGGCGCTCGCCGCGGTGAGGAAGCACTACCCGCACGGCTACCTGCGGCTGGAGAGCCCCAATCCGGGCAGCGTCGGCGTGCTCGAGCCGGGCTACTCGCTCGCCTACGACGCGCTGGTCTTCGCGGGAGCGAAGACCCCGGACGCCGTCGCCTACCAGACCGCGAAGGTGATGCACGAGAACGCCAAGGAGATGGGCGAGTCGGCGCCGCCGCTGCGCCTCTTCAACCCGAAGCAGATGGCGAAGGAGCCCTCGCCGGTCCCCTACCACCCGGGCGCGATCAAGTTCTACAAGGAAGCGGGGATCTGGCCGGGCCAGTGACCCGCTGGTGGCTCGGCAAGTGACCCGTTGGCCGAAGAAGTGACCCGCTGGGTCACCGCGGCGCTGGCAGTCGCGATCACCCTCGGCGCGGTGCTGTGGTCGGTCGGGATCTACCAGATCCTGGCCCTCGAGCTGTACGCGGAGCAGTTCGCCGCGACGATGCTCGCCGCCGGCCTCGCGCTCGCCTTCCTGCACCTGCCGGCGCGGCGCCACGCCGAGCGGGCCTTCGTGCCCTGGTACGACTGGCTGCTCGCGGCGGCGTCGGCCGCGGCGGCGCTCTACATCGCGGTGCGCTTCCCGCACCTCGTCGACATCATCCTGCTGCGGCCGCGCGATGCGGTGATCGCCGGCAGCGTGCTGGTGCTGCTGCTGCTCGAGGCGCTGCGCCGCGGCACCGGGCTCACGCTGCCGGTCATCGTCGCCGCCTTCATCGGCTACGCGCTCGTCGCCGGCGAGCTGCCGGGGCGGCTGCAGGGCCGCGGCACCGACTGGGCGCAGCTCGTTTCCTACCTCACCATCGACATCAACGCGATGCTCGGCCTGCCGATCCGCATCGGCACCACCATCGTCGTCACCTTCATCCTGTTCGGCGGGCTGCTCGGCGCCACCGGCGGCTCGCGCTTCTTCACCGAGATCGCGCTCGCGGCGATGGGGCGCTTCCGCGGCGGCTCGGCGAAGATCGCGGTCGTCGCCTCGGCGCTGTTCGGCTCGATCTCGGGCAGCGCGGTGGCCAACGTCGTCGCCACCGGCGTGGTCACCATCCCCATGATCAAGAAGAGCGGCTACGCCCCGCACCAGGCGGCCGCCATCGAGGCGGTGGCCTCCACCGGCGGCCAGCTCATGCCGCCGGTGATGGGCGCCGCCGCCTTCATCATGGCCGAGTACCTGCAGATGCCCTACAGCGGCGTGGTGCTGGCGGCGCTCGTGCCGGCGCTGCTCTACTACGCGGCGCTGTTCATCCAGGCCGACCTCGAGGCGGCGCGCCGCGGCATCACGCGCGTGCCGGAGGCCGACATCCCGCGCTGGCGCGAGGTGCTGCCGGGGCTGCATTTCTTCGCGCCTTTCGCCTACCTGATGGTGGCGCTGTTCAGCTTCAACCAGCAGCCCGAGACCGCGGTGCTCGGCTCGGCGGTGACGCTGCTCGCCACTTCGTTCATCTTCGGCTACCGCGGCGAGCGGCCGAGGCTCGCGCCGCTCGTCGACACGCTGCGCTCGACCGGCATCGCGGTGATCGAGATCATCCTCATCACGGCCGCCGCGGGCTTCGTCATCGGCGTGCTCTCGGTGTCGGGGCTCGGCTTCAACCTGACGCTCGCGCTGGTGCAGCTCGGCTCGGGCAGCCTGTTCGCGCTGCTCACGCTCTCGGCCGCGGTGTGCGTCCTGCTCGGCATGGGGCTGCCCACGGTGGGCGTGTACGTGCTGCTCGCGGCGCTCGTCACGCCCGCGATGGTGAAGGTCGGCGTGCACCCGGTCGCCGCGCACCTGTACGTCATGTACTTCGGCATGATGTCGATGATCACGCCGCCGGTCGCGGTCGCGGCGTTCGCCGCGGCGAGCCTCGCGCGCGCCGACCCGATGCAGACCGGGTGGGAGGCGTGCCGCTTCGGCTGGTCGGCGTTCATCGTGCCGTTCCTTTTCGTCCTCTCGCCGACGCTGCTGCTCATCGGCCCGGCCGACGAGGTCGCGCTCGCCATCGTCACCGCCACGCTCGGCATCTGGCTGACCTCGATCGGGACGATCGGCTATTTCGTGCGCCCCCTGGGCGCCGGCCGGCGGGGCATGTTCGCCGTTTCGGGCATCCTCGCGCTGATTCCGGCCGGCGCGTTCCCCGGCGCGGTCTGGACCGACATCGCCGGCGCCGCGGCGGGCGCGGCGCTGATCGCGCGCGAGGTCTGGCTGCACCGCGCCCGCCGCGCCGCCGCCCCGGCCTGATGGCCCGGCTCGTTGCGGCCTTCGGCTCTTCGCACAGCCCGGCGCTCAACAGCCCGGCCGAGGACATGGCCGGCCACGCACGCCGCGACGCGCAGTACCAGAACCACCTCGACGTCGACGGCAAGCGGGTGAGCTTCGAGGAGCTTTCGCGCCGGAACGATTTCTCGGCGGAGATGGAGAAGATCGCGCAGCGGGTCGCCGCTTGCGACGCGCACATGAAACGGCTGGCGAAGGCGATTGCCGACGCCCGGCTGGACGCGCTCATCGTCGTCGGCGACGACCAGAAGGAGCAGTACCTCGAGGACAACCTGCCGGCGTTCCTCGTCTACTGCGGCGAGCGGATCACCAACGGCGTGCTCGACCTGCCGCCCGAGGCGCCGGAGTACTGGAAGCGCGCGCGCTCGATCTACCACGAGCCGGATGCGCCGCGCGACTACCCGGTTGCCGCGGCGCTCGGCCGGCACATGGTGGAATTCCTCGTCGAGCACGATTTCGACATCGCCTGCGCCGACAGGCTGGCGCGGCCGAGAGGCGAGGGCCATGCCTTCGGCTACGTGCACCGGCGCCTGCTCGGCGCCGCCCCGATCCCGGTCGTGCCGCTCGTCGTGAATACCTACTATCCGCCGAACCAGCCGCGGCCGCGGCGCTGCTATCAGCTCGGCCGCGCCGTGAAAGGCGCCATTGAGAGTTTTTCCAGTGAAGACAGAATCGGCGTGCTCGCGTCCGGCGGCCTGAGCCACTTCACCATCGACGAGGACCTCGACCGCGGCGTGCTGAACGCCATCCGCGAAGGCGATGGCGACGCGCTCGCGTCGATCCCGCCGGCGAAGCTCAACTCGGGCAACTCCGAGATCCGCAACTGGATCGTGGTCGCGGGCGCGGCCGCGGGCCTGAAGACCGCGTGGCAGGCCTATGAGCCGCTCTACCGCACGCCGGCGGGCACCGGCTGCGGCATGGCCTTCATGGCGATGGCGGCCTAGCTTCCGGCGCCGGGCGGACCAGCGCCTCGAGCGCGTAGAGGCGGGCGCGGAACCATTCGAGCTCGCGCAGCAGCTGCCGGCGCGAGCCCGCGGCGCCGTCGCTTCCCGAGAAGAAGCGCACCGCATGCTCCTCGATCGCGGCGAGGGCGGCGCTGCATTCGCCGTCCTCGAGCGCGCCCGCGGCGCGGCAGAGCTTGCGCACCGTGACCAGTGACCTTTCGTTCGCCGTGCCGGCGGCATGGTGCGCGATGAGTTCGCGCATCACGTAGTAGTAATCCCGGGCGGCGTCCAGTTCCTGTTCCATGGGACCTTTCCGCCCCCTGCTGCTCCCCGAACTGCTATGCGGCTTTTTCTATAGCCTGCTTGCTTTCCGGTGAATGTTCAACCTCGAGCACGTAAAGGCGCGAGCGGAACTGCTCCAGCTCGGCAAGGATGCGCCGGCGCACCCAGTTACCGCTGCCGCAGCCCGAGAAGAGGACGGCGGCATGCTCCTCGATGGCCGCCAGCCGGGCGCTGCAATCGGCGTCGGCGGCCGCCGTCTCGGCGATATGGCAGAGCTTGCGCAGCGCGGCGAGGGAGGCCTCGCTCAAGCGCCCGCCGGGGTGGCGCACCACCAGCTCGCGCATGGCGTGGTAGCAGTCGCGGGCGAGGTCCATGGCCCGGAATGATCGGCCTCCATGTGCTCGGGGCGCTCGAAAGAGAGACAGTCCTTCCGGACTATTCAGCTCAGTGTGACTTTTACTCCGTTCCTTTCGAGCAGGGCGACCAGGGCCTCGGTGTGCTCGCGCTCGCGCGTCTCGACCAGGAACTCGACCTCCGGGGTGCGCACCGAAGCGGTGCCGAAGATGCGCTGGTGCTGCACCTCGACGATGTTGCCGCCGGCCTCGGCGATCATCGCCGCCACCTTGGCGAGGCTGCCCGAGACGTCGGGCATGACCACGCGCAGGCGCACCAGGCGCCCGTCGCGCACCAGCCCGCGCATCAGCACCGAGGCGAGCACGCGGCTGTCGATGTTGCCCCCGGAGATGGGGATGCCGACGCGCTTGCCGGCGAAGCGCTGCGGGTGCTCGAGCAGCGCCGCCAGCCCCGCCGCGCCCGCGCCCTCGGCGACCGTCTTCTCGATCTCGATCAGCGCCATCACCGCGCGCTCGATCGTCTCCTCCTCGACGACGAAGACCTGCTCCACCAGCCGCCGCACCACGTCGAAGGCGAGCTCGCCGACGTCCTTCACGGCGATGCCCTCGGCGATGGTGTCGCCGCCGACCTTCACCGGCAGGCCGGCCAGGCGCTGGTGCATCGAGGGATAGCTTTTCGATTCCACGCCGTAAACACGTATATCTTTCTTTAATTCTTTCGCTGCTATGGCGATGCCGGAGATCAGGCCGCCGCCCCCGACCGGCACCACCAGCATGTCGAGATCGGGCACCGCCTCGAGCATCTCCAGGGCGACGGTGCCCTGGCCGGCGACGATCAGCCGGTCCTCGTAGGGATGCACGAACACGAGCGCCTCGCGCGCCGCGATCTCGCGCGCGTGGCGGCCGGCGTCGGCGAGCGAGTCGCCCTCGAGCACGACCTGCGCGCCGTGCACCTCGGTGTTGCGGATCTTGGAGTTGGGCGAGCCCTTGGGCATGACGATCACCGCGCGCACGCCCAGGCGCGCCGCGTGGTAGGCGACCGCCTGCGCGTGGTTGCCGGCGCTCATCGCGATCACCCCGCGCCGGCGCTCGGCCTCGGAGAGCGCGAGCAGGCGGTTGAGCGCGCCGCGCTCCTTGAACGAGGCGGTGAACTGCAGGTTCTCGAATTTCAGGAAGATTTCCGCGCCGGTGAGGCGCGAGAGCGTGCGGCTGTGCACGCAGGGCGTGTGCTCGACGGCGCCTTTCAGGCGCGCCGCGGCGGCGCGGATTTCCTCGAAGCTGGGCGCTTCCATGTAGCGGTTCTACTACAGGCGGGGACGATAGACGTGTAACGCTCGGGGCTCCATCGTACCGCGATGGGGCGCATCCACAGCCGCGCGCTGCAGCGAGCCGCCGAGATCCTCGGCGGCAGGCAACAGCTGTGCGCCTACCTGCGGGTGCCAGCTGCGGAGCTGCACCGCTGGATCGAGAGCGCCGATGCGCCGCCGGCGGGCATCTTCCTCCGGGTGGTGGACCTCATCGTCGAGGAGAGCGCCGGGCGCGAGGCCGGGGAGGACGCTAGGCCGCAAGCGCCTTCTGCACCGCCTTCAGGAGGCGATCGACGAGAACCGGCTTGAGGATGTAGTCGGCGGCGCCGAGCGCGGTCGCGCGCGCCGCGCCGTCCTCGACGGAGGTGAGGAAGATCACCGGCATGCGCGGCAGCGCGGCGTCGGCGCGCAGCGCCTCCACCAGCTGGAAGCCGTCCATGTTCGGCATGTCGACGTCGCAGACGATGAGATCGGGAGGCGATTGCAGCACCGCATAGCCCGCGCCGATGCCGTCCTCGGTGACCGCGACCTCGTAGCCCGCATGCTCCAGGTGCAGGCGCAGGAGCTCGCGCATGCTCTCGTCGTCCTCGACCACGAGGATCCTCGAAGCCATGCTGCATTATAGGTTTATCATTCCCGGCCCATGGCCACCGAGCTGCGCAGCGCGGAGCACGCCGTCGGCGCCGAGCCGGCGGACCAGTTCCGCCTGCTGGTCGAGAGCGTCAGCGACTACGCCATCTATCTCCTCGACAAGGGCGGGTACGTGAGGACCTGGAACCCCGGTGTGCAGCGCATCAAGGGCTACACCGCGGCCGAGGTGCTCGGCCGGCACTACTCGGTCTTCTACACCGCGGAGGACCGCGAGGCGGGCAAGCCGCAGGAGATCCTGCGCCAGGCCGAGCGCGAAGGCCGCGTGAGCACCGAGGGCTGGCGCGTGCGCAGCGACGGCAGCCGCTTCTGGGCCGACGTGGTGGTCACCGCGCTGCGCGGCCGCACGGGCGAGCTCACCGGGTTCGCCAAGGTGACGCGCGACATGACCGCGATCCATCGGGCGCTGGAGAACGAGCAGCTGCTGAGCGCGTTCGCCATGCACTCGCCGGCCATGCTGTTCCTCAAGGACCTGCGCGGCCGCTACCGCTTCGTCAATGCGCAGTTCCTGAAGCGCTTCGGCCTGCGCCGCGAGCAGGTGATCGGGCGCAGCGACGCCGAGCTCTTCCCCCGCTCGCAGGCGAGCGCGTTCGCCGCCAACGACGCGCGGGTGCTCGAGCGCGGCGAGGCCCTGCAGTTCGAGGAAACCGCGCGCTATGTCGACGGCGACCGGGCCAACGTGATGGTGAAGTTCCCGGTGCGCGACGCCGCCGGGGCCATGGTCGGCGTCGGCGGCGTGGCGACCGACATCACCGAGAGGAAGGTCTCCGAGCAGGCGCTGCGCGAGAGCCGCACGCTGCTCGAAGAGGCGCAGAAGGTGGCGGGCCTGGGCTGCTGGGAATGGGACCCGGGCAGCGGGCGGGTGCAGTGGTCCGACGAGCTCTACCGCATTTACGGCGTCGACCCGGCCGGCTTCCAGCCCTCCTTCGAGGCCTACCTCGAGCGCGTGCATCCCGAGGACCGCGGCCGCGTCAGCGAGAACGTCGCCACCGCGCTCGTCGACGGGCGCGGCTTCCAGTTCGAGGAGCGCATCGTGCGCGCCGACGGGCAAGTGCGCGTGCTGCGCAGCCAGGGCGAGGTGGTGAAGAACGAGCGCGGCCGGGCGCTGAAGCTGCTCGGCGCCTGCTTCGACATCACCGAGCAGAAGGCGGCCGAGGAGCGGCTGCGCGCCGCCGCCGGGACGCTCTCGCGCCTGTCGCGGCGGCTGGTCGAGGCCGAGGAGGCGGAGCGCCGGCGCATCGCGCGCGAGCTGCACGACCGCGTCGGGCAGAACCTCTCCGCGCTCAACATCAACCTCGACATCGTGCTCGGCATGCTCGGCGAGCAGGCGGGCAGGGAGGTGCGCGTGCGCCTGCGCGACTCGCTCGCGCTGGTCGACGGCACGCTGCAGACCATCGAGAACGTGATGGCCGACCTGCGCCCGCCGCTGCTCGACGAGTACGGCCTGGGCGCGGCGCTCGGCTGGCACGCCGAGGAGTTCGTGCGCCGCACGCACCTGCGCGTGGACTTCGAGGACCGCGCCAAGGAGCGCACGCGCGCGCTGCGCCACGAGGACGCGGTGACGCTGTTCCGCATCGCGCAGGAGGCGCTGAACAACGTCGCCAAGCACGCCCAAGCCGCCGTCATAAGAATAATTCTGGAGGTGAAAGAAGACCGCTTCATCCTCGAGATCCGCGACGACGGCCGCGGCTTCGACCCGGCCGCGCCGACCAGCCGCCTGGGCATGCGCAGCATGCGCGAGCGCGCCGAGGCGGCGGGCGCCGCCTTCGAGGTGCAGAGCGCGCCCGGCCAGGGCACCATCGTGCGCGCCAGCATGCCGCTCCCCTGATGATCAAAATTCTCATCGCTGACGACCACGGCGTGGTCGCCGAGGGCCTGAAGCACCTCATCGAGGCGCAGGCCGACATGCAGGTGGTGGCGATCGCCGCCGACGGCCGCGAGGCGGTGCGCGTGGTGCGCGAGGCGCAGCCCGACGTGGTGCTGATGGACCTGTCGATGCCGGAGCTGAACGGCGCCGACGCCGCGCGCGCCATCCTCGAGCGCGACCCGAAGTGCCGCGTCATCGTGCTCTCCATGTACTCCGACCGCGAGTACGTGCGCCGCGCCCTCAAGGCCGGCGCCGCGGGCTACGTGGTCAAGCGCTCGGCGGCGAAGGAGGTGGTGGAAGCGATCCGCGCGGTGTTCGGCGGCGGGCGCTACCTCAGCCCGCGCGTCGCCGACGTGGTGCTCGACGACTACGCCGACGACAAGGCGGCCGACCCCCTCGCGCGCCTCTCGGCGCGCGAGCGCGAGGTGCTGCAGCTCCTCGCCGAGGGCCGCACCGGCGCCGAGATCGCGCAGCGCCTGTCGCTGTCGCAGAAGACGGTGGAGACCTACCGCGCGCGCCTGGTCGAGAAACTCGGCATCCGCGACGTCGCCGGCCTGGTGCGCTTCGCCATCCAGCGCGGCCTGGTGTCGCTCGACGAGGGCGGCGCCAAGAGCTAGGCGAGCGACACCCTGTAGCCGATCGGCTACTTCCGTCCCTTCAGCCGTGACAGGTTTCTTCTTTTCCGCTCGGCCGCGAGCCTGCGAGCGGCCGCGATGCGCGAAAGCTTCGTGACAGCTCTGCGTGGATCCGCTACAGCACGGGCCCGGAGTCTTCGACAGACGCTTCCCGACACGTCCGGTAGGGTGACGCCGGTTTACAACAACAACGGCGGCTTTCCCGATGAACGAAGACGAACTGGTCTCGAAGCTCGAGCAGATCGAAGAGCAGGCGCGCCTCACGCTGGAGGAGTTCCCGAAGCGACTGACCCGGGAGCGCCAGCGCATGATCATCGCGCTCGCCAAGTACATCCGCTCGGAGCTGAACGACCGCACCCTCAAGCCCGGCGAGTCCTTTCCTCGCTTCGACCCCGCCGACACCGACATCCCGAGCGAGCACTGAGATGGCGGCGCTGGAGGACGACGGCGAGCGCAGCTGCGAGCTCGCCCGCTGGCTGGTGGAGGCCGGCAAGCGACGGCGCATCGCGCGCCCTGCGGATGGCGCCGCGGGCTTCGTCCAGGGCGCATCCGGGCAGCAAGGGCCCGGCCGCATGCCGCGCCTCCTGCTTTTCGGCGTGCTCGCCGCCGCCTGCCTGCAGTACGCCTACCTCGACGCGCTGCTCGAGGTGGTCTCGCTGCGCCAGCTCATCGTCTTCCTCGCCGGCGCGCCCTAGCGCAGGGCGCCCAGCAGCTCCACGGGGACGATCAGCGGCATGAGGCCGAGCTCGAGCATCCGCGCGGCCGCATCCAGGTCGCCCAGGGCACGCATCTCACGCGCGGCACGAGCTTCATGGGCATCGACCTGGTCGACTGGCTGGAGACGGAGCACCGCGAACGCAGCGGGCGCCCCGGCTAGCTCACTCGCAGTCCTGCGGCGAGCGCGCCGAAGAGGAGCGCGGCGCCGGCGGATCGCCGGCGCCCTCGCCCGGCGCGAGCTCGTCGATGATGAGCTCGACCAGGCGCAGGAACGCTTCGCGCGGCACCTCGGCCCTGCCGCTCGCCCATTTCTCGATGTCGCCGGCCTTCACGCCGAGCCGCTCGGCGAGCGCCCTGCGCCCGCCGGCCAGCTCGATCGCCTTTTGCAATGCACGTCTCTGTACGCTCGCAGCCATGCGCCGATGATTGCGCAACCGCGCGGGGCGCACAATCGCTCGCGCCACGACAGAATCTCGCGGTGCGCCTTTGACGGGCAAGTCCCGACAGGACGGCCCGCGCCGGCCTTCAGCTTGCTGTGCCGCCCTCCTCGGCGTGCAGCAGCAGGATCTCGACGGCGCCGAGGAAGGCGCTCTCCGGCGGCTCGTCGATGCCCTCGATCCAGCTGCGCACCGCGGCCTCGGAGGCCTTGAGCTGCGCCGCGAGCGACGCCACCCCGCCGACCACGACGCAGGCGCGGTGCAGCGCGCGTGCAGGGACCGTGCGCCGCGAGGGGACGGCGATCGGGCAATCCGCGGAGCGGCTGGTACCGGGGCGCATGCGCCATCATCGAGCCGCGCGCGCCGGCGCTCAAGTCGCGCCGGGCCGGTGCATCTTGTAGCGCGATTACGCCACGCGGGGAATCAGCGCGTTGCGGCCCGCGGCACGGCGATTGCTCGCACCATTCCGCTTACTGCCGCTTGAGGTTCTTGTCGACGATCGCGAGCAGGATCAGCAGGAAGGCGAGCGCGCGCAGGCCGTACACGAAGCTGTTCGGCTCGCTCACCACGGCGAGCACGTGCGCGAGCGCCTGGTTCAGCGCGAGCAGCAGGAAGGCGACGGCGAAGATGAGGAACAGCCGCTCGCCGGTCCTGCGCCAGTAGTGCACGAAGAAGCCCGCGGCGACGAGGTAGCCGACGGTCACTGCACCGGCGAGGAACTCAATCATGTTCGGAGATGAAGCCGTAGAGGAGGAAGGCGAGGCCGATCAGCGCGGCGCTCAGGCGGTACACGCGCAGGTCGAGCTCGGTCGGGAACAGCACCAGGTCGAAGAACAGCAGCACGTTGCTCGCCGACAGCCCGACGAAGCACAGCGCGCTCCACAGGAGCAGGCGCGCGCCGCTGCGCGCGTAGCCGCGGAAGAGGAGAGCCATGCACGCCAGGCAGGTGAGCATCACCAGCGCGTAGAGCACGAAGTTGAAGGTGGCCATGGTCAGCGGCGCTTTCTCAGCCGGAAGGCTTCGGCGAAGGATTGGATCCTGGAGTCGCGCAGGGCGTAGAGGATGCGGATCAGCGTCACCGGGCGCTGGTTGTAGGCCTGCGCGAGCATTTCCGCGTGCGCGCGCAGCTCGCTCGTGGCCGGGGCGTAGCGGAAGCCGCCGCCGCCGCGCGCGACCAGGCCGCGGGCCTGGAAGGTCTCGAGCAGGCCGGCGGCCTGCGCCTCGGAGAGCGTCCCACCCCGCGAGAGCTCGCGCAGGGCGGCGGCGGGGCTCAGCTCGGCGTCGGGGCGGCGGGCTAGGGCGATGAGCAACTCCGCCGCCTCTACGCTCGGGATCGCGGCCTGGATGAAGCGGCAGAACTCGTCGGTGAAGTCCGCGTCTTCCAAGGGCCCGATAGTACGAATTCGCGGCTACGCCGGCTCCATATAGCGAACCTGCATCGTGTCGTCATTTTGCGACAGAGGGCCAATATGACACGACTGTTAAATAAGGGTCCGGCGATATCCCCGCCCCCTGCGTCGCCCTAGGATGACACCGCCCCTAACAATCCGGGAGAAGCCATGGGCGGTTCGATTCTGGTCGTCGACGACGAGCAAGCGGTACGAGAGTTGCTGGCGGCAAACCTGCAGCGCGCCGGGTACAAGGTGATGTGCGCGGGCGACGTGCCCCAGGCCGAGGCTCTGGTGCGCGACGCGCGCCCCGACCTGGTCCTGCTGGACTGGGTGTTGCCGGGGGTGCCCGGCCTCACCTTCGCCCGGCGGCTGCGCTCGGACCAGCGCACCAAGGACATCTCCATCGTGCTGCTCACGGCCCGCGCCGAGGAGCAGGACAAGGTCACCGCGCTCGAGAGCGGCGCCGACGACTACGTCACCAAGCCGTTCTCGGCCCGCGAGCTGCTGGCGCGGATCAAGGCGGTGATGCGCCGGCGAGCGCCGCAGCTCGCCGACGACGTCGTCGAGATCGCCGGCCTGCGCATCGACCCCGCCGCCCACCAGGTGAGCGCCGGCGACAAGCCGATCGACCTGTGGACCACCGAGCTGAGGCTGCTGCATTTCTTCATGACGCACCCTGGCCGCGTCTTCTCGAGGGCCCGCCTGCTGGACGAAGTTTGGGGCGAGCACGTTTTCGTGGAGGAGCGCACGGTCGACGTGCACATCCGGCGTCTGCGCCAGGCGCTCACGCCCACCGGGCACGACAAGCTGATCGAGACGGTGCGCGGCACGGGCTATCGCTTCAAGCCCGACCTCAACGCCGCGAACCTGGCAGCCTAGCTACTCGACTGTCACCGACTTAGCGAGATTCCGCGGCTTGTCCACGTCGTTGCCGCGGTCGAGCGCGGCGTGATAGGCAAGCAACTGCAGCGGCACGGTGGCGACGATCGGCGAGAGGATCGCCGGCGCGTCGGCCATGGCGGGCACGTCGAGCACGTACAGCTCGCCGCCTCGGCTGCGCACTTCCTCGATGTTCGACCTGAGCTTCTCGAGCAGCGCGTCGCGCGGCGCGATGGCGATCACCGGCATGTCGCGGTCGACCAGCGCGAGGGGCCCGTGCTTGAGCTCGCCCGCCGCGTAGGCCTCGGCGTGGATGTACGAGATCTCCTTGAGCTTCAGCGCCCCTTCCATCGCGATCGGGTAGTGCACGCCGCGGCCGAGGAAGAGCGCGTGCTCGGCGCCGGCGAAGCGCCGCGCCCAGCCCGCCATCTCCGGCTCGGTGCGCAGCGCGCTGGAGAGCGCCGCCGGCAGCCGCTGCAGCGCCAGGCGCAGTTCGGCTTCTTTTTCGGGGGGGATTCTCCCTTTCGCCTTCGCCAGCGAAACAGCGAGGACCAGCAGCGCGGCGAGCTGGCAGGTGAACGCCTTGGTGGAGGCGACGCCGATCTCCGGCCCCGCGCGGGTGAGGAATTTCAGGAGGCAGCTTCTGATGAGGGCGGACTCGGGAACGTTGCAGATCGCGAGCGTGCGCTCCTGGCCGAGGCCCTTCGCGTGGTGCAGCGCCCCGATGGTGTCGGCGGTCTCGCCCGACTGGGAGATGACCACCACCAGGGCGCGCGGGTCGGGCACCGATTCGCGGTAGCGGTACTCGCTCGCGATCTCGACCGTGCAGCGGACGCCCGCCAGGCTCTCGATCCAGTAGCGCGCCACGAGGCCGGCGTGGTAGCTGGTTCCACACGCGAGGATCAGGCAGGAAGTGGTCTGGGAAAAAATTCTTTCCGCCTCCGGCCCGAACACCGCCGCGCTGGCGCTGCCGGCGGTCTCGAGGGTCGCTGCGACGGCGGCCGGCTGCTCGAAGATCTCCTTCTGCATGTAGTGGCGCCAGGTGCCGAGCTCGAGCGCCTCCGAGCGCAGCTCGCTCACGTGCAGCGGCCGCTCGACCACGCGGCCGCGCGCGTCGACCACGCGCGCGCTGTGGCGCGTCACCTCGGCGCAGTCGCCTTCCTCGAGGTAGACGATGCGCCGCGTCACCTGCAGCAGCGCCCCGGTGTCCGAGGCGGCGAAGTTCTCGCCGTCGCCCAGGCCGAGCAGGAGCGGCGCGCCCATGCGCGCCACCGCCATGCGCCCGGGCTCGTCGGCGGCGATCACCGCGATGGCATAGGCGCCGATGAGGTCATGGGTGGTCTTTCTGACAGAAGTGAAAAGATCATTTCCTGCCTTCAGGTGCGAGTGAACCAGGTGCGCGATCACCTCGGTGTCGGTATCGGAGGCGAACTCGTAGCCCTGCGCGCGCAGCCGCGCGCGCACCGCCTCGTGGTTCTCGATGATGCCGTTGTGCACCACCGAGACGCCGCCGCTCACGTGCGGGTGGGCGTTCCTCTCGGAGGGCGCGCCGTGCGTGGCCCAGCGGGTGTGGCCGATGCCGATGTGCCCGTGCAGGCCCTGCTCGGCGGCGAGCTTCTCGAGCTGCGCCACGCGCCCGCAAGACCGGATGCGCCTCATTGCGGCATGAGGGGATCCGTTGATGACCGCGACCCCGGCCGAGTCGTAGCCGCGGTACTCCAGCCGCCGCAGCCCCTCGAGCAGGATCGGCACCACGTTGCGCCGCGCCACGGCGGCGACGATTCCGCACATATCGGCTCCTTAGTAGGCGTTCTGCTTCTTCAGCACGACCACGACGGTCTTCAGGATGATCTGCAGGTCGAGCAGCAGCGACCAGCCGCGCAGGTAGGCGAGGTCGTACTCGATCCTCGCCTGCATCTTCTCCACGGTGTCGGTCTCGCCGCGCCAGCCGTTCACCTGCGCGAGCCCGGTGATGCCCGGGCGCACCTTGTGCCGGATCATGTAGCCGCGGATCAGCTTGCGGTAGAGCTCGTTGTGCGCCACGGCGTGCGGCCGCGGCCCGACCACGCTCATGCGCCCCTGCAGCACGTTGACGAACTGCGGCAGCTCGTCGAGCGAGGTGCGGCGCAGGAACGCGCCGAAGGGCGTGACGCGGCTGTCGTTCTTCGTCGCCTGGCGCACCACGTCGCCGTCCTCGGCCACGGTCATGGTGCGGAACTTGTAGACCACGATCTTGCGCCCGTCGACGCCGTAGCGGCGCTGCTTGAACAGGACCGGGCCGGGCGAGGAGAGCTTCACGCCCAGCGCGATGGCGAGCATGATCGGACTTATAAGAAGAAGAATAAGAAATGCAAAAAGCAGATCACTGGCACGCTTCACCAGGCCGTTGAAGCCGTAGAAGGGCGTCTCGCATACCGCCACCACCGGCAGGTCGCCGATCGAGTCGACGCGCGCCTGGATCAGGTCGAAGACGAAGATGTCGGGGACGAAGTAGATCGAGACGGTCGAGTCGCGCAGGTCCTCCAGCAGCTTGATGATGCGCGGCTGCGAGGCCATCGGCAGGGCGATGTAGATGATGTCGATGCCGTTCGCGCGCACGTAGTCGGGCAGGGCGCTGATCGAGCCGAGCACGCTCTCGCTGATGCGGTCGGGCGCGCGGTCGTCGAAGTAGCCGGTGAAGCGCACCCCGAGCATGGGGTCGGCGCGCAGCCGCTGCGCGAGGCCGCGCCCCAGCTCGTTGGCGCCGGCGATCACCGCGCTGCGGCGCAGGCCCTCGGCGGCGAGCAGGCGCGGCAGCACGAGCGGCAGCAGCCGGTGCGCGGCGAAAAGCGCCGCCGGCGTGGCGAAGGTCCAGGCGAGCAGCACCCGCGGGTCGAAGGCATCGAGCGTGCGCGAGGACCAGCCGAGCAGCAAGAGCAGCACCACGATCGCCGCCCAGCCGGCGACGATGTCGAGCATCAGCTCGCCGGCGCCCGCGCCGGCCTCGCGCGCGAGGCTGCCGGGGAAGGTCATGGCGAAGACCAGCAGCGCGAGGATCAGGCAGGCGCCGTCGAAGCGCGCGCCGAAGGCGGCGACGGTGGCGCCGAGCGTGCCGATCGCCACCAGCGGGTCGATCGCCGCCTGCAGCAGCGCCGCGGTGCCGGGCTGGCTGCGCAGCAGTCTTGCCGGAGCCTGGGAGGGAGATGCGCGTGTGGCTTGCAAAGCCATCCCAGTTTGGGCGACGCGGGTTCAAGGACGATGTTTCCCGCGCGCCGCGTTTGTAGCCTCATCGGACTAGCGTTTGGCGCATGCGCCCGACGAACGATCGACCCAACCCGACGACTATAGTGCACGGAGCCATGCCAATCACCACGACGACGACGCCAGTAACGCCCACCGCGACGCAGCCGCTTCCCTCCAGCAGCGCGGCACAGCCGCTTTATGCCCTCGCTGCCGAGCCGAAGGGCGACGGCCGGACCGCCGCGACCGATTTCCTGCAGATCGAATCGATCGTCCTCAACCTCGACGCATCGCTGCGCGTGCACGCGCGCGCGCACTTCTTCAGCTGGACGCAGGGGCTCTTGCAGAGCCTCATCCGCCACGAGCTGCTGGTGTGCGCGCTGTGCCACGGCAAGCCCCCGGCGTTCCGCGCCGACGGCTTCTCCATGACCACGCCCGACCCGGCGATGTTCAGCGACATGTTCCTGCGCGACACGGCGGTGGCGCCGGCGCTGCTCAAGGCATGGGAGGAGCGCCGCTACCAGCCGGTGGTGCTCGACACCGCCACCAGCGCGCTCGGCAACGGCGCCTTCGCCCGCGAGATCGAGCGCCTCGGCGCGACGCAGCTCCTCGTGCACGGCGTGCACGATGCCGACGGCCGCGCGGTGACGCTGTTCACCTTCGCCTGCCGCTCGGGCAGCGTCGGGCCGCGCCAGGCCTACCTCGCGCAGCTCATCGCGCCTTCGCTGCACTCGGCGTGGGTGCGCACCCAGCTCGCGCAGCGCACCCAGAGCGGCGCCGACAAGGCCTCCGGCCAGAGCATACTCACGGTGCGCGAGCAGGACATCCTCAAGTGGATCTACCTCGGCAAGTCGAACTTCGAGATCGGCGCCATCCTCAAGATCAGCCCGCTCACGGTGAAGAACCACGTGCAGAAGATCCTGAGGAAGCTCAACGTGGTGAACCGCACGCAGGCGATCGGCAAGTCGCTCGAGCTGCGCATCCTGAATCCCTAGCGAAAAAGCGGTTTCGGAAAGAACGGGGCCATGGCCCCGTTTTTTTTGGTAGTCCGTCCGGACGATGATGCCCGGTCGAGCGCGGTCCACCCCCGTAACAGACTGCACCTAGCATCCCTAGGCTGATGCGAGCCCTCGTCTTCCTGATCGTTCTTGCCTGCGCGGCGCCGGCCGCGGCGCGCGCCGCCGTGCCCGCCGCGCACCCGGACCTCGCCTCCTTCGCCGACATGGTGCGCCTCTCCGCCGCCGCGCCGCTCGTCGCCGAGCCGGTCGCGGCGCAGGCGCCGCTGCGCGTCACCTTCGTGCAGCCGCTCGCCGCCGAGCCGCGCATCTCGGTCCGCCCGGTGCGCGAGCCCGAGCGCTGGCTGCTCCTCTTCTCGGGCCTGGCGCTCGCCGGCTGGGTCGCGCACCGGCGCCTGGTGAGCCCGCTGTGAGGCTCGCCTGCCTCCTCCTGCTGCTGGTGCCGCTCGGCTGCGGCAACGCCGACGCGACCCGCGCCGGAATGCAGGTCGTGGCCAAGGTGAACGGCGCCGAGATCTTCGCCGCCGAGGCGCCGGACGCGCAGGCGCTCGAGCAGGTGATCGAGCGCGAGCTGCTGGTGCAGAAGGCGCTCGAGGCCGGCCTCGAGCGCGATCCCAAGATCGCCGAGGCGATCGAGGGTGCGCGCCGGCAGGTGCTCGCCCGCGCCTGGCTGGAGCGGCTCGCCGGCGCCGCGCGCAGCACGCGCGAGGAAGTGCGCGCCTTCTACGCGGAGAACCCGGCGCTGTTCGCCGAGCGGCGGATCTACCGGCTGCGCGAGCTCACCGTGTCGGCGCCGCCCGAGGTGGTCGAGGCGCTGCGCACCGAGGCCGCGCACGCCGCCGACCTCGACCAGCTCGCCGCCTGGCTGCGGCTGCGCAAGGTCAGGTTCGACGTCGTCAACAGCGTGCAGCCGGCCGAGCAGCTGCCGCTTGCCGCGCTGCCGACGCTCGCGCGCATGAATGCAGGGGAGATCGCGGTGTTCGCCGCGCCGCCCGGGGCTTCCGCGGTGCAGCTGCTGCACGCCGAGGAGGCGCCGCTGTCGGAGGCGCAGGCGACGCCGCTGATCGAGCAGTTCCTGGCCGGGCGCAAGCGCCTGGCGCTCGCCGAGGCCGAAGTGAAGAAGCTGCGCGAGTCGGCATCCATTCAATACGTTGGGGACATCAAAGCGAGGGCACGATGAAACGCATGTGGTTTGCAGTGGTTTTCCTGTGGGCAGCAGCTTTCCCCGCGTGGGGTGCCGAGAAGCTGGGGGTGGGCGACGCGGTGCGCGTCACCGTGTTCCAGCAGCCCGACCTCACCACCGAGGCGCGCATCACCGAGCGCGGCACCATCGCCATGCCGTTGATCGGCGAAGCGAAGGTGACGGGCATGACGGCCGCGGAGGCGGCGGCGAAGATCGCCGCCGAGCTGAAGAGCGGCAAGTACCTCAAGAACCCGCAGGTGAGCATCGTGCGCACCACGCTGCGCAGCCAGCAGGTCTCGGTGCTCGGCATGGTGGCCCGGCCGGGGCGCTACGCGCTCGACGACACCAGCTCCCGGCTCGCCGACGTGGTCGCCGCCGCCGGCGGCCTCACGCCCGAGGGCTCGAGCAGCGTGACCGTGATCCGCGGCGCGCAGAAGCACCAGGTGGGCCTGCTCGGCAAGAGCTTCGAGCTGCAGGGCGGCGACACCATCCACGTCGACCGCGCGCCGGTGTTCTACATCTACGGCGAGGTGACGCGCGCCGGCGCCTACCGCTTCGAGCCCGGCCTCAGCGTCATGCAGGCGATCTCGCTCGGCGGCGGCATCACCCCGCGCGGCAGCGACCGGCGCCTGAAGCTGCGCCGCGCCGGCCCCGACGGGAAGATCGTCGAGACCGACGCGGCCTTGCGCGACGCCGTCAGGGCCGACGACGTCATCTACGTCAAAGAATCGCTTTTCTAGGGAGTCGAGCATGGACATGACCCAATTCCTCATGGCACTGCGCGCTCGCCGCAAGGCGTTCGTGCTGGTGCTTGCCGCCACCATCGTGGCGGCGATCGCGGTGGCGCTGGTGATGCCGAAGAAGTACGTCGCCAGCGCGACCGTGCTCATCGACGCGCGCGACGAGCAGGCGATGACGCCGGCGCGCGTCTCACCGCGCGAGCGCGCCGGCTACGTCGCCACGCAGATCGACCTCGTGCAGAGCGGCCGCGTCGGCAGCCGCGTCGCGAAGGACCTCAAGCTCGCGCAGAAGCCCGGCGTGCGCGAGGCCTTCGAGCAGGACACCGGCGGTGTCGGCTCGATCGACGATTGGATCGGGGAGCGCCTGCTGGAGGTCCTCAAGGTGAAGACCTCGGCGGGCAACATCCTCATCCTCGAGTACTCCTCGAGCGACTCGAAGTACGCGGCGCAGGTGGCCAACGGCTTCGCCAAGGGCTACCTCGACACCGCCCTGGAGATGCGCAACGACCCGACGCGCGAGGCCTCCGACTGGTTCCAGGCGCAGATGAAGGGGCTGCGCAGCCAGGTTACCCAGGCGCAGTCCAAGCTCACCACCTACCAGAAGCAGAAGGGCATCCTCGCGGTGAGCGACCGCCTCGACGTCGAGGCGACGCGGCTCTCGGAGCTCTCGACGCAGCTGCTCGCGGCGCGCAACACCACCTACGACGCCATCAGCCGCCACCAGCTCGCCACCGAGGTGCTCGAGCGCGGCGTCTCGCCCGACGCCATCCCCGACGTCCTCTCCAACGCCTACATCAACGGCGTCAAGGCGGACCTCTCGCGCGCCGAGGCGCGGCTCGGGGAAGCGAGCGCGGTGCTGGGCGAGAACCATCCCGCCTACCAGCGCACCGCCGCCGAGATCCAGGGCGGGCGCGAGAAGCTCAAGACCGAGATGGCGAAGCTCGTCGCCGGCCTGGGCAACGCGGTGCAGCAGAGCCGCAAGCGCGAGCAGGAGCTGCAGCAGGCGATGAAGGCGCAGGAGGAGCGCATCCTCTCCCTGAACGAGCACCGCGCCGAGATGTCGGTGCTCACGCGCGACCTCGACAACGCCCAGCGCGCCTACGACGCGGTACTGACACGCTACCAGACGACGCAGATCGACAGTCGCGCCAATTCCACCAACCTGGCGCTGCTCACCCCCGCGGTGGAGCCGGTGCACCCCGCGCATCCCAAGGTCGGCCTGATCTCGGTGCTCTCGGTGCTGGTCGGCGCGCTCTTCGCCGCCGGCGTCGTGTACGTCCTCGAGACCCTCGACCGCCGCGTGCGCTCGCGCGGCGACCTGGAGTCGCGCCTCGCCGTGCCTTCGCTCGGCCGGCTTTCCCGGTGGCAGCCTTCGGGCGGCAGGCTGCTTCCGGCGCCCATGCGCGCTGCCCGCGCTCTTCCCCATCCCTGGTGACAAACATGCTAGCGAAACCGACTGACAACGTGCTGCCGATCGAAGCGGCGCCCCGCGGCCCCGGGATGAGTTCGGGGCGGAACATCGGCGCCATCCTGATGGACGAGGGCAAGCTGACCGCCTCCGACGCCGAGCAGGTGCTCAAGCGCCAGCGCGAGCTTGGCTGGCGATTCGGCGAGGCGGCGATCGAGCTCAACCTGATCACCGACACCGACCTGCGCCAGGCGCTCGCCAAGCAGTACGAGTTTCCCTACCTGGTGAGCGGCCCCGAGGGCGTGAGCAAGGAGCTGATCGCCGCGTGGGACCCGTTCCACCCGGTGGTCGAGGAGCTGCGCGGCGTGCGCACGCAGCTGCTGATCCGCTGGTACGACCCGGCCGCGAACCGGCGCACGCTCGCCATCACCAGCGCCTCGGCGCGCGAGGGCCGCAGCTTCGTCGCCGCCAACCTGGCGGTGGTGTTCTCGCAGCTCGGCCAGCGCACGCTGCTCATCGATGCCGACTTCCGCGCGCCGCGCCAGCAGAGCATCTTCAACATCCCGGACCGCTTCGGGCTGTCGTCGATCCTCTCCGGCCGCGCCGACCTGTCGGTGGCGACGCCGGTCGCCGGGCTCACCGGGCTCGCCGTGCTGCCCGCCGGCCCCCTGCCGCCCAACCCGCTCGAGCTGCTCTCGCGCGGCAGCTTCGCGGCGCTGCTCGGCAAGGCGCAGGCGGAGTACGACACCATCCTCATCGACACGCCGCCGGTCGTCGAGTACTCCGACGCGCAGTGCATCACCTTCCGCGCCGGCGATGCGCTGCTGGTGTCGCGCAAGGACGTGACGCGGCTCGCCGACACCGAGCGCGCGGTGCGCGAGCTCTCCGACGCGAGCGCGCGCATCGTCGGCACGCTGGTCAACGCGTTCTGAGCGTGCGGCGGCCGCCGAACCGCAAGACGCTCGCCGCCGCCCTGGTGCTCCTGGTGGCGGCGGCGGCGCTGTTCGCCCGTCCCGCGGTGGGCGTGCCGCCCGCCACGATCTTCCAGCAACTTCTGCAGCCGGGAGGGCTCTGACTTGGCAACTGCATCCCCCTACCTTCGTGACGCGCCCCTGAGAGGCAGGCAGGACCCGGGGGGCCGCTACACCTGGGTGCTGGTCGCGGCCGGCCTGCTCGCCTTCGCGGTCGCCGGCGGCGTCTCCCTCGCCCTCGGCGAGCTCCAGGCGCTCTACGTCACGATGTCGGTGGCGCTGTGCCTTGCGGTGTTCGCCGACTTCCGCATCGGCGCGGTGGCGATGCTGCTCATGCTGCCGATCCAGAGCACGGATCTCTTCCCGCACGAGCTGATGGGCATCACCGGCCTCAACCCCGCCAACCTGGTGCTCGCGGCGACGCTGGCGGCGTACCTCGTGCGCGGCCGCCAGAACCTCGCCGGGCGCCTCGTGCCGGCGCCGCTCCTCTGGCTCTGTCTCGCGCCGATCGCGGTGGCGGGCCTGATCGGCGCTCCGCACGCGGCCGACATCGTGCCGGTCTTCTCCGAGCGCGAGCTGATCCACTTCACCGGGCCCGTCGGCTACCTGCGCGACATGCTGGTGCGGCCGCTGCTGATGGTGCCCATCGCGCTGCTGATCGGCGCCGCGGCGGCGCGCTCGGAGAAGCCCGAGCGCTTCCTCATCCCGCTCGCCATCTCGGTGTGGGTGATCGCCGCGATGCTGATCGGCTACGTCATCATCACCGGCGCGTCGCTGAGCACGCTGTCGCGCGCGAGCGAGCGCGCCTTCTTCGCGCCCCTGGGCCTGCACGCCAACGGCGTCGGCCGGCTGCTCGCGGCGGCCTACGCGCTGCTGCTCTTTCCCTGGTGGGAGACGAAGAGGGCCGGCCTGAAGCTGTTCCTGTTCGCGACCATGGGCGTGCTCACCTTCGCGCTGATGCTCACCTTCTCGCGCGGTGCCTTCACCGGCTTCATCGTCGTGAACCTGCTGTTCCTCGCCTGGAAGTTCAACCTGCGCTCGGTGGCGCTCGCGGCGCTCGCGCTCCTCGTGGCGATGCTGTTCATGCCGGGCGCCGTGATCGACCGCGTCATGGTCGGCTTCCACAGCGGCAGCGCCGACGCCGTCTCCGCCGGCCGCATCGAGGGCATCTGGCTGCCGCTGCTCCCCGAGCTGGCGCGCAGCCCGCTGTGGGGCAACGGCCTGGGCTCCATCATGTGGCTGCTGCCGATGAAGGTCGGCGCCGTGCTGGAGGTCACGCACCCGCACAACGCCTATCTGGAGGCGCTGCTCGACATGGGCGTGATCGGCCTCGGGCTGATGCTCGCCTACTTCTGGCACGTCTGGCGCGGCTTTCTCGCCCTCGGCGGCAATCCCTGGCTGTCGCCGGAGATGCGCGGCCTGTTCCAGGGCGGCGCCGCCGCGCTGGTGTCCTTCCTCGTCACCGGCATGGCGGGCAGCAGCCTGCGACCCGACCCGGACTTCATCTATCTGTGGCTCGCCATCGGCCTGATGTACGGAATGATGGCGCGG
>Ga0209592_1000035_pt1 | contig 32379 bp, 32 predicted proteins | sample PPLLak2March2015_2_FD_187251 | JGI IMG/M metagenome (GOLD analysis project Ga0209592, IMG submission 187251) | Freshwater sediment microbial communities from Prairie Pothole Lake near Jamestown, North Dakota, USA - PPLs Lake P8 Core (3) Depth... | ecosystem: Environmental > Aquatic > Freshwater... | reverse complement strand
TGCGCCCGGCGAGCGCCACGAACTCGATCCCGGGAAGCTCGGCACGATGCTCGAGCATCAGCCGTGCAATAGTTCCGCCGCCGAGCACGGCCACGCGCATCATCAGCCCTCTCCAGTATCATTGCCTCCGAAGGGAGGCGGGTTTGCGTATCGCGATTCTAGAAGACGATCCCGACCAGCTGGCGCTGCTGCGGCGCTGGATCGGCGAGGACGGCCACGACGTGCACGCCTACCAGAGCGGGCGCGAGGCGATGAAGCACGCCGGCCGCGAGAGCTTCGATCTCTTCATGCTCGACTGGCAGGTGCCCGACGTCTCGGGCGCCGAGGTGCTGACCTGGCTGCGCGCCAACGTCTCCAAGACGGTGCCGGTGCTCTTCGTCACGGTGCGCGATTCCGAGCAGGACATCGTGTACGCACTGGAGCACGGCGCCGACGACTACATGGTGAAGCCGGTGCGCCGGCAGGAGCTCATCGCGCGCGTGCACGCGCTCCTGCGCCGCGCGTATCCGAGCGAAGAGAAGAAGCAGCTTTCCTTCCCGCCGTTCGAGATCGACATCCAGCGCGGCGAGGTGCGCCGCGACGGCAGCAAGGTGGATCTGACGCCGAAGGAATTCGAGCTGACCGTGACGCTGTTCCGCAACATCGGCCGGCTGCTCTCGCGCGGGCACCTGCAGGAAAGCGTGTGGGGCCGCACCGGCGACCTCGCCACGCGCACCGTCGACACGCACGTCAGCCAGGTGCGCAAGAAGCTCGACCTGCGCCCGGATTCCGGGTACCGGGTCGTGCCGATCTATAACTACGGGTACCGCCTGGAGAAGATCTCTCCGGGACCCTGATTTATTCGAGCGCGCGGGCCCGCGCCTGCGCGTATTCGCGCGCTTCGGCGGCGAGCGGGCCGGCCGTCAGCGCCTTGCGGTAGGCAGCGACGGCCTCGGCCTTGCGGCCGACCGTTTCCAGGGAGATCGCGAGGTTGACCCACGTGGCGGCGGGCTGCGCCCCGCCACGGATCGCCGCCTGGAAGGCCTCGATCGCCTCGGGGTCGCGCGCCAGGCGCTGCAGCACTGCGCCGCGCATCGCCTGGAACTCGGGGTTCTGCTCGTGCGTCCCGGCGCGATCGAGCACCTCGATTGCGGCGCGGTAGTCGCGCTGGGCCGTGTGGATCCTCGCAAGCGTGAGGGCAAAGGCGGGCTGGCCCGGATCGATGGCGAGCCCATCCTGCAGCACGCGCCGCGCGGCGTCGACGCGCTGGCGCTCGAGGAGGAGCGCGACGTAGGCCTGGCGGGCCGCGGCATGCGAGGGGTCGGCCTTCAGCGCGGCCGTGAGCTGGTCCTCCGCCTCGGCGACGCGGCCGTGGTTGAGGAACAGCGCTGCGCGCCGGAAATGCGTCTCGGCGGTGTCGTTGGGCGTGCGCGCGTGATCGCGCTTGTCCACGCTCGGCTTCGTGGCCGGGGCGGCGGCGACCGGCTTCGCGCGCGGTTCCCGCGGCGCCTTGGCTGCAGGCGCCGGCGCACGCACCGGCGTTTCGATCTCCTGCGCCAGCTTCAACGGCTCCGCGGCAGGCGGGGTGGCGGCACGCGGGGGTTCTGTCGTCACCGGCGCGGCTACCACAACCGGGGGCGGTTTCACCGGGATCTCGATCTTGATGGCGGGCGGTGCGGGACGCGAGCGCGCTTCTTCCGCGGCGAAGAAGGCAAGTGGGGTCACCAGCGGGCGCGGCAGCAGCTGATACACGGTCCACAGCACCCACGCCACCCCGACTATGAGCAGGAGGGTGACGGTCCGCCAGAACCACTCGCGGTGCTGCGGGTTGGCGGCCGCGGGCCGCGCCACGCCCGCGTCGGCGCCGGCGCCAAGCGCCTGGCGGCGGTCGAGGTCCTGCAGCATCTTGTTGATGAGGCTCACGCCGCGCGCCACCACCAGCGCCACGAAGCCGTGGGCGTGTCCTCCACCGCGGCGCGCACGTGGCCGCGCTCCACCCTGCGGCCGCCTTCGCCGTAGACCACCAGCAAGGCCTTGTGCGCGAGGATGTTGACCAGGCGCGGGATGCCGCGGCTCGCGAGGTGCATTGCGCGCAGGGCGCCGGTCGCGAAGACCGCCGGGCCGGAGTAGCCGGCGATCGTCAGCCGGTGCGCGACATAGTCGGCGACCTCGTTGCGCGTGAGAGCCTTGAGCGTGTACTGGAAGGTGATGCGCTGGCGCAGCTGCCGCACCGAGTCCGAGGCGAGCTTGCGGTCGAGCTCGGGCTGGCCGAAGAGGATCACCTGCATCAGCTTCCTCTTCTCGGTCTCGAGGTTGGTGAGCAGGCGCACCGTCTCGAGCGTCGCGAGCGGCATCGCCTGCGTCTCGTCCATGCACAGCACCACGCGCTTGCCCTGGCGCGCGATGTCGAGCAGGCGCTGCATCAGGTCCTTCTCCAGGCGGTGCGACTCGGCGCGCTCGCCGCCCGCGCCCAGCTCGTCGGCGAGGGCGAAGAGCAGGCTGCGCGGCTCGAGGTTGGGATTGGGGATGTAGGCGCTGACCCAGTTCGGCCCCAGGGTCGAGAGGAACTTGCGGCACAGCAGGGTCTTGCCGGTGCCGACCTCGCCGGTGATCTTGATGAAGCCTTCGCCGTTGGCCGCGGCGATGAGCAGCGTGTTCAGCGCCTCGCGCACGCTGCGGCAGGCGAAGAAGTAGCTCGTGTCCGGGGTGATGCCGAAGGGCAGCTCGCGCAGGCCGAAGTGCTTCAGGTAGTTCATGCGCTCACTTCTTGAGGCGCTCGATGCGCCCGCGCGTGTCGCGCAGGTCCTGCTCCCATTCGCGGTCGGACTGGATGAGCGTCGGCTTGAGCAGGATCACGAGCTCGCGCTTGCGCGAGCTGGTGGCGGTGTTGCGCAGCAGCCGGCCCGGGCCCTCGTCGGACACGCCGGGGATGCCGCTGCGGTTGTCGCGCACGTCGACGCTCATCAGCCCGCCGATGGCGACGATGTTGCCGTCGGTGACGCGCACGATGGTGTCGGTCTCGTTCACCGTGCTCTTGGCGAGGGGCAGCGTGATCGAGGGCGTGCCGCCGCCGAGGTTCACCACGCGCGTGCTCTCGGTCACCTCGCTCACCGCGGGGTGGATATGCAGGATGATGTTGCTGCCCTCGTCGATCTGCGGCGTCACGTCGAGCACGATGCCGGAGAAGAACGGCTGCACCGTCACCGAGGGCGAAGTCTGCGAGCCCGAGGTGGTGCTGGTGGTCGTGGTGGTGACGTTGGTGACGAAGAACTCGTCGGTGCCGACCTTCAGCACCGCCTTCTGGTTGTTCAGGGTCGCGATGCGCGGGCTGGAGAGCACCTGGACGTTGCCCTGGGACTCGAGGAAGGTGAGGAGCGAGGCGAAATTCGAGGTCTGCAGCGCCAGCCCGAACACCGCGCCGGCCGGGCTCGCGGTGGCGAAGGAGCCCGAGGTGGCGCTGATCGATCGCCCGGTGGGATCGGCGATCACGCCGCCGGGTGCGACGCCCGTGGCAAGCACCTGCCCGCGCGCGCCGAGCTGCGTCGAGACGTTGGAGTTGGTCGAGAGCTGGCCGATCGCGAGGTGGCGGTTGAAGATGGCCCAGTTGATGCCCGCCTGGTAGTCGTCCGAGAGCGCCACCTCGATGATCTTCGCCTCGAGCATGACCTGGCGCTCGATCGACAGGCGCGTGGCGCGCAGGTATTGCTCGACCGCGCGCAGCTGCTGCGGCAGGGCGCGCACCACGACGACGCCGGACTGGGGCGTGACGATCACGGAAGTGCCGGGGCCGGTGCCGACCATGGCGAGGAGCGCGGTGCGCAGGTCGGCCCAGAAATCGCTGTTCTGCTGCGTCGTGACGCGGCTCGACTCCAGGCCGCGGTTCGAGCTGGTCGAGGTGGGCGCCGGGCCGGCGAGCGTCGGCGTCGTGGTCTGGGCGGTGTCGGTAACCGCGCCCGAGCTCACGCGGATGTCGGAGATGCCGCGGCGCTGGCCGGGCAGGTAGTTGACCTGGAAGACGCGCGTCTGCAGACCCGCGGGCTGCACGAAGATGCGCCTGCCGTCCATGCGGTAGTCGTAGCCGTAGAGCTCGCGGATCGCCGAGAGCGCCTCCTCGACCGAGACGTCCTTGAGGTTGACCGAGATCGTGCCCCCCACCTCCGGGTGCAAGAGCATGCTGTAGCGCGTGCCGGAGACGATCGACATGAACACCTGCGCCGCCGGCGCGTTGTTCACCGACAGGTCGAAGCGCTGCTCGAGCTCCAGCCCCGACACATCGGGCATGCCCATCTGCATCGGCGGCAGCAGCGCGCGGTCGAGGGTCTCGGGGCGCGCGGGCGGCTTGCGCTCGCCGGCGCGGGCGAGCTCATCGGCAATCGCCGGGTTGATCCCGGTCTGCGGCGGCGGCGCCGCGCAGCCCGCCAGGACCGCCGTGACCACGACGCGCGCGGCGCGCCACATGGCTATTTCCTCGCGGCGGTCGACGGCGGCTTCTTGTCGATCGCCGGATGCATGAGGATCACGTCGCGACTTCCGTCCTTGTGCAGCACCGCGCCGGAGTCGCTCAGGCCGACCAGCGTGCCGCCGCGCGCGTCGCCGCCGAGGGGCACCACTTTGCCGTCGATGAGGGCGAGCTTTCGCTCGGGCGACGTGAGGATGACCTGGACGCCGGCACCGCTCGCGCCGGAGCCGCTCTGGCCCGAAGGCGCGGCTTCCGCCATGTTCGCCGGGCGCATGGGGTCGATGAGAATGCGTCCCGGCGCCTGCGCATGCGCGGCGCCGAACGCGGCGATGCAGCCGGTCAGCAAGCACTTACGGAGAAGATTGGTTCTGGTTCTCACAACATCTACAAGTCCGCCCTTGCCCCCGAAAGCAATCACTTCAAGTTATAGCAATAACCACTTGTCGTCAAATGGGTTTTAAATCGCAAGCAGTGATGCATTTCGGCTCAGGCTGTGGATGACCACCCGCAGCCTGACGTCCGGATACTGGTCGACCTGCAGCTCCACCGAACCCCAAAGCAGCACCGAGCTGCGCTTCTCCAGTTCCTCGAGGTACTGGAGGAGCTCGAAATAAGAGCCCTTCACGGCGAGCTCGACGCCATGGCGATAGAGGCTCGTCTCCCCCGTGCCCGCCTTGACGGGGACCCCGGGAAGCAGCCGCAGGGAGTCCAGCTCCACCCCCTTGCTGCGCCCCAGGATGTCCTTCAGGAGCGCCGGCAGGCGCTCGGGCGCGATCAGGCCGCTCTGCTTGGCGGCAAGCGAGCGGTCGAGCTCGGCGATCTGGCGCTCCAGCGCGTCGACCGCCACCTGTTCCGGGTGGCGCCCTTTCGCGTCCCCCGCCCTGACGATCTGCTCGATCTGCCCGCGGATCTCGTTGATCTGGTTCTGGTCGCGGGCGACGCGGTCGATGAGCGACTTCTGCTTGCGCAGCACCGGGTCGAGCAGCGCCGCGTAGGCGACGAGCAGGATCACCAGGCTGATCGAGGCGAAGAGCATGGCGCGCTCGCGCAGGCTCATGTCGTCGATGCGCGCGAGCAGCGCTTTCCAGTCGAAGCTCATTTCCTCCCCTGCGGTGCCGGGGCGGCCGAGGACAGCGTGAACTCCACCACGCCCGGGCGCTCCGGCGTCGCCGGGCGGCGGATGTCCAGGCGCGAGAAGGCCTGCCCGCGCAGCGCCTCCTCCTTGCGCAGCCGCTCGAGGTACGCGGCGACCAGCTCCGGGTGCGTCGCCAGGCCGACGAGGGCCACCTCGCCCTCCTTCTCGGCGAACTGCACGCGCGTGAGCCACACGCCCTGCATCGAAAGGCGTGCCAGCGCGCGCAACGAGGCCGAATAGCCGTCGCTGCGCCCCAGCCCGCTTTCGGCGAGCGCCTGCACGGTGCGGGTGCGCTCGGCGAGCGCCGCCTCGAGCTTCTTCTTCTGCTCGGCGAGCGCCTTCGCGCGCACCTCCGGGCTCTCGGTGGTGCTGTAGACCTTGAGCCGCTCGATCTCGGCGCGCACGCGCTGGCCGGAGTCGACGACGCGGATCTCGAGCAGCGAGGTCTGCAGGGAGACGTAGGCGTAGAACGCCAGCACGCCCACCACGACCAAGGCCGTGGCCTGCGCCATCGCTACGCCGGAGAAGATCTTCTTCTGCTTCCGGAACAGCGGACTATAAAGGTTGATCTGCTGGCTCATAGAACGCGATGAATCCGCTGATACTTCATAGCGCCCGCTTCTCCACGCGCAGCCCGGCGCCGAGGAGCTTCACCCAGCGCGCGCTCTCGGCTGAGCCCCACGAGCCGCTCGATGCGGGCAGCTGCATCACCTGCGCGAGGTCGAGCGCCTCCACCGGCAGGTACAGGTTGGCCGCGAGGTGCGCGCGCAAGCCGATCCCTTCCGGAACCGGCCCCAGCAGCACGCGCGCGAGCGAGAAGAACGGGAAGCTGCGCTCGCAGTGATCGAGCGAGCGCTGCGTCTCGACGAGGATGCGGTCGAGCAGGCGCGCGCGCTCCTCCGGCGCGGCCTCGGCGAGCTGCCCCGCGTAGATGTCGAGGCGGCGCGAGAGATAGAGCTCGCCGTCGTAGACCGCGGTGATCAGCCCGCCGTAGGGGTCGAAGGTGAGCGCCACCGCGCCGCGCTTCTCGGGCTCGAAAAGCATGGCGGCATTGCGCTGCGCGGTGTCGGGAATGTCGATCACGGACAGCCGGATGCCGGCCTTCTCGAAGCGCTCGACGGTGCTGCGGATGGTGTCGTTGCGCGCCGCGACCGCGTACATCTGGTGCGGCCGCGCCTCGCTGCCCGCGGGCAGCGGCAGGTCGAGCACGTCGATCGTCGCGTCATCGACGTGGTAGTCGAGCATGTCCTTGATGCGCCAGCGGATCGCGGGCTTCAGCTCGTCGCGCTTTACCGCCGGGGCATCGACCAGCAGGATCTGGTACTCGGAGGGCTTGAGCAGCGTCGTGCACGCGAAGCGCCGCGCGCCGAACTCCTTGGCGATGCGCTCGAGCGAGCGCGGCTCCTTGGGGTCCCAGTCGCGCTCCTCCGCGAACTCGGCCACCGCGCGCGCGCCCTCGTGTCGCACGTGCGCCAGGCTCACTTTCGCCTCGCCGAGCTCGACCACCAGCCAGCCGGGGGCTGCGCCGCGGCCGAGCATCTTGCCGAAGAGGGATGCGCTCATGCAGAAATGAAACGGGGCACCGCGTGGGGTGCCCCGCTCGTCACGCCCGGCGTCGCCTCAGGACGAGTAAACGCCCGTGCCGACACTCGCGACGATCGTGCTGGCGCTGTTGGCAGCGCAGCTCGCGACCGCGGCGCCGGTGTCCATGATGAGCGTCACGTTGACCTTGCCGCCGTGCACCACGTAGGCGCCCGAGCAGGCGGCGCCCGGGATTTCCGCCAGCACGTGCGCCGGCGTCGGCGCGACGGAGACGTTGCGGTTTCTCGCCGCCGCGATGGCGACGGCGCTCGCAGTCGAGGCCACGGCCGCGTTTTTCGTCGCGTCCTGGGATTCCTGCGTCAGGTTGAGATACCTCGGCACCGCGACCGCGGCCAGGATGCCAAGAATCACGATCACCATGACGAGCTCGATCAGCGTGAAGCCTTCTTCTTGCCTTCTCATGCCCTTCCTCCCTTCCCCTTATTGGTAATGCTGCAACGGCAGGGCCGCAGCCCGCGGGCAGTCTGACGGCCTATCGTTGAGCTGTCAAGCACTTAGAAGCCGAACTGCCAGTCGTTTGCAAAGTTCTGTGGCTACAGCCAGGGTTGCACGGCAAGACTGAAAAGAACGAAAGCGCTGCCGGCCAGCACCAGCGCGCCGGCCAGCCGGGGATTCTGGCTGACCCACCGGTCGGGCTGGAAGCGCATCTGGTCGAGCGCCGCGCTGTGCTCCCGGGCGGCATAGGTGCGGTCCGCCCAGAGCTCGAGGCCCTTGAGGAGGCTCGGCCGGAGACACAGCACCACGCCCGCGGCGAGGGCGGCCAGGTTGCCGACGATGAGGAACACGCGCCCCGTGTCCACCACCATGCCGAGCACGCCCTGGTTGCCGAGGTCGCGGAAGGCGCGCACCAGCGCGCCGCTCTGGAAGCCGAAGGTGAGGATGTCGAGCGTATAGAGCGCGCCGGCGACCACGAGCACCCCGATGACGCGATGCGCGCGGTAGACGAAGCGCTTGATGTCGCGCGGCCGGTCGAAGCGCTGCGCCGCCTCGCGGGTCGAGATCCAGCGGCTCATCCGCTCGTTCCAGCGCAGCACGCGCGCCGTGTCGATCAGGAGCAGGACCCCGACGGCCAGCCCGACGATCGCGCCCAGCACGATCGCGATGAAGAGCGTCTGGCCGACGATGCCGACGAGGAAGTCGATGGCTCCCCTCATCTTTCCCTCCAGCTGTAGGGCTCCACGGGCACCAGCCGCAGCCCGCGCGCCGAGTCCCGCCCCAGGTCGAAGCGCCCGTTGCGGTCGAGGTCGTCATAGTCCGCCTCGACGCGAAAGCGCGCCCGGGCGGGGCCCGTCAGCGCGGTCACGAACTGCTCGGGAAAGCGCGGCACATAGACGAGGTGGCGATCGCGCGTGTCGAAGTACCAGCTTCCCGGGGCGACCGAGCCCGGGTCGGCCGCGGCGTACTCGCCGGCATAGGTGTCCGGGCGCTCGGCGAGGAGCCGCATCGGGTTGATGTCGCCCGCCCTGGCCGCCAGCGCGTCCGGCTTGCCGCGCGCGGCGGCGCCGGCGAACTCGATGTAGAGCGCGCTGCGCAGCCCCGAGAGCATGCTGTCCATCATCACCCGCTCGGCCTCGAAGCGCAGCCGCAGCAGCCGGTCGATGGCCACCACGGTGAGCACGCTGATGACGACGATGACGATGAGCAGCTCGAGCAGCGAGAAGCCGCGCTCATCGCGCACCTCCGCCTCCTCTCGCCGCCGAGGCCATGTCCCACATCGGCAGGAAAACGCCCAGGGCGAGCACCAGCACCAGCACGCCCATGAAGACGAGCAGGATCGGCTCGATCTTCGCCGTCAGGCCCTCGACCTCGATCGTCACCTCGCGCTCGTACATGTCGGCGATCTCGCCCATCAGGTCGTCGATCTCGCCGGTCTCCTCGCCCACCGCCACCATCTGCAGCACCACCGGGTCGAAGACCCCGGTCGCGACCGCCGTGCGCAGGATGCTCTCGCCGCGCTCGATGCCGTCGCGCATCTGCAGGATGCGCGATTCCAGGAAGGCGTTGTCCACCACCTCGGCCACCATCGCCAGGCCCTGCACGATCGGCACGCCGCTCTTGCCGGAGATGGCGAAGCTGCGCGAGAAGCGCGCCAGCGTCGCCTTGTGGATCAGGCCGCCGACCACCGGCAGCTTCAGCTTGAGCCAGTCCCAGGCGTAGCGCCCCTTCGGCGCCGCGGTGTAGAGGCGAAAGCCGACCACGGCGGCGACGATGCCGATCAGCATCAGCCACCAGTAGGCGACGAAAGCGTCCGAGGTGGCGATCAGCACGCGCGTCATGAGCGGCAGCTCGGTCTTGAAGCTCGCGAACATCTTCGCGAACGCCGGGATGACGAAGATGTTGACGATGAACATCGCCGCGGCGAGGGCGATCATGACGAACATCGGGTAGCGCAGCGCCGCGCGGATGTCGTCGCTCATCTTCTTCTCGAAGGCGAAGAAGTCGTACAGGCGCAGGAACACCTCGTCCAGGCGCCCCGTCATCTCGCCCACGCGCACCATGTTGACCATGAAGCTGGAGAACACCTTCGGGTGCGCGCGCATGCTGAAGGAGAGCTCGCGCCCCGACTCCAGGCCGTCGCGCACCTCGCCCACCACCTTGGCGAGCGTCGGGTTCTGCGAGGACTCCTGCAGCCCGGCGAGCGCGCGGATGATCGGCACGCCGGATTTCAGCAGCGTGTGCATCTGCCGCGAGAAGAGCATCAGGTCGGCGAGCTCGACCTTCGGCTCGCCGAAGCGGATCTCGCGGCGCTTCGCCGCGCCGCCGCCGGCGGCGGGGGCCGCGGCGCCCGCGGCCTCGTTGATGTGCACCGGGGTGATGCCGGTGCTGAAGAGCTGGTCGGCGACGGCGCCGCTGCTCGCGCCCTCCAGCACGCCTTTGACGAGCTCGCCGCGGGCGTTGCGCCCCTGGTAGGCGAACTGCGGCACCCTAATCCTCGGACTGGCTGATGCGCATCACCTCGTTCAGCGTGGTGCGCCCGGCGGCGGCCAGCGTCGCCGCGTGCTGCACGAACGTGTGGCCCGCCATCTCCTCCTTCGCCGCCGCGACGAAGGCGTTGACGTCCTGCCGCGCCACCGCCTGCGTGAGCCGGGGCGTCATCTCGAGCATCTCGTAGACGCCGCCGCGCCCGCGGTAGCCGGTGCTGTTGCAGTGGCCGCAGCCGCGGCCGTGCTTGAACGCGCTCACGGTGAGGCCCATGGCCTCGGCGAAGCGCGCCTCCTGCGCGCTCGACGTGTACTTCTCGGCGCAGCCTTCGCAGACTAGGCGCACCAGGCGCTGCGCGATCACCGCCTGCAGCGCGCTCGCCACCATGAAGGGCGGCACGCCCATGTCGAGCATGCGCGTCGGGGCGTTCGCCGCGTCGCGCGTGTGCAGCGTGGAGAGCACCATGTGGCCGGTGATGGCGGCGCGCAGGCCGATCTGCGCCGTCTCGGTGTCGCGCATCTCGCCGACCAGGATCACGTCGGGATCCTGGCGCAGCACCGAGCGCAGCACCGAGGCGAAGGTGAGCTCGATCTTCTCGTTCACCTGGATCTGGTTCAGGCCTGCCACCTGGTACTCGACCGGGTCCTCGACGGTGATGATCTTGCGCGCCGGGGTGTTGAGCTCGTTCAGCGCCGCGTAGAGGGTGGTGGTCTTGCCGCTGCCGGTCGGGCCGGTGACCAGCACCGTGCCGCTCACCCGGCCGAGGATGTCGCGGAAGCGCGCGAGCATCGGCGCCGGCATGCCCAGGTGCTCGAGCGTGAGCAGGCCGCTCGAGCGGTTGAGCAGCCGCATCACCACCGACTCGCCGTGCTGCGTCGGCATGGTCGAGATGCGCACGTCGACCGCGTTCTGGCGCACCACCACGTTGAAGCGCCCGTCCTGCGGCAGGCGCTTCTCGGAGATGTCGAGGCCCGACATCAGCTTCAGGCGCAGCGCGAGCGCCGCGGCGACGCGCGAGTCGGCCTCGGTCTGCACGTGCAGGTCGCCGTCGATGCGGAAGCGGATGCGCAGGCGGTCCTCCTGCGGCTCGACGTGGATGTCGGAGGCGCCGACCTGCGTCGCGTCCTCGAAGAGCGACTGCAGGAGCTTCACCACCGGCGCGTCCTCGGCGCCGAGGGTCGCGCCCAGCGCGCCGAAATCGACCGCCTTGTCGCCGCCCAGGTCCTGCTCGAGCTCCTTGGCGAGCCCGGAGATCTCCTCGGTGCGGCGATAGACCTGGTCGAGCGACAGCAGGAGCTGCGCCTCGGCGACCACCGCCGGCTCGATGTCGCGCTTGAGGATGCGCGTCAGCTCGTCGAAGGCGAAGAGGTCGGTCGGGTCGGCCATGCCGATCACCAGGGTCGCGCCGCGCTCTTCCAGCGCCACGGCGCGGAAGCGGCGCGCCGCCGTCTCCGGCAGCTTCGCCACCACCGCGCGGCTGAAGCTGTGCTGCTTGAGATCGACGTAGCGCAGGCTGAGCTGGCGCGCGAGCGCCTGCGCGATCTTGTCTTCGGTGGCGAGCCCGAGGTCGACCAGCACGCGCCCGAGGCGCCGTCCCGAGCGCTTCTGCTCTTCCAGCGCCAGCCTGAGCTGCTCCTGCGAGACGAGCTTCTGCACCACCAGGATCTCGCCGAGGCGCATGCGCTGCGGGCGCGCGCTGGGAGAAGGGCTGGTGCCGGGAGTCGCCATGTGGCTGGGCAGTTTACGTGAATTGACTAGAATTCGCGCGATGCCGGGGCGCGCCGCTGATCCGATCCTCGAGGCGCGCGAGCAGCTCGCCGCGGGCCGGCCGCGCGAGGCGCTCGCCGCCGCCGGGAAAGCGCTGCAGGCGGCGCCGCGCGACCCCGATGCGCTCTACCTGCTCGGCGCCGCGCATTACCGCTGCGGCGAGCTCGGCCCCGCCGAGGCGCGCCTCAAGCAGGCGATCGCCGCCGACGGCGCCACCGCGAGCTTCCATGCCACGCTCGGCAACGTGCTGCAGGATCGCGGCGCGCTCGCGGAGGCGATCAAGGCCTACCGGCGCGCGCTGCGGCTGCATCCGGCCCTCGCCGAGGCGCACAACGACCTCGGCACCGCGTACTTCGCGCGCGGCGAGAGCGAGCGCGCCCTCGAGAGCTACCGGCGCGCCGCCGCGCTGCGCCCGGGCAACGCCGTCGCCTGGGCCAACCTCGGCGCCGTCTACCGCAAGCTCGGCCTGGCGCGCGAGGCAAGGCAGGCCATGCAACAAGAGCTTTTTCAACGCATGAAAAGCTTGGTGTTTCGAAGCGGTAAAACCCCTGCAGAAGAAGAACTCGAACGCGGCAACCCGAGGCTCGCGGCGCGGCTGATCGGCGAGCCGGCCGGCGCACGCGAGCGGGCGATTCTCGAGCGCGCGCAAGGCGCGCTCGGCCAGTCCGCGGCCGAGCGCAGCCTGGCGTCGAGCCCGCCGCAATACCGCCAGGGCGAAGCGCTGCTGCGCGAGGGGCGCCACGCGGAGGCCGAAGCGGCCTACCGCGGGGCGCTCGGCGCCGACCCCGGCCATGTGCCGGCGTGGATCCGCCTCGCCGATCTCCTGCGCTCGTCGGGCCGGGTCGACGAGGCCGAAGCCTGCGCCGCCGCGGCGCTCGAGCGCGACGAGGAATCGGCCGCCGCCTGGCACGCCGCGGGCATGGTGCTGAAGGAGAAAGGCCGCACCGACCTTGCCATCGAGCGCTTCGAGCAGGCGCTGCGCCTCGAGCCGCAGCGCGTGCAGGCGATGCGCGAGATCGGCGAGATCCGGCGCTACGAGAACAGGATCGCAGAAGCCGAGAAGCGCTTCCGCGACGGGCTGCGCCTGCGCCCGGACGACGAGGCCCTCACCATCGACCTCGCGCAGGTGCTCGCCGACCAGATGCGCTACGACGAGGCCTTCGCGCTGCTCGAGAAGGTGCTCGCGCGCGACCCGGGCTCGCCGCTCGCGCTCGCCACCAAGGGCGTGCTTCTCGACCTCACCGGGCGGCCGGGCGAGGCGCGCGAGGTGCTCGGCGCCGCCCTGGCGCGCGACCCGGCGAACGTCGACATCGGCTACAACCTCGCCATCTGCAAGCTGCGCCACCACGAGTTCGCCGAAGGCTGGCAGGGCTTCGAGCTGCGCCGCCGCAAGCAGAACTTCATCGGCCGCTACCGCAAATTCCCCTTCGCCGAATGGGCGGGCGAGTCCCTCGCCGGCAAGTGCATCCTCGTCTACCCGGAGCAGGGACTGGGCGACGAGCTCATGTACGCCTCGTGCATCCCGCAGCTCGCCGCGCAGGCGGGCCACGTCGCGCTCGAATGCGACCCGAAGCTCGGCGAGCTCCTCACGCGCTCCTTCCCGCAGTGCACGGTGATCGCGCGGCGGCGCACCTTCGTCAACGACTGGGTGAACCACATCGAGCCGCGGCCGGAATACCAGATGCCCCTAGGTTCATTGCCAAACCATTTCCGAAGAAGGATTGAAGACTTTCCTCAACACCCCGGCTTCCTCAAGGCCGACCCGGCCAAGGTCGCCAGATGGAAAGCGCGGCTGGAAGCGCTCGGCCCCGGCGCGAAGATCGGCCTTTCCTGGCAGGGCGGCGTCGGCCACACCGGCCGGGCGCGCCGCTCGCTCAGCCTGCAGCAGCTCCTGCCGGTGCTGCGCCGCCCCGGCGCGCACTTCGTCAGCCTGCAGTACACCGATGTGAAGGACGAGGTGCAAAACCTCGGAGAAAAGGAAAGCATCTCCGTCCACCACTGGCAGGAAGCGATCGACGACTACGACGAGACCGCGGCGCTGGTGTGCGCGCTCGACCGCGTGCTCACCGTGTGCACGGCGATCGTGCACCTCACCGGCTCGCTCGGCCGGCCGGCGATCGTGATGGTGCCGTTCGGCTCCGACTGGCGCTACGGCGCGAGCGGCGAGCGCATGGCGTGGTATCCCTCGGCGCGCCTCGTCCGGCAGCAGCGGATCGGCGACTGGTCGAGCGTCCTCGACGAAGTGCGCGGGCTGCTTCCATGACGGCGCCCGCCGTGTCCCCCCCCGAATACGCCTTCATCGCTTCGGACGCCGCGCGCGCCCGGGCGCGCGGCGCGGTGGCGGCGCTGAACGCACTTGGCTACGACGCGCGCCACTACGCCGCCGACGCAGCCGAGGTGCAGCACGCCAAGGCCGTGGTGTTCTGCGACGTCCGGCCGTATACCGCGCGCTTCGTCTACGACCTGGTGGATGACAGGAACCTGCAATTTGCAGAAGGCGCATACGCGATCACCTGCCCCACCGTGGCGCTCGCGCAGGTCGTCGCGCCGCGGCTCGGCCGCGCGGTGGAAGTGGTCCCCGAGCCGCTCGAAGGCGCCCGGCGGGAGCCGCGCGCGGCGCGGGCAAAGCCGCGCTCGCGGCCGCTCGAATGGCTGGCGCGCCGCGCCGGCCTGGCCACGGACAGCTGGCGGACTCGCCTGCTGTGGACGGGCGATAAATCGGACGTTGAAACGATAGTGGGCACATACCCTGGGTTGAGACGACTAGGCACCGAGCTGCCTTTGACGCTGCATTGCGTGGCAACCCCGGAGGTCCTCGAGGCCCTGCGCGAGCAGGTCCGGGACGACGCCGCCGACGCAGTGCGCCTGTCGTTCGACGTCGCTTCTTCCCAGGCGCTCTCCCAGGCCCTGGAGGCCTGCGATTTCCTGCTCCTGCCGCGCGAGGCGCGCCTGCAGCGCGCCGCGGTGCAGGCCGGCCGCCACGCGATCGTCGGCGACAATCCGTGCGAAGCTATCCGCCAGGCGCTCGCGCACCCGCGCGAGACGCTCGAGAGCCTGCAAAGCGCCCAGCAGAAACTGGATGAGGCCCATGCCCCGGCCGTGGTGGCGCGGGCGTGGGTACGGATATTCATGAGAGGTCCCCGATGAAGGCATTCGCGTCGCAAGCCGATTTGCAGCCGAAGAAGATCCGCTTCCAGCGCCTTTCGCCGAGCTGCTGGGCGTTCACCGCGCAAGGCGACCCGAACACCGGCGTCATCGTCGGCGACGACGGCGTGATGGTGATCGACGCGCAGGCGACGCCGCTCATGGCGCGCGAGGTGATCCGGCGCATCCGCACGGTCACCGCCAAGCCGATCAAGTACGTCGTGCTGTCGCACTACCACGCCGTGCGCGTGCTCGGCGCATCCGCCTACCGCGCGCAGCACATCATCGCCAGCGAAGCGACGCGCGAGCTGATCCGCGAGCGCGGCAAGCAGGACATGAAGAGCGAGATCGGCCGCTTCCCGCGCCTTTTCCGCGGCGCCGAGACCATTCCCGGCCTCACCTGGCCGACCCTCAGCTTCAGCGGCGAGATGACGCTGATGATGGGCAAGCTCGAGGTGAGGATCATCCACGCCGGCGCCGGCCACACCGCGGGCGACACCATCGTCTGGGTGCCTTCGCAGCGCGTGCTCTTTTCCGGCGACCTCGTCGAGTACGAGGCCGGCATCTACACCGGCGACGCGCATTTCGAGTCCTGGCCCAAGACTTTGGAGGTTCTTAAGAAATTAAAGCCAAAAGCTCTGGTCCCCGGCCGCGGCCCGGCGCTGAGCACCCCTGCGGCTTCCGAGCGCGCGATCCGCTTCACGCAGGACTTCGTGCGCGGCCTCTACGCGCTCGCCCAGGACGGCGTGCGCGAGAAGAAATCGCTGAGGGACGTCTACGAGATGGCGCGCCGGCGGATGGATCCGGAGTACGGCAAGTACCCGATCTACGAGCACTGCATGCCGTTCGACGTTTCCCGCGCCTACGACGAGGCGAGCGGCATCAAGCACCCGCGCATCTGGACCGCGCAGCGCGACGTGGAGATGTGGAAGACGATTGCCTGATCGGGGTCAGACCCCGATCTCCCAGAGCGGGAGCGGAGGTATCGGAGATCGGGGTCTGACCCCGAACTTCCGCGTCCAAAAAACAAGGGGCGAGCCTTTTGGGCCCGCCCCAAGCGCAGTCCGGTGGAAGAGGAGGAGGAGGATCCGCCCGGCTGCTGCAACGCAACAAATATTAGGTCTTTTACCGCTCGGCTAGAATACACCCGTTTTGTAAAACACTTTTGCAGATTCTGCAAAGATGGCCGACAGCATTCAAGAGATGGCAGTTTTCGCCCGGGTCGTGGGCGCCGGCAGCCTTTCGGCGGCCGCCCGGGAGCTCGGACTCTCCCCGGCCCTGGTGAGCCGGCGACTGGCGGCCCTCGAGTCCCGCCTCGGGGTGCGCCTCATCAACCGGACCACCCGCAGCCTGCACCTGACCGACGACGGCGCCACCTATTACGAGGCCTGCGCCCGAGTCCTCGCCGACATCGAGGAAGCCGACGCCACCGTGTCCGCCGGCCGCGTCGAGCCGCGCGGCACGCTGCGCGTCGCGCTGCCCGCCTCCTTCGGCCTGCAGCACATCGCGCCGCTCATCCCCCGCTTCGCCGAGCGCTACCCGAAGGTCCAGCTCGCCCTGAGCCTCTCGGACCGCACCGTCAACCTGATCGAGGAAGGCTTCGACCTCGCGGTGCGCATCGCGCACCTCGAGGATTCCTCGCTCACCGCGCGCAGGCTCGCGCCGAACCGGCGCGTGGTCTGCGCGAGCCCCGCCTACCTCGCGCGCCACGGCACGCCGCGCACCCCCGACGAGCTCGCGCGGCACAACTGCCTCACGACCACCGACTTCGCGATGAACTGGGACTACAAGGGCCCGGACGGCAAGCCCGGCTCGGTGCGCGTCACCGGCCGCTACGCCTGCGACAGCTGGGAAGTGCTGCGCGAATGGGCGCGCGCCGGCCTCGGCGTTGCGCTGAAATCGACCTGGGACGTGCACCGCCTGCTCGCCGACGGCTCGCTCGTCGAGGTCTGCCCGGGCTATACCTTTCACAGCGACGTGGCCATTTACGCCGTCTACCCGAGCCGGCGCTTCCTGCCGGCGAAGACACGCGTCTTCATCGAGTTCCTCGCAGAGTCGTTCGGCCCCGACCCCTACTGGGACCAGCCTGAACGCAAGCCGAAGCCCCGGATTCGCGCTCGCCTGTGATATAGCATTTCCATGGATTCCACTGCTCTGCTTCGCGCCTCGCTCGACGACAAGTACACGCTCGGGCAGGGCCGCGTGTTCCTGACCGGCACCCAGGCGCTGATCCGCCTGATGATGCTGCAGCGCGAGCGCGACCAGCGCGCCGGCCTCAACACCGCGGGCTTCGTCTCCGGCTACCGCGGCTCGCCGCTCGGCGGCCTCGACCAGGCGCTGTGGCGCGCGAAGAGCCACCTCGAGAGCCACCACATCAAGTTCCAGCCCGGCGTGAACGAGGACCTGGCGGCCACCGCGATCTGGGGCACGCAGCAGGTCAACCTCTTCCCGGGCGGGAAGTACGACGGCGTCTTCTCCATGTGGTACGGCAAGGGGCCGGGCGTCGATCGCTGCGGCGACGTCTTCAAGCACGCCAACGCCGCCGGCACGGCGAAACACGGCGGCGTGCTGGTGCTCGCCGGCGATGACCACGCCGCGAAGTCCTCGACGCTGCCGCACCAGTCCGAGCACATCTTCAAGGCCTGCCTCATCCCGGTGCTCAACCCGGCGAACGTGCAGGACTACCTCGACCTCGGCCTGCACGGCATCGCCATGAGCCGCTACTCGGGGCTGTGGGTGGCGTTCAAGTGCGTCACCGATGTTGTCGAATCAGGTTCTTCCGTGGAAATAAACCCCGGAAGAATCCAGACGAAAATCCCCTCTGATTTCTCTCTGCCGCCCGGCGGGCTGAACATCCGCTGGCCCGACGCCATCCTCGAGCAGGAAGCGCGCCTCCTCGACTGGAAGGTCTACGCCGCGCTGGCGTACGTGCGCGCCAACGGCCTCGACCGGATCATCTGGGATTCGCCCAGGGCGCGCCTTGGCATCGCCACCACCGGCAAGTCTTTCGGCGATGTCATGCAAGCGCTCTCCGATTTAGGAATAGATCAGCAAACGGCAAGAGACATTGGGCTGCGCGTCTACAAGGTGGCGATGTCCTGGCCGCTCGAGCCGCAGGGCGCGCGGCGCTTCGCCGAGGGCCTGGAAGAGATCCTGGTGGTCGAGGAGAAGCGCCAGCTCATCGAGTACCAGATCAAGGAAGAGCTCTACAACTGGAAGGAAGGCGTGCGCGCGCCGCGCGTGGTCGGCAAGTTCGACGACAGCGGCGAATGGAGCCGCAGCGGCGGCCAGCCCGCCGGCACCTGGCTCCTGCCGGCGCACTACGAGCATTCGCCGGCGATGGTGGCGCGGGCGATAGCCCAACGCCTTTCAAAATTGAACATGGATTCTTCCCTGGGAAGCCAGTTCAGGGATCGCCTGGCCTTCCTGGACTTCAAGGAAAAGGCACTGGCGAAGCCCCGCGTCACCGCGATCCGCCAGCCCTACTTCTGCTCCGGCTGCCCGCACAACACCTCCACGCGCGTTCCCGAGGGCAGCCGCGCCACCGCCGGCATCGGCTGCCACTTCATGGCGGTGTGGATGGACCGCAACACCGCCACCTTCACGCACATGGGCGCGGAAGGCGCGCCGTGGATCGGCCAGGCGCCCTTCACGAACGAGAAGCACATCTTCGCCAACCTCGGCGACGGCACCTACTTCCACTCCGGCCTGCTCGCGATCCGCGCCGCCGTGGCGGCCAAGGTGAGGATGACCTACAAGATCCTCTACAACGACGCGGTCGCGATGACCGGCGGCCAGCACCACGACGGGCCGCTCGACCCGCCGATCATCTCGCGCCAGATCGCCGCCGAAGGCGTGACGCCCATCGTCGTGGTCACCGACGAGCCCGACAAGTACCCGCACGGCACCAACTGGGCGCCGGGCGTCACCGTGCGCCATCGCGACGAGCTTGATGCTGTTCAAAGAGAATTGCGGGAAACCCAAGGCGTCTCAGCGCTGATCTACGACCAGACCTGCGCCTCCGAAAAGCGCCGCCGGCGCAAGCGCAACGAGTATCCCGACCCCGCCAAGCGAGCCGTCATCAACGAGCGCGTGTGCGAGGGCTGCGGCGACTGCAGCGCCAAATCCAACTGCCTCTCGGTCGAGCCGCTCGAGACCGAGCTCGGCCGCAAGCGCACGATCAACCAGTCCTCGTGCAACAAGGACTTCTCCTGCGTGAAGGGCTTCTGCCCGAGCTTCGTCACGGTGGAAGGCGGTCGCCTGCGCAAGGGCAAGTCCGGCGCAGTCTCAACGAACGAATCTTTCCCCCTCGGGGAACCGACGCTGCCCCAGCTTCAAACCCCCTACGGGATTCTTGTCACCGGCATCGGCGGCACGGGCGTCATCACCATCGGCCAGATCGTCGGCATGGCGGCGCACCTCGAGGGCAAGGGCGTCTCGGTGCTCGACATGTCGGGCCTCGCGCAGAAGTACGGCGCGGTGATGTCGCACGTGCAGGTGGCGGAGAAGCCCGAGGGGCTGCACGCCTCGCGCCTCGACACCGGCGGCGCGAGCCTCGTCATCGGCTGCGACCTGGTGGTCGCCGCGAGCACCGATGCGATCGCCAAGATGGCGTCTTCGCAGACCCGCGCGCTCGTCAACGCGAGCGTCACGCCGACCGCGGAGTTCGTGAAGAACCCGAACTGGCAGCTCCCGGGCAGCGATCTGCTGCACGATATCCGCGAGGCGTCGAAAGAGGTCGATTTCGTCGCCGCCACCGAGATCGCCAACGCCCTCATGGGCGACACGATCGCCACCAACATGTTCATGCTCGGCTACGCCTACCAGAAGGGCTGGGTGCCGCTCGCGGCGGCGTCGCTGGAGCGCGCCATCGAGCTGAACGGCGTCGCGGTCGACTTCAACAGGCAGAGCTTCGTCTGGGGCCGGCGCGCCGCGGTGGACCTCGAGCGCGTGCGCCGCATCGCCAGGCCCGCGGAAGTCGTCGCCATCGGCGAGCATTTCTCGCGCAACCTCGACGAGCTCCTCGAGCGGCGCGTGAAGATGCTGACCGACTACCAGAACGCGGATTACGCGGCGAAGTACAAGAACCTGGTCGACAGAGTCCGCTCCGTCGACGTGAAACTCGCGGAAGCCGTTGCACGCAACTACGCCAAGCTGCTCGCCTACAAGGACGAGTACGAAGTCGCGCGCCTGCACGCCGACGGCGAGTTCGAGCGCAAGATCGACGCCATGTTCGAGGGCGACTACCGCGTCGTGTACCACCTCGCGCCACCGCTCCTCGCGCGCAAGGACCCGCTCACCGGCGAGCCGCGCAAGATCGAGTTCGGGCCCTGGGTCCTGCCTCTCTTCAAAGTCCTCAAGTCCCTCAGGGGCCTGCGCGGAACGGCTCTCGACGTGTTCGGCTACACCGGGGAGCGCCGCACCGAGCGCGCGCTGATCGCGGAGTACGAAGAGACGGTCGGGCGCGTCCTCGCCGGCCTCACGCCGCACAACCACGCGATCGCGCTCGAGCTTCTTTCGCTGCCGGAGGAGATCCGCGGCTTCGGCCACATCAAGATGGCGAGCGTCGTCGCCGCTCGCAAGAAGCGCGACGCCCTGCTCGGCCGCTTTGCCGGCGCACAGCGCGCCGCCGCTTAGAGATCGGGGTCAGACCCCGATCTCTCACGTCTTCAGGGTGAAGGGCGTGAAGTTGGTGGCGCGGTCGTAGTAGTCCTCGTTCTCGGCGCGCTTGAGAAAGCCCACCACCTTGTAGGTCAGGGGCGTGAAGAGCACCTCCACGAGCACCTTCCCGATGAACTGCGCCAGCATGACTGCCGGCAGCTTGTCGTTGGGGATGATCCCGGAGTTGTAGAAGGCGAGCGGGTAGAAGATCGAGGAATCCACCGCCTCGCCGACGATGGTCGAGCCGATGGTGCGCGTCCACAGCCAGCGCGCGGCGGTGCGGATCTTCATCTTGGCGAGCACGAATGAGTTGGCGAATTCGCCGCAGAAGTAGGCGATCATCGAAGCGCCGGCGATGCGCCAGGTGATGCCGAAGGCGGTCTCGTAGGCCTTCTGGTTCTCCCAGAACGGCGCTGGCGGCAGCGCCACGACCACCGCGGCCATCAGCGAGGCGAAGGCGAGGCCGGCGAAGCCGGCCCAGATCACGCGCCGGGCGCGCGCATAGCCGTACACCTCGGTGAGGATGTCGCCGAAGACATAGGAGATCGGGAAGAACATCACGCCGGCGCCGAAGACGATGGCGCCGAGGACCGGCAGCTCCACCTGCACGATCTTCGCCGGCCCGATCAGGTTCGAGCAGATGAGGATGGTGACGAACGCCGCCATCACGAACTCGTAGTACCGGAACTGCTTGTGTTGCACCACGCGTTCCTCCCTAGGGAAGCTGCGGCGAGTAGTTCTGCTTCTCCGGGTCGATCTGCACGCGCATGGCGTTCAGCATGCGCGCCACCATGGCATAAAAAGCGGCCACCATCGAGATCTCGACGTACTCGGCGTGGTCGAAATGCTTGGATACCCGCGCGTACACCTCGTCGCTCACCTCGCCCTGGGTGACCGCCTCGCAGAGCTCGAGCGCCGCCTTCTCGCGCGCGTCGAACTCGCCCGAATCGCGCCACTTCGCCAGCGCCCGGATCTGCGCTTCGCGCACGCCGCTTGTCCGCGCCATCGGCAGGTGCGAGGCCCACTCGTACTCCGAGCGCGTCACCTGCGCACCGCGCAGGATCACCAGCTCGCGCAGCGTGCGCGGCGTGCGCGTGTCGTGGCGCAGCACCTTGGAGAATTCCGCCCAGGCCGCGAGCAGCTCCGGGTGGTTGCCCAGGGCGCGGTACAGGTTCGGGGGCTTGCCCCAGAGCTCTTCCAGCCGGTCTTTGAGGGCGGGGCCGAATTCCGCCGGGGGGATGCGCTGCATCGCGGCAATTCTAAATGGATCGGAGTCAGACCCCGATCTGTCAACCGGCCGGCGCGCGACTCGTTTTTCCTGCATGCCGCGGCCGCTTCGACTTTTCCTTCCCGGCGTCGCTACGCACCTGATCCAACGCGGCGGTAATCGCAGCCCCTGCTTCCGTCGGGAGAGCGACTATGTCGTTTACCTCCTTCACCTCCGCGACCTATCGGTCAAGCTCGGATGCGCCGTGCACGCATACTGTCTGATGACGAACCATGTCCACCTCTTGATCTCTCCGGGAACGGCCGAAGCAGGCAAGGCGCTGATGAAGGACATGGGTCAGCGCTACGCCCAGTACTTCAACCGCACTTATAGGCGCACCGGACCGCTCTGGGACGGGCGATATCGCTCGTGCGTTGCGGAGTCCGCCCGCTACGTGATCGCATGCTACCGGTATATCGAGCTCAACCCGGTGCGTGCGGGAATCGTGGATCATCCGGCGCAATACCGCTGGTCCAGTTATCGCGCCAACGCCGAAGGGCAAGATGATGGCTTGGCCTCCCCGCACGCGGAGTTCCTCGGGCTCGGTCTCGATCTCGAAACCAGGCGTCGGGCCTATCGAGCTCTGTTCGGCGATGCGCTTGAGACCTCGCTGATTGAGGGAATCAGAACGGCGACCAACGGCGGCTACCCTTTGGCCAGCGACGCCTTCAAGGCGCAGATTGCGGCGGCGTTCGGCTGCAAGATCGCGCCGAGCCCGCCTGGCCCCAGGCCCGGAAAGATCAGGGTCTGACCCCGGATTTTCAAAGCGAGTGGAATCCGCAACCGCGTAAAACTTGCGCGCCACCCTGCGGTCTAGAATCTCAGGCAACAGGAGGCCCGCATGGCTGATCTCTGGGAAAACCCGATGGGCACCGACGGATTCGAGTTCATCGAGTACGCCGCGCCCGACCCCCGCGCCATGGGCGAGCTGTTCGAGCGCCTGGGCTTCAAGCCGATCGCACGCCACCGCCACAAGAACGTCGTCCTGTACCGGCAGGGGCAGATCAACTTCATCATCAACGCCGAGCCGGATTCGTTCGCGCAGCGCTTCGCGCGCCAGCACGGGCCGAGCATTTGCGCCATCGCCTTCCGCGTGAGAGACGCCAAGGCCGCCTACGAGCGCGCGATATCGCTCGGCGCCTGGGGCTACGCCGGAACCGCCGGCCCGGGGGAGCTCAACATCCCGGCGATCAAGGGCATCGGCGACTCGCTGCTCTATCTCATCGACCGCTGGCGCGGCAAGGACGGGAAGAAAGAGGGGGAGCTCGGCAACATCGGCTTCTACGACGTCGACTTCGAGCCGCTGCCGGGAGACGCGGCCTCGCTCGACCCGGTCGGCCACGGCCTCACCTACATCGACCATCTCACGCACAACGTGCACAAGGGGCGGATGAAGGAGTGGGCGGACTTCTACGAGCGCTTCTTCAACTTCCGCGAGATCCGCTACTTCGACATCGAAGGCCAGGCGACCGGCGTGAAGAGCAAGGCGATGACCAGCCCCTGCGGCAAGATCCGCATCCCGATCAACGAAGAGGGCACCGAGAAGGCGGGGCAGATCCAGGAGTACCTCGACCGCTACCACGGCGAGGGCATCCAGCACGTCGCGCTCGGCTCGAGCGACCTTTTCGGGACCGTCGACGCGATGCGCGCCAAGGGCGTGAAGCTCCTCGACACCGTCGACACGTATTACGAGCTCGTCGACAAGCGCATTCCGGGGCACGGCGAGAACCTGGCGGAGCTGAAGAAGCGCAAGATCCTCATCGACGGAATCGCGGGAGAGCTGCTGCTGCAGATCTTCTCCGAGAACCAGCTCGGCCCCATCTTCTTCGAGTTCATCCAGCGCAAAGGCAACGACGGCTTCGGCGAGGGCAACTTCAAGGCGCTCTTCGAGTCGATCGAGCTCGACCAGATGCGCCGCGGGGTGCTGACTTAAATGGGCTCTGTCCCCAACTTGAGGGGCGACTACTCGAAGGCGGCCGCCGATTTCCGCGTCGAGCAGGACTGGGGCGCCTACACGTCGGAGGAGCACGCGCTCTACCGGCGCCTTTTCGAGCGGCAGTCGAAGCTCGTGCCGCGCTACGCCTGCCCGGAATGGATCGACGCGATCGCCGGGCTGGACGCCGCGAGGGAAATACCGAAGTTCGATGCCGTCTCCAGGAAGCTTCGTTCTGCTTCCGGCTGGGAAATCGTTGCCGTGCCGGGGCTCATCCCCGACGACGCGTTCTTCACCCACCTCGCCAACCGCCGCTTCCCGGTGACGGTGTGGCTGAGGAAGCCCGAGGAGTTCGACTACATCGTCGAGCCCGACGTCTTCCACGACTTCTTCGGCCACGTGCCGCTGCTTTTCGACCGCACCTACGCCGACCACCTGCACGAGTACGGCAAGGGCGGCCTGAAAGCGATGCGCCTCGATGCGGTGAAGCTGCTCGCCCGGCTCTACTGGTACACCATCGAGTTCGGCCTCATCAAAGTAGATTCTTCTGTAAAGGCCTATGGGGCGGGCCTGCTTTCCTCTGGAGGCGAGCTCGCCTACTGCGTCGAGGACCCGCGACCGCGCCGCCTGCCCTTCGACCTGGAGCGGATCATGTGCACCGAATACCAGATCGACCGTTACCAGGAAACGTACTTCGTCATCGACTCGTTCGACCAGCTCATGCGCGAAACGGCGCCCGATTTCACGCCGATTTATGCGCGCCTTCGCGCATCTTCGTCTGGTACCCTTGTTTCATGATGAAAGCCAGATCCGGGGATCTTTCGATCCATTACCGCCGCCTCGGCAAAGATCGGGGTCTGACCCCGATTCTCGTCGTGCACGGCCTGTCGTACTTCTCCTACGACTGGCTCGGCGTCGGCGAGTCCCTCGGCCGGGAGCGCGAGGTCATCCTCATGGACATGCGCGGCTTCGGCGACTCCGACTGGAGCCCGGCGCGCGACTATTCGGTGCCCTCGATGGCGCAGGACATCATCGCCGTGCTCGACCACGCCGGCTGGAAGCAGGCGGCGCTCATCGGCCACTCGATGGGCGGGCGCAGCGCCACATACGCGGCGGCGAAGCATCCGGCGCGCGTCGCCGCCCTCGCGCTCATCGACTACACGCCCGAGAACGCGCCCGCGGGCTCGAAGCGCACCGCCGAGATGGTTTCCGGCGTGCCGGCGCGATTCCGGTCGATCGAGGAAGCCATGGGCTACTTTCGCAGCAAGGACCGCGCTCGCTTCGAGGCCTATACCCGGCCCGCGGAAGGCGGCGGAGTCGTCCTCAAGCGCGACACGTATTTCCAGGAGCTCTTCAAGAGCGGCCAGCGGCCGAGCCAGGGCGTGGACATGTGGGCGCTCATCGGCGAGGTGCGCTGCCCGATCCTCTCCATGCGCGGCACGCGCTCGGACATGTACGCGCCCGACAGCGTGGCGAAGATGCAGGCCGCGAACCCGCGCCTGCACGTGGTGGAGGTCGACGCCGGCCACAACATCGCCGGCGAGAATCCGGCCGGGTTTCTGCAGCAGATAAACGATTTTCTTTCTGAAACGGAAAAAGCGCATGAGCACGCGCGGCATTGACCATCTCGCCATCGTCTGCGACGACATGCCCGTCGCGATGGACTTCTACACGCGCGTCATGGGCTTTCGCCTGGTGCACGTGCGCCGCGTGCCCTTCGAGCAGGACCGCGGCCAGCCGCCTTACGACAACCTGCGCCACTACTTCTTCGACATGGGCAACGACTCGCTCTTCGCGATCTTCGAGTACCCGAAGGGCCTGCCGCGCCAGAACCGCGACCACGTCGGCGGCATGCAGCACGTCGCCTTCCACGTCGCGCCGGAGAAGTTCGACGCGCTCATCGAGCGCGTGAAGGGCTGCGGGGCGAAGGTGATCGGCCCGGTGCCCCTCGGCGGGCGCTTCTGGTCGGCCTACGTCTTCGACCCCTTCGGCATCCGCCTGGAATTCGCCACCGACCGCAGCGGCACCAGCCGCAGCGTCGTCGAGTCGGTGCGCCAGACCGAGGAGGAGGCGCGCGCCGAGCTCGAGACGCTCTTCTCCGACCCGCAGGAAGTCGAGAAGTGGCTCGCCCGCATGCCGCTCCGCAAAGAGGAAGCCAAGGTCTGATGCGCGCCCTCGCCTTGCTGTTTCTCATAGGAATTACGCGAACAGTTTTTGCGACGACGCAACCTGAGCCTGAGGCTCTCGTCCGGAAGATCACGAGCGAGGTGCTGCACGAGCTGAAGAGCGACAAGGCGCTGCAGGCCGGCGACAAGGAAAAGGCCATCGCCCTCGCCGAGAAGAGGATCCTGCCGCACCTCGACTTCGCCGAGGCGACGCGCTTCGTCATGGGCCGCTCGTGGTCGCGCGCGAGCCCCGAGCAGCGGCAGCGCCTGGTGGCCGAGTTCCGGCGCCTGCTCGTGCGCACCTACGCCAACGCCTTCCACGGCTACGCCGGCCAGGCGATGGAGGTGCTGCCGGTGCGCATGCACCCCGAGGACACCGAGGTCACGGTGCGCAACCGGTACCTGCGCCCCGGCGGGCCGCCGGTGATGGTCGACTACGCCATGCACAAGACCGCCGAGGGCTGGAAGATCTTCGACGTCGCCGTCGAGGGCATCAGCCTGCTCATGGTCTACCGCGCCGAGTTTTCGGAGCAGCTGCGCCGCGCGGGGGTCGACGACCTGATCCAGGGGCTCGCCGAGAAGAACAAGTCGCAGTGAGCGAAGGCAAAGGCGCAACGGCAACGGTCCTCGTCACCGGCGGGCTCGGCTACATCGGCTCGCACACCTGCACGGTGCTTGCCGAGTCGGGCTACCGGCTCGTCGTCGTCGACAACCTCTCCAATTCGAAGCCCGAGGTGCTGGAGCGCCTGCGCGAGCTCACCGGCGCCGGGATCGCCTTCCACAAGCTCGACCTGCGCGAGCGCGCAGCGATCGAAGGGATTCTTCCGGGAATCGATTGCGTCGTTCACTTCGCCGGCCTGAAGGCGGTCGGCGAGTCGGTCGAGAACCCGCTCCTCTACTACGACAACAACGTCGGCGGCACCATCGCGCTGCTCGAGGCGATGGCGGCGCGCGGCGTGAAGAGCCTGGTCTTCAGCTCCTCGGCGACGGTGTACGGCGACCCCGAGCGCCTGCCGATTCCCGAGGGCCATGCGCTGCGGCCGATGAATCCCTACGGCAAGTCGAAGCTGATGATCGAGCACCTGCTCGCCGACTGCGCCGCCGCCGATCCCGCCTTCCGCTACGCCGCGCTTCGCTACTTCAACCCGATCGGCGCGCACCCTTCGGGGCGCATCGGCGAGGACCCGCGCGGCATCCCGAACAACCTGCTGCCTTTCGTCGCGCAGGTGGCGGTGAAGAAGCTGCCCGCGCTCAGGGTCTTCGGCAAGGACTACAAGACGGCCGACGGCACCGGCGTGCGCGACTACATCCACGTCATGGACCTCGCTCGCGGACATGTTGCTGCTCTTCGCTTCCTGTCGAAGAACAAAAGCATTACGTGCAATCTGGGCACCGGCCGCGGCTACTCGGTGCTCGAGGTGGTCAAGGCTTTCGAGCGCGCTTGCGGAAGGAAGGTGCCGGTCGAGTTCGCCGCGCGCCGCCCGGGCGACGCGGCGGCGAGCTACGCCGACGCCTCGCTCGCGGCGAAGAAGCTCGGATGGAAGGCGAAGCTCGACATCGACGCCATGTGCCGCGACGTCTGGCGCTGGCAGTCGCAGAACCCGGACGGCTACTAGATCGGGGTCAGACCCCGATTACTTGCGGCGGGCGGCGTCCATGGCCCTCGGATCTTATAATTTCCCGCACCCACCGAGGAGGGGAGAATGAGGAAGAGCATCCTAGTAGGCGCGACTGCCGCAGTATTGGCGCTGCCCGCGACGGCGCAGGACAAGTTCGAGGTCAAGGTCGCCGAGTTCGTCGGCGCGCAGCACTTCATGACCAAGTGGCTGGTCGGCTGGGGCGAGAAGCTCGAGAAGGCTTCCAACGGCCGCCTGGTCTTCAAGCACTTCCCCGGCGCGCAGATGGCGCCGCCGCCCGCGCACTACGACCTCGCGCGCACCGGCCAGGCCGACGTGTCCTGGTTCCTGCACGGCGGCACGCCCGGGCGCTTCCCGCTTACCGAGCTGATCTCGCTGCCCTACATGGCGGGCAGCGCCGAGATCGGCACCAAGGTGCTGAACGACCAGCAGCTGCGCTCGCGCTACCTCGACGCCGAGCACCGCGGGGTGAAGGTGCTCCTGCTCCTCACGCACCAGCCCGGCAACGTGCACACGACGAAGAAGCCGATCCGCAGCGCCGACGACATGAAGGGCCTGCGCATCCGCTTCGCCGCGCCCACCATCCGCGACTTCGTCTCGGCGCTGGGCGGCACCGCGGTGGGCGTGCAGCCCGGCGAGCAGCTCGAGATGCTGCAGAAGGGCACGCTCGACGGCACCTTCATCGACTACGGCGGCGCCGGCATCGCCTTCAAGATGGGCGGCACCATCAAGTACTCGACCGAGATGTACTCCTACGTCTCCTCCTTCGGCGTCGCCATGAACCCGGAGTTCTACAAGAAGCTGCCGGCGGACCTGCGCAAGCTCGTCGACCAGTCGATGAGCGGCGTCGAGAAGGAAGTCGGCGAGGGCTGGGACGCGCTCGACGCCATAGGGAAAAAGCTTCTCGTAGAAGGCGGCGCCGAGCCGATCCGGCTGTCCAAGGCCGAGGACGCGCGCTTCCGCAAGGTCGGCGACCAGGTCACCGCGGCGCGCATCAAGGAGCTCGACGGCAAGAAGCTCCCGGCGAGCGAGGTGTACAAGATGATGAAGACGCTCTCCGGGCGGCACGCCAAGAGCTCGAAGAACTTCTGGCAGTAACAGCAAAGGAACTGAAGATCGGGGTCAGACCCCGATCTCCCATCGCGTGAGCGGAGATACCGGAGATCGGGGTCTGACCCCGATCTTTACCAAGGCGTTCGGCGTCCTGGCCGCCGCTTTCCTCGCGGCCATGGTCGGCCTGACGGTGGCCGACGTGGTGCTGCGCAGCTTCTTCGCCTCGCCCATCCGCGGCATGCTCGAGCTGATCGAGCTCGGGCTCGCCTGCACCATCTTCATCGCCCTGCCCGCGGTGTTCCTGCGCCGCGAGCACCTGGTGGTGGACGTGATCGACCACTTCGCCAGGCCGCGCGTGGTGCGCTTCCTCGACCGGCTGGGGGCGCTCGTCTCCCTCGGCGTGCTGGCGGTGATGGCCTGGCAGATGTGGCCGCTCGCGCAGACGATGGTCGAGTTCGGCGACGTGACCTCGGACCTCTCGATCCCGAGGATGTATTACTGGATCCCGGTGCTCGCCGGGGTGGTGGCTTCCGCTCTGGCCGTTCTAATAAAAATACGTTGAGCAACCTCGCGATCGGCCTCGCCGGCGTGCTCGCCCTGCTGGGGATCCTCTTCATCCGCGTGCCGATCGGCGTGGCGCTGGTGCTGGTGGGCATGTGCGGCTACGCGGCGATCGACGGCTGGCGCACCGCGCTCACCATGGTCGGCGCCGTGCCCTTCGAGCTGGCGAGCGCCTACTCGCTCTCGGTGGTGCCGCTCTTCATCCTGATGGGCGCGGTCGCCTCGCGCGCCGGCATGTCGCGCGAGCTCTTCGATGCCGCCAACGCCATCTTCTCGGGATTTCGCGGCGCCCTCGCCAGCGCCACCATCGGCGCCTGCGCCGCCTTCGGCGCCATCTGCGGCTCCTCCATCGCCACCGCCGCCACCTTCTCGCGCGTCGCCATCCCCGAGATGCGCCGCCACGGCTACGACGCGGGCGTCGCCGCCGGCTCGGTCGCCGCGGCGGGGTGCCTGGGCATCCTCATCCCGCCCTCGGTGATCCTCGCCATCTATTCGCTGGTGGCCGAGCAGTCGCTCGCCAGGCTCTTCGCCGCGGCGCTTTTCCCGGGCCTGCTGCTGGCGACGCTCTACGTGCTCGCCACCGTGCTCCTCGCCCGCGCGCGGCCGCAGTACATGCCCAAGGTGCCGGCGATGGACCTCGCCTCGCGCCTGCGCGCGGCGCGCGGCCTGTGGAAGCTCGCGGTGCTCTTCTTCCTCGCCGTGGTGGGCATCTACCTCGGCTGGTTCTCGCCCACCGAGGCCGCCGCCGTCGCCGCCTTCGCCGCCATCGTCATCGGCTTCGCCACGCGCAGCCTCGGCCTGCGCGGGCTGCTCGACGCCTTCCTCGACACCGTCTACTCCTCGGCGATGCTCTTCTTCATCATCGTCGGCGCCTTCATCTTCTCGCGCTTCATCGTCCTCGCGCGCGTGCCGTACGAGCTCGTCGCCTGGGTGAACGAGGTCGAGCTCTCGCCCGCGGCGATCGTGCTCGCGGTGGTGCTGCTCTACTTCCTGCTGGGCACCTTCCTCGAGGAGGTCAGCACCATCCTCATCACCGTGCCGGTGGTGCTGCCGCTCATGGCGAGCATCGGCTACGACGGCATCTGGTTCGGCATCTTCGTCACCGTCATGGCCACCATCGGCCTGATCAGCCCGCCGGTCGGCCTCACCGTGTTCGTCATCCAGGCGCAGAACCCCGACATCCCCGTGGGGCGCATCTACAAGGGCACGCTGCCCTTCCTCGCCGCCGACTTCGTGCTGGTGGGGCTCCTGATCGCCTTCCCCGCGCTCGCCCTGTGGCTGCCCGCGGCTTTGCGGATGTGAAAGAATCCGGACCAATCATTCCTTCGAGGGGCAGAAGATGAAAAGAGCGTTCCTGGCTATCACCGCAGCCATTTTTTCGGCGTCGGCGTTCGCCGCCGACTACACCATGCGCCTGTCGCACCAGTTCCCGCCGGCGCACCACTCGGCGAAGAACCTGGAGCAGTTCGCCGCCGACGTGAAGGCGGCCACCGGCGGCAAGGTGGAGGTGCAGATCTTCGGCGCGGCGCAGCTCTTCAAGCCCGCGCAGCACCACGCCGCGGTCGCCGGCGGCAAGATCGAGTCCGCCGCGGTGCTCTCGTTCCAGTGGGGCGGCACCATCCCGGAGATGAACGTCACCGTGATCCCCTACTTCATGAGCTCGGTGAAGAAGATGCACGCCTTCCGCGGCTCGGCGGCGCAGAAGATGCTCGACGCGAAGATGGCCGACAAGGGCGTCACCAACATCGCCTGGCTGATGGACGCGAACGACGGCATCTTCACCTCCGCGAACAAGCCGCTGGTCACGCCCGCGGACTTCAAGGGCGTGAAAGTGCGCGGCCTGTCCAAGCTCTGGGACACCGGGCTCTCGGCGATGGGCGCGGCGCCCTCGCCGATGCCGGCGCCCGAGGTGTACCAGGCGCTGCAGACCGGGGTCATCGACGCCGGCTTCACCGGCGTCAAGGCCGCCAACAGCCGCAAGTTCTACGAGGTGCAGAAGTTCGGCGTCGCCTCCAACATCATCCTCGCCTATGACAACCTGATCGTGAACCCGGCGTGGTGGAAGGGCCTGCCCGCCGACCTGAGGAATGCGATCCAGGCCGCCGCCACCAAGGCCGAGGACCGCGCCATCCCGCCCTCCGACGGCATTCCGGAAGCGGACGTCAAGGTGCTGCGCGAGAAGGGCATGAACGTCACCGTGCTCACCAAGGCGCAGGAGAAAGTGATGGCCGACGCCATGCAGCCCGCGGTGATCAAGGCCTTCATCGAGGCGAGCCCCGACGGCGCGCGCCTGATCGAGATGATGCGCAAGCTCTGATGGCGTTCGCCGCGCGCGTGCTCGGCGCGCTGACGCGCGCCGCGGCCGCGCTCTCGGCGGCGGGCGTACTCGTGTCGCTCGTCCTCATCGCCTGGGCGGTGGTGATGCGCTACGCGCTCAACCGCCCGCCGGCGTGGGTGGACGACGCGGTCGGCTTCCTGCTGGTGGGCATCGTCATGCTCGCCGCCGCGCAGGTGCAGCGCCGCGGCGAGCACATCGGCGTCGATCTCCTCGCCTCGCGCCTTTCCGCGCGCGCGCGCCGCTGGGTGGACGCCTGGGCGGCGCTCGCCGCGCTCGCCGCCGCGCTCGTGCTGGTGGTGAACGGCTGGCAGACGGCGATCTTCTCGCGCAGCCTGGGCATCGTCGCCGAGGGCAACGTCGAGATCCCGGTGTTCTGGGTGCAGCTCCTGCTGCCCCTCGGCGGCGCGGTGATGGCGCTCGTCGCGCTCGAGTCGCTCGCGCGCCTCGCCGCCGGCGAGCCGCCCGCCGAAGCCCCGCCCTCGATCGCGGAGCGGCCGGAGTGACGTTCGCCCTCATCCTCGCAGGCCTCGTGCTGCTGCTCTTCACCGGGCTGCCGGTATACGCCGGGCTGATGCTCTACGGGGGCGCGCTGCTCGTCGCCACGCAGGGCGAGCTCGGCTCGGTCTCGGAGGTGATGTACGGGGAGCTCAACCGCTACCTGCTGGTGGCGATCCCGCTGTTCGCCTTCATGGCGCACGTCATGATCCGCAGCCGCATCGTCGACGACCTCTACAGCACGGCCTACACGCTGACGCG
>Ga0209592_1000034_pt1 | contig 32893 bp, 32 predicted proteins | sample PPLLak2March2015_2_FD_187251 | JGI IMG/M metagenome (GOLD analysis project Ga0209592, IMG submission 187251) | Freshwater sediment microbial communities from Prairie Pothole Lake near Jamestown, North Dakota, USA - PPLs Lake P8 Core (3) Depth... | ecosystem: Environmental > Aquatic > Freshwater... | reverse complement strand
AAGGACCTCAATGATGGCTTCCGTCACTTTTTTAATCAGTTGTTCCTTCTTCTCCGGTGTCCTTCCCTGAATCATACTGATCTGAACAATAGGCATCACAATCTCCTTTCAATTTCAGATTTCAAATTGAAAAATCTGCAATCTGCGATCTGTAATCTGAAATAAGTTTGGGCTATGGGTTAAACACTTTCCACCACGGATCTTTTCCACCACCAAATTGTTGCAAGATCTCGAGGGCTAACTGAATTCCATTTGAAACGTGCTCCACTTGAATTCCGGGAGCGGTGAAGACATAGACCACAATATTTTTGCTCGATTCATCAATCTTCGTTCGAGAATCAGGTCCCTGGAAAAGAGAGCAGACGATCTCTTTTTCATCACGGAGCACAATCTCTTTCTCTTTGCAGATAAGCATCCGTCCTGATACCCCTTCAAAGGTCTCTCCCTCCTGAGCAAGATCGAGTCTCCATTGGCCATCGAAACGATCCAGGTCCTGAATGGCCATCAGAATCCCATGGCACATCTCTGCCATGATATGGGTATCGATATAGAGGTTGGCTATGGGAAATCCCATGTCGATCGTTCGCTTCAAATGACCGGGAAGGGGACAGGAATATCCCCATTCCTTGAAGAACTGATCGTAGAGATGGACCCTTTCTTCAATCTGGGCAAGATTGGCTCTCCGGCGCATCTTCCTGAGAAGATCCCTTTTGTAGATTTTAAAGGATTCACTTTTTTCAAAGTAAGTGCAATCCTGGACGGTCCCGATTCCAAAAGGGAGTTCAGGAAATCGGCGATGATAAGCTTCTGTGATCGTGAGTGAAACTTCCCTCTGCATCGGTAGACTCCTTCAAACGGAAAAGATTTCCTTGGGTGTTTTATGCAGGCACTCACTAACGCCTGATTCGGTAATGAAGTAGTTATCACAGACCCAGACCCAGACTCTGTCTGAACCGACTGTGGGATGGACGGTAATATTCATCTTCGCCTTGAGTGTCATCGGTTCATCGTCACGAATCAAAGGCCGTTCTACCAGGTCATATCCTTGACCGTGGGCATAGGCTCGGGTTTCAGCAAGAAATCCTCTCTTTTCCAAAAGGTCATTGTGCGCCTTCCAAATCTTCTTCGGATCGGCTCCAGGCCTCAGAAGTCTCAAGGTTGCTTTTTGTAGCTCCTTTGCCACTTCAAAAGCGTCGCTTAACTCGGAAGGTACTTTTCCAACGAAAAAAATTCTTCCAATTTCCGTATACATCCCACCTGGACCATTCGCTTCAATCAAGAGAGAAAACTGATCTCCTTCCATTACCATTCGGTTCTGAAAACGACGCTTCTGAATGGAGACAGGTCTTCCCAATGGTCCAGATCCACCAAGGATGAGTTGTTCCTCGCTACCCAGATCGGTCACTCGATGGATAATGTCAGCAATGATTTCGAAGTCCCTTCTCCCGGGTTGAATCACCTTTTTGGCATGGCCTATTGCCTCATCCTGAAGGGCAGCTGTCTTTCTAATGAAGCTGATCTCTTCATCGCTCTTGATCGCCTTGATCTGATCCACAAGATCTGCTGCATCGGCAAAAGTCGCTTCAGGCAGGTTCTTCTTTAAATGCTCATAAAATGCCGCGGAAATCGTCCCTTTTCCTACGATGCCGATCTTTGCCTTCTTCCTGCCCCTTAACGTTTCCACCGCAAGTTCTGCATCATAGGGATGGGTGTACATCACGGTTCGGAAAAAAGGGGCAGTGAGTCTCTTCTTAACGCCCCTTAATGTCCATGCGGGGGGACCCATATCTCCCGGAGGTTTTCCGCCGTGGGTGATCGTCGTCATCTCATCGTCAACAGGAAAAATCACCGTATGGGGTTGGGCGTTTCGGGCAGGAATATCGGTAAACCACTTAACATACCCTCCCAACCATTCATTATCATTTTGCATGATTAGAAAGTCGATGCCTTCTTCTTTCATCCTCGCCCTTACTTCTCTCCATCGTCTTTCCAGCTCCGCAGTAGATATCGATTGCGTCAGAATTTGCTTCTGATCATCCATTCTAGGTGCCTCCTTCTATCTGTTGCTCATTGGCTTGATAAAATGGATAGAGAGGATAGAGTCTCTCTTTCTATTCCTTGAATTCTTCATATTTTTCGCGCTGCTTCTTGAAGTATGGGAAGAGGTTTGAAAGAAGCATTAGGAAAGCGAACCCCAGAGCAATGGCGGAAATGGGACGGGTAATAAAGATCATAAAACTCCCCTGCGAAATCAGAAGCGATTGGCGAAGTGCGTTTTCCAGCATTGGGCCTAGCACATAGGCCAGGATAAGGGGAGCGCCCTCATAACCGAATTTCCTCATAATCCAACCCACCACTCCGAAGAAAATCATCACATAAAGATCGAAGGTAACGTTATTTAAGCTGTAGGCTCCGATCAGGCAAAAAAGGAGGACTAACGGAAAAAGGAGCTTGTATGGAATCTTGAGGACTTTAACCCACATGCCGATTAAGGGAAGGTTTAAAATGAGGAGAAGCGCATTGCCCATATATAAGCTGGCGACGAGACCCCAGAAAAGATCAGGATTCTGTTTGATGAGGAGAGGACCGGGCTGGATTCCATGGATCATCAGTGCTGAAAAAAAGATGGCCATGATAGGATTGGGAGGAATGCCGAGCGAAAGCAGTGGAATCAATGACCCTCCTGCAGCCGCATTGTTCGCAGACTCCGGACCGGCTACCCCCTCAATCGCACCTTTCCCGAACCTCTCAGGCTCCTTCGCGACCTTCTTTTCAACCGCATAGGCGACGAAGGTTGCAATAACAGCTCCCCCTCCGGGGAGAATCCCAAGGAGAAACCCGATGATCGACCCCCTGATGATGGCCCACTTTGCCTGGGCCCAATCCTTTAGAGAAGGCCATAGATTTTTGATACGGGCTTTAAAGATCTCCCTCTCAAGACTTTCTTCGAGATTGACAAAGATCTCAGATATTCCAAAAAGACCCATGACGAGCGGGATGATGCCTACCCCATCGGTCAGTTCGTTGATGCCAAAGGTGAACCGGGGAAGGCCGGTGATGACATCGAGCCCGATGCTTCCAAGGATAATGCCCACCAGGGCCATCATCAAAGCCTTTAAAATAGAACCCTGAGCCAGGTAGGTAACGATGATCAGTCCTGTACACATCAGGGCAAAGTATTCTGGTGGGCCAAAACTCAGGGCAGCCCTGGCAAGAGGAACGGCAACGAACATTAACCCGACGTTAGCTATCGTCCCTGCGATAAAAGAGCCCCAGGCTGCAATTCCCAGTGCAGGACCTGCACGACCCTGGCGGGCCATCTGGTAACCGTCGATGCAGGTGATGACAGAGGACGCTTCACCGGGGATATTGACCAGGATGGAAGTGGTTGAACCTCCGTATTGGACCCCATAGTATATACCTGCCAGGAGAATCAGGGTTGAAGTGGGTGAAAACTTGAAGGTTGCCGGAAGGAGGAGGGCCATGGCGCCAGCAGGACCGATGCCAGGCAGCACACCTACGAGTGTTCCGACAAGTACACCGATGGCACAGAAGAGAAGATTGATAGGTTGAAAAGTGACCTGGAAACCATAAAGGATGTTATCGAAAAATCCCACTTTTTTCTCTTAAAACCCGAAGAGACCATCCGGGAATTGACAATTGAGCCATTTGGAGAAAACAAAATAGGTGACAAAGGTGATCAGTATGGAAGAAACAAAAACAGACACGATCTTCTTTCGCTCAAGAATAAAGAAAAGGGAGGTCATCAAAAGAAAGGTACTGATAAGGTAACCTAAAACCGGCATCAATCTAGAGTAGAGAATAAGGACAATCAGAACCAGAAGGATTCTTTTCCACAAGGGTCCTGCAAAGAAGGGTTGAGCCTTAACCTCTTCTTTTTTCAAAGAGGCTCGAAGGAATAGGATGAGCGAAAGGATTCCCAATATTCCTGAGGCACCCAAGGTCAAGAATCCCCTACCAGGATTGTGGAGTGTTCCAATTCCTAAACGAAGAGATTCAATAAAGACAGAAAGAGAGACAAGCAGCCAGAAGAGGCTGCTTGTCTGATCTAGGGCTTTCATTATTTTTCTTTTGGAAGGTTTAGTTTCTTGATCATCTCTGAAAAACGGTTATACGCATCTTCTAGATATTTCTTTGTATCTTCGGAATTGCGATAGGCAACATCGAATTCCAGAGTCTGAATCGTCTTGATAAACTCTGGATCATCCATGGCCTTATGGAAAGCTTGTTCGAGTGTCTTGACAATGGGAGCGGGTGTCCCTTTCGGAGCGGCAATCATAAATACCGTCTCGTTGATGAAATCGTAACCAAGATCTCTTAGGGTGGGAACATTTGGAAAGGCTTTCATCCGCCTCTCACCATGCGTGACCAGAAGACGAAGGGATCCCTCCTTGACATGAGGAAGCCATTCGGTGCTGTCTGACATGGCGGTGACATGGCCTCCGAGCACGGCCGTCAGTCCAGGAGCTCCTCCCGTTTGCGGAACGTGGGTCCACTGAATTCCTTCTTTTTCAGCAACGAATTCCATTGCAATGTGCATGGGTGACCCCACCCCTGATGTGGCGTAGGTGACTTTTCCGGGATTCTTCCTCGCATATTCGATCAGATCCTTAAAGGTCTTGAAGGGAGAATCTGACTTCACCACACAGCCCGATTCCACAGCGGCAAAGTGCATGATCGGAACAAAATCCTCATGGCTGTAAGGGACGGCCCGTAGTTGAGGAATCCTGATCAAACCCGTGCTCGTGCAACTCGTGATGTCATAGCCGTCTGGTCTCTTCTTTGCAACCTGGCCAAGGGCAACTGATCCCCCTCCTCCGCCAACATTTGAAACGACCAAGGGTTGGCCGAGAACTTTTTCAGCCTTGCTTGCAAGAATCCGTGTACTTACGTCCAACGTTCCACCTGGGGCAAAAGTCACTATCAGATTGATTGGTTTTGTTGGATACTGTTGGGCAAATGATAGGATGGGGATAAAAATAAGAAACAAACCACATAAAAAAACGATCTTACTCATCTTCAACCCTAATCGTTTCATAAGTAGCCTCCTTTCTAAATTTTTAAGAATTTATACACGATAACCTCCCGCCTGTCAAATGATACAATACAGAAATGAAATTGCAGTCAAGCGATCTCTGTAATCAAGGTTGTTCGTTGACTTTATAAGGAATGTTAAGTTATAAGCAAATTCATCTTAAGTAAAGGGAGGCCTGTATGAAAATTGATTTCCACAATCATTTCTACCCAACAGAGTATCTTAAAAAAATGGAACAATGGGGCCACCGTTATGAATTCACGCATGACGCCACCGGACTGAAAATCGTTAAAGAGAAGGGGGCCCGTTTCCTGGGGATCACACCGCAGATGGAGGATCCTGAGAAGCGCATCGCTGACATGGACCGACTGGGATTGGATATCCAGGTCCTCACCCTTTCCACTCCCAACGTCTATTTTTCAACGAGAAAGAGGAATCTCTACCTGGCGAAGCTCACGAATGACTATTATGCCGATCTCTGCCAGAAATATCCCAAGCATTTCTTAGCCTTTGCCAGTGTTCCTCTGAAACATCCAGAGGATGCCATCCAAGAGCTCCGTCGTTCCGTTAAGGATTTAGGAATGAAAGGCGTCGTCCTTGGAACAAATATTGATGGGAAACATCTCCATGTTAAAGAATTCTGGCCCTTCTACGAAGAAGTCCACCAATTGGATCTCCCCATCTTCCTTCATCCCATGGTGCCAGCCCATCCAGAAACGATGGCCGAGTGGCCGCTGGTTCCCCTCGTCGGTTTTGTCATGGATACGACCTTGACGGTTTCGAAGATGATCTACAGTGGCCTCTTTGAAAAGTATCCGAATCTCACCCTCATTCTTCCTCATACGGGTGGGACCATCCCGTTCCTCTTCGAGCGGATCAACAACGGATATCGTGCTTTCCCGGACTGCCGGGAGAACATTTCAAGGCTTCCCGAGGAGTACTTGAAGAAGTTCTATTACGACACCGTTTCGTTTCACAAACCGGCTCTGATGTGCGCTTATCAGACTTTTGGTGCGGACCAGATGGTTCTTGGAAGCGATTATCCCCATGTCATCGGAGACATGGCCAAAGCCATCTCAACGGTTGAAGAGATGGACATCTCCAGGGAAGACAAGGAGAAGATCTTGGGAGAAAACGGAAAGAAGATTCTAAAGTTAACCTAAGGAGGGAGTCCTTCCAGCCATCTCAGAGTACAATGCGATTCGCTTTATGCCTTACGGCACGGTTGTTCTCCTTATCCATAGATCTTAAAGTCGGCGACCTGCCAGGATAATTTGAAGTTCCCTTATGAAACGCTCATTGTTTTCTGGAAGTGAAATTGTGACCCGGATATGATCAGGCAGTTTCCAGGGAGTCATGTCGCGTACAATAATCCCTTTCTTCAATAGTCCTTCATACACTTTGGTTGCCTTGCCCACCCGGATGAGAATGAAATTTGCGTTTGTAGGAATAAATTCTAAACCGAGGTCGTCCAGCGCCTTGTAAAGATGTTTCTTGCCTTCTTGATTGATCCTTCTGATTTCCCTCAAGAAATCTTTTTCTTCGAGGACTGCCAGTGCTGCTGCCTGGTCAAGGATCCCCACATTGAAAGGAAGATATAATTTCATCAGAGACTGGATGATCAGAGCGTGGGCAATTCCAAACCCAATGCGAAGGCCAGCAAGGCTATAGATTTTAGAAAAGGTTCTGAGGGCGATCAGATTTTGATGATCTTTCAGAAGATCAAGCCCTGATCTCGGGTCAGTGGAATCGACATAATCGAAGTAGGCCTCGTCAAGAACGACTAAAACGTCCGCCTTCAAACAATCCATGAAACGTTTCAGTTTCGAAAAGGGGATGACTTTACCGGTCGGGTTATTGGGCGATCCGAGGAAGATCAGACGCGTTCGATCAGAGACACCATTCAGGAGATCTTCTAGATCCACTTCGAAGTTTTTCAAGGGTACAGATCTGTGACTTCCGATAGCCCCTTTGATGGCCCGTTGATAGAAGGCGAAGGACGGATCACAGGTCATCCCTTCGTCCCCGGGATTCAAGATACTTCTGGAGATCAGTTCGATGAGATAATTACTTCCATGCCCAACAATCACCTGATTGGCTTCCACTCCAAATTTCTTTGCGAGTCTCTCTTTTAAAAGAAAACAACCCGAGTCAGGATAGAGATTCACTTCTTTGATCTTATCAGAAATGGCTTGCCTCACTTTGAGCGGTGGCCCCCAGAAATTCTCATTCGAAGCCATTTTGATGGCTTCTCTAATTCCTAACTCTCTTTCCAGCTCTTCCACGGGTTTACCCGGGATATAATCTGGGATATCTTTCAGGTGATCTGCAAATGGAACGGTCATGACGTGCTCTCCTTAGTCATTCGTCATTTCTAGAGGAAATAAGTACTCAATAGCGGCAACGGGACACTCCAACCGGCAGGCCCCGCAGTGCCAACATTCGACCGGGTAAAAAACGATCGGTTTTTTCTTTTGATCTGGCCAGGCAAAAACATCACCAGGACAAATCTCGTAACATTTGCCACATTTTATACATTTTCTATTGATAAGGGGCGGCACGGAGGATCTCCTCTTCGATTATCGTTTATAATGTAATGGCTTAAATTCAACGGTGATCTTCCCGTCAATCTGCCTGACCAGTACCTGTCCGCACCAGTTCGTATTATCTGTTTCAGGATAGTCTTCTCGATAGTGATAGGGAATGAAACGGCTCTCCTTTCGATAGAGCGCAGCATGGGTCATGATCTTTCCCACCTTGATGAGACTAGCGGTTTCGATACTTCGCATCAATTCATGAAAGTTATTGGCCTTGATCTCCTCGAGGTAAGGAACGAGGGCCTCTATTTTTTTTCGAGCTGTTTCCAGGGAGGCTCTTGTCCTGCTCGGTCCCACGTTCTCAACCATGATTCGACGCAACACATCCTCGACTTCCTGGTAATCCAGCCCTTTCTTCCGTTTCAGAGGGGCCATCAGTTGGGTCTCTTCCTCTCTCACCTGGCTTCGATTGTAACCCATGAATTTGTTCTTGAGTGCGTACTCAGTTGCGAATTTACCTGAGGAATAACCACCGGCCACTGCCATGTGAACCACCTTCATCTGATCCGCGCAGTCTCCGCATGCAAACAGGCCTTCCACCGTTGACATAGCCTTTCTATCGATATGGATCCCGCTCCCGACGACCTCTACGGGTCCGGTCTGCATAGCCTCGGAAACCATGACCTCCAGCGGCTCTTTTTCGATGTCGATACCCCGTGCCTTCAAAAAGTCATCCATGGTTTCTTTATCAAGTCCCAACGTCCCTTTAAGGTGCGTTATCTTTTCTGGTGGAAGATGTCTCGAATCGATGAAAACAGGACCTCTGCCTTCTCTCAGCTCATTGAGTGTTCCCCAGACCAACCAGTTGCGGGGTGCTTTCTCCGCCATTTCATGGTATTTGGACATATATCTTTCGCCCAGGCCATTCATGAAATAGGAACCCATGCCTGTGAAGGCATTCAAACCCGGTGCGCTAAACCCCTTGGGTACGATGGTCATTCTGAGAAACTCCATATTGGCCAGCGTTGCTCCAGCCTCCAGGGCCAATCTTTGGGCTTCGCCGGTGTTATAAGGGCAAAGCCATGTGTTAAAGGGCATCCGTGTCGGAGTTTCATAAAGTCGGTTTGTATTGCCTGTAGCGGCAACGAGAGCCTTGCATTCGATGAAGTAAATTTCTCCGGTTCGGATATGGAATCCGAAGACACCTACCAGTTTGCCACCGGAGACGAAAAATCGGGTGGCCATGACGCGATCTAAGACCGTGCAGCCCAGACGCCGTACCTCTTTTGCAAGATTAGGCTTGAGATGCTTCCCGTTGAAATTAATCCAGTAGGGTCCAGGCTGGCCCATAGATGCTGTCCTGTAGTAGTGCCCGGTCTTCGGGTCCGAAAGGGGCGATCCAATTCGCTCCAGCCGAGCGATCGCATTTTTCAGCTCATCGCAAAAGACCCGATTGTGGATTTCTATATTGACAATGCCGTAGCCTTCCTTTTGAACAAATTCGAGGTAAGCCTCTCGGGTGTCCGAAGCTTCTCCAGTTTCAAGATAAGCCATAAAGTGGTCTACACCGCCTGCAATGTTGCCACTCCTTTCGATTTTGCCCTTATCCAAAATCACCACTTTGACTCCCCGTTCAGCAGAAGCAATTGCAGCATTGAGTCCGGCGAGGCCTCCTCCCACCACGACGACATCTGTCTTTAAGAGGTGAGTTTTCACTTCTTTCCTCCGCACCAAATTATAGTCTGTTGCCACTCATTCTGTCTCTACTTTGGTACATAGATGCGTCTCAGTTTATGAATCTCATGGATCCTCGACTCGGCATAGCGATTAGCTGCTTCTGAAGGAAGGATGTTTTTTTTCTTTGCTAATTCAAAAATGTCTAGAAGACGATGATAAATCTTCTCTGTCTTCATTCTTACCCTTTCAGGATTAAATCCTTGAATTTCATCAATCACCTGGATCGCGCCTCCCGCATTAATGATGTAATCGGGTGCATAAAGAATGCCCCTCTCATGGAGCATCCGGCCATGACGTTCTTCATCCTCCAGCTGGTTATTAGCAGAACCTGCCACAAGTTTGCATTTCAACCGAGGGACGGTCTGATCATTTAAGATCCCACCCATGGCGCATGGACAGAAGATATCACATGCCACTTCATGGATGGCGTCAGGTTTGACGGCCTTGAATCCATATTGCCTCTGGAGGCGTTGAAGGGTCTCTTCGTTAACGTCGGTGGCAATCACCTCCAATCCCCCTTCTTTTAGATACCCTAAGAGGGGTTCTCCCACCGCACCCAGTCCCTGCACAGCAATCTTTTTCCCTTGCAGATTCTCATCACCCCAGATAAATTTCGCACAGGCCTTCAAACCGACGTAAATCCCAAACGCCGTTATAGGCCCGGTACTTCCTGAACTTCCCTCTTCGCTCGGCTTCGCAAGGATATATCGGCTTTCTCTTCCCATCACGGAGCCATCCATGGCAGTGACGTTAAGATCCGCCCCTGTGACAAAGCGACCATTTAAAATCTCGACGAACCTTCCAAAGGCTCTAAGGAAAGCCTCGTTCTTATCCTTCTTGGGATCACCCCAGATGACCGCTTTTGCCCCTCCTTTATCTTCATCGGCAGCAGCACACTTGTAGGTCATGGCCTTGGATAACCTCAGGGCGTCCCGGAGGGCATCCTCCATGGAAGCATAGTTGACCATTCTCACTCCACCGAAGGCCTGGCCAAGGGTGGTGTCATGGATGGCAATGATCGTCCTCAACCCCGTTTCCTTATCGAAGTTGAAGATGACCTGTTCGTGTCCATTGCTTTTCATCCATTCGAAAATATCCATGGGTTTAACCTCCTTCATGGAAAATAATCGACCTCTCTATTGAGCAATGATCTTGTCTGATCTCTTCAAAAGTTCAGGAGAAAGGATCATTCCCTGTGCTCTGGCTGCCTTCTCATTCACCACCAGATTGAGCTTCTCGATACGCCCCCAGGGGATATGGCCGGGGTTTTCCCCTTTCAAGATACGAGCGGCCCTTTTACCCGCTGAATAGCCAATGGTAAAAAAATTGAGCCCATAGGCAGCGAGGGCACCTTTTGGCACACTCTCCAGATCACTGGTGAAGAGAGGAACCTTCTTCCCATTACAGATCTTTACGATAGCCTCCAGCGAAGAAAGAACGGTGTCGTCATAGATGACATGAAAGGCCTGGACCTTCCCTGCCAGGAAGGAAGCAGCCTGCGTGGCCTCCTCACCGCTGGAAATCACAGCCTCCATCAGCTCAATGCCCAGTCGCTTTGCCGTTTCCCTCATCTCTTTGATAAGACCCAGAGAATGGGGATCTCCTTGATGATAGATCGTTCCCCACTTCTTCGCTTTGGGGAGAAATTGAGTATACATCTCAAATTGGAGAGAGACAGGCCAACGGTGACTTACACCCGTTACATTCGTCCCGGTCTTCGTTCCTGGAAGACTTTTCTTTGGAACGAGTCCCGCCTCCATTGGATGGGTAACAGAGGAAAAGACGACAGGAATATCTTCGATGAGCTTCACAGTAGCCCGGGAGTTGGGAGATCCAATGGTATGGATTAAATCAAATTTCTCACTGAGGAACTTTTGAGCAATGGCCTGGGTATTGGCCAAATTCCCCTGGGCATTCTGCCGATGGAACATGACATTAACCTTTTCTTTGAATCCCGCATCGGCCAATGCCTTTTCAAATCCCTTTTGGTCTTTCTCTGAAGCCACGGTAGAGGTAAACTGAGCGACACCGATTCTGAAGACCTTTTTGACTTTTTTCTCTTGGGCAAGGAGGGAACAGACAGACAAAAGGAGGATTAAGATTAACGGAGGATACACTTTCTTCCACATATTCACCCTCCCCTTCTCGCTTACAATCCTAACTCTTCAATCACTCCTTTCCGATGTCTAAACGATTTATGAATACCACCTTTTCACGACCCTGTCAATTTTGAGATTTCTGGAGAAAACCAAAAATCTCTGATTACACAGATTATAGCCGATTACACAGATACGAAATGACTTGAAGAGTCATTTCAGTTGATATAAGTTTGAAATATGGTTTCCCTCCTCTTTCTCATCCCCATCGGGGTCCTGGCAGCCTCCACCGCTTCCATCTTCATCAAACTCTGTGATGCCCCGGCCCTGATCATTGCAACCTACCGGATGGTCTTCGCTTCCTTAATCCTGTTGCCTTACGCCCTTTATAAAAAAACAGGAAGGACTTGGGGAAGAAAAGAGATCGGATGGCTCGTCCTATCCGGCTTTTTTCTGAGCCTCCATTTCACGTTCTGGATCGGCTCCCTGAAATATACCTCCGTTGCTAGCTCCGTGGTCCTGGTGACCACTTATCCCATCTTTGTAGGGATCGGATCTCGGCTCTTTCTGCAGGAACGGATGGGACTCTTTTTAATCTTTGGAATCATACTCTCCGTTTTGGGCAGCGGACTGATCAGTTATGGAGATATGGCCATCTCGAGAGAGGCATTGATGGGAGATGGGCTGGCCCTCTTGGGGGCCATCACAGCCTCAGGATACTTTCTGGTGGGAAGAAAGATGAGAAAGAGTCAGGACCTCCTCTCCTATATCTTCCCGGTCTATTCTGCAGCCGGATTCCTTTTGGTCATCTTTTCTCTCCTTTCTCAAAAAAACTTCTTTGGATATTCATGGACCACCTATCTCTTCCTCTTTCTTCTGGCCCTCATTCCCCAATTGATCGGCCACACCACCATCAACTGGGCTTTGAAATACCTCCCGGCTTCAATGGTGGCGATTACCTATTTGGGTGAGCCGGTGGGATCCACCATTCTGGCCTATTTTATTTTGAATGAAGAATTGACACCCTGGAAGATTTTCGGCGGGATTTTGATCTTGGCAGGAATTTTGACTGCTTTAAAAAGGAACCCTCAAAATTCAAGAAAGGAATAATTTATGAAATTCGTCGTCCACGAACACCATTCCTCCCATCTCCATTACGATTTTCGCCTGGAGATCGCTGGAGTCTTCAAATCGTGGGCCATTCCAAAAGGCCCTTCCATGAATCCTGCGGAAAAGAGGCTTGCCGTCATGGTGGAGGATCATCCCCTTGAATATGGGGACTTTGAAGGAATCATTCCTCAAGGTCATTATGGAGCCGGGCCCGTCCTCCTATGGGATGCTGGGAAGTTTCTTCCTGAAGAGGACCCCGAACCTGCTCTGAATAAGGGAAAGCTCAGCTTCTCCCTGGATGGGAACAAATTAAAGGGCAGTTTCTCCCTTGCCCTGATGAAAGGAAGAGGCACAGGAAAGGAATGGCTTCTCATCAAGAAACAAGATGCGTTTGCCAGAGAGGACTGGAAGATCAAGGAGGATCTCACCCCTGCGAGGAAGAAGAAACTGGTCGAAAAGATCCCCCCGTGTGAAACCAGCTAATTTCAGATTGCAGAACGCAGATTGCAGATTGAAAATTCCAAAATCTAAATCTGAAATCAAAATCGTTTTGATCATTTGATATTGGAGCTTGGAATTTATTTGGGATTTGGATTTTGGAATTTGGGATTTGAAATCAGTTAGCATCTAACCAAAGGGAAACGTAGGTTCTAAGAACTCCGAACGTTACTTACGGAGCCAGCTCGTTACCCTTTCTCTAAAAGATTCAAGGAAAATATAGATCACAGGAGTGATGTAGAGGGTGACGAGTTGTGAAAAGACTAAACCGCCAACCACGGCAAGTCCAAGGGGACGACGCGCCTCTGCACCAGCGCCAAAACCGAGGGCGATGGGGAGTGTGCCCATGATGGCTGCCATCGTCGTCATCATGATGGGACGGAATCGGATGAGGCACCCGTCATAAATCGCTTCAGCAGGGGTTTTCCCCTGGTTTCTCTGTGCATCCAAGGCAAAGTCGATCATCATAATGGCATTCTTCTTGACAATTCCGATCAACATGACGATCCCAACCATGGAGTAGAGGTTCAGATCCGTTTTGAAAATGAGCAGTGTCACAAGAGCACCAAGACCTGCCGAAGGAAGACCCGAAAGGATGGTCAGGGGATGGATGAAACTCTCATAGAGAATTCCCAGGACGATATAAATCACTACGATCGCCATGATCAACAGGATGCCCATTCCTTGTAAGGATGTTCTAAAGGCCTGAGCGGTCCCCTGAAAACTGGTGCTTATGGTGGCAGGCAATGCGGCTTTGGCTACCTTTTCAACAGCGGATACAGCATCTCCTAAGGATACCCCAGGCTTGATGTTGAAAGAAATGGTCACTGAAGGAAGCTGGCCCAGGTGGTTTACTGACAGAGGCCCAAGGCCACGGCTTATCGTTGCCACTGCGTTGAGAGGAACCAATTGGCCGTTAGATGATCGAATGTAAAGCATCGCGAGTCCGGAAGGGTCCTGCTGATATTGAGGTTCGAGCTCAATGATGACTTGATATTGGTTGATTGAAGTGTAGATTGTCGAAATCTGCCTCGCTCCATAAGCAGTGTAGAGAGCATCTTCAATCTGATTGGCTGTGATACGAAGAGCCGAAGCCTTATCCCGATCGATCTCAACATTGACCTGGGGATTATTGATCTGCAAGTCACTGGTCACATCCTGAAGACTGGGCAGTTCTCGCATCTTCGCTTCAAGGACGGGAGTATGCTCATAAAGTTCTTTGAACTCTGGACTCTGAAGCGTGAATTGATACTGGCTCTTGGTTAGCTGCCCTCCGATCCGAATCGGAGGAGGGTTTTGAAGGAAGACCTGGATTCCTGGAATCTTGGCCAGTTTTACACGAAGTTCCTGAATCACCTCATCCGCACTCAGCTTCCGTTCAGATCGAGGTTTCAGAGAAATCATGATCCGACCCAAATTGCCCGTCGGTGACGGACCCCCTGCTCCAGCCGTTGAAGAAAAGGAATCGACATTTAGATCTTGGCGGACAACCTCCGCTACAGCGAGCTGATGTTGTTTCATCGATTCGAATGAAATCCCTTGAGCGGCCTCGCTGAAGCCAAAGATCTGGCCAATATCTTCGCTCGGAAGAAATCCATAGGAAAAGGTCATGAATAGGATGATCGTGACAAGGAGGATCAGGTTGGCGATGACAATGGTCAAGAGGCCATGATTCAAAACAAATCTCAGACTCCACCGGTAGGCTTGAAGCATCCCCTCGAAAAAGCGTTCTGAGGTGGCATAAAGACGGCTCTCTTTTTTTTCTCTCAGCGGTCTAAGAAATCGGCTGCAGAGCATAGGGGTCAGACTTAAGGAAACAAAACCGGAAACCAGAATCGCTACTCCGATCGTCACTGCAAATTCATGAAGTAATCGCCCGATGATTCCGCCCATAAAAAGAACAGGGATGAAGACCGCGACGAGGGAAAGGGTCATCGACACAATGGTAAACCCAATCTCTTTCGATCCGTTCAGAGCTGCTTCGAGGGGCTTTTCTCCTGCCTCCATGTGCCGGACAATATTTTCAAGCATCACAATAGCGTCATCTACCACGAAGCCCACTGAAAGTGTTAATGCCATGAGGGAGAGATTATCCAGGCTATATCCCAGAAGATACATGACCGAGAAGGTTCCGATGATGGACATGGGAAGTGCCAAGCTCGGAATGATCGTAGCGGATAAGTTTCGTAGAAAGAGGAAGATCACGAGCACGACCAAACAGGTGGTGAGAAACAGGGTAAACTTGACATCATTCACAGAATCACGAATCGACCGAGAGCGATCATACAGAATGTTCAAATTCACCGAACCAGGCATCTGAGCACGAAAGCTCGGAAGCAGGTTCCTAATTGAATCGACCACCTGAACCGTGTTCGTTCCGGGTTGACGGAAAATGGCCAAACCGATATTGCGAACGTTGTTATACCAGCTTGCGACTTTATCATTTTCAACGCTGTCGATCACCCTTCCCAATTCCCCGAGGCGTACTGGAGAACCATTCCGGAAGGCGACAATGAGAGGACGATAAGCCTCAGCGCTATTGAGTTTACCGCTCGCCTCTATCGTGAAGACTTGATGGGTTCCATATAACGTACCGGTGGGGAGGTTCACATTTCCCCTTTGGATTGCATTGGCCACTTCATCGATCCCGATCGACCGTGCGGCAAGAGCCTTTGGATCCAGTTGGGCCCGAACGGCATATTTCTGAGCACCAAAGATCTGAACCTGAGCCACCCCGCTCACCATCGAAATGCGTTGAGCCAAAAAGGTGTCTGCGTATTCGTGAACCGTTGAAAGAGGAAGGGTGGGCGAACTCAGGGCTAAAAAGAGAATGGGGAAATCAGCCGGATTCACCTTCTGGAAGGAGGGAGGATTAGGCATGTCCGGCGGAAGCTGGCGTGCCGCCTTGGCAATCATGGCTTGAACGTCCTGAGCCGCAGCATCAATGTTCCGATCCAGGTTGAACTGAAGTGTGATCCGGGTGGACCCCTGAGTGTTCGTCGAATTCATCGAATCCAGCCCAGCGATCGTCGAGAACTGCCGCTCGAGAGGGATAGCCACGGCAGATGCCATCGTCTCCGGGCTGGCTCCGGGGAGTTCGGCTATGACCAGGATCGTGGGGAAATCAACCGTGGGAAGATCACTCACCGGAAGGAGCCGGTATCCCATGATGCCGAACAGAAGAATGCCCAGCATCACAAGAGTGGTCATGACAGGCCGCCGGATAAAAAGCTCTGGAATGTTCATGGGGTTTTGGGTTTTTGGGGGGTGGCTGAATTAGAATTTATTATTTCAACTTTAGCTCCCGGATAGAGCCGAAGCTGCCCGTCGGTCACCACGATCTCACCTGGATGAAGACCTTCTTGAACCACCGTTTCGTTGTTAAGGGTTAAGCCCGAAACGATGGGGCGAGTTTCCACAGTAAGGTCTGTCTTGACGACAAAGACGTATTGGCCCTGCTGTCCGGTCTGGATGGCCTGGGATGGAACGACAGCCGCATGAGGCACTTGAGTCAATGTCAGAACGACATTGACAAACTGCCCTGGCCAGAGGAGTTTTCCTTTGTTGGTAAAGGTTCCTTTGAGCTTTATCGTTCCTGTGGAACTGTCCACGGCATTGTCAACAAAAGAAATGAACCCCTCCTCCGGCGAAGCGTCGTCATTAGGAGCCATGGTGTGAACTTTAAGGTTTCCCATCGCCATGTACTTCCGGATCTCCCGCAGGTACTGTTCCGGAACCGAAAAGGTGACATAGATGGGAGCAATCTGATTAACCACAACCAGATTGGCATCGTTTTCTTTAATAATATTTCCTTCTTGAACGATCAGACTTCCAGTTCGGCCATCCATGGGCGAATGAATGGAGCAATAGCTCAGTTGAAGCTTCGCGTTTTCCACGGCTGCCCGATCCGCAAGCACAGTTGCCTCTGCGTTTGCCCTGGCAGCTCTGTCGGCTTGCACCGTGGCGACAAGAGCTTCCCAATCGGTCCGGACCTTGTCATACTGTTGTCGAGCCACAACGCCTTTTTCAAATAACATCTGATAACGATCGGCATCTGCCTTGGCATTCTTCTCCTGGGCCATGTCTCTTTCGAGATTGGCTTCAGCTTGCCTCACCTGAGCGAGATCTCTCTCGAGGTTCGCCTCAGCCTGTTTGAGAGTAGCTTCGAAAGGACGAGGATCGATCATGAAGAGGAGTGCCCCCTTTGTCACGTCCTGACCTTCTGTAAAGGAGACCCGCATGATCTGTCCCGCAACCCTTGATTTCACTGTCACGGTGGAATAAGCCTGCACCGTCCCAATGGTACGGAGTTGAACGGGCACCTGTTTCTGAACGACCGTTGCCACCTCAATCGGCAGAGCCACCACAGGTCTTTCCCTTTTTTCTCCAGAACAAGACGATAAAAGAAACAAACCTGTGAGGATGAAAAGTGATGAACAAAACGCCTTTCTGTTCATTGTTTAACCCTTCGGTTAAGAGAAGTGTCTCTGGTAAGAAACAATATTAGAATCTCTAAAAATAAGACTAACCAGACAGGGTTAGTTTGTCAATTCTTTTCCACAGGTTGTAACCTCCTGTCCATTCGATCCTGGGGCCATTAAAATACAATTGACACTGGATAATTTTTCATGAATATTATTGACTTATATGATGGCGTATCAACCCTAGAAAAGATCGACCCCGGAGATGGAGAATAAGACAACCAAGAAAATACTGATCGTCGAGGATGAAAAGGATACGGTGGAAATGATCACCGCGCTCCTTGAACTGGAGGGTTATCAGGTCTTCTCTGCTTCCTCAGGAACGGAAGCCATGCGGTTCCTGGAAACGAGAAGGCAGGTCACTCCAGAGTCTGAGACGCCGGTGGATTTGATCCTCCTCGATATCATGCTGGGTGACGAAGATGGAAGAGATGTCTGCCAGAAGATCAAAGGGGATGAGGAAATGAGATTCATTCCCGTGGTCATGCTCACGGTCCGTTCGAGCCTGCAGGACAAGATCAATACCCTCAATATTGGAGCGGATGATTACCTCACCAAACCCTTTATCAATGAGGAGTTATTGGCAAAGATTAAGGTGATGCTCCGTATCAAAGACCTCCATGATGACCTGAAACGAGAAAGAAATAGAAATATTCTTCTCTCCCAAGCGCTGGAGAAACGATACAGTTTTGGGAACATCCTTGGGAAGAACAGCCGAATGCAGGAAATTTACGAATTGATTTCAGACATTTCCAATACCGATTCCACAGTTCTCATTCAGGGTGAAAGCGGTACGGGGAAGGAATTGATCGCGAGAGCCATCCATTTTAACAGTTACCGGAAAACCAAACCCTTTGTGGTGGCCAATTGCTCCGCCTATTCCCAGAACCTTTTAGAGAGCGAGCTCTTTGGTCATGAAAAAGGCGCCTTTACTGGAGCGATTCGGAGAAAGATCGGACGGTTTGAGCTTGCCCACGGAGGGACCATCTTTCTCGACGAGATCGGGGAGGTCTCCCCTCCCACTCAGATCCTGCTTCTTCGTGTGCTTCAGGATCACCGGTTCGAGAGGGTAGGAGGAGAGGAGACCTTAGAGGTAGATGTCCGTGTGGTTGCTGCGACGAATAAAAACTTGATGGAAGAGATGAGAAAGGGAACGTTTCGTGAAGACCTCTATTATCGGCTCAATGTCATTCCCATCTTTGTCCCTCCCCTCCGAGAGAGGAAGGATGACATCCCCCTGCTCACTTCCCATTTCTTGCAGAAATTCAGCCGTGAAAAGGGAAAGGAGGTAACAAGTATTATTTCTGAAGTGATGGAACTGTTCCTTGCCCATTCGTGGCCTGGAAATGTACGAGAATTGGAAAATGTGATCGAACATGCATCCATCATTGCTAAAAAGGAGGAGATCCTTCCGAAAGACTTACCCCAATATCTCTTGCAAAAGCCCTTGCCGAATCAGCAATTGTTTTCTTTGAAGGATCATGAAAGGGGCCTTATCTTGAAAGCCCTAGAAGAGACGAATTGGAATAAGCATCAGGCCTCAAAGAGATTGAAAATTACTCGAACCACGCTTTATGGCAAAATGAAACGGTATGGGCTGACAAAAGAATAAAATCAGAACATTGATGTCTAAAAATATACATATTTATAACTTATTGAAAAGCTTGTGTTTTATCTTAAAATTGATAATAAAATAAAAAGTTTCTGTCAAAAAATGTACATTTCTGATTTCTTATCCCGTCGCTGTAAATCTAACAAATAAACTTGTAACCCACCAAAATTATTCAGCTTTAAAAAAACCCTCTTTTTGGTACGAAATTTGCCTTTAAACCTAAACAGTTTTAATTATGGAGGCTTGTATGAGATGTCATCGATGTGGCGGCGTGATGGTATTTGAGAAATTTTACGGAATCTGTGAGGAGTTCACCGGATGGCGATGCATCTTTTGCGGAGAGATCGTTGACCAGGTCATCCTCGAGAATCGGCTTGAACAGAAACGGTAAATCCCCTTTCCATAAGAATGAAGTCCATTAAACACTTCTTGGATGGGGACGGGGGATGAAGAGCAAAATATGCATCGTTGATCACGACTTAGCCAGCCGGGGTTATCTCAGAGAATGTCTAGAAAGAGAAGGCCATCTTTTAACCATTTTAGATAATGGTTTTCAGATTAGATCTCATCTCTCCCAAGAGATTTTTGATGTTGTCATCCTCAATATCGATTCTCCTGGCGTCCGAGAGAAAAACCTTCTCATCGAAATCAAAAAAGTCCAACAACCGAGAATCCTTTTGATCGTCTCCGAGAAAGGGGACGCTTTTCTTAAAGAGGCCATCGATCTCGGAGTCTACGGGTTCATCAATAAACCCTTCAATCGCGAAGAGATTTGTACGATGGTGACCCATTTGGTCCGATGAGGAAAGAGAACGGTGGGAGCCCATTAGAATGGAGGACCTATGGAAGAAGATACCTGAGTTCCCTCAGTTTAAAGATTTTTCTCTTGAAGAGAAACCTCTCCTCGAAGCGACCTTCCTCAAATTCCCTCCTGTCATTTCTGAATTTACTTTTACCAATCTCTTCATCTGGCGTCAGGTCTATCAATTAAGAATCAGCCATCTCAAAGGCTTTATCTGCCTTCTGTCTAACAAGGGAGACCCATCCTTTTTTTTCCCTCCTATCGGTGAGGGAGATAGGGTGGAATCTTTTCGGATCCTCCTTCAATATCTCAAGGAAAAAGGAATTTCACCTAAGGTTGCCAGGGTTCCAGAATCTATGGTCACCCAGATCGATTGGAATGAAAATGGGATGCGGGTCGACGTCGATCGAGATCAATCCGATTACATCTACCTCGTTAAAGATTTAACTAAATTGGAGGGCCGGAAGTACCACCGAAAGCGAAACCACATTAAACAGTTCAAGGAAAAATATTCCTACCAGTATCTTTCACTCACGCCCGAGTGGATATCAGAATGCCTTCGATTGGAGACTGAATGGTGTGATCTCCGGCATTGCGAGGTGGTTCCGGGTCTGGCGAATGAATCGGTGGCCATTAAAGAAGCCTTGACACACTTCGATCAATTGAATATGAAAGCAGGAGCGATCCTCATTGACGGGAAGTTGGAGGCCTTTACCCTAGGAGAACCCCTCAACCCGGAGACCGTCGTCATTCACATCGAAAAGGCCAATCCAGCCTTTGACGGTCTTTATCCTTTCATCAACCAGGCCTTTCTGGAAAATGAATGGTCGGCCTATCTCTATGTCAATCGGGAGCAGGATTTAGGGGAAGAGGGATTGAGAAAAGCCAAGGAATCCTACTTTCCCCACCATATGATTCATAAATACACCCTTACTTTAGCGTAAGGAGGGAGGAGGATAAGATGGCCAAGAAGGGGTTGTACCCATTTTCCTACGAACGTTTCAGGAAGGAGTTTCCAGAAGTTGAGAAGGAGTATGACAGGCTTGCTAAGAAATGCCATGCCTCAGGACCTCTCAATGAGAAGACCAGAAGGTTGATCAAGCTGGGGATCGCCATTGGATCTGAGTCAGAGGGTGCAGTCAAATCCCATACCCGAAGAGCCCTTGCTATTGGAATCTCTCCCAAAGAGATCCGGCATGTCGTCTTATTGGGATTGACGACGATCGGATTCCCAAAGATGATTGCCACGCTCAACTGGGTTCATGAGGTTCTAGAGGAGGCCTCCCTCAAACGTCCCAGACGGGCATGAGCTTTCCTCTCCATCCGCTCTTTCCAGACAAAAAGCCCTGATCTTATCTAAAGGATTTCGATAAAATCTTTCCCTTTTGAGGAAAGAGATGAGTTATAATCGTAAGGGGGAGAAAGGAGTTTGAAGATGGCCGCGCAAAAAAAGATCAAGGTAAAAACGTTCGCGACGGAAGTGAAAATTTTCCAGACGATGAGGGAGCTAGAGGCTCTGGATGAGACGGTGAATCGCTTCATCCTTCAAAATAAAGTGAAGAGGGTGATTTCCGTCAGTGACACGACCACGACGGACGATACCGGTGCCACGATTGGATTGGTAAGGGTTTTAACCTATGAACGATAAGAATTAAATACGAAGCACTAAATCCGAAATTCGAAACAAATTCAAATGTTCAAAATTCAAATGTTTTTGAACTTTTTTCGTACTGCAAATTTAGCATTTGGTCATTCGAGATTGTTTCGGATTTCGATATTCGAGTTTCGGATTTAAAACTCCTCATAACCCCCGTGCTGCTATGTTTCATACAAATATTGGGGAGCAAACAACGAAAGGACGACATATGATACAGTGGGAATATCAAATTACGATTCATGAACTTCCAGAACCTAGGGCAGAGCAGCAGGAGACCACCATCGACTGCGATCAGAATGGTCTTTGTTTTGTCCACGATGCCTTTCAAGTAGGGATCGGTTGGCTAGAAGACCTCTTCAGTGAAAAAGGAAAGAAGGGTTGGGAACTGGTTCAATCGGGATATCATCATCGGCAGCTTCTCTGTATATGGAAAAAGAAGAAGGAAGGCGGGAAGAAAGTCTGAAGACGTTCATCCTTTCCCAGATTGAAGAGAAAGGCCCCATCCCCTTCTCTCAATTTATGGACTGGTGTTTATATCACCCGAGTTATGGTTATTACGCCTCGGAACGAACGAAAATAGGAAAGGATGGAGATTATTATACCAGCGCTTGTGTTCACCCTCTCTTCGGACACCTGATCGCAAAACAACTCGTACAGATGGCAGGGATTTTGGGAGGAGAGGCCTTCGATGTCATCGAAATGGGCGGAGGGAGAGGGTTTCTCTGTCAAGATATTCTCGACTGGTCTAAAAGGAATTCTCCCTCGTTCTATGGGCGGCTCCGGTATCATCTCATTGAAACGGCTCCTCATTTCCTAAAAGAACAGAAGAAGAGGCTCGCGATTTGGGAAGAAGAAGGAAAGGTCTTCTGGCTCCCTTCGGAAGCCTTTGAGGCACGGAAGGTTCAACGGGAGGGATGCTTTCTTTCCAATGAGCTGGTCGATGCTTTCCCTGTTCACCGGATCGTCTTCGATCACGGAAAGGTTAAAGAAAGCCATGTCACTCAACAGAATGGGGAACTGGTTGAACAATGGGGGGACCCTTCTGACCCGAGGATTGAGGGTTATCTCCAATCCATGAAGGTCACGCTTCGGGAAGGCCAAAAGGCTGAGGTGAATCTGAAGGCGTTGGACTGGATGGAAAAGATAGAAAGCTGTTTGAAGAAGGGATTTGTCTTGACGATCGATTATGGATATCCCGCTGAAGAACTCTATGCGCCTTACCGAAGGGAGGGAACGCTCCTCTGCTATCATCGCCATCAGACCTCCGAAAAATTTCTTGATCGACTGGGAGAACAGGATATCACTTCCCATGTCAACTTCACGGGACTGATCCGTAAGGGAGAGGAAGTGGGGCTCCATTTCACCGGCCTTGTTCCCCAATATCAATTCCTCATGGGGCTAGGCCTTCTTCAGGAGATGAAATCCCTTGGAGGAAAGCTTTCTGAAGTGGACGGATTGAATCTTAGACTTACCTTAAAGCATCTGATTGAACCGGAAGCAGGAATGGGCGAGGTCTTCAAGGCATTGATTCAGCATAAAGGGATCGAGAACCCCCGGCTGGATGGGCTGAGAGGATTACGGGACATAACGGTTTGAGGATTGAAGGTTTAGGTATTTGGAGGAATCGATGAAGGTGTTAGGGCTCTTCGGTAGCCCGAGAAGGGGGGGCAATACAGAAATTCTTCTGGAAGAAGCCCTTAAAGGAGCAGAGAGGGAGGGAGCAGAAATCGAGCGTCTTTATCTGAGCGACCTGAAGATCACTCCCTGTACAGAGTGCCATGGGTGTGATGAGACGGGAGATTGTGTCATTCTCGATGAGATGCAGAAGATCTACCCAAAATTATTAGAGGCAGACATTATTATTCTCGCCTCACCGATCTTCTTTTATGGGGTCACGGCCTGGGCGAAAGCCCTGATCGATCGAAGTCAAGCCCTTTGGGCGAAAAAATATCTTGTCAATGATCCTTCCATGGGAAAGAGGGGGAAGAGGAGAAAAGGGTTCTTTATCTCTGTGGGAGCCACAAAAGGGCAGAAAATTTTTGAGGGAGCCATTCTGACGGTGAAATATTTTTTTGATACCCTCAATGCAGAATATACGGGCGAATTGCTTTATAGAGGAGTCGATGGAAAGGGTGAAATCTTAAAACATCCAAAGGCCCTCGAGCAAGCGAGGGAAGCCGGGAGGAAGCTCGTTCTAGCCGCATGAAGCCCAGACTGAATGTCATTTGGAACGAGATCTATTGCAAGCGATGCCTGCTCTGTGTGGAGGTCTGTCCCGTTCAAGTCCTTTCTTCAGAAATGAACGAGATCCTGGAAAAGGAAGGATGTATCCGCTGTTATCAATGCGAACGTTATTGCCCGGATATTGCCATTGAAGTGATGGATGAGTGAGAAAAACGAAGTTCAGAGTTCGGAGTTAGGAGTTCGGAGATCTGTTATGAAATTGACAAGGCTGGAGAGATGAAGCAACTTGTTTCTGGAAATGACGCCATTTTCGAAGGAGCCTTCCGGGCCGGCACCACTTACTTTGCCGGCTATCCCATCAGTCCGACTTCAGAAATCCTTCAAAGAGCTGCCCTCCGATCTGAGGAAGATCCGAAGTTCCACTTCCTTCAGGCCGAAGACGAGATTGCGGCCGCCATCGCGACCATTTCCGCTTCCTTGGCCGGTGCGAAGGCCTTCACAGCCACCTCAGGACCGGGGTTCTCACTCATGCAGGAGGCCCTGGGATGGGGCCATGTGGTGGAGGCTCCCTGCGTCTTTGTCAACTCCATGAGAGTGGGACCCTCAACAGGCATGCCCACCCAGCCTGCCCAATCGGACCTGCTTCAGATTAAGGCAGGAAGTGCAGGAGATTACTATCCGATCGCCTTCTATCCCCATTCCGTGGAAGAATGTTTTCGTCTGACCGTGACGGCCTTCAATGCAGCAGAAGAGTCTCTCTCACCGGTCATCCTCCTTGCCGATGCCTTCCTTTCCCATCTCTATGAGCTCGTCGATCTGGAGCAGATCAAAACTGAAATCGTTCCCCGCTCCAAAGGACCCCTGGGCAAAGGCCAGAGGCTCTTCACTGGAACAGCCCATGATAAGATCGGAAATGTGAAAACGAGTGATCCTGTGATTTACCGAGAATGGCTTGGAGAATTGAAAGATCGCCACCTCCGGGTCGCCGAAAAATATCCTCTTTTTGAGTATCTTCCCTGCAAAGATTCGAATATCCTCCTCATTGCTTTTGGGATTACTTCGAGGATCATTTCCGCTTTAAAAGAACGGTTCTCCATTTTCAGACCGATCCGCATCTATCCGGTCTTGGAGAAAGAGTTGAGGGAAGTGACGCAATCCTATCCCCGGATCATTGTGATCGAAGGCAGTGACGGACAATATGCGAGTTGGGTGGAATGGGCCATCGGAAGAAAGGTGATGAAAGTCCCCTGTTTGGGAGGGGGATTCAAATTGAAATGGATTCAGAGCCAGATCGAAGATCGATTGAGGGGAGAGGGGAGATGATGGACCGTTCTTATAAAGAGCTCCTCAAAATGAGGCGTTTCCCTCATACCTGGTGTCCTGGCTGTGGCATCGGCTCTGTTCTCAAAAATGTGGCTATGGTGATGAAGGAACTCGGCTGGAATGATAAAAATACCGTCGCCGTGTCAGGAATCGGGTGCTCAGGAAGGATGAGCGGCTATATGAACCTTGATGCAGTCCACACGCCTCACGGAAGGGCACTCACAGCGGCAGAGACGATCAAGACAGTGCGCTCGGACTTAAATGTCGTTGTCCTCTCAGGAGATGGGGATTTGGGAAGCATTGGAGGGAACCATCTGCTCCATACCTCTCGGAGAAATCCGGATCTCACAGTTTTTTGCAATGATAACGAAATCTATGGACTGACGGGCGGCCAGGCTGGACCGACGACACCTCAGGGAACAAAGACGATCACCTCCCCCCGGGGGGAGCCCTACCTGCCCCTTCGATTGGGTCGCATTCTCACCCAACAGGCCCCGTACTTTTATGCTCGAACAACTGTCTATCACCTTAACCATTTCAAAAATTGCATTCGGGAAGCCCTCCTCTGGAAGGGATTCAGTTTTGTCGACATCATCAGTGATTGCAGCGAGTTGAATGGACGGCGCTTGGGATTCAAAACCGCTCATCAGATGTTCAAATGGTTCGATGAACGATTCCATATCGTTGAGGGAGTAAGGGACCATCTTCAAGAAGATGAACTTGGGATTGCCAAAAGGGAAGTGGAAGAAGTTTTAAAACCAAAAGAAGAGGCTAAGGCTAAGGTTGAGGTTGCGGCAGAACAACTGAAACCCTTCACCCTCGACGAACTCCAAACCTTTGATGGCACAGAAGGGAAGCCGATTTATGTGGCCTATAAAGGAAAGGTCTATGACCTTTCCAAGAGCCCTCTCTTCCAGGGAGAGAAGAGAATGCGGTGTCATATTGCAGGGAAAGATCTTACCAAAGATATTGATATGGCACCCCATGGAGACGATCTCATCTTTAAATTTCCACTGGTGGGGAGATTGAAATAAGCTCCCTTTAAGAGAAAGGGGGATATGACTACCCCTCCCTTTGGCAAAGTCGGTACGACTCGAAACCGAGGGAGGCTGGGAGGGATTTAATGAAACGAATCGTTTTTACAGGCGTAGGAGGCCAATCGGTCAGGATCATTTCCCATGTCCTCGCCATGGCGTTGAAGGAATTGGGTTATGAGGTTGCCCTTCTCTTCGATTATGACTCTTCCATCCGGAATCAGCGAATCAGTGGTTATCTCACCTATGACCGAAACCCGATTGAAAATCCAATGATCGATGAGGCGGATGTTTTGGTACGGCTTCATGCAAAAGGGGATCAACTCATTGCTCAGAAGACGATCTGTGAGACGGGTCTCTGCACGGATGAGGAGGTTCCTTTCGGGAAGATGGGGATTGAGAAGTTTGGTCAGATGATCTTTGGCAATATGATCGCCCTCGGCCGGCTTCTCCGTTTGATCGATATTGATATTTCCCATATCGAGTTGGAGAAATTCTTACCCAAATCCTATCTCAAAGAGAATCTGAAAGCCATTCAAGTGGGTTATGATGTCAATCTGTTCGAAGACTGACCCCCTCACCCCACCCTCTCCCCTTGGGGGAGAGGGAAAGGGTGAGGGGAAAAGGGAGGTGATTAACATGACGCAATGGAAATGTTCGAATTGTGGTTATGCATTTGGGTCTGATACAGTACCTGAACGATGCCCATCCTGCAAGCAGGCCTGTACCTTCAGCGACGTGACCTGTTACATTCCGGATTGTGGAGGACCTGGGAATATGGATCCGAGGCTCGTGGGAAAAAAGGATAAACCCATCAATGAATAGAAAAGAGCTATTCCCAATTTCAAAATGGGATTCTGAAACGAGTTCAGAATGACATTCTTGGCATGCCGAACCAGGTCCTGAACTTAATTCAGGATCTAAGGATTTCGGCATCTCATAAGTGAAATTTGAGCGTTGACATTAAACCTGGCGGTTAAGAAGACATATGGAATAAAAAATAGTCAGTGATTAAATTATCAATTGAAGATTGGAGGTAATGAAGATGCGCCTTAAAGGTAAAAAAGTAGTGATTTTAATTGAGAATAATTACCAGGATTTAGAGTTCTGGGTCCCATACTACCGTTTAAAAGAAGAAGGGGTAGAGGTCACGGTGGTGGGGTCCGGGAGCAGCCGCACCTATACGAGCAAGTACGGCTATCCGGTAGAAGTAGAGAAAGAGGCGAAAGATATTGATGTGTCTAAATACGACGGGGTTGTCATCCCTGGAGGCTATGCTCCCGATCTCATGAGACGATATCCGGACATGGTCAGGATTGTCAGGGAGGCACATCAAAAAGGCAAGGTGATTTCTGCCATCTGCCATGCAGGCTGGATGCTCGTCTCAGCAGGAATTCTAAAAGGAAAGAAAGCGACCGGTTTTTTTGCCATCAAAGACGATCTGGTTAATGCAGGAGCCAATTATGTGGATGCGGAGGTGGTCCGAGACGGGAACCTGATCACCTCGCGAAAACCGGATGATCTGCCTGCCTTCTGCAGGGAAACGATCGAGGCTCTGGCGAAATAAGATGATCATTGGAAAGGAGGAGAAGCATGGGAAAAGGAGCAAAGGAGACCATTGCGTGCCATCATTGCGGGGCTGAAGCAGATATTACTCTTGAAGGATTTGAAGGAGTCAAGGATGTCGTTCGAAGGACGAAAAAAGCGGTCTGTAAATCCTGCGGGCAGGAGGTCGAAATGGAGATGAGCCCAAAAGAGACCTACGCCTGTCATCATTGTGGGGCCGAGGCCGATATGACCCTCGAAGGTTTTGAGAAAGTGGAAGACGTCATCAAAAGGGAAAAAGGGCTTACCTGCAAAGCCTGCGGGAAAGACGTCTCATGGACAGAAGGGGAAGATATCAAAGCGGTCAAGGTGGCCATTGAAGCGGAGAAGGAAGCCTATCAGAATTATTCAAAGCTCGCCAAGAAGACGAAAAATCCTAAAGGGAAAGATATGTTTCAACAGCTCTCCGAATTCGAGGTGAACCATTATCAGAAGTTAAAGACCCTTCTCAAAACCCTTCAGGAGAAAGGGGAGTGGATTCTCTATGAAGGAACAAACCTAAAGAAGAAATCCATTCCCGTGAAGGCCGAGAAGCCGAAAGGCCAAGAGCAACTGACGGACATGGACGCTTTGAAAATAGCCGTCCGGGAGGAGAAAAAAGCAGAGGCTTTCTATCGGTCGATGGCTGAATTGACCAGGGATGCCCGAGGAAAGGATATGTATAAACGCTTGGCCAATGAGGAAGCCCTTCACGAGAAGGTATTGAACGACCAGTATTATAGTCTTCATAATACGGGTATTTGGAGCTGGGGAGATTAAACGGCATAGCGCATAGAGCAGAGAGCATAGGGAATATGAAGACACCAAATCCCAAGTAGCCGCAGGCTTTAGCCTGCGTTAATATCAGGATCAAAAGTAGGCGCAAGCTTTAGCTTGCGTATACTGGCAGTTAAGGATTATGGAAGAGCACGATCACGAACACGAACAGAAAGAGAAGAAGTTCGAAGGCAAGTCGAAGATCATCGTCAATATTGACACCATCCACTGTGCGGATTGTGCCTTGAATATTGAACGGTCGGTCGAGCATCTTCCAGGCATTCTTTCTGCTGAAGTAAGTTACGTCCTCTCCTCAGCCACCGTCTACTATGATCCCCATCGAGTGGAATCAGATCAGATCAAAAAGGCGATCACCAAACCCGGTTATGTGGTCAAAGAGACCCTCGCAGAGAAGACCCGAGCCTTCTGGAGGGAAATGAGACACTCCATCTTCATGGTCACCTCTGGAATCACCCTTGGTCTCTCCTGGATTTCGGGATGGATTGGTTTAGGCCCCACCTACCTCCCGACGGTTTTTGCCATTGCTTCCTTGATTCTTGGAGGTTATCCCATTCTGAAGAGTGCGATCAAGGCGCTCTTCATTCCAGATTTAAATGTGGATACTCTTGTCTCCATTGCAGCCATCGCAGCAACCTCGGTCGGTGCCTATCAGGAAGCGGCAACAGTTATTTTCATCATGCTCCTGGGCGAATTCCTGGAGCACCTCACGGTTGGAAAGGCTCGAAGAGCCATAGCCTCTCTGATCCAACTTACTCCAAAAACAGCCTGGGTCCGAAGAGAAGACCAAGAGGTTCAAGTTCCCATCGAGGAAGTAAAGGCCAAGGAGGTTGTGATTGTTAAGCCGGGTGAGAGAATTCCCGTGGACGGGAAAATTATTTCTGGCTGTGGTTCGATCAATCAATCCATGTTGACAGGAGAGTCGATTCCGGTTGATAAGGGGATGGGTGATCGGGTCTACTGCGGAACGATCAACGAAGCTGGCTCCTGTGAAATTGAAACAACACAGGTCGCTGAAGATACAAAGCTGGCCCAGATCAAACGGCTGATCTTGGAGGCACAGGCAGAGAAATCGCCCACCCAGAGGGTAATGGACCGCTTTGCACGGTACTTCATCCCGGCCATCCTCCTGATCGCCCTTGCCACTTTCCTCATTACAGGAGACCCCATCCGATCGATTACCATTCTTATCGTCGCTTGTCCTTGTGCCCTTGTTCTGGGTACGCCCACGGCTGTGGTGGCCGCCATTGGAAATGCTGCCCGTCAGGGCATCCTGATTAAAGGGGGTGTCTTCCTTGAACAGATGGGAAGGTTAAAAACCCTCTTGATGGATAAGACCGGAACCCTAACCCACGGAAGACCAAAAGTGGTTGAGATGAAAGTCTTCGATGGACCCGATGAGAAAGAGGTCCTTTATTGGGCGGCCATTGCGGAGAAACGTTCTGAACACCCTTTGGCCAGAGCGATCACGGAGAAGGCGGACGAAATAGGTCTCACCATTCCCCATCCTGAGGTCTTTGAGAATTTCAGGGGGAAAGGGGTGAAGGCCAAGCGGGATTCCAGGACCATTATCGTGGGTCGTGCTGAATGGCTGGCAGGGGAGGGGATCGAAATACCCGATTCGGTCAAGGAACTGTTAAAAACAAAGGAATCTAAAGGAATGACTTCCCTCCTCGTTTCGCTGGATGGCCGTCTCCTGGGCACCGTTTCCATTTCAGATACACTGAGGGAAAGGGCTAAAGCGACTATCGACAAGATCAGGGGAGAAGGAGTATCTGAAATTTGGATGCTCACCGGAGATAGTGAGGAAGTAGCCAACCGGATTGGAAACGAATTGGGTATAAGGTATGAGGCGAGACTTCTTCCCGAAGATAAGGTGAAGATGGTGAAGGAGTGGAAGAGAAAAGGTGAGGTGGTGGCCATGGTCGGCGATGGTGTGAATGACGCTCCGGCCTTGGCCGCTGCGGACATCGGTATCGCCATGGGGGCCGCTGGTACGGACGTGGCGATTGAAACAGCCGACATTGCATTGATGACTGATGAAATCGAGAACATTCCTAAAGCCATTCGGCTTTCCCGAAAAGCCCTTCACGTGATCAAGGAGAATCTCGTCTTCGCCATCGTCTTTAATACGGTATTGGTTATTCTTTCAGCCCAGGGATGGGTGACCATGATTCTGGGCGCTGTCATGCATCAAGCGAGTTCCCTCCTTGTCATCCTCAACTCGATGCGATTGTTAAGAAAAAGTATTTAATCCCTCAGTCTCGTGGGGTAGGGGTGACTTCAGCCTGCCTGCGCGAAGCCGCTTCGGCGAAGGCAGGTCGCCCTAAATAGGGAGGCTAAAGCCTCCCCTACCCACGGATAGCACCTGTAACCGAGGGATTACAAAAGTATTTAATTTTGTCTTGACCAAAGGAAGGCTATTCCGTAAAATGGCAAAAGTTTCACAAATCATTCGGGGCTGAAAAAGGAACCAAAGGGGAAAGGAGAGATTATGGAAGAGAAACAATTTAAAGAAATCATCAAATTTGCCATTGATAAGGAGATCAGATCTTATGATTTCTACACGAGTGCCAGTCAAGTGGCTAAATACTCTGGCGCAAAAGAACTCTTTTCCGATTTAGCGAAGGAAGAGGTAGGGCATCGGAAAATGCTCGAGAAGCTGGACATGGAAAAAATAGCCAAGGTAAGGATTGAACCTGTCCCTAATTTAAAAATAAGTGATTATATGGTCGACGTGGAGTTTAAGCCCGATCTCTCCTATGCGGATATCCTCCGGGCAGCCATGAAGATGGAGGAACGGGCCCTCAAGCTCTATACGGATATGAAGGAATCAAACAAGGATAAAGATTTGAATAAACTCTTCACATTATTAGCCAATGAAGAAGCCAAGCACAAACTGAGATTGGAAAAGATCTACGACGAAGAAATCCTCAAATAATTGCGAGGTGCATGCCCCCCCACCCTCTCCCTCCCCCTCGAGGGGGAGGGTTGGGGAGGGGGTGAGCCCTATGCCCTGTGCTCTTTGCCCTCTACGTTTTTAAATTTGAATTCGGAACAGGAGATGGAAATGGAGAAATGGAAATGTAAGATCTGCGGTTATATCTATGATCCGGAAAAAGGTGACTCTGACGGAAATATTCCTCCAGAGACCCCTTTCAATAAAGTTCCTGACGACTGGGTCTGCCCGGTTTGCGGGGCGCCAAAAGATATGTTCGAAAAGGCCTAAGAGGAGTGGCCCGTATTTTCCTGTGAATTCCGTCGAAATGTTCTAAGTCAGCTTTCTAAAAATTGAGCATCGCGAAACTAACGGGGTCGATTCATCGCCCTATTGCAGCGATATAGAATAGAAAGGACTTCGAATGGTTGCTCGATTTCAGGGAAAGTTGGAACTCCGAGGGGTTCGAGAAATTCTTTGCATTCATCCATGGATTGCTTCTCCGCACTAAAGCTAACCAAGATAGGTTTATCCGGGAACTTCTTAGCCAATTTTATAATGAAATCGAAAGGCGGGACACCCGTGTCCTTCGTGAGCATGAGAACCGGAACCACAGCATCGATGTTTGGATCTTTAAGTACTGCTTCCATGCCCTGTCCATATCCGTATTCGACCCCTTGAACAGAAGCAGACGCCCATATATCGACCGGATTTCGCATACGGATGTAGGGAGGGCTGATTTCTTGAAGCCTCTGAACGGTCTCCTTCTCCAATTCTGGTACTTCCAGGCCAAGGCTCATGCAGAGGTCGGAGAGAACCACCAGCATAGCCCCGGAGGGTGTCAAAAAACTGACCCGGTTTCCTTTTGGCAAAGGGAGCATCGAAAGTGCTTTCCCCGCAAGAATCAGGTGGGTATATTCACGGACTCGAACAATGCCAGCCTGACGGAGCATACCGTCAATAATACGGTCCTCTGCAGCCATGGCAGCCGTATGAGCAACAGCAGCATGTTTACCAGCCTCTGTAATACCTCCCTTTAGCATGACAATAGGCTTTCGTCGGGTGACCTCCCGTGCTATCTCCAAAAAGCGTCTTGGCTTTTTTAGGCTTTCAAGGTACATGATGATTGCAGTCGTTTCGGGGTCATCAGCCAGATACTCAAGAGCCTCACTCTCCTCGATGTCTATTTTATTTCCGAGGCCAATCACGCGTGCAACCCCAAAATGCTCACCCGTCAGAATGTATCTCATCGTGTGAGTGGCAAAATTACCAGTTTGTGCAAGATAGGAAACCTTGCCACGCCGTATCTTTCCCTGAGGAAACAAGGACGATGTAAACTGATGGGGGGTTGACGTGTGACCCGAAGTATTAGGCCCTATAACACGAATCCCTTTCTCTCGAATAATGGCAATCAGCTCTTGCTGGATTTCAGTTCCGTATTCATCTACC
>Ga0209592_1000033_pt1 | contig 33416 bp, 34 predicted proteins | sample PPLLak2March2015_2_FD_187251 | JGI IMG/M metagenome (GOLD analysis project Ga0209592, IMG submission 187251) | Freshwater sediment microbial communities from Prairie Pothole Lake near Jamestown, North Dakota, USA - PPLs Lake P8 Core (3) Depth... | ecosystem: Environmental > Aquatic > Freshwater... | reverse complement strand
CGCCGCGAGCGCGTAGGGAAGGGGGCGCGGCTTCGATTTCACTTGCGCGGCTTCCGTACCCAGGTCAAGGCGGCGTCCAGAGGCTCGAGGACCGCACTATGCGTGGCATCGTAGCCCGGGAGCCGCTTCACGCCCGCGGCGAAACGCGGGCTGCGCAGCGCGTCGAGCAGCGCCTTGAGCGCCGCGCCGCGCAGGGCGGACCTGGCGCAGGCGAAGAAATAGCGCTCCATCGCGAGCGGCACGAACGCGAGCTTGAAGCGCGTCGCTTCGGCGCGCAGGCCGAAGCCGGCGTCGGCGCGGCCCTCGGCGACGGCCTGCGCCACCGAGACGTCCATGTGGCGGTTGATGAAGCGCACCCCGGGCCGGGTGAGGTCGTGCACGCCGCGGATGCGCGAGCCGGGGCGGGCGATCAGGCCCTGCTGGCGGGTGACGAAGTGGATCAGCGTGTGCTTGCGCGGGTCGAGCCAGCGGCCCAGCGCCGCCGCGGCCGCGGCCGCGCGCGGCAGCGCATCGGCGACGTGGAATCCCGCCAGGTCGCACTCGCCGCGGGCGAGGGCGGCGAGCGCCTCGTCCGCGCCGCCGATGGCGATGTCGAGCTCGAGGGAGCTGCGACAAAGCTCGCGGAGGGTCTCGAGGGCCAGATCGTGGCTCGCGTGCAGCGTGAGTCGCGCGCGCGCACCCGGCAGCGCTTCGGCGAGCAGCGGCGGGATCTCCGCGCGCAGGCGCTCGAACTCGCCTCCCAGGGCGGCGCGCACCCGCTCGTCGGCGGCCAGCACCCTCACCCCGAGGACGCTCAGGCGCGCCGGGCGGCCGCGCTGCATCTCCACCAGGGGCGCGCCGAAGAGCCGCGCCGCCTCGCCGAGCACCCCCCAGGCGCTGCGGTAGGAGAGGCCGGCCGCCTGCGCCGCCTCGCGCAGCGAGGCGGCGCGCGACAGCGCCTCCAGCAGGCGCAGCAGGGCGCGGCCGCGCTCGCGCGGGAAGTCCTTGCCCGCCAGCCAGGCATGGTCGAAGGCGATCTCGAACATGGTATGCAAATCCTAGCCTATTTAGCCTCCTGTCACTTCGGAGGTAGATTCCTGTGTACAAGAAACGTATGCAATGAAAGACATATTCCTCGACCTGCGCCTCTGGGAGATCGTCGTGCTCAGCCTGCAGGTCAGCCTGAGCGCGGTGGTGCTCGCCACCGCCCTCGGCCTGCCGCTCGGGGCCGCGGTGGCGGTCGGTCGCTTCCCGGGACGCCATGCGCTGATCGTTCTGCTCAACGCGCTCATGGGCCTGCCGCCGGTGGTCGTGGGGCTGGTGGTGTACCTGCTGCTCTCGCGCGCCGGGCCGCTGGGGGAGCTCGGGCTGCTCTTCACGCCCGCGGCGATGGTGCTCGCGCAGACCGTGCTCATCACCCCGATCATCGCGGCGCTGACGCGCCAGGCGATCGAGGATGCGTGGCGCGAGTACGAGGAGCAGCTGCGCTCGCTGGGCGCGGGCCGCATGAGCGCGGCGCTGACGCTGGTCTGGGACACGCGCTTCTCGCTGCTCACCGCGGTGCTCGCGGGCCTGGGCCGGGCGAGCGCCGAAGTGGGCGCGGTGATGATCGTCGGCGGGAACATCGACGGCGTGACGCGCGTCATGACCACGACCATCGCGCTCGAGACCTCGAAAGGCGACCTGCCGCTCGCGCTCGGGCTGGGCGTGGTGCTGATCGCGATCGTGCTCGTGATCAACGCGGCGGCGATGGTCATCAAGGAAGCCGCGCAGCGGCGCTACGGATGATCCTGCCGCTCAGGCTGGAAGCGGTGAGCTTCCTCGACGTGATCAAGCCGCTCTCGCTCGAGCTCGGGGCGGGCCCGAGCACCATCATCCTCGGCGCCAACGGCGCCGGAAAGAGCGTGCTGATGCGGCTCATGCACGGCCTGCTGCGGCCGACCGCGGGAAGGATCTCCTGGAGCTCGAATGGCCGGCAGGCGATGGTGTTCCAGCGGCCGGTCATGCTGCGCCGCTCGGCGCTGGACAACGTCATGTACGCCCTCCGGGTTGCCGGCGTCGCGGCTGCCGAAAGGCCGGCCATGGACGCCCTGAAGGAGGTGGGCCTCGCGGACCTTGCGCACCGGCCCGCGCGGGTGCTCTCCGGCGGCGAGCAGCAGCGCCTCGCGCTCGCGCGCGCCTGGGCGCTGCACCCGGAAGTGCTGTTCCTCGACGAGCCGACGGCGAGCCTCGATCCGAGCGCCGCGCGCGAGATCGAGAACATCATCCGCGCCTTCGACGCCGCCGGGACCAAGATCGTCATGGCCACGCACAACCTCGGCCAGGCGCGCCGCCTCGCCGACGAGGTGATCTACCTCCACCAGGGGCGCGTCCTCGAGCGAACGCCGGTGGCGGAATTCTTTTCCAAACCCGCCACGGCGGAAGCTGCTGCGTTCATCAAAGGAGAGCTGCCATGGGCCTAGCGCACGCCGCATTGATTGGATTCATCACTGTCGCTTCCACGACCTCGACGGAGCAGTCGGGGCTGTTCAAGCACCTGCTGCCGATCTTCGAGAAGAAGACCGGCATCCAGGTCCGGGTCGTGGCGCTCGGCACCGGCCAGTCCCTCGACATGGGCAAGCGCGGCGACGCCGACGTCGTGTTCGTCCATGCGCGGGCGCTGGAGGAGAAGTTCGTCGCCGAGGGCTACGGCGTGAAGCGCTTCGAGGTGATGTACAACGACTTCGTGCTCGTCGGGCCGAAGTCCGATCCGGCCGGGATCGGCGGCGGCAAGGATATCGTGGTTGCTTTGAAAAAAATTCTCCAGAGCAGAGCGGCGTTTGCCTCCCGAGGAGACAACAGTGGGACGCACTTTGCCGAGCTGCAGCTCTGGAAAGCCGCCGGCATCGACATCGCGAAGCAGAAGGGGCCCTGGTACCGCGATACCGGCTCTGGCATGGGGCCGACGCTGAACACCGCCTCGGGCATGAACGCCTATGCGCTCACCGACCGCGGCACCTGGCTCTCGTTCAAGAACCGCGGCAACCTCGTGATCTCGGTCGAGGGCGACAAGCGCCTCTTCAACCAGTATGGTGTGATCCTCGTGAGCCCTGCGAAGCATCCGCACGTCAAGAAGGACCTGGGGCAGGCCTTCATCGACTGGATCGTCTCGCGCGAGGGCCAGGACGCCATCGCCGCCTACAAGATCAACGGCGAGCAGCTCTTCTTCCCGAACGCGGAATGACGAGGTACCGGGGCCTGACGCTGCGCGTGCTGGGCAAGGGCGCGCCGGCCATCGGCCCCGGGAAGGCCGAGCTGATCGAGCGCATCGGCGAGACCGGCTCGATCTCGGCGGCGGCGCGCGCGATGGGCATGTCGTATCGCCGCGCCTGGCAGCTCGTCGAGGCGCTCAACCGCGACTTCCGCCAGCCTGTGGTGACCACCGCGGTCGGCGGCACGCGGGGCGGCGGCGCGCAAGTGACGCCGTTCGGCCGGCGCGTGGTCGCCGCTTTCCGCGCCATGGAGGGCAAGGCCTCGTCGGCGATCGCCGCGGACCTGCGGCGCTTCACGCGTTATATCTCGTGATATATAGCGGGGGTGGAGCCCATCCTCGTCGCGGCCCTGGCGGCCGGCATGCTGGTCGCGGCCTTCGGCTATGCCGCGGTCGGCCACGGCGGCGCCTCCGCCTACCTTGCCGCCCTGGCGCTGGCGGGCATCGCGCCCGCGGAGATGCGACCGGTGGCGCTGGCCCTCAACGTGCTCGTCTCCTCGCTCGCCACCTGGAAGTTCCACCGCGCCGGGCATTTTCGCTGGCGCCTGTTCTGGCCGTTCGCCGCCGCGGCCATCCCGCTGGCGTATGTCGGGGGCGCGATCACGCTGCCTGGCCAGGCGTACAAGATCCTGGTCGGGACCGTGCTGGTCTACGCCGCCTGGCAGCTCTGGCGCAGCGCGCGGGCCGGGGACGAGATGCGCGAGGTGCGCGAGCCGCCGCTCGCCGCCGCGATGGCGATCGGCGGCGCCATGGGGCTGCTCGCCGGCCTGACCGGCGTGGGCGGCGGCATCTTCCTCAGCCCGCTGCTGCTGATGCTCGGCTGGGCCGGCACCAAGCAGACCTCCGCGGTCGCGGCGCCCTTCATCCTGGTGAACTCGGTGGCAGGCCTGGCGGCACTTTTCGTCACCCAGGGTCCCTCGCTGCCGTCATATGTCTGGGCGCTCGCGCCGGCGGTGCTGATCGGGGGCTGGCTGGGCGCCGAATACGGCAGCCGGCGCTTCGCCAATCCCGTCCTGCGGCGCGTGCTCGCCGTAGTGCTAGCGCTCGCCGGTGCGAAAATGCTTTTCATATGAAAATCTTTGGCTTCGCTGGATGGTCTGGGAGCGGCAAGACGACGCTGATCGAGCAGCTCATCCCGCGCTTCGTGAAGCGCGGCCTGCGCGTCTCGCTCATCAAGCACGCGCACCACACGTTCGACGTCGACCAGCCCGGCAAGGACTCATACCGCCACCGCCACGCCGGCGCCACCGAGGTGCTGGTCACCTCGTCGCGGCGCTGGGTGCTGATGCACGAGCTGCGGGGCGCGCACGAGCCCTCCTTCGACGAGCAGATCCGCCACCTCGCGCCCTGCGACCTGCTGCTCGTGGAAGGCTTCAAGCACGCGCCCATCCCCAAGCTGGAAGTCTGGCGCGCCGAGACCGGCGAGGGCCTGCTGCACCCGAACGATCCGCACATCGTCGCCGTCGCGAGCGACGAGAAGGTCGAGACGAAGCTGCCGCTCCTCGACCTGAACGACGTGGACGGCATCGCGCAGTTCATCGTGAAGAAGCTGGAGCTCAAGTGAGCAACGGGCTGCTTTCCGTCGACGCCGCGCTCGAGCAGCTGCTTTCGAGCGCGAAGCCGGTGCGCGAGATCGAGGAAGTGCCGACCCTCGAGGCGACGAACCGCGTGCTCGCCCGGTCACAGCGCTCCACCATGGACGTGCCGCCCATGGACAACAGCGCGATGGATGGTTATGCGATCCGTCTTTCGGATCTCACCACAGGGAATTCTTTAGTGGTGAAACAGCGAATCATGGCGGGCTCCGTCGGCAAACCCCTGGAGCCCGGCACCGCGGCGCGCATCTTCACCGGCGCCCCGATCCCGCCTGGCGCCGACGCGGTGGTGATGCAGGAGCACTGCGAAACCCAGGGTGAGCAGGTGTTTTTGAAGCGAAAACCAAAATCTGGCGAATGGATCCGCCTGACCGGCAGCGACGTGAAGAAGGGCGGCGAGATCCTGCCCGCCGGCAAGCGGCTGCTGCCGCAGGACACGGGTCTTGCCGCCTCGGTGGGCATCAAGACGCTGCCGGTGTTCCGCCGGCTGCGCCTGGGCCTGTTCTTCACCGGCGACGAGCTGGTGATGCCGGGCGAGCCGCTGCCGCCGGGACGCATCTACAACTCCAACCGCTTCACGCTGCGCGGGCTGGGCGAGGTGTTCGGCTGCGTGCTCAAGGACTACGGCATCGTGCCCGACAGCCTCGAGGCGACGCGCGAGGTGCTGCGCCGCGCCTCGGGCGAATGCGACCTGATCGTCACCTCGGGCGGCGTGTCGGTGGGCGAGGCGGATTTCGTCAAGCCCGCGGTCGAGGCCGAGGGCAAGCTGCTGATGTGGAAGATCGCGATGAAGCCGGGACGGCCGCTCGCCTTCGGCACGGTGGGGAAAGCGTCGTTCATCGGCCTTCCGGGCAACCCCGTCTCGAGCTTCGTCACCTTCCTCATCTTCGTGCGGCCTTTCCTGCTGCGCCTGCAGGGAATGTCGGCGGTGGAGCCAAGAGCCCTCCAGGCGCGCGCCGACTTCGACTGGCCCGAGCCCGACGCGCGGCGCGAGTTCCTGCGCGTAAAATGGAACGCGCAGGGCGGCCTCGAGCTCTACCCGACGCAGGATTCCGCGGTGCTGACCTCGACCGCCTGGGCCGACGGCCTGCTCGACAACCCGCCCGGCAAGGCCATCCGCAGGGGCGACCTGGTGCGCTTCCTGCCCTACTCGGAGCTCTACTGGTAATGAAGGTGAAGCTGCTTTTCTTCGCCGGGCTGCGCGAGCAGCTCGGCACCGCCGCCGAGGAGATCGAGCTCCCCGCCGGGGTGAACACGGTGGCTGCGCTGCGCCTGCATCTGAAATCGCGCGGCGAGGCCTATGAAAAAGCTTTCTCCGAGAAAGCCCTCGTCCGCACCGCGGTCAACCAGGACATGGTGCAGCCCGGCGCGCGCATCAAGGCGGGCGACGAGGTGGCGTTCTTCCCCCCGGTGACCGGCGGATGAAGGTCTCGGTACAGAGGGAAGACTTCGACCTCTCCGCCGAGGTGAAAGCACTTTCGAAGAAAGACACCAGCATCGGGGCCGTTGCCAGCTTCGTCGGCATCGTCCGCGAAGTGGCGATGATGCTCGAGCACTACCCGCAAATGACGGAATCTTCAATAAAACGAATCGTGGAGGAGGCGCAATCCCGCTGGCAGGTGATGGACTGCACCGTCATCCACCGGTACGGCGAGCTCAAGCCCTCCGACCAGATCGTGCTGGTGGCGGTGGCGAGCGCGCATCGAGGCGACGCGTTCGCGGCGTGCGAGTTCATCATGGACTACCTGAAGACGCGCGCGCCGTTCTGGAAGAAGGAGCACCGGCCCGAGGGCGCGCGCTGGGTCGAGGCGCGCGCCGCCGACGACGACGCGGCCGAGCGCTGGGCGGGGAAGGGCCGCTGAGCCAGTCCTTCTCCGAGTGGCGCCCGCACCCCTGGCACGGCCTGGAGGCCGGGCGCGAGCCGCCGCGCTTCGTCAACGCCCACATCGAGATCACGCCCTTCGACGTCATCAAGTACGAGGTCGACAAGGGCAGCGGCTACCTGCGGGTCGTCGCCGCGGCAATGGCGGACTACTCGAAGCTGAGCGGCGCCCGGAAGGCTGAGCACGACCATCGGAGGGGAACCGAATGACGTTGACGGGTGCACTGGCTGTGGGTGGGGGCGCTGCCGCGGGCGCGTGGCTGCGCTGGTGGCTCGGTATCGTTCTCAATCCCGTATTCCCGACGCTGCCGCTCGGCACGCTCGCCGCCAACCTGATCGGCGGCTATCTCATCGGTCTCGCGCTCGCGACCTTCAGCCATTTCGAGGCCCTGCCTCCCGAAGTGCGCCTGCTCGTCACGACGGGTTTTCTGGGCGGACTCACGACGTACTCGACGTTCTCCGCCGAGGCCGTGACCTTGATGGCGCGTCACCAGGCCGGGTGGGCCGCCGCGCACATCTGCGCGCATCTCGCCGGCTCGATCCTGATGACCTTCGCCGGCATCGGCTCGATGCGGCTGGCCCTGAGGTGAACCATGAACGGTACCTACCTGCGCTTCTACGTGCATGAGAACCGCAAGCACCACGGCATGCTGGTCTACGAGTGGCTGCTCGAAACCGCCAAGAAGTCGGGCATCCACGGCGGCTCGGCCTTCCGCGCGATCGCGGGCTTCGGCCGCCACGGCGTCCTGCACGAGCAGCATTTCTTCGAGCTGGCCGGGGACCTCACGGTGGAGGTGGAGTTTCTCCTGAGCGAGGAGCAGGCCGAAACGCTGCTCGGCGTGCTGCGGCGCGAGCAGGTGCGCGTCTTCTATGCCAGGGTCCCGGCCGAGTTCGGCGTGACCTAGGGTCGTGGCTGGCCGTTAATCTTCGCTTAACCCGGGATTGCTAGCCTGCAGCGCCCTCATGCGCTGCAGCCGATTCGCTCCTGCCTGGCTCGTCGCCGCCGTGCTCGTCGCCGTCTCCGGCGCGACGCGCGTGCTGCTCTTCCTGCGCGAGGACGTGGTCGTGGGCGCGGCGGACTGGGTGCGCGTCTTCGGCGTCGGCCTGGGCTTCGACCTCGTCGCCGCGTGCTACGTCGCCGCGCCGATGGTGCTCTGGCTCGCGCTCGTGCCCGACCGCGTGGCGCGCACGCGGGCGCACCGCGCCGCGGCGCTCGCGCTGTTCGCCGCGGCGACCTTCGCCGCGCTCCTGCTGGCGGTCTCCGAATGGCTGTTCTGGGACGAGTTCGGCGGCCGCTTCAACTTCATCGCCGTCGACTACCTCCTCTATACCCACGAGGTGCTCGGCAACATCTGGCAGAGCTATCCGGTGGGGCAGGTGCTGCTCGCGCTGGCCGCGCTGGCCGCGCTCATCGCGGTCGCCCTGAGAAACCCGCTCATGCGGGGCGCGGCGGCGCCGCTGCCGTGGCGTCCGGCCCTCATGGCGACCGCCGCCTGCGCGTTCGCCGTTGCCGGCACGCTGCGCTGGATCGACAGCGACGCGCACAATGTCTCCCCGCGCGAAGCGGCTAACGAGCTGGCGGCAAACGGCCTGTATGAGTTCTTTGCCGCGAACTACCGCAACGAGCTGAGCTACGAGCGGCACTACGCGACGGTGCCGGCCGCCGAGGCGCTGTCGTCCGTGCGCGCCTCGCTGGGCGCGGACGGCGCCGGCGTGGAGCGGCGCATCCGGCCGGCGCGCGCGGAGCGCCGGCTGAACGTGGTGCTGGTGAGCGTCGAGAGCCTGGGCGCCGAGTTCCTCGGCCGCTACGGCAATGCCGCCGGAATGACCCCCAACCTGGACCGTCTTGCCGCCGAGAGCCTGTGGTTCTCGCGCGTCTATGCCACCGGCAACCGCACGGTGCGCGGCCTGGAAGCGCTGTCGCTCGCGCTGCCGCCGACGCCCGGGCAGTCGATCGTGCGCCGGCCCAACAACGACACGCTCTTCTCTCTCGGCAGCGTCTTCGAGGACAAGGGCTACGACGTGCTCTTCGCCTACGGCGGCTACGGCTATTTCGACAACATGAACGCCTTCTTCGACGCCAACGACTACCGCTCGATCGACCGGCGCAGCATTCCCGCGTCGCGCATCGAGTTCGAGAACGTCTGGGGCGTGGCCGACGAGCACCTGTTCGACCAGGTGCTGGCCGAGGTCGACGCGGCGAAGGCGGCTCGCCCCGGGCGGCCGGTGTTCGCGCACGTCATGACCACCAGCAACCATCGCCCCTATACCTACCCGCCCGGGCGCATCGACATCCCTTCGGGCACCGGGCGCGAGGGCGCGGTCAAGTACAGCGACCATGCGATCGGCAGGTTCCTCGCCCAGGCGCGCGAGCGGCCGTGGTTCGACGACACCGTCTTCGTCATCACCGCCGACCACGGCGCCAACGCGCGCGGCACGACGCGCATCCCGGTCGACAAGTACCGCATCCCGCTCTTCGTCTACGCGCCGAAGCACGTGGCGCCGCGCCGCATCGACCGCCTCATGTCGCAGATCGACATCGCGCCGACGCTGCTCGGCCTGCTCGACTTCGACTACTACAGCAAGTTCTTCGGCCGCGACGTGCTCAACGCGCCGCCGGAGTCCGACCGCGCCTTCGTCGCCAACTACCAGACGCTCGGCTACCTGAAGGGCGAGCGCCTGGCCCTGCTGCACCCGAAGCGCAAGTCGGAAGTGTTCCGGGTCGATGCGGCCGGCAACGTCGTGGCCTCGGTCCGGGACCCGGCGATGGTGCGCGAGGCGATCTCGTTCTATTCGGTCGCCTCCTACGTGTTCCGCCGCGGGCTGTATCGCGACGAGGAGCAGACGCCGCCGGAGCAGCGCGCCGGCCTGGTGAAGGTGCGCCACGGCGGCTAGCGTGCAGTGGCGGCTGGCCGCGCTGGCCGGCGCCGCGGCGCTGGTCCTGCTCGCCTCGCTCGCCGATCGCGCGCTGAGCGCGCCCTTCTACGACCCGACGCTGCGCGCCTTTCCGCTCAAGGATGCGTGGCTCCTTGCCGTGCCCGGCCATACCGGGCTGAAATGGGCGATGGCCGCGTTCTGGGCAGGCTGCCTCGCCCGCGGCGGCGCCTGGCGCCGCGGCGCGCTCTACATGGCGGCGATCGCCATCGTCGTGTCGCTGCTCAAGCACTTCAGCCCGTATTCCTGCCCCTGGGACCTGCCTGACTACGGCGGCGCCAAGCCCGACGCGGGCGCCTGCCTGCCTGCCGCGCATCCGATCAGCGGGTTTGCCCTGTTCGGCCTCGCCCTCGCCCTCGGGAGCGACAGGCGCGCGGTGCGCGCCGTGCTCCTTGCGGCGTGGATCGTCGGGCTGGGGGCGGGCGCCGTGCAGGTCGCGCGCGGCGCGCATTTCGCCTCGCACGTGCTCTGGACCGCGTGGGTGGCGTGGGCCGTTACGCTGGCGCTGGCTGCGGCGCGGCGCCCAGCGAGCGGCTGAGCTCGGCGAGCTCGGCCTCGACGAGCGTTTCCTTCTCGAGCAGCTTGCGGGCCCAGCGTTCCAGCACTTCTTTCTCTTTTGTCAAAATTCCAAGAGCTTTGTCATAAGCGACCTTGACGATGTCGCGCACCGCGACGTCGATCTCGCGCGCCGTCTCTTCGCTGTACTCGCGGCTTTTCTGAAACATGTTGCTCGGGAGAAAAGGCGACCTTTCCTCCTCGTAGGCGACATTGCCGAGCGCCTTCACCATGCCGTAGCGCATCACCATGCTGCGCGCGATGTCGGTCACCTTGGCGAGGTCGTCGGCCGCCCCGGTCGAGAGGTGGCCGAAGACGACTTCCTCGGCGGCGCGGCCGCCGAGCAGCACCGCCATCTTGTTCTCGAGCTCCTCGCGCGTCATCAGGAAGCGGTCCTCGGTCGGACGCTGGATGGTGTAGCCGAGCGCGCCGACGCCGCGCGGGATGATGGAGACCTTGTGCACCGGGTCGACCCCGGGCAGCGCCATCGCCACCATGGCGTGGCCGAGCTCGTGGTGCGCGACGACGCGCCGCTCGCGCGGGTTGAGCAGGCGGTTCTTCTTCTCCAGGCCGGCGACGATGCGCTCGATCGCCTGCGTGAAGTCTTCGAGGGTGACGCTCTCGCCGCTGCGGCGCGTGGCGAGCAGCGCCGCCTCGTTGACGAGGTTGGCGAGGTCGGCGCCGGTGAAGCCCGGCGTCAGCGCCGCGACCTGCTCGAGCGCGACGCCGGGCGCGAGGCGCACCTTTTTCACGTGCACCTGCAGGATCTGGATGCGCCCGTGCTTGTCGGGCCGGTCGACCAGCACCTGGCGGTCGAAGCGGCCGGCGCGCAGCAGCGCCGGGTCGAGGATCTCGGGCCGGTTGGTGGCCGAGAGCAGCACCAGCCCGGTCGAGGGGTCGAAGCCGTCGAGCTCGACGAGGAGCTGGTTCAGCGTCTGCTCCTTCTCGTCGTGGCCGCCGCCGAAGGGGCCGCCCGCGCCGCGCGCGCGGCCGAGCGCGTCGAGCTCGTCGATGAAGATGATCGCCGGCGCCTTCTGGCGCGCCTGCTCGAAGAGGTCGCGCACGCGCGCCGCGCCCACGCCGACGAACATCTCGACGAACTCCGAGCCCGAGATGGAGAAGAAGGCGACGCCGGCCTCGCCGGCCACGGCGCGCGCGAGCAGCGTCTTGCCGGTGCCGGGCGGGCCGACGAGCAGCACGCCCTTCGGGATGCGCGCGCCCAGGCGCCCGTACTTCTTCGGGTCCTTGAGGAACTCGACCACCTCCTGCAGCTCCGCCTTGGCCTCGTCCACGCCGGCGACGTCGGCGAACGTCACCCCGGTCTGCTTCTCGACATACACCTTGGCCCGGCTCTTGCCGATGCTCATGAAGCCGCCGCCCAGCCCGCCCTGCGCGCCCATGCGCCGGATCAGCCAGAACCAGATGCCGAAGAACACCAGCGCCGGCACGATCCAGGAGAGGAGGTCGCGCAGGAAGGTGCTCTCGTGCACCTTGGTGTACTTGACGCCGTACTTGGAGAGCCTCTCGGCGAGGTCGGGCTCGACGAGGTTCGCCACGGCGACGGTCTTGCCGTTCTTCTCCGGGTTCCTGAGCTTGCCGGTGATGCGCTGGTCGGAGACCGTCACCTCGCTGATGCGGTCCTCCGCCAGGAGCTTCTCGAACTCGCTGTAGGGCACCACCTCCACGGTCTGCGCCGTCTGCCACCATTGCTGGAGCAGCAGCATCGCGAAGAGAGCGAAGATGAGATAGCCGAGGTTGATCTGCGTGCGGCGTTCCATCGGCTCAAAATGGGGCCAGTTTGCTGTTTAAGCAAGCTTTCCCTTGAATCCGGGCGGCCCAGCCCCCATCTCCTCGGCAAGGGAAACCCATAGGGATCAAGGCCATGCGATTCGAGAAGTTCACCACCAAGCTCCAGGAGGCGCTCGCCGAGGCGCAGAGCGCCGCGCTCGGCCGCGACCACCAGTACATCGAGCCGCAGCACCTGCTCTCGGCGCTGCTCGACCAGGAGGACGGCGGCATCGCCGGCCTGGTGAGCAAGGCGGGGGGCAACCCCCAGGCACTGAAGAGGGCTCTTGCCCAGTCGATCGAAAAGCTTCCCAAGGTGGAGGGCACCCCGGGCGAGGTGCACCTCTCGCGAGAGCTCGCGCAGCTCCTCAACGTCGCCGACAAGGAAGCGCAGAAGCGCGGCGACCAGTACATCGCTTCCGAGCTGTTCCTGCTCGCCGCGGCCGGCGACAAGGGCGAGACGGGGAGGATCCTCAAGCAGGCGGGAATCTCCAAAGCCTCGCTGGAAAAGGCGATCGAAGAGGTGAGGGGAGGCGAAAACATCGCTTCCCAAAGTGATGAATCGCAACGGCAGGCCCTTGCAAAGTACACCCTCGACCTGACCGAACGGGCCAGGCAGGGAAAGCTCGACCCGGTCATCGGCCGCGACGACGAGATCCGCCGCTGCATCCAGATCCTGCAGCGGCGCACCAAGAACAACCCGGTGCTGATCGGCGAGCCCGGGGTGGGCAAGACCGCCATCGCCGAGGGCCTCGCGCAGCGCATCGTCAACGGCGAGGTGCCCGAGTCCCTCAAGAACAAGCGCCTGCTGGTGCTCGACATGGCTTCACTCCTCGCGGGCGCCAAATACCGGGGTGAATTTGAAGAAAGATTAAAAACCGTTCTGAAGGAGCTGGCTCGCGACGAGGGCAACACCATCATCTTCATCGACGAGCTGCACACCATGGTCGGCGCCGGCAAGGCCGAGGGCGCGATCGACGCCGGCAACATGCTGAAGCCCGCGCTCGCCAGGGGCGAGCTGCACTGCATCGGCGCCACCACCCTCAACGAGTACCGCAAGCACGTCGAGAAGGACGCGGCGCTCGAGCGGCGCTTCCAGAAGGTGCTGGTCGGCGAGCCGAGCGTGGAAGCGACCATCGCCATCCTGCGCGGCCTGCAGGAGCGCTACGAGGTGCACCACGGCGTGGACATCACCGACCCGGCGATCGTCGCCGCGGCGGAGCTGTCGCAGCGCTACATCACCGACCGCTTCCTCCCGGACAAGGCGATCGACCTGATCGACGAGGCCGCCGCGCGCATCAAGATGGAGATCGACTCCAAGCCCGAGTCGATGGACCGTCTGGAGCGCCGTCTCATTCAATTGAGAATCGAGAGAGAGGCTGTCCGCAAGGAGAAGGACGAAGCCTCGCAGAAGCGCTTCGCGCTGATCGAGCAGGAGATCGCCCGGCTCGAGAAGGAGTACTCCGACCTCGAGGAGGAATGGAAGGCCGAGAAGGCGCAGGTGCAGGGCAGCCAGCACGTCAAGGAGGAGCTGGAGAAGCTGAAGCTCGCGATGGAGGAGGCGCGGCGCAAGGGCGACTGGCAGCGGATGTCGGAGATCCAGTACGGGAAGATCCCGCAACTGGAGTCACAACAAAAAAATACTCCTGTAAAAGCGAGGCTGTTGCGCACCCAGGTCGGCGCCGAGGAGATCGCCGAGGTGGTGTCGCGCGCCACCGGCATCCCGGTGTCGAAGATGATGCAGGGCGAGCGCGAGAAGCTGATCAGGATGGAGGAGCGCCTGCACGAGCGCGTGGTCGGCCAGGACGAGGCGGTGCGCCTCGTCTCCGACGCGATCCGCCGCTCGCGCTCCGGGCTGTCCGACCCCAACCGGCCTTACGGAAGCTTCCTGTTCCTGGGACCCACGGGCGTGGGCAAGACGGAGCTGTGCAAGGCGCTGGCGGCGTTCCTCTTCGACTCGGAGGAGCACCTCATCCGCATCGACATGTCGGAGTACATGGAGAAGCACGCGGTGTCGCGCCTGATCGGCGCGCCCCCGGGCTACGTCGGCTACGACGAGGGCGGCCAGCTCACCGAGCAGGTGCGCCGCAAGCCCTACTCGGTGATCCTCTTCGACGAGGTGGAGAAGGCGCACCCCGACGTCTTCAACACGCTGCTGCAGGTGCTCGACGACGGGCGCCTCACCGACGGGCAGGGGCGCACGGTGGACTTCAAGAACACCGTCATCGTCATGACCTCCAACCTCGGCTCGCAGATGATCCAGAGCATGGCGGGCAGCGACTACGGGGTCATCAAGCTCGCGGTGATGGCCGAGGTGAAGACGCATTTCCGGCCGGAGTTCGTGAACCGCATCGACGAGGTGGTGGTGTTCCACGCCCTGGGCGAGGAGCACATCAAGTCGATCGCGAAGATCCAGCTCGGCATCCTGGAAAAGCGCCTGGCGAGAATGGACTACGCGCTGGAAGTCACCGATGCCGCGCTAAGCGAGCTGGCCAAGGCGGGGTTCGACCCGGTCTACGGCGCGCGGCCGCTCAAGCGCGCGATCCAGTCCGAGATCGAGAACCCGCTCGCGAAGGCGATCCTCGAAGGGCGTTTCGCGCCCAAGGACCGCATCCGCGTCGATTGCCGCGGCGGCAGGATGACGTTCGAGAAGGCGAAGTCGCCGGCGCGCGCGGCGGCCTAGCGAGAAAAGGGGTCAGGACCCTTTTTCGGAAAACGACCGCTGGGAAGCGAAAAAGGGTCCTGACCCCTTTTCCTGCGGCGCCGCGGCGCGGATGCGCTTGGTGGACTGCAGGAGCTCCTCCCACAGGCCTTCGGTGTCCTTGCGGAAGATGGTGTCGACGTCGGCGTTGTGCACCGACCACAGCCCGCGGTCGATCTCGCTCCTGAGCTCGCCCGGCTTCCAGCCGACGTAGCCGACGAAGTAGCGCGCCTCGTTGGGCGTGTTCTCGATCACCTGGTCGATGGTATTGGCGCGGAAGGCGAGGTACAGGTTCTTCATCAGCAGCACGGTGCCGGCGCCGGGCGCGTGGTCGGCCTTGACGAGTGCCACCAGGGCGCCGCGCGAGAACGGCCCGCCGTAGTACACCGGCTCCGCCACCTTCTTGGAGGGCTCGTGGTCGGGGAAGAGGCTGCCGAGCGAGCGGCGCGTCGGCCGGTTGATGATCACGCCCACATGGCCGCCGGTGGGCACCGGGGCGGCGAGCAGCACGGTCTGGCGGTACTCGAGGTCGCGAAACGCCGGGTGGGCGATGAGCAGCACCGCCTCGTCCTGCGATTGCCCGAAGGCAGCCCCGGAAAGCGCGAGGAAAAGGCAGGCGGCGATAACGCGGTGCATCGGGAAAGTATATCGCCGGAAAACGCTCATGCGGGTTTTTTCCTTCCCCGGTTTCGTGCCTCTTCAAGCAGTTCCCGCCACAGGCCCTCGGTGGACTTGCGAAATATCACAGCCTCGCGCGCCGGCAGCACGTACCAGCCGTCGCGGGCGAGCTCGCTCTCCAGCTGTCCGGGCGCCCAGCCCGCGAACCCGGCATAAAGCCGCATCCGCGCCGGCGGCCGGGCAAGGAGCGCCGCAAGATTGTCCGGGTGCATGCTGAGGTAGACGCGCTCGAGCACGTGGAATGCGCTCGCCGCCGGCGGCTCGGCCGCCTCGAAGAGCGCCACGACCACCCGGCCCATGACCGGGCCGCCGGCGTAGAGCGGCTCGGGGTGGCCTTCCATGCGCCGCTCGGTGGGGCGGTTGAGGACCACGCCCACGGTGTGCGCGTCCCCGGTCTGCGTGACCAGCACCACGGTCTCGCGGAAGTTGGGGTCGACGAGCTCGGGCTTCGCCACCAGCAGCACCGCGTTCGCCGGCTCTTGCTGCTGCGCCGCGGCGCAGGGGGCGAAGAGAAACACAGCGAGGAAAACGGCAAGCTTCATGGCGCGAGCAGCGTGCGGAAAGTAATCGAGTAGCGCAGCGCGCGGGTGGGGGCGATGCTGTGCTGCCACTGCCAGCGCACGTCGTTGCGCATCACGTAGGCCGAGCGCGGCTCGAGCTCGATGCCGAGCTGCCCGCGCGCGGGGCGCAGATACTCTGCTATTTCGCTGTCGTAGACGACGATGCGGCGCTTCGCTGTGTATTCCTTGTAGTGCGCGTTGGTGAAGGCAAGCGTGGCGATGGTGGCAAGCAAGGCGTGCTCCTCGGCCGGGGTGATGAACTCCGGCTCGTAGGCGAAGCCGCTAGCGGAGTAGCCCAATGACCGCCACGCCCAGCGCGAACAGCGACAGGGCCACCGCCACGGCGCAGAAGAGCACCGCGCGCCGCAGCCGCGACTCGGCGATCTCGGCGCCCTTCTCGATGGCGGTCACGGTGCTCTGCAGCTGCGCGGCGAGCTCGCGCACGTGCTCGGCGTTCTGCGAGACCGCGGCCTGGAGCTCGGCGATCTGCTGCGCTTCGCCGCCCGGCGCGCCGGCCTCGGGCTTCTTCTTCGTGAACACCGGCTTGGCGGCGGCGACGATGTCGCCCACGTGCGGCAGCACGGCCTTGAGCGCGGGAATGAGCCAGCCCGCCATCAGCTGAATGCCTGAATGCCGGTGATCGCCCGGCCGAGGATGAGCGCGTGGATGTCGTGCGTGCCTTCGTAAGTGTTGACCACCTCGAGGTTCACCACGTGGCGGATGACGCCGAACTCGTCCGAGATGCCGTTGCCACCCAGCATGTCGCGCGCGACGCGCGCGATCTCGAGCGCCTTTCCGCAGGAATTTCTTTTCAAAACCGAAGTCACCTCGGGGGCTGCAGTGCCTTCGTCCTTCATGCGCCCCAGGCGCAGGCAGCCCTGCAGCCCCAGCGCGATCTCGGTCTGCATGTCGGCGAGCTTCTTCTGCACGAGCTGGTTCGCCGCCAGCGGGCGGCCGAACTGCTTGCGATCCAGCACGTAGGTCCTGGCGCGGAAAAAGCAGTCTTCCGCGGCGCCGAGCGCGCCCCAGGCGATGCCGTAGCGCGCCGAGTTCAGGCAGGTGAAGGGCCCCTTGAGGCCGCGCACGCCGGGGAAGGCGTTCTCCTCCGGGCAGAAGACGTTGTCCATGACGATCTCGCCGGTGATCGAGGCGCGCAAGCCGACCTTGCCGTGGATGGCCGGCGCTGACAGTCCTTTCATGCCTTTATCGAGAACGAATCCCCGGATTTCATCGGATTCCTTTGCCCATACCACGAACACGTCCGCGATCGGCGAGTTGGAGATCCACATCTTGGTGCCGGTGAGGCTGTAGCCGCCGGGCACCTTCTTCGCGCGCGCCTGCATCGAGCCGGGATCGGAGCCGTGGTTGGGCTCGGTGAGCCCGAAGCAGCCGATCCACTCGCCGCTCGCCAGCCGGGGCAGGTATTTCTTCTTCGTTTCCGGATTGCCGAATTCATGGATGGGCAGCATCACGAGCGAGGACTGCACGCTCATCATCGAGCGGTAGCCCGAGTCGACGCGCTCGACCTCGCGCGCGATGAGGCCGTAGGCGACGTAGCTCAGCCCCGGGCCGCCGTACTCGGCGGGGATGGTCGGCCCGAGCAGGCCGAGCTCGCCCATCTCGCGGAAGATCTTCGCGTCGGTCTTCTCGTGGCGGAAGGCCTCCAGGATGCGCGGCGCGAGCTTGCCCTGGCAGTACGCCTGCGCGGCATCGCGCACCATGCGCTCCTCCTCGGTGAGCTGCTGCTCGAGGAGGAAAGGGTCCTGCCAGCTGAACTCGGCCTTCGTCTTCTTGATCGGCGCGTTCATCATTGCACCCGTTCGAGGATCACGGCGAGGCCCTGGCCGACGCCGATGCAGAGCGACACCGCCGCGTAGCGCCCGCCCGACTGCTGCAGCTCGCGCGCCACGGTGAGCGCGAGGCGCGCGCCCGAGGCGCCGAGCGGATGGCCGATGGCGATGGCGCCGCCGTTGGGATTGACGCGCGGGTCCTTGAAGTCCACCTCCATCAGCCTGAGGCACCCCAGCACCTGGCTCGCGAACGCCTCGTTGATCTCGATGATGTCCATGTCGCTCAATTTGAGCTTTGCTCTTTCAAGAGCCCTCGGTATCGCATAGGCCGGCCCCACGCCCATGATGCGCGGCTCGACGCCGGCGCTCGCCGCGGCAAGGATGCGCACGATCGGCTTCTTGCTTTTCTTTTCCCCCCACGCCTTGCTTCCGATCACCAGGGCCGCCGCGCCATCGTTGACCCCCGAGGCGTTGCCGGCAGTCACCACGCCGCCTTCGAAGAGCGGCTTCAGCTTCGCCAGGGCATCCATGGAGGAATCGCGGCGTGGATGCTCATCCGCACTGAAAGATTCTCCAGGGACATCTTTCTTCTTGGACGGCAAGGTGACGGGCTTGATCTCGCCTGCATAGAAGCCTTCCTTCTCCGCTTTCGCGTACTTCTGCTGCGAGGCGAGGGCGAACTCGTCGGCCTGCAGGCGCGTGACGCCGAAGTCCTTCGCCACGTTGTCGCCGGTCTCGGGCATCGAGTGGTTGCCGAACTGCTTGATGACGCGCGGATTGGGAAAGCGCGCGCCGATGGTGGTGTCGAACATCTTCACCTCGCGGCTGTAGGGCGAGTCGGCCTTGCTGAAGACGTAGGGCGCGCGGCTCATGCTCTCGACGCCGCCGGCGAGGTAGAGCTCGCCCTCGCCGCAGGTCACGGCGCGCGCCGCATCGACCACGGCCTGCAGGCCGCTCGCGCAGAGGCGGTTCACCGTCACGCCGGGGGTGGTCGCCGGCAGCCCGGAAAGCAGCGCCGCGAAGCGCGCCACGTTGCGCGAGTCCTCGCCCGCCTGGTTGACGCAGCCCAGCACCACGTCGCTGATCTCGGCCGGCTCGATCCTGTTCCGCGCCACCACCTCGCGGATCACCTCGGCGGCGAGGTCGTCGGGGCGCACCGGCGCGAGCTTGCCGGCGTGCCGGCCGATCGGGGTGCGCAGTCCGTCGTAGAGGTAGGCGTCGAGCATTGGCGAAGTTTCCTTTCTATTCTTGAGTAAGGAGCGAAACTCCAAGCTGCGCCCTGCGGCGCAGCCAAGGGCTCGCGCGGTAGCGCGGCTCCTGGTAGAGCGAATGCATGGCATCGAGGATGGCGAGGATCTTCCCGGCGCCGATGGCGTCGCCCATCGCCAGCGGGCCTTTCGGATAGCCCAGGCCGAGCATCACGGCGCGGTCGAGGTCTTCGGGCGCGGCGATGCGCATCTGCGCGATGTCGCAGCCGACGTTGACGATGTGCGCGACGACTCTCTGGGCGACGAACCCGGCCGAGTCGTTGATCACCGAGACCGGCACGCCGTCGGCGGCGAGCAGGGCGTGCGCGGCGGCGACCGTTTCCTTCCTGGTGACAGGGGTCTTCATCAGGGTGCGGCGTTTGGCGAAGCCGAAGAGCGGATCGACCGCGACGGTGCGCGCGGGGTCGAGGCCGAGCTCGAGCGCGGCGGTCGTGGCGTCCTTGCCGAGCGGGGCGACCATGCAAAGGGATGCGTCTTTCGAATTTCCGCTTTTGACCAAGCCGTTCAATTCTGGCACTGCCCAGACGGATCCCGCACTCGTTTTGGGCGCCGGCGCCTCGGGGACCGGCACCGCGGCGCCGTCGCTTCCGTAGCTGTACCAGCCGCGGCCGGTCTTGCGGCCGAGGAGCCCCGCGGCGACGCGCGGCTCGGCGAGGAACGAAGGGCGGTACTTGGGCTCCTCGAAGTACTGCGCGTACATCGACTTCATCACCGCGTGCGCGACGTCGAGGCCGACCAGGTCCATGAGGCCGAACGGGCCGATGCGGAAGCCCGCGGCCTCGACGAGGATGCGGTCGATGGTGGCGAAATCGGCGATGCCCTCGGAAAGCACGCGCAGCGCTTCGGGCACGAAGGCGCGGCCGGCGTGGTTGACGACGAAGCCCGGCGTGTCCTTGCAGCGCACCGGGTCGTGGCCGAAGCGCCGCGCCAGCCCGGCGAGCGCCTCGGTGACCGCGGGCTCGGTGAGCACGCCGTCGACCACCTCGACGATCTTCATCACCGGCACCGGGTTGAAGAAGTGGTAGCCGGCGACGCGCTGCGGCCGCTTGCAGGCCGCGGCCATCGCCGTCACCGAGAGCGACGAGGTATTGGAGGCGAGGATGCAGCCTTCCGAAACGACCCCTTCCAGGGCGCAGAAGAGCTTCTTCTTTTCCTGCAGGTCCTCGACGATGGCCTCGACCACGACCTGGCAGGGGGCGAAGCTTTGCAGCGAATCCGCGAGCTCGAGCTTGCCCAGCGTGGCTTCCACCTGGGCGGGGCTGAGGCGGCCTTTCTCGACGAGCTTGGCGAGGGACCCCGCGATGGCGTCCTTCGCCTTGCGCGCCGCACCCGGCTGCGCATCGTAGAGCAGCGTGCGCGCGCCGCACTGGGCGAGCACCTGCGCGATGCCGCGGCCCATGGTGCCGGCGCCGGCGACGCCGGCGACGAGGTCGCTGCGGGTGGGATCGAGCATGGAAAAGGCTTATTCTAGCGGCGGGAGGCGTGGCTATAATCGTCCGCAAAACCTATAAAACGGTAGTGGCGCGGAGGAGGAGGAGGACATGAAATACAGCAAGATCCTTCTGGCCTATAACGGCTCTCTGGAAGGAAAGCGCGCGCTGTTCGAGACTGCGGACCTCGCGGGCTTCCTCGGGGCCGACACGCATCTCCTGGCGGTGGCGAGCATGCCGCCGAGCCTGTTCCTCACCGAGGGCTTCGTGCCCGAGGAGCTGCTCGAGGAGGAGAAGAAGCGCACGCAGTCGGTGCTCGACGAGGGCATCCGCTCGCTCCGCGACCGCGGCTTCAGCGCCACCGGGCACCTCGCGGTGGGCGAGCCGGTCGAGGAAATCTGCCGGCTGGCGAAGAGCCTCGGCGTCAACCTGATCGTGCTCGGCCACAACCAGAACACCTCGTTCGCCACGCGCTGGTGGAAGGGCTCGGTGGGGGCGTCGCTCCTCGACTACGCGCCCTGCAGCATCCTGATCGCGCTGTCCAAGGTCTAGGGCGCCGCTGCGAACGGGCCCGCTTCGGCGGGCCTTTTTGTTTCTAGAATCCTCTTATGCAGGCATTCGGACACAAGGGCAGGCTGGAAGACGCGCGCATGCTCACCGGGCGGGGGCGCTACGTCTCAGACTGGCAGCTTCCCGGGCAGGTGCATGGCCATTTCGTGCGCTCGGACCGGGCCCATGCAGAAATACTGGGAATAGAAAAAGAAACGGCATTGAAAATGCCGGGCGTCATCACCGTCCTCACCGGGGATGACATCGAGAAAGCGGGCCTGAAGCCGCTGCCGGCGGCGGCGCCGATGAAGGGGCGCGGCGGCGCCGACCAGCTCGCGACGCGCCGCCCGGCGCTCGCGCAGGGGCGCGTGCGCTACGTCGGCGATCCGGTGGCGCTGGTGGTCGCCCAGACCGCCGCGCAGGCGCAGGACGCGGCCGAGGCGGTGTCGGTGGAGTACCGCGAGCTGCCGGCGGTGATCGACGCGCGCGCGGCGCTCGCGCCAGGCGCGCCGCAGCTCCACGAGAACATCCCCGGCAACCTGCTGCTCGATTTCGCCGGCGGCGACGAGGCGGCGACCAAGGCCGCTTTCGAGCGCGCCGCGCGCGTGGTGAAGCTCACCTCGTATCACACGCGCGTCGTCGGCAACCCGATGGAGCCGCGCGCCGCGACCGGCGTCTACGACGCGGCGAACGAGACCTACCTTCTCTACGCCACCACGCAGGGCGCGACCGCCATGCGCGGCCAGATGGCCACCGTGCTCGGCGTGCCGCCGGAGAAAGTGCGGGTCGTCGCCGAGGACGTGGGCGGCGGCTTCGGCGTGCGCTTCAACATCTACCCCGAGTACGCGGCGCTCCTCGTCGCGGCGAAGCAGCTCGGCCGCCCGGTGAAGTGGGTCGGCACGCGCTCGGAGGTGTTCCTCGCCGACGAGCAGGCGCGCGACATCGTGCACACCGGCGAGATGGCGCTCGACGCGAGCGGCCGCATCCTCGGCATGCGCTTCGACTTCGTCTCCAACCTCGGCGCCTACCTCGCCTTCACCGGCAGCTTCGTCAACACCGTGAACCTGGTCAACGTCGCGAGCGGCGTCTACGACGTCCAGGCGGTGCACGTGCAGGCGAAGCTCGTCGTCACCAACACCGTGCCCACCGCGGCCTACCGCGGCGCCGGCAGGCCGGTGAGCTCCTACGCCATCGAGCGCCTGGTGGACCAGGCCGCCTACGAGCTCGGCATGGACCCCGCCGAGTTCCGCCGCCGCAACCTCGTGCCGAAGGAAAAATTCCCCTACAAGATCTGCACCGGCTTCGAGTACGACGTCGGCGACTTCCAGGGCGTGCTCGACAAGGCGCTCAAGATTGCGGACTGGGGTGGGTTTCCGAAGCGCAGAGAAGAATCCTCCCGTCGTGGAAGACTTCGCGGCCGCGGCATCTCGACCTACATCGAGTCGAGCGCGGCCGGCGGCTTCGCGCCCTACGACGAGGCGCGGATCGACTGGGACGCCGACGGCGGCATCACGCTGCGCGCGGCCTCGCACTCCCACGGGCAGGGCCACCACACCACCTACGCGCAGATCGTCTCCGGCGTGCTCGGCGTGCCGATGGAGTCGATCCGCCTGCGCACCGCGGATCCGGACATGCACATGGTCGGCAATCCGACCGGCGGCTCGCGCTCGCTGCTCGGCATCGGCAGCGTCATGCTGATGGCGTCGCAGGAGATCGTGAAGAAGGGCCTCGCGCTCGCCGCGGAGGCGCTGGAAGCGGCAGTGCCCGACATCGAGTTCTTGGACGGGAAGTACCGCATCAAGGGAACCGACAGGAGCATCGATATCAGGGTTTTGGCCCAGAAAAACCCAGGTGCGCTGGACATCGACCTTAAGGACCAGAAGGTCGGCGCCACCTTCCCCAACGGCTGCCACATCTCGGAAGTCGAGATCGACCCGGAGACGGGCGAGGCGGAGATCGTGCGCTACGTCGCCTGCGACGACGCCGGCACCATCGTCAACCACCAGATCGTCGAAGGGCAGATGCAGGGCGGCATCACCCAGGGCGCCGGGCATATCTTCGGCGAGCAGGCGATCTACGACAGTAGCGGCCAGCTCCTCACCGGCAGCTTCATGGACTACCCAATGCCGCGCGCCGTGCTGGTGAACAACCTCACGGTGACAGACTACCCGGTGCCGACCAAGACCAATCCGCTCGGCGCCAAGGGCGTGGGCGAGGCGGGCGTCACCGGCTCGATGCCCTGCCTCATGAACGCGGTGATGGACGCGCTGCGCCAGGGCGGCGTGCAGCACTTCGACATGCCGGCGAGCGCGCCGCGGCTGTGGAAGGCCCTGAAGTCGGCGCGCGGGCGCGCCTGAACGGCGGCCGCCCGTGGATCCGCTTGACCGGCTCTTCGAGCGCGCGCGGGCGCGCCGGCCGCGCATCGTCCTGCCGGAGACCGGCGACGAGCGCATCGTCGAGGCCGCGCGCCGGCTGAAGAACCAGGGCATCGCCGAGCCGCTCCTGCCGGATCCTGAAAAAGAACAAGAAAAACTCAAGAGATATTCGGAGCTCTACCCCGGTAACCCCAAGATTGCCGAGCGCGCGGTGCGCCGGCCGCTCTTCTTCGCCGGCATGATGGTGAAGGCCGGCGACGCCGATGCCGTGCTCGCCGGCGTCGCCCATCCCACCGCGCGCGTGATCGAGGCGGGCATGATGACCATCGGCCTCGCCGAGGGCATCCGCACGCCTTCCAGTTTCTTCCTGATGATTCTCGGCGACAAGCTGCTGCTTTACTCCGACTGCGCCGTGAACGCCGACCCCACCGCCGAGCAGCTCGCCGACATCGCCCTCGCCTCGGCGGCGAGCTACCGGGCGCTGCTGGGCGAGGAGCCACGCGTCGCGCTCCTCTCGTTCTCGACCAAAGGAAGTGCGAAGCATGCCCGCGTCGATAAGGTCATCCAGGCAGTTTCCTTGGTAAGGGAGAAAAACCAGGACCTTGCGGTCGACGGCGAGCTGCAGGCCGATGCCGCCCTGGTCCCTTCGATTGCGGCTGCAAAAGTGAAAGGCGAAAGCGCAGTCGCGGGCCGGGCCAACGTGCTGGTGTTCCCGGATCTCGATTCCGGGAATATCGCTTACAAGCTCACCCAGCACCTCGCCGGCGCACGGGCGATCGGGCCGATCCTGCAGGGCTTCGCCAGGCCGATCAGCGACCTCTCGCGCGGCGCGAGCATCGAGGACATCGTCGCCACCGCGGCCATCCTGGCAGCCCAGTGCTGAGCCCTTTGTACCCCGATCGGGGTACAAGCCCTAGCGCTTCTCGAGGGGGACGTAGTCCCGGGGCTCCGGGCCGTTGTAGAGGGTGAGGGGGCGGATGAGGATGTTGTTCTCCATCTGCTCCAGCACCTGCACCGTCCAGCCCGGCACGCGCCCGACCGCGAAGATCGGCACGAAGAGGTCCGCCGGGATGCCGTTCAGGTAGTAGACGACGCCGGCGTAGAAATCCACGTTCACGTTCACGCCGTGGCGCGCGTAGGGCTTCATCGCCTCGACCAGCGCCTCGAGGATCTGGTACCACTTCGGCTGCCCCATCTCGCGCGAGAGCTTCTCCACGCCGGCACGCATGTGGCGCGCGCGCGGGTCCTCGGCGCGGTAGACGCGGTGGCCGAAGCCCATCACCGGCTCCTTGTTGGCGCGCTTCCTCTTCACGTACTCGGCGGCGTTCGCGGCCTCGCCGACTTCCCGCGCCATCAGCATCACGTTCTCCGCCGCGCCGCCGTGCGCCGGCCCCGAGAGCGCGGCCACCGCGGCGGTGATCGCCGCGTGCAGGTTCGCTTCGGTGCCGGCGACCACGCGCGCGGTGAAGGACGACGCGTTGGCGCCGTGCTCGGCGTGCAGGATCATGTCCATGTCCATCAGCCGCGCCGTGTCGGCGCTCGGCCGCGAGCCCTTCAGCATGTGCAGGAAGTTCGCCGCGTGGCCGAGCGACGGGTCGGGCGCCACCGGCGCGCGGCCGTTGCGGATGTGCTCGTGCGCGGCGACGATCATCGGCACCTGCGAGCTGAGCCGGATGCCCTTGCGCAGGATCGCCTCGGGCGAGCTGTCGGCGACCTCGGGGTCGAACGCGCCGAGCGCCGAGACCGCCGTGCGCAGCACCTCCATGGGATGGCTTGCTTTGACAAGACGAATCAATTCGATAACTTCTACGGGAAGTTTGCGCGCGGCCTTCAGCTCGGCATCGAACGCCTGCAGCTGCTCCCGGGAGGGCAGCTCGCCCTTGAAGAGCAGGTAGCAGGTCTCCTCGAAGGTGGACTTCTCGGCGAGGTCGTGGATGGAGTAGCCGCGATAGCGCAGCTCGCCGGCGCGGCCGTCGATGTAGCACACGCGCGAGCGGTCGAAGACGACGCCCTTCAGCCCGCGATGGATCTCTTCGCTCACAGGTCGAACTTCTCCTTGGGGAAGTAGCGCGCCAGGCGCTCGTCGGCAGTGCGCGCGTGCGCCTCCATGCCCTCGAGGCGCGAGATGCGCGCGGTCACCGGCGCGACGTCGCGGTTCGCCTCGCGCGTCATGCGCTGCCAGGTCACGGTCTTGATGAACTTGTGCACCGACAATCCGCCCGAGTAGCGCGCCGCGCCCTTGGTGGGGAGGATGTGGTTGGGGCCCGAGGCCTTGTCGCCGAAGGCGACGGTGGTCTCCTCGCCGAGGAAGAGCGAGCCGTAGCAGGTGAGGTTGGCGAGCCACCAGTCGAGGTCGCGGGCGTGCACCTCCAGGTGCTCGGCGGCGTAGCGATCGGAGACCTGGACCGCCTCCTCGCGCGTCCCGCAGACCACGATCTCGCCGTAGTCGCGCCAGGCCGCGCCTGCGGCTGACCGTGCGGGATCGGGAAGCTTTTCAATGAGTCGAATGACCCGGCTTGAAACGCCTTCGCCGAACTCCCGCGAAAAGCAGATGAGCCAGGCCGGAGAATCGCTGCCGTGCTCGGCCTGTCCGACGAGGTCGGTCGCCACGAGGTGCGGATCGGCGCTGTCGTCGGCGATGACGGCGATCTCGGTGGGGCCGGCGAGGACATCGATGCCGACCGCGCCGAAGAGGGCGCGCTTCGCCTCGGCGACGAACTTGTTGCCCGGCCCGACCACGATGTCGGCGGGCTTGCCGGTGAACAGACCGAAGGCGAGGGTGGCGATCGCCTGCACGCCGCCCAGGGTCATGATGATGTCGGCGCCGGCCACCTTCATCGCGTAGAGCACCTGCGGATGGATGCCCTGCCCCTGGTAGGGCGTGGAGCAGGCGATGACGGTCGGCACCCCGGCAGCCTTGGCGGTGCCGATGCTCATGTAGGCCGAGGCGATGTGCGCGTAGCGGCCGGTGGGGACGTAGCAGCCCGCCACATTGACCGGGATCAGCCGCTGGCCTGCGGTCAGGCCTTTGGAGACCTCGACCGAAAATTCCTGCATCGAGTCGCGTTGCGCCTCGGCGAAGCGCCTTACCTGGGCTGCGGCGAATTCAATATCTCTTTTGACGTGAGGCGAAATGGCGGCTGTTCGCCGCTCGATCTCCTCGGGCGAGACAAGGATCTCTCTCTCCCACTTGTCCAGCTTGCGCGCGTAGTCGCGCACCGCCTGCTCGCCGCCGGCGCGGATCGCGGCGAGCATCTCGTCGACGACCTTGCGCGCCTCGGCGCTGTCGGTCTCGGGAGTCTTCGCCGCCTTCTTGAGATAGTGAATGGTCATTTGCCGTAGATCAGCGTGGGCAGCCACAGCGCGATCTGCGGGAAGATCGCGATCAGGGCGAGGCCGAGGAGCTGCAGCCCCATGAACTGGATCATGCCGCGGTAGATGTCGCCGAGCTGCCATTCCGGCACCACGCCCTTGAGGAAGTACGCCGACATGGCGACGGGCGGGGAGAGCCACGCCGTCTGCAGGCATACCGCCACCATGATGCCGAACCAGGCGAGGTCGAAGCCGAGCTTCTGCACGAGCGGCAGCAGGAAGGGCACCACGATCAGCACGATCGGCACCCACTCGAGCGGCCAGCCGAGCAGGAAGATCAGCCCCATGACGATGGCGAGGATGACCCAGCGGTTGAGGTCCAGCCCGAGCAGCGCCTCGGTGAGCAGCGTCGGCGTGCCCAGCCGCGCGAATACCGCGCCGAAGAAGTTGGACGCCGCGACGAGGAAGAGGATGAGGACCGAGATCTCGAGGGTCTTGATGAGCGCGTCGGTGAACCGCGTCCAGGTGAGGCGCCGGTAGGCGGCGGCGAGGACGAGCGCGCCGGCGGCGCCGCAGGCCGAGCCCTCGGTGGGGGTGGCGAGGCCGAAGACGATGCTGCCGAGCGCCGCGAAGACGAGCAGGGCGGGCGGCACGAGGCCGCGGAAGAACTGGATCCAGAGCTCGCCCATGCTGCCGGCCCGGCGGTCCATGGCGAGCGCCGGGGCGAGGCTGGGATCGAGCAGGCAGCGGACCATCGCGTAGACGGTGAACAGCAGCGCCAGCATGACGCCGGGCAGGAGCGCCGCGGCGAAGAGCGTCGTCACCGGCACTTCCAGCACCGGCCCCATGACGACCAGCATGATCGAGGGCGGGATCAGGATGCCGAGCGTGCCGCCGGCGGCGATGAGGCCGGCGGAAAGCTTCACGTCGTAGCCGGAGCGGATCATCGGCTTGCCGGCCATGATGCCGAGGATGGTGACCGAGGCGCCGACGATGCCGGTCGCCGCGGCGAAGATGGTGGCGACGAACATCACCGCCAGGTAGAGCGAGCCGCGCACGCGGGCGAGGATCTTCTGCACCGCGTCGAACAGCTCCTCCATCAGGTTCGACTGCTCCATCATGATGCCCATGAAGACGAAGAGGGGCACCGCGGCGAGCGTCTGCTCCATCATCGTCGAGTAGAACTGCAGCGTCAGCAGGTAGAAGACGAGCTGGCCGAAGCCCCAGTAGCCGAACACCAGGCCGAGGAAAACGAGCGTGAAGGAGATCGGGAAGCCGATGAAGATGCCGGCGAGCATCGCGCCGATCATCAGGATGCCGATCATCTCCGGGCTCATTGCTGCGGCCAGACGCCCTTGCGGGCGGCGTAGAGCGCCTTGAGCAGCTCCGAGACGCCCTGGATGACGAGGAACAGCACGCCGACGGGCAGGGCGCTCTTGATCGGCCCCAGCAGGGGCATGAAAGAGGTGTCGGTGCCGCGCTCGCCCTGCGAGAGCGAGCCCCAGGCCCACTGGGTGGCCACCCAGAGGAAGATCACCATGCTCGGGAAGTAGAAGACGATGTAGAGGGCCGCGTCGACGCGCGCCTGCGTCGTCACCTTCCAGTTGCGGTAGAGGAAGTCCGAGCGGATGTGCACGCCCTTGGAGAGCGCGTAGCCCGCGCCGATCACGAACATCGCGCCGTAGATCATGCGGCTGATGTCGTAGGCCCACAGCGTCGGCGCGTGGAAGAGATAGCGCGCCGTGATCTCGTACATCATGGCGCCCATCAGCGGCAGCGTGGCCCAGGCGGCGACCCAGCCGATCCACTTGCTGAAGCGGTCGACGGCGCGGATGGTGCCGGCCATCCAGCGCGGCATGTCCGGCGGCAGGCGATCGATGGCGGCGTCGCTGCGCCGGCCGGCGATCATTTCATCGGCGATGGTCATGGTCTCGGCACAAAAAGCAAGCGGGCCCTGCGGCCCGCCTGCCTTGCCTTGCTTGCGCTATTTCTTCTTGCGCTTCTTCGCGAGCTCCGCCGCATAGGCGGCGCCCAGGCCGGCGTTCGACTTCTGCGCGTCGGCCCAGAACGGGATCGCCGTCTCGGCGAAGGCCTTCTGGCTGTCCCACACCTTCTTGAAGAACGGGTTCTCGGCGGCGTTCTTCTCGAAGTTCTTCAGCGCCGCAGCGCCGTACTCGGTGAAGTACTCCGGCGGCGTGTCGTGCAGGATGACGCCATGCTTCTCGACCAGCTCCTGGAGCGCCTTGCCGTTCTCGTGGATGCGGTAGGCCACGGTCTTCATGAGCGAGGCGTTCGCCGCAACCTCGAGCGACTTCTGCTGGTGCGGGGTGAGCTTCCTCCATACGTCGCCGTTCAGGTACATGTCGGCGTTCACCACCACCTGGTGCAGTCCCTGCTGGTAGTAGTGCTTCATGACGCGGTGGAAGCCGTAGGTCATGTCGGGCTTCGGGCAGCACCACTCGGCGCCGTCGAGCAGGCCCTTCTCGAGCGCCGGCAGGATGTCGCCGCCGCCCATGGCCACCGCGGCGATGCCGATGTCCTTGTAGATCTGCCCCGGGATTCCCGGCGGGGTGCGGAAGCGGAGCTTCCGGAAGTCGGCCATCGAGTTGATCGGCTTCTTGAACCAGCCGAGCGCCTCGGGCCCGACGGGCTGCAGGATGAAGCCCTTGACGTTGACCTTCATCTCCTTCCACAGCTGGTCGTAGAGGGCCTGGCCGCCGCCGTAGAGGTACCAGGAGACCCAGGCGAAGTTGTCCATGCCCAGGCCGGCGCCCGCGGCGGGCGAGCCGAACAGCGTCGCCGCCGGGTGCTTGCCCGACCAGTAGTGCGTCCAGGCGAAGCCCGCCTCGATCAGGCCCTTGTCGACCGCGTCGAGCGTGTCGTTGATGCCGACGATGGCGCCGGCGGGCAGCACCTCGAAGGTGACGCTCTTGTTGGTGAGGTCCTCGACATCCTTCGCGAACTCCTTGAGCATCGTCACTTCGTCCGCGGAAGTCGGGATCACCGACTGGATGCGGATCTTCACGGGCTTGCCCTGCGACCAGGCCGCCATCGGCGCGGCGAGCAGCGCCGCGGCCGCGATGCTCGCGGCCAGTACGGATAGGCGTTTCATCTCTCCTCCTCGGGATCGGGTTACGCGCCGGTAGCATAGCGCTTCGAGCGAACGAAACGAAGGATTCCGTTTTCTGAGAAATTCGCAGTACGACTGCATCATCGTCGGCGCCGGCTCCGCGGGCTGCGTGCTGGCGCACCGGCTGTCGGCCGACCCGCGCCGGCGCGTGCTCCTGCTGGAAGCGGGGCCGCGCGACCGCTCGCTGTGGATCCACCTGCCGATCGGCTACGGCAAGACCATGTTCCACCCGGTCTACAACTGGGGCTTCCGCACCGAGCCCGAGCCGCACATGAACGAGCGGCGCATCTACTGGCCGCGCGGGCGCGGCCTGGGCGGCTCTTCCTCCATCAACGGCCTCATCGTGGTGCACGGCCAGCCGCAGGACTACGACGCCTGGGCGGCGGCGGGCAACGCCGGCTGGGGCTGGCAGGATGTTCTCCCGTACTTCAGGAAATCGCGAATGGAAACATCGGCGATCGGCGAGCCGCACGAGCTGATCGAGGCGATCATCGCCGGCGCCAACGAGCTCGGCATCCCGCGCGTCGACGACTTCAACGGTACGAACCAGGAAGGCGTCGGCTACTACCGCCTGTTCACGAAGAACGGCTGGCGCTCGAGCAGCGCCACCGCCTACCTGCGCGAGGCCGAGCGCCGCCCGAACCTCGAAGTGCGGACCGGGGCGCACGTATCGAGGGTCCTTTTCGAGGGGAAGCGGGCCATCGGCGTCCAATGCGCGGAGGAAAATCTCCTTGGCTCGGAAGTCATCCTGAGCGCCGGCGCGATCCAGAGCCCGCAATTGCTGCAGCTGTCGGGCGTCGGTCCCTCGCAATTGCTTTCTTCACTGGGCATCCCCGTGGTGGCAGATGTCCCCGGTGTCGGCGAGAACCTGCAGGACCACCTGCAGCTGCGCGTCATGTACAAGTGCACGAAGCCGATCACCACCAACGATGATTTGCGCACGTTGTGGGGCAAGGCGCGCATCGGCGCGAAATGGCTTTTCACGAAAAAAGGCCCCCTGGCGATCGGCATCAACCAGGGCGGGCTGTTCACGCGCGTGCTGCCGGAGTCGAGGACGCCGGACGTGCAGTTCCACTTCGCCACGCTCTCCGCGGAGCTCGCCGGCGCCGAGCCCCATCCGTGGCCGGGCTTCACCATGTCGGTGTGCCAGCTGCGCCCGCAATCGCGCGGCACGGTGCGCATCCGCTCCAGGGACCCCCGGGAAGCCCCGGCGATGCAGCCGAACTACCTTTCGACCGCGCTCGACCGGCGCTGCGCGATCGAGGGCATCAAGCTGGCGAGAACGCTGGCTTCGACCGCTTCGCTGAAGCCCTACGTGGCCGAGGAATATCGTCCCGGCAGGGAAGCGCTTTCCGAGGAGCAGCTTCTCGAGTTCGCGCGCAACTACGGCGCGACGATCTTCCACCCCTCGGGCACCTGCAAGATGGGGAGCGATGCGATGGCCGTCGTGGACGCCGAGCTGAAGGTCCATGGAATAGAGGGGCTCCGTGTCGTCGACTGCTCGATCATGCCGACGCTCGTCTCGGGCAACACCCACGCGCCGGTGGTCATGATCGCGGAAAAGGCCGCGGACCTCGTCCTCGGCTCGCGCTGATTTCGACGGGCGGCCTCAGGCTGAAGCGTCTTTGAAGGCCTTCAGGACTGCATTGATTCGCGTCTGGTATCCAGGACCTTGAGCCTTGAACCACTCAAGAACGTCGGCATCGACTCGCAGCGATATCGACGTCTTTCCGGAGGTCGGCTTGAGCCCTTGGCGCGCGATGCCGCGGACGATGTGCTTGACGTCGGCTTCGGGATGCTCCCTTGAGCGCCTGATGTCCTTATCTTTCATGCCTCTTACACGTGCCCAGTCGGTCTTAGAGGTTTTCGACGAGGATAGCCGTTTCACGCTTTGTCGCCTTTCGAAAGGAGATGATGTGGATGCGGTCCTGCGTCTCGGTATGCACGATCGACACCGGCATCCCATCGAGCAGACCCAACGTCACGAACCGTTGTTCGTCCGTATCGCAGACGGTCGTCCTCGTAGGTGAAGGTGGCGCCGTCGAAGACCTGCGTGGCATCGACGAAATCGAGCCCATGGACCTTCAGGTTGCGCTTGCGCTTAACCTCGTCCCAGGTAAACCGCACGGGGCCACTGTATATTCATACCGTATATACGTCAACACTCTGATCAAGCGAGATCTCGCCTCATAGCGCCGGCGTGCGCCGGTGCCAGGGCGTGGCCTGCTCGAAGGCGTGGCCGATGCGCAGCGCCATCGCCTCGCCGTAGCCGCGGCAGGCGATCTGCAGCGAGGTCGGCAGGCCGCCGGGCGTGAAGCCGTTCGGAGCCGCGAGGGCGCACCAGTCGACGAGGTTGATGGCGCGCGTGTAGATCGCGGCGGAGCCTTTCTGGTCGATGTCCTGCACGCGCGGCGCCGGCGTCGCCGTCCCGGGCGTGAGCAGGGCATCGACGTGGGCGAGGGCGGCGTTCCACCGCGCCTTCAGGGTCTCGCGCTCCCGCAGGAGCAGCAGATAGTCCCTCGCCGACAGGCCGCGCCCGAGCTGGATGCGCGGGCGCACGTCGTCGTCGACCGGCTGCTGCGGATCGTCGACCAGCTCGCCGACGTAGGAATAGCCCTCGGCGCCGATGATGCGGCCCACCATCGCGCCAAGTTCAATGAAGGGTTTGGGAAGGTCAACATCGACGATGCGCGCGCCGAGCTTTTCCAGCACGCGCAAGGACTCGTCGTACGCCTCGAGCACCTCGGCGCTCGCCGGCTCCCGGTCGCGCTGCGGCATGCGGCCGAGCGTGAGGCCGGCGACGCCGCGGCGCAGCTCGGCCATCGGATCGTCGCGGGAGGGCTCCTTCAGCACGTTGAAGAGCAGCGCCGCGTCCTCCACGTCGCGGCACATCGGGCCGGGCGTGTCGAGCGTGTGCGCGAGGGGCAGCACGCCCTCCACACTGACGCGCCCGATGGTGGTCTTCAGCCCGACGATGCCGCACCACGCCGCGGGGATGCGCACCGAGCCGCCCGTATCGGTGCCGATGCCGCAGGGGGCGAGCGCCGCAGCGACCGCTACGCCGGTGCCGGAGCTCGAGCCGCCGGGCGCGCGCAGCGTGCCGGGGTCCCAGGGATTCCAGGGCGTGCCCATGTGCTGGTTGGTGCCGAAGCTGCCCATGGCGAACTCGACCGAGTGCGTCTTGCCGATCACGATCATGCCGGCCTGGACCAGGCGCTTCACCAGCGTCGCCGTGCGCGGCGAGACGCGCTTCTCCCACACCTTCGAGCCGCCGGTGGTGACGCGGCCTTCGATGTCGACGATGTCCTTCACCGCGACCGGCATGCCGTGCAGCGGCCCGAGCCGGTAGCCGGCAGCGATCGCCTCGTCCGCCGCGTGCGCGGCGCGCAAGGCATCGTCGGCGTACACGCTGACGAAGGCGTGCAGCTTCTCGCCGTACTTCTCGATGCGCGAAAGGTATAGCCTTACCAGCTCTTGCGAGGAAAGCTTTTGTTCGTGGACCGGCCGAAAAGCCGGTTCCATCAGGCGGCTGCGCGAAGGCCCAGGATCCGGCGCGCCTCGGCGGGCGTGGCGACCTTTCTGCCGTACTTGTTGCAGTTGTCCGCGATCTTCTTCACCAGCTCGGCGTTGCTCGCGGCGAGCC
>Ga0209592_1000032_pt1 | contig 34841 bp, 46 predicted proteins | sample PPLLak2March2015_2_FD_187251 | JGI IMG/M metagenome (GOLD analysis project Ga0209592, IMG submission 187251) | Freshwater sediment microbial communities from Prairie Pothole Lake near Jamestown, North Dakota, USA - PPLs Lake P8 Core (3) Depth... | ecosystem: Environmental > Aquatic > Freshwater... | reverse complement strand
AAGCAGGCGGCGGCAAGCAGCATGAAGGGGGTCGCTGGAAGCACGGGCAGGAAGATGCCGACCACGCCGATGGCGACGAAAACGAGCCCGGCGCCGAGAAAGAGGCCCCGGACGAGGCGCGATTCGTGGTGCCGCACCTCGTGCGAATAGTCGACCTTCACGCCTTTCGGAGGAAATCGAAATCGCAGCCGTGCTCGGCCTGCAGCACGTGGTCCATGTAGAGCTTGGCGTAGCCGCGCGCCGGCGCCGGGACCGGAGGCTTCCAGGCCGCTTTTCTCTTCTTGAGTTCCGCCTCCGGAACCTGCAGGTCGATGCGCCTTTCCTTCACGGACAGCCTGATACGGTCGCCGTCGCGAACGAGCGCAAGCGGGCCGCCGACCGCTGCCTCGGGCGAGACGTGCAGCACGATGGTGCCGTAGGCGGTGCCGCTCATGCGCGCGTCCGAGATGCGCACCATGTCCTTCACCCCGGCGCGCGCGAGCTTTGCCGGAATCGGCAGGTAGCCCGCCTCCGGCATCGCGTAGCCCGACTTCGGGCCGGCGTTCTGCAGCACGAGGAAATCATCGGCGCTCACGTCGAGGCCGGGATCGTCGATGCGCGCCGCGAGGTCATCGAGCGAGGTGAACACCACCGCGCGGCCCTCGCGCTCGAAGAGCTTCGGGTCGGCGGCGGAGCGCTTGAGAATCGCCCCGTTGGGCGCAAGCGAGCCGAACAGCGCGACGAGGCCGCCTTGCGCAGCCAAAGGCTCCTTGAAAGTCCTGACGACATTACGGTCGACCCATGGCGGTTGCCGCTCCAGCGCTTCGCCGAGGGTGATCCCGGCGACGGTCATGCAGTCGAGGTGCAGCAGCGGCCTCAGCTCGCGCATCACGGCGCCGACGCCGCCGGCGCCGTAGAGGTCGGACATGTAGTGCTGCCCGGTCGGCTTGAGATCGACCAGCACCGGCGTCGAATCCGACAGCTGGTTGAGCTTTTTCAATGAAACTTCTACTCCGGCCCGTCCAGCGATGGCCGTGAGGTGCACGATGGCGTTGGTGGAGCCGCCGATGGCGAGCAGCACGCGCAGCGCATTCTCGACGGATCTTTCAGTGATCACTTCGCTCGGGCGAATCGGGGACTGCGTCATCTCCGCGGCGCGCCGGCCGCTCGCCTCGGCGGCGCGCAGGCGGTCGGCGTGCACCGCCGGTATCGCGGCGGTGCCGGGCAGCGCCATGCCAAGTGCCTCGGCGATCGACGCCATCGTAGAGGCCGTGCCCATGACGGCGCACGTGCCGGCGGTGGTCGCCAGATTGCCTTCCACCTCGGCGATGCCTTTCTCATCGACCTTCCCTGCGCGATGCAACGCCCAGAAGCGCCGGCAGTCGGTGCACGCGCCCAGGCGCTCACCCTGGAAGGAGGTCGGCATCATCGGCCCGGCGAGGAGCTGCACCGCCGGCACGTCGGCGGAGGCCGCGCCCATCAGCTGCGCCGGCACGGTCTTGTCGCAGCCCCCGACCAGCACCACCGCGTCCATCGGCTGCGCGCGGATCATCTCCTCGACGTCGACCGACATCAGGTTGCGGAACATCATCGAGGTCGGGCTGAGGAACACCTCGCCGAGCGACACGGTCGGGAACTCGATCGGCAGCGCGCCGGCGGCGAGCACGCCGCGCTTCACCGCCTCGATCAGCTCCGGGAAATGGCGGTGGCAGTTGTTGAAGCCGCTCCTCGAGTCGGCGATGCCGACCACCGGGCGAGACAGCATCTCGCCCGAGTAGCCCATGCTCTTCGCGAAGGAGCGGCGCAGGTAGAGCGAGAACCCCGCGTCGCCGTAGTTCGTAAGGCCGCGCGCGAGTCCCTGACTTTTGCCGGGCTTCTTCGGCTCCCCACCTTTTGCCATCAGCCTTCCACCACCGGCTCGACGTAGATCTCGACCCGCCGGTTGGCCTGGCGGCCGCCTTCCGAGGCGTTGCTCGTCACGGGCTGCGTCTCGCCTTTGCCGGCCGTGGCCATGCGCATGCCGTTGACGCGCCGCATCTCGAGGTACTGCGCCACCGACAGCGCTCGGCGCTCCGAGAGCTTCTGGTTGTACTCGTTGGAGCCGGTGTTGTCGGTATGGCCGACCACCGTCAGCGCGGTCTTGTTGTAGCGCACGACGACATCGGCGACCTTGTCCATGGTGCTGTGGAAGGTCGGCTTGATCTCGGCGGAGTCGGTCTCGAAGGCGGTCTGGTTGGTCATCGTGATGCGCACCACGTTGCCCGGCAGCTTCTCGATGCGCGCCGCGCCGGACTGCACTTCGCCCGCGAGATTCTTCTCCAGGTCCTGCCGCTGGTTGTCCATGTAGGTGCCGGCCACGCCGCCCGCCAGCCCGCCGCCGATGGCGCCGACCAGCGCGCCCTTGGTGCGGTTCTTCTTGTACGCCACGGCGCCGAGCACCATGCCGCTCGCGGCGCCGATCAGGATGCCGCTTTCCTTGCCGGTGAACTGCCGGTCGTCCGGGCCGAAGCCCCGGTCCGAGATGCAGCCGGTGAGCGCGAGGCTCACGGCGATGCCTGCTGCGAGGTGCTTCTTCATTCTTGCCTCCATTGCGATGTTTGCCCCTGCCGCTTCTCCCTTATGGCCATTATCCCCAGACCTCGCGCGCCACTTCCATGACGCGTTCGAGCTTTCGGCGCGTGTCGTCGGGCGTGAGCGACTGGTTGCCGCCGCCGACGCTGGAAAAGCCGCATTGCGGCCCGATGCCCAGCCGGTCGAGGGGGGCGTACTTCGCCGCCGCTTCGATTTTGCTTTTCAGTGAATCCTTGTCTTCCAGCACCGGCGTCTTGGTGCTCACCAGCCCCAGCACCACCCGCTTGCCCGCCGGCACGAAGCGCAGCGGCGAGAAGTCGCCCGCGCGCGCCGTATCGTATTCCAGGCAGTACACCTGCACGTCGAGGCGGTTGAAAAGAGCGTCGGCGATCGGCTCGTAGCCGCCCTCGGCCATCCAGGCACCCTTGAGGTTGCCTCGGCAAAGGTGTATCCCCACCAGCATTTCCCGAGGACGAGCGGAAGTAGATTCATTGATCAGCCGCACATACCGCTCGGTCAGCTCGTCGGCGTCCTCGCCGCGCGCGGCGACGTCCTGGCGGGCGTGCGGGTCGCAGTTGCACGGCAGCGCGGTGTCGTCGAGCTGCAGGTAGGTGCAGCCTTCGCCGGCCAGGTCGGCGATCTCCTCGCGATACAGGTTCTTCAGGTCCTCGAAATACCGTTCGCGATCGGCATAGACGTCGCACTCGAACGCCTGCGGCCCGAGGAAATAGTGCATCACGTCCGGCGCGGCGACCGTCACCTTGGGCACGCCGCGCTTCACCACGGACTTCAGGAAACGGAAGTCGTCGGCGACGATGCGGCGCCTGCGCCTGAGCTTCGCCTTCGCGTACGGCGAGGACGCCACGCCGATGACCCGGCTTTCGTCGCGGAAGGTAAGCGTGCCGTCGCGCAGGCCGAAGCCTTCCACGGCGTCGATGAACCCCGCCGACCAGCTGCGACGCCGGAACTCTCCGTCGGTAATCGACGGCAGCCCGAGCGACTCCTGGAACGCGACGACCTCGCGGACCGCATCGTCCTGAATTTCTTTCAATTCAGAATCGGAAATCCTGGAATTCTTGTGATCGCGCACGGCCTCCAGAAGCCTTTGCGGCCGGATGAAGCTGCCGACGTGCTCGACGCGGAAGGGCGGCGTCACGCGTGCTCGGCGCGCAGCAGCTTCGCTCCCTCGACCATCGCGCGCATCTTGCCGAACGCCACTTCGCGCGGCAGGTACTTCATGCCGCAGTCGGGCGCGACGATGACGTTTTCGGGCTTCATGTACTCCAGGGCGCGCTTGAGCCGCTCGACGACCTGCAGCGGCGTCTCCACCTTCATGTCGGACAGGTCGATGCACCCGACCATGATCTTCTTCATTGATAGAGAACCAAGAATGGAACAGTCCAGGCCGGACTGCGCGGTCTCGATGGACACCTGCTGGCAGGAGCAGCCGGCGAACTCGGGAAGGAAGGAGTAGCCAGATGGCCGCTGGTGGATGATCGCGGCGTAGCCGAAGCAGATGTGCACCGCCGTGACTCCCTTCACGCCCTCCAGCGCGCGGTTGAGCGCCTTCAATCCGAACTGCCGCGCCTTTTCCGGGCGCGCCTGCATGTAGGGCTCGTCCACCTGCACGATGTCGGCCCCCGCGGCGAAGAGATCGCGGATCTCCTCGTTCACGGCGGCGGCGTAGTCGAGCGCCGCTTCTTCCTCGCTCTTGTAGAAATCGTTCTGCGCCTGCTGCGCCATGGTGAACGGGCCGGGGACGGTGATCTTGGTTTTCTTCGATGTATTCGCCTTCAGGAACAACAGGTCTTCGACCTCCACCGGGTGCTTCCTGCGGATCCTGCCGACGATGCGCGGCACGGGATTGGGATGGCCGGAGCGGTCGAGCGCCGTCCCGGGGTTGTCGATGTCCACGCCTTCCAGCGCCGTGGCGAAGCGGTTGGAGTAGCTCTCGCGCCGGGTCTCGCCGTCGGTGACGATGTCCAGGCCCGCCGCCTCCTGCGCCTGGATGGCGAGCAGCGTCGCGTCATCCTGTGCTTCCCGCAGGAAGGACTCCGGGATACGCCAAAGCTCCCGTGCGCGCACGCGCGGCGGGAAGCGCCCGGCGAGCTTCTTGCGGTCGATCAGCCATTCGGGCTGCGGGTAGCTGCCGACCAGCGTGGTGGGAAAGAGCATGGTCCTATCCGTCGACGAACTTGGGGGCGATGCGCCGCAGTCGCCCGGGATCGATGCGGCCGCTGCGCTGAATATAGCTCCACGCGAACTCGCGCGGGGGAAGCCGCATGTGCTCGGCGAAGCGCTCGTACCATTGTCCGCTGGCATCGGCCGCCGCGACAAGCTTTTCCACGATCGGCCGGCGCACCGCCTCGAAGGAAGCGAGGCTTTCCGCCACGGAGGAATGCTCGCTCAGGGCCCGGTCGAGGGCGATGGCGTCCTCCATCGCCAGGCGCGTTCCCGAGCCGATCGAGAAATGCGCCGTGCGCTGCGCGTCGCCGATCAGCACCAGGTTTTCCATCGACCACCTCCTGTTCCTGAGATTCGGGAACTGGCGCCACGCCGACTTGTTCGACACCAGGGGGGTGTCGAAGACTTTCTCCAGATAGGCGAGCGTCGCCGGCTCCCCCATCGAGGCAAAGCCGGCCCGCTGCCAGGTGGCGGCGTCGCACTCGACGACAAAGGTGCTCATCTTCGCGGAGTGCCGGTAGTGATGCGCGTTGAACGCGCCGTGCTCGTTCTCGACGAAAGTCTGGGTGAGGGTGTCGAAGACTCTCGTCGTGCCGTACCAGGCAAACCTGTTGGTCAGGTGCTCGACCGTCGTGCCGAAATCGGCGCAGCGCCGCACGAACGAGTTCACCCCGTCGGCCGCGACAACGAGGTCCTGCTCCCCAAAGTCTTCCTTCGATACCGCTCTCTCATACTCCGGCACCACGCCAACCGAGGCGGCGCGCTGGCGCAGCAGCTCCAGCAGCGACAGCCTGCCGATCGCGGCAAAGCCGATGCCGTCGATGACGACCGGCGTGCCGCGATGCACGACGGTGATGTCGGTCCAGCTTTCCATCGCCGGCGTGATGAGCTCGTAGGTCTGCGGGTCGTCGGCGCGCAGGAACTCGAGCGCACGGTCGGAGAACACCACGCCGAAGCCGAAGGTCGAGCCGGCGGCGTTCTGCTCGAGCACGCGCACCTGCCAGCCCGGATTTCTTCTTTTGACCAGGTAGGAAAAGTACAGGCCGGCTGGTCCGGCCCCGGCGACGAGGATCTTCACGCGTGCGCCGATTCTACGAGTAGAGCTCGGTCATCAGCTCGCGCAGCCAGCGGTTGCCCGGGTCGCCCTCGAAGCGCTCGTGCCAGTGCACCGCGACTTCGGCGGGCGGGATCGTCACCGGCGGGGGCAGCGACTTGAGGTTCCCCCGGCGCTCGAACACGCGCGCGACACGCGAAGGCAGGGTGAGGATGAGGTCGGTGCGCTCGAGCACCATCGGCGCGACGGTGAAGTGCGGCACGCGCAGCGCGATCCGGCGCGAAAGCCCCGCACGGTCGAGCGCCTCCTCGATCACGCGGTGACCGCCCCGGTAGGAAACCAGGGCGTGCGACGCTTCCAGGAAGAGCTTGCGCGTCAGCTTTTCCTTGATGGTCGGGTGATCGGCGCGCATGAGGCATACGTAGGGATCGCGGAACAGCGCGCGGCGGCGCACCGGCGGGCCGAGGCCCGGCAGGAAACCGACCGCCAGGTCGAGGGCGCCCGCGGCGAGCGTCTCGGCGATGTCCTCGATGTCGAGCGCCACCGCCTCGAGCCTCACGCCCGGCGCCTCGCGCTGCACGCGCTCGAGCAGCGGCGGCAGGAACTCGATCTGGCCCAGGTCGGACATGTAGAAGCGGAACGCGCGGCTCGAGCTCGCCGGGTCGAAGCCCGGGCCGTGCGCGAGCGCCGATTCGAGCAGCGCCAGCGCCTGCCGCACCGGCTCGCCCAGCTCGCGGGCGAAAGGTGTCGGATCCATGCCGGCGGGCGTGCGCACGAACAGCGGGTCGCCGAACACGCCCCGCAGCCGCGCGAGCGCGTTCGACACGGCCGGCTGGGTCAGACCGAGGCGCGCCGCGGCAGGCGTGACGCCGTGCTCGCGCAGCACCGCGTCGAAGACGCGCAGGAGGTTGAGATCGACGTCCTGAACATTCATACCCGTGATTCATATCATGAGCCACATTGATTTGACAAATATCAGGGCGGGCGCCTAATCTGCCCGGTTCTCACAGGAGGAGACATGAAAAAGACCGTCTGCTTTTTGCTCGCCGCGCTCGCCCCCGCGCTGGCGTCGGCTCAGGAAGCGAACCTGAAACTGGTCTCGGCGTTCCCCGAGACCGCGACCTACGTCAAGCACATGATGCCGTGGATCGAGAAGTTCAACGCCGGGGGCAAGGGCATCGCGCAGATCAACTTCATTGGCGGGCCGAAGGCCATCCCGACGTTCGAGGTCGGCACCTCGGTGAAGAACGGCGTCGTCGAGCTGGCCATGAACACCGGCGCCTTCTACACCAACCTGATGCCCGAGGCCGATTTCCTCAAGCTGACCCAGATCACGGTCGCGCAGCAGCGCAAGAACGGCGCCTTCGCGTACATCAACAAGGTGTGGAACCAGAAGGCGAACCTGGTCTACCTGGCGCGCATGGTGGACGAGACGCCCTTCCACCTCTACCTGACGAAGAAGATCGAGAAGCCGGACCTCGCGGGGCTGAAGATCCGCATCACGCCCGTGTACCGCGACTTCTTCCAGTCCATGGGCGCGACGCTGATCCAGACGCCTCCGGGCGAGGTCTACACGGCGCTCGAGCGCGGCGTGGTCGACGGCTACGGCTGGCCGATCCACGGCATCTTCGACCTCAACTGGCACGAGAAGACGAAGTTCCGCGTCGACCCGGGCTTCTACAACGCCGAGGTGTCGATCATCATGAACCTCGACGCCTGGAAGAAGCTCTCGCCCAAGCAGCGCGGCTACCTCGAGAAGCAGGCCCTTGCGCTCGAATCGATGAACACGGCGTGGCGCAAGCTGAATGCGGAAGACACCAAGCGCCAGGCGCAGGCCGGCATCCAGACCATCAAGTTCGACAGCGCCACCGCGAAGGCCTACCACGACAAGGCCTACGACATCGCCTGGGCGAGCGCGACGAAGCAGAGCCCCGAGCACGCGCCGCAGATGAGGAAGCTCTTCTCCAAGTGACGCTGCTGTACGACCGGGTGCTCCAGGGGCTCGCGGCCTGCGCCGCGGTGCTCCTGGGCGCCTCGGCGCTCGCCATCACCCTCGACGTGGTGGGCCGCAACGTCGGCCTGGGGACCGTGCCCTGGATCCTCGAGGTGTCGGAGTACGTGCTGCCCCTCGCCACCTTCCTGGTCGCGCCCTGGCTCCTGCGCCGCAACGAGCACGTGCGCCTCGACGTGCTGCTGCGGGCGTGGCCCTGGCTCAACCACGTCACCAACGTCATCGGCCTGGCGGTGTGCGCGGTGCTCGTCCTCTACGGCGTGCGCACCATCCTCAACTCCGCCCAGCAGGGCGCGATGGTGTTCAAGAGCGTGGTGTTCCCCGAATGGTGGCTGTACGCGCCGGTGCCGCTGTGCTTCGGGCTGCTCGCGGTCGAATTCGCGCGCCGGCTGATGGGCGCACCGGCGCAGCTCGAGGGTAGATGAGCTGGTGGGTCGCGGCATGCCTGCTCTTCGGATCGCTCACCCTGCTCTTTGCGCTGGCGCTGCCCGCGGCGTTCGCGTTCCTGGGCATCAACATCGTCGGCGCCTGGGTGTGGCTCGGCAAGGACGCGGGGCTCATCCAGCTGGTGCGAAACGGGGTCACCTCGATCTCTTCGTTCTCGCTCACGCCGATTCCGTTCTTCATCCTCATGGGCGAGGTGCTGTTCCACACCGGCGTGGCGATGAAGGCAATCGACGCCATCGACCGGCTGATCTGGCGCGTGCCGGGGCGGCTCTCGGTGGTCGCGGTCGTGGCGGGGACGATCTTCTCCGCCATCTCGGGCTCGACCATCGCGACCACCGCCCTCCTCGGCAGCCTGCTCCTGCCGCAGATGCTGGCCCGCGGCTATCACCCGAACATGGCGATGGGGCCGATCATGGCGATCGGCGGCGTCGACATGCTGATCCCGCCATCGGCCCTCACCGTGCTGCTCGGCAGCCTGGCCGGCATCTCGATCTCGCAGCTGCTGATCGCGGGCATCGTCCCGGGCTTCCTTCTCTCGTGCCTGTTCGTCGGCTGGATCGTGCTGCGCGCGACGCTCGATCCGCGCCTCGCGCCGGCCTTCGAGCGCGAATCGCTCACGCTCTGGCAGCGCGTCAGGCCGCTGCTGCTCTACGTGGCGCCGCTGGTGATGATCTTCGTGATCGTGGTTGCAGCGATGGTGGCGGGCTGGGCGACGCCTACGGAGGCGGCGGCGATCGGTGCCGTCGCCACGGTGCTCGTCGCATGGATCTACCGCGCGCTGACCTGGTCGAACCTGATGCAGGCGCTCATGGGCACGGCGGGAATCTCCGGCATCATCCTGTTCATCATCATCGGCGCGACTACCTTCGCGCAGATCCTCACCTTCTCCGGCGCGACCCACGGCCTGGTCGAGGCGATCAAGGCGGCGGAGCTCGCGCCGTGGCTGGTGCTCGCGACGATGCTCGCGATCCTGATCGTGCTGGGCTGCTTCGTCGACCAGGTGAGCATGATGCTGATCTCGCTGCCGTTCTTCATGCCGCTCGTGGCGGCTTACGGCTTCGACGTGGTCTGGTTCGGCGTGCTCTTCCTCATGTGCATGCAGCTCGGGCTGCTGACGCCGCCCTTCGGCATGCTGCTGTTCACCATGAAGAGCGTCGCGCCGAAGGAAATCGCGATGTCGCAGGTCTGGCGCGCGGCGACGCCCTACGTGGTGATGGGGATTCTCGCGCTCGCCGCGGTGATCGCCTTCCCGCCGCTCGCCACCTGGCTGCCGAAGGCGCTGTTTAAATAGCCATGGAACGCTCGTTCAAGGAAGAAGTCGCAAAGCTCAAGCTCGGCGAGGGCGAGACCTTCCACGGCGAGGGCATCCTCGCGGTGACCAAGGCCCTGCTCCAGTCCGGCGTCGCCTACGTCGGCGGCTACCAGGGCGCGCCGGTCTCGCACGTCATGGATGTGCTGAACGATGCGCGCGAGATCCTCGACGAGCTGGGCGTGCACGTCGAGGCGAACGCCAACGAGGCCGGCGCCGCGGCGATGCTGGGCGCCTCCATCAACTATCCGATGCGCGGCGCCGTCGCCTTCAAGTCCACCGTGGGCACCAACGTCGCCTCCGACGCGCTCTCCAACCTCGCCTCGGCGGGCGTCAAGGGCGGCGCGCTGATCGTGCTGGGCGAGGACTACGGCGAAGGCTCCTCGATCATCCAGGAGCGCAGCCACGCGTTCGCCATGAAGTCGCAGATCTGGCTGCTCGACCCGCGCCCCAACCTGCCGAAGATCGTCGAGATGGTCGAGCAGGGCTTCGAGCTCTCGGAGGCCTCGAGCACGCCGGTCATGCTCGAGCTGCGCATCCGCGCCTGCCACGTGCAGGGCAGCTTCCGTACCAAGGCGAACAAGGCCCCCGCCTTTTCCTCGAAGCATTTCCTCGAAGGGCCGGATTTCGACTATGGCCGCATCTGCCTGCCGCCGGCGACCTACGCGCAGGAGAAGCACAAGATCGACGTGCGCTGGCCGGCCGCGGTCGCCTTCATCAAGAACAATAAATTGAATGAATCGTTTCCGGGAGAGCTGTCCCACCTCGGCATCATCTGCCAGGGCGGCCTTTACAACGCCGTGATCCGGGCGCTGCAGACGCTCGGCCTGGCCGACGCCTTCGGCGTTTCGCGCGTGCCGATCTACTGCCTCAACGTGACCTATCCGCTGGTGCCGGAGGAGATCACGGACTTCTGCAGGAACAAGGCGAGCGTGCTCATCGTCGAGGAAGGCCAGCCCGCGTACATCGAGGACGCCGTGCTCGCCGCCCTGCGCCGAGCCGCTCATTTTCCTGACCTCAACGGCGTCAAGGTGCACGGCAAGGACATGCTGCCGCTCGCCGGCGAGTACACCGGCGAAGTGGTCCTCACCGGCATCGCGCAGTTCACGAGCCGAGCCGAGACCCTCCAGCCGATCAAGGCGCTGAAGCAGAAGGCCGCCGAGCTCCTCGGCGCGCTGCCGCAGCGCCCGCCGGGGTTCTGCGTCGGCTGCCCGGAGCGCCCGGTGTTCTCGGCGATGAAGGTGATCGAGAAGGAGGTGGGCAAGTTCCATCTTTCCGCCGATATCGGCTGCCACCTGTTCTCGACGCTGCCGCCCTTCAACATCGGCAACACCGTGCTCGGCTACGGGCTGGGGCTGGCGTCCAACTCGGCGGTGCACCCGGCGCTGGGCAGGCGCACCGTGACCATGATGGGCGACGGCGGCTTCTGGCATAACGGGCTCACCTCGGGCATCGCCAATACGGTGTTCAACAGGAACGACGGCATCCTGGTGATCATGAAGAACGGCTACAGCTCCGCCACCGGCACGCAGGAGCTGCCGTCCTCGCCGCAGCACAGCGAAGCCAAAGCCCCGGACATGAGCATGGAGCGGGCCCTGAAGGGGATCGGCGTCGGCTGGATGAAGACGGTGAACAACTACGACGTCGCTGCCGTGATGAAGACGCTGAAGGAGGCGATGACCACGAAGTACGACGGGCTGAAGGTCATCATCGCCGAGGGCGAGTGCCAGCTCGAGCGCCAGCGCAAGATTCGGCCTTTGCTTTCGAAGCAATTATCCGAAGGGAAAAGAACGGTGCGGGTGAAATACGGCGTGGACGAGGACACCTGCACCGGCGACCACTCCTGCATCCGGCTCTCGGGCTGCCCGACCCTCACCATCAAGGACAACCCCGACCCGCTGCGCCGCGACCCGGTGGCGACCGTGATCGAGGGCTGCGTCGGCTGCGGGCTGTGCGGCGAGAACGCGCACGCCGCGGTGCTTTGCCCGTCCTTTTATCGGGCGGAAATCATTCAGAACCCTACCTTGTGGGACAAGCTGTGGAACGGCAATTCACTAAAGAGATAGAGTCGCTCCGGCTCGGCGACGGAGACACCTTCTATGGCGAGGGGATCCTCGCCGTGACCAAGGCGCTGCTGCAGTCGGGCGTGTCCTATGTCGGCGGCTACCAGGGCGCGCCGGTCTCGCACCTCCTGGACGTCATGGTGCAGGCGCGCGACTACCTGGACGAGCTCGGCGTGCACGTAGAGGCCTGCACCAGCGAGGCTTCCGCCGCGGCGATGCTCGGCGCCTCGATCAACTACCCGGCGCGCGGCGCGGTGACCTGGAAGTCGATCGTCGGCACCAACGTCGCCGCCGACGCGCTCTCCTACCTGGCGAGCGCCGGCGTGATGGGCGGCACCCTGATCGTGCTGGGCGAGGACTACGGCGAAGGCGGCGTGGTGGCGCAGGAGCGAAGCCACGCCTTCGCGCTCAAGTCGCTGATGTGGCTCCTCGACCCGCGGCCGAACCTGCCGACCATCGTCGACATGGTCGAGCGCGGCTTCGAGCTCTCGGAGGCCTCCAACACGCCGGTGATGATGGAGCTGCGCATCCGCGCCTGCCACGTACGGGGTTCTTTCCCGACCAAGAAAAACCTTGCACCGGCAGTTTCGACAAGAGAAAAGCTGGATGGTCCGCCCAAGGAGTTCATCTACGACCGGCTCGCCCACCCGCCGGCGACCTTCCGGCAGGAGAAGCTCAAGAACGACGTGCGCCTGCCGGCGGCGCGCCGCTTCGTCCTCGAGAAGAAGCTGAACGAGCACTTCGATGGCGCCGAAAAGGAGCTCGGCATCATCGTGCAGGGCGGCCTCTACAACGGCCTGCACCGCGCGCTGCGCACGCTGGGGCTCGCCGACCAGTTCGGCGCGAGCCGCATCCCGATCCTCGCGCTAAACGTGGTGTATCCGCTCGTGCCCGAAGAAATAATTGAATTTTCAGAAAGCAAAAAAGCCATCCTCGTTCTCGAAGAAGGCCAGCCCGAGTTCATCGAGCAGGAGATCGCCACGTTCCTGCGCCGTGCCGACGTGCAGGCGAAGCTGCACGGCAAGGACTGCATGCACATGGCGGGCGAGTACAGCGCCGAGGCCATGGTGCGCGGCATCGCCAAGTTCCTCTCGCAGCGCGCGCCGCACCTGGACACATCGTCGGGTGCACGGTGGTTGGAATCAGTAAATACCTTCAGGGAAAAGGCAAACCGGCTGCTCGGCGCGCTGCCGGTGCGCCCGCCGACCTTCTGCATCGGCTGCCCGGAGCGCCCGGTGTTCTCGGCGATGAAGCTGGTGGCGCAGGACATCGGGCGGCCGCACGTGTCGATGGACGTCGGCTGCCATGCTTTCGCCTCCTTCGAGCCCTTCTCGCAGGGCAACACGCTGCTCGGCTACGGCATGAGCCTCGCCAGCGCCGCCGGGGTCTCGCCCATGCAGTCGAAGCGCGCCGTCGCAGTCATGGGCGACGGCGGCTTCTGGCACAACGGGCTTCTCAGCGGCGTGGCGTCGAACCTCATGAACAAGGGCGACGGCGTGCTCGTCATCATGAAGAACGGCTACGCCTCGGCCACCGGCACCCAGGAGCTGATCTCCTCGCCGCCCGAGGCGGCACGCGACGAAGCGATGGGCAAGAGCTCGGTGCACGCCGATCGCACGATCGAGAACACCCTCACCGGGCTGGGCGTGAAATGGCTGCGCACGGTGAACAACTACAACGTCGGCGAGGTGGCCCGCGCCTACAAGGAGGCCATGACGACCAAGGAGAAGGGGCTCAAGGTGATCGTCGCCGAAGGCGAATGCCAGCTGGAACGGCAGCGGCGCCTCAAGCCCGAGGTCTCCCGGAAGCTGTCGAAGGGCGAAAGGCACGTGCGGGTGAAGTACGGCGTCGACGAGGACACCTGCACCGGGGACCACTCCTGCATCCGTCTCTCGGGCTGCCCGACCCTCACCGTCAAGGACAACCCCGACCCGCTGCGCCGCGACCCCGTGGCCACCGTGGTCGACGGCTGCGTCGGCTGCGGGCTGTGCGGGGAGAACGCGCATGCCGCCGTGCTGTGCCCCTCGTTCTACCGCGCCGAGGTCATCCAGAATCCGGGCGCCTGGGATCGCCTGGTGGGGAGGTTCCTGTGAGCCTGCCGGAACGGCCCATCACGATCCTCATTGCCGCGCTGGGCGGCGAAGGCGGCGGCGTCATGGCGGACTGGGTGATGGAGGCGGCGACCGCGGCCGGCTACCCGGCGCAGGCCACTTCCATCCCGGGCGTCGCGCAGCGCACCGGCGCCACCACGTACTACCTGGAGATCTTTCCCGCCGTCAGGAGCGCGCTCGGCGGCAAGGAACCGGTCCTCTCGCTGACGCCGAGCCCGGGCAACGTCGACATCATGGTGGCTTCGGAGCTCGTCGAGGCGGGCCGCGCCATGCAGAACGGCTTCGTCAGCCCGGAGCGCACCACGCTCATCGCCTCGACGCACCGCATCTACGCCACGGTGGAAAAGATGCAGATGGGCGACGGGCGCTTCGAGAGCGACCGCGTCGTCGGCGCCGCGGCGCAGCTCGCGCGCCAGTCGGTGCTCTTCGACATGCGCAAGCTCGCGCAGGAAAGCGGCACGGTGATCAACGCGGTGCTCTTCGGCGCCATGGCCGGGAGCGGCGTGCTGCCGCTCTCGCGCGAGGCCTGCGAGCAGGCGATCCGCCACGGCGGGCGCGGCGCCGAGGCGAGCCTGCGCGGCTTCGCGGCCGGCTACGACATTGCCGCCGGCAGCCGCAAGGCGCCCGCCGAGGCAGCGCCGCCGGCGCGCGCCACGGAGCTGCAGGACATCCTGCGGCTCGGCAAGGAGCGGCTGCGCGACTACCAGGGCGAGCGATACGTCGCGCTGTACGAGGAGCGGCTGCAGCCCTTCCTCGCCGGCAACACGAAGCTCGCCGCCGAGGTGGCGAGGCTGCTCGCGGTGTGGATGAGCTTCGAGGACATCATCCGCGTCGCGGACCTCAAGACGCGAAAATCCCGTTTCGAAAGAGTTCGCAAGGAAGTCGGGGCAAAGAGCGGCGAACCCGTGGTGGTCATCGACTACCTCAAGCCCGGTGTCGAGGAGTTTGCGTCCGTTCTTCCACATTTTCTTGGGAAAAGAATCATTGCGTGGGCCGAGCGCCGCGGCAAGCTGGACGCCTACAACGTCGGCATGCACATCCGCACTTCCGGCGTCTTCGGCTACCTGCTGGTGCGCTCGCTCGCGTGGCTGCGGCCGCTGCGCCCCTACAGCCATCGCTACCAGGAGGAGCAGGCGCTGATCGAGCGGTGGCTCGGCGAGGTCGCCGAGGCGGCGAAGCGCGACACGCGGCTCGCGCTCGAGATCGCCGCCTGCGCCAACCTGATCAAGGGCTACGGCGAGACGCACCGGCGCGGCAAGGCGAACTTCCTCGCCATCGTCGACGCGCTAGTGGAGAACCCGGCCACCGCCGACCTGCACGAGCAGGCCGCCGCCATCCGCAAGGCGCGCGAGGCGGCGCTCGCCGACCCCGAGGGCAAGGCGCTCGGCTCGACCCTCGGCAAGCCCGTGGTGTGGCTCAAGCCGGTCGGGCGCACGTAGAATCGCCCTTTCGCCCGGACCCTATGGCAAGCGTTCCCCAACCGAAGACCAGTGCGGCGCGGCAGGACCTGTACCGCCGCATGGACAAGCACGCCCTCGCGCCTCTGTGGGAGGTGCTGCACAACCTCATTCCCAACGAGCCGGCGACGCCCTGCAAGCCGGCATTGTGGAAGTACCGCGACGCGCGCCCGTATCTCATGGAGGCGGGCAAGCTCATCACCGCCCGCGAGGCGATCCGCCGCGTGCTGATCCTCGAGAACCCGGGCATGCGCGGCGAGTCGTGCATCACGCAGAGCCTGTACGCCGGGCTGCAGCTCATCCTCCCGGGGGAGATCGCCCCCAGCCACCGCCATTCGCAGTCGGCGCTGCGCTTCATCGTCGAGGGAACGGGCGCCTACACCGCGGTGGACGGCGAGCGCACCACCATGCATCCCGGGGATTTCATCATCACGCCCTCCTGGACCTGGCACGACCACGGCAACCCGGGCGCGGAGCCGGTGGTGTGGCTGGACGGCCTCGACATCCGCATCGTCCAGGCCTTCGGCGCGCAGTTCCACGAGCCGTTCCCCCAGGAGGTGCAGCCGGTGGCGCGCAGCGAAGGCGCCTCCGCCGCGCGCTTCGGGGCCAACCTGCTGCCGGTCGGCGCCGAAGCCCCGTTCGGCAAGACCTCGCCGATCTTCAACTACCCGTATGCGCGCAGCCGCGAGGCGCTCGCCAAGCTCGCCCAGGACCAGGCGCCCGACGCCTGCCACGGCTGGAAGATGCAATTCATCAACCCGCTCACCGGCGGGCACGCGATGCCGACCATCGGCGCCTTCCTGCAGCTCCTGCCCAAGGGCTTCGGCGGCCAGGCGCATCGCTCGACCGACGGCACCGTGTACTCGGTCGTCGAAGGTACGGGCGCCGCGCGGATCGGCGACGAGCGCTTCGATTTCGAGCCGCGCGACACGTTCGTGGTGCCCTCGTGGGCGCCGCTCAACCTCGAGGCGGCCGCGGAGACGGTGCTCTTCTCGTTCTCCGACCGGCCCTGCCAGGAGGCACTCGGCCTGTGGCGCGAGAAGCGCGGCTGACATGAACGCGCCCGACCAGGCCTTCCTCAGCCGCGAGTACAACAACCGCGAGCTGGTGCCCGACCATCCGCAGTACTTCGCCCGGTGGACCGAGGCGTCGCTGCGCGCGCGCAACACCATGACCTGCTACCTCGACCGCCGCTACGGCGACATGCCGGGCGAGACGATCGACATCTTCCCGGCGCGCAAGGGCGACGGCACCTGCATGATGTTCATCCACGGCGGCTACTGGCGCGCGCTCGACAAGAAGGACTGCTCCTTCCTCGCGCCCGCCTGGGTAGACGCCGGCGTGTCGCTCGCGGTCGTCAACTACGACCTTTGCCCGAGGGTCGGCATGGACGAGATCGTGCGGCAGATGCTGCGCGCGAGCCGCTGGCTGTGGCTGCACGCCGAGGAATACGGCATGGACCAGGACCGGCTCTACGTCTCCGGCCATTCCGCCGGCGGACACCTGGCGGCCATGCTGATGTGCGCGCTCTGGCCGGTGTTCGACGCGCGCCTGCCGAAGGACCTGTGGAAGGGCGGCCTCGCGGTGAGCGGGCTCTACGACCTGCGGCCGCTGCAGTACGTCGATTTCCTGCAGCCCGACCTGCGCCTGGACGAGGCCCTGGCGCTCAAGCTCTCGCCCGCGTTCATGGCGCCGGCGACGCGCGCGCCGGTGATGACCTGCGTCGGCGGCGACGAGTCGAGCGAGTTCCAGCGCCAGAACGGCCTTCTCGGCGAGCGCTGGCGCGCCGCGTTCGCCGGCGACATCGACATGCCCCGCCGCAACCATTTCTCCGTGCTCGACGGCCTGGCCGAGCAGCCGAGCGCGCTGTTCCAGGGCGCGCGGCGCCTGATGAAGCTCGACAAGTGAGGCAGTACCTCGAGCCCGGGCGCTACATCGACAGCGCGCACGCCGCAGTCGTTTCCTTTTCCAGGAAACATGTTTCCGGAAAAGACGACCGGGAACGCGCCATCTCCCTGTACTACGCGGTGCGCGACGGCATACCCTACAACCCGTTTCTCGATTTCGCCGACCCGAACGTCTACAAGGCCTCGGCAGTGCTCGAAGCGAACCAGGGGTTCTGCGTCGGCAAGGCGGCGCTGCTCGCCGCCAGCGCCCGCGTGGCCGGCATTCCGGCGCGCGTCGGCTTCGCCGACGTGAAGAACCACCTCACCTCGCCACGACTCGCCGAGACGATGGGCAGCGACCTCTTCGTCTACCACGGCTACACGGAGCTGCAGCTGGAAGGGCGCTGGGTGAAGGCCACGCCCGCCTTCAACCTGTCGCTGTGCACGCGCTTCCGCGTGCGGCCGCTCGAGTTCGACGGCCGCGAGGACTCGATCTTCCACCCCTTCGACCAGGACAACCGGCGCCACATGGAGTACCTGCGCGACCGCGGCGTGCACGCCGACGTGCCGGTGGAGGAGATCCAGCGCGCCTTCCGCGAGGCGTACCCGAAGTTCTACGGCCTGGGCGCCGCGGCGACCAAGGAAACGTTCACCCCCGGTTGATGCGGGCGCTGCTCGAGGCGAGCTTCCGTGCCGCCGTGGCGGCGGCGGACCCGTTGCAGATCCTCGGCGCCCACCTGCCGCCGGCGCCGAGAGGCCGCACCTTCGTCGCCGCTGCGGGCAAGGCGGCTGCGGCGATGGCCTTGGCAGTTGAAAGATCATTTCATTCACCAGTCGAAGGAATAGCGATCACGCGCTACGGGCACGGGCTGCCGACGAAGCACATCCGCGTGGTCGAAGCCGGACATCCGGTGCCGGACGAATCCGGCGAACGCGCGGCAGCCGAGATTCTCGAGCAGGTGAAGGGTCTCGGGCCGGAAGACCTGCTGCTCGCCCTGCTCTCCGGGGGCGGCTCGAGTCTCCTGTCTTTGCCTGCTCCAGGCTTGTCGATGCCGCTGCTCAAGTCTCTTACGGGGGTGCTCCTCAAGAGTGGCGCCGACATCCGGGAGATGAATACGGTGCGCAAGCACCTTTCGGCAATTGCCGGCGGCCGCCTTGCCGCTGCGTCGCGCGCGCCGGTGGTCGCGCTCATCATCTCCGACGTGGTCGGCGACGATCCGACGCACATCGCCTCGGGCCCGTGCGCACCCGATCCGACGACGGTGGAGGATGCAAAAGCCGTGCTGAGAAAGTACGGCGTGGAGTGGGGCGATCTCCTGGAGCGGGCGTTTTCCGAGTCTCCGAAGCCAGGGGAGGCGGCATTCTCGAAAGTAAAGAATCAGGTCATCGCGACCGCTTATCGCTCGCTGGAAGCGGCCGCTGAAGTCTTTCGCAGGCAGGGTATCCGCCCGGAGATCCTGGGAGACACGATCACCGGCGAAGCGCGCGAGGTCGGCGCGGAGATGGCGCGCCTGGCGCGAAAGACCAAGGGGCCCGCGGCGCTGATCTCCGGCGGCGAATGCACGGTGACGATCGAGAACGACGGCGGTCGAGGCGGGCGCTGCAGCGAGTTCCTGCTGTCGCTCGGCATCGGGCTCGGCGGCATGCAAAACGCGTGGGGGATCGCGGCGGATACCGATGGCATCGACGGCAGCGAGGACAACGCCGGCGCCTTGTGGACCCCCGACTCGCTGGAACGGGCCGTCCGGGAGAACATCTCCCCGCAGGCCCAGCTCGCGCGCCACGACAGCTACGGGTTCTTCAGCGCGCTCGGCGACCTGGTGACGACGGGGCCGACGCGGACGAACGTCAACGACTACCGCGCGATCCTGGTCCTGTAACGGCTCAACGCCCGCCCTCCACGTCGTCCACGTCGACTTGACCGGTCATCCTGCGTCGCACGTGCGACCAGGACATGCCGACGGCGAGCAGCAGCGCGAGGCACACGATGCTGACCCATGCCATCGTTGACACGGAGTCGGCAGCGAGCAAGCCGAAGTCGACCAGCAGCCAGACGAGCGCGGCAAAGAATGCCGCGCCGAGCAGCAGCCCCAGGACGCCCAGCGACTGGAAGGTCGCGCGGAGGAAGACGACCCAGCCCGCGAGCAGCACGATGCCGATCACGGCGTGCAAGGCACCGAAGTTTCCGGCCCCGATCGCACCCCTGACCCAGTGGTAGTAGGAGATTTGCGCCGGGTTGTAGGTCGCCAGCACGAGCACCAGCGCAAACAGCGCGCGCCACACGAAGCCCAGGAACCCGATGCCGGCGGCGCGGGAGCTCACCGCAAGCCTATCCGGCCTTGCTGGCTTCTTTCTTCTCGGCTTTCTTCTTCGGCTCGGGCGCCGGGGCCTCGGCCACGGTCTCGGGCTGGTCGAGCAGCGTGACGAGCGCGAGCGGAGCGTTGTCGCCCTTGCGGAAGCCGGTCTTCAGGATGCGCAGGTAACCGCCGTTGCGCTTGGCATAGCGCGGGCCGAGCTGGTCGAAAAGCTTCTCGACCATGCCGCGGTCGCGCAGCCGGTTGAAGGCGAGGCGCCGGTTGGCGAGCGAGGGCTTCTTGCCGAGGGTGAGGATCGGCTCGACCACGCGCCGCAGCTCCTTCGCCTTGGGCAGCGTGGTGGTGATCTCCTCGTGCCGCAGCAGCGAGACGGTCATGTTGCGCAGCATCGCCAGGCGATGGCTGCTGGTGCGGTTGAGCTTGCGAAGTCCGCTGCCGTGACGCATTCGTCTATTCCCTGTGGGCTAGGTCCGGTGCTCGAGCCCGGCGGGCGGCCAGTTCTCGAGCTTCATGCCGAGCGTCAGGCCGCGCGAGGCGAGCACTTCCTTGATCTCGTTGAGCGACTTGCGGCCGAGGTTCGGGGTCTTGAGCAGCTCGGTCTCGGTGCGCTGGATGAGATCGCCGATGTAGTAGATGTTCTCGGCCTTGAGGCAGTTCGCCGAGCGCACCGTGAGCTCCAGGTCGTCGACCGGGCGCAGCAGGATCGGATCGACCGCCGGCGACTTGGGCTGCTCGGCCGGCAGCGCCGTGCCCTCGAGCTGCGCGAACACGGAAAGCTGGTCGACCAGCACGCGCGCGGCGTAGCGGATCGCCTCTTCCGGCTCGATGGCGCCGTTGGTCTCGATGTCCATGATCAGCTTGTCGAGGTCGGTGCGCTGCTCGACGCGGGCCGACTCGACCGCGTAGGAGACGCGGCGCACCGGGCTGAACGAGGCGTCGAGGATGATGCGGCCGATGCCCTTGGTCTCCTCGAGCAGGTAGCGCATGTTCCCCGGCACGTAGCCGCGGCCCGACTCCACCTTGATCTGCATCTCCAGCTTGCCGCCGGAGGCGAGGTGCGCGACGACGTGATCCGGATTGACGATCTCGACGTCGTGCGCCGGCTCGATGTCGGCCGCCGTGACCGGGCCGTCGCCCTTCTTCTTCAGCGACAGGATGGCCTCGGCGCGGTTGTGCAGGCGGAACACCACGCCCTTGAGGTTGAGCAGGATGTCGACTACGTCCTCGCGCACGCCGTCGAGCGTGGAGTACTCGTGCACCACGCCGGCGATCTGCACCTCGGTGGGGGCATAGCCGGGCATGGAGGAGAGCAGCACCCGGCGCAGGGCGTTGCCCAGGGTGTGGCCGTAGCCCCGTTCGAACGGCTCCATCGTCACGCGAGCGTGGTTCGGCGAGAGGTTTTGAACGTCGACAATACGCGGCTTCAGAAATCCCGATTGCGGCATGTAAGGGTCCTATTACTTCGCAAAAACGCTGCGCGTTTTACTTCGAATACAGCTCGATGACGAGGCTTTCGTTGATCGTCGAGGGCAGGTCGACGCGTGCAGGGATGGTCTTGAGCATGCCTTTGAGTCCCTTGCTATCGACTTCCAGCCACTCCGGCACGCCGCGGCCGCTGGCGGCCTCGGCGGCCGCCTTGATGCGCAGCTGCTCCTTGGCCTTGGGCACCACCTCGACGGTGTCGCCGGGGCGAACGTGGTACGACGGGATGTTGACGCGCCTGCCGTTCACCAGGACGCCGTTGTGGCGCACCACCTGCCGCGCCTCGGCGCGCGAGGCGCCGAAGCCCATGCGGTACGCGATGTTGTCCAGCCGGCACTCGAGGAGCTGCAGCAGCCGCTCGCCGGTGACGCCCTTGGAGCGCGACGCCTCTGCGTAGATGTTGCGGAACTGGCGCTCGAGCACGCCGTACGTGCGGCGCAGCTTCTGCTTCTCGCGCAGCTGCTTGCCGTAGTCGGACATGCGCGCGCCGCTTTTCTGGCCGTGCTGGCCGGGCGCATACGCGCGCCGCTCGACCGGGCACTTGTCGGTGAAGCACTTCTCGCCCTTCAGGTAGAGCTTCTCGCCCTCCCTGCGGCAATTACGACACTTGTCGGTGTTCCTGGCCATGCAGTCTCCTGATTAGACGCGCCGGCGCTTGGGCGGGCGGCAGCCGTTGTGCGGGATCGGCGTCACGTCCGCGATGCTGGAAATCTTCAGGCCGATGGCGTTGAGCGCGCGCACTGCCGATTCGCGCCCGGGGCCCGGCCCCTTGATGCGCACCTCGATGTTCTTCACGCCGCATTCCTGCGCGCCGCGGCCGGCGCGCTCGGCGGCGACCTGCGCCGCGAACGGCGTCGACTTGCGCGAGCCCTTGAAGCCGGCATGCCCGGAGGTGGCCCACGAGAGCGTGTTGCCCTGGCGGTCGGTGATGGTGACGATGGTGTTGTTGAAGGAGGCGTGGATGTGGGCGATGCCCTCGGACACGTTCTTCTTCACCTTCTTCCGCGCGCGCGCGGAAGCCGTCTGCTGCAACTCCTGCCGGGATGGGGTATTTCTGCTCGCCATAGGTTACGCCGCCTTGCCGGCTGGCACGTTGAGTTTGATCGCCGCCTTGCGCGGGCCCTTGCGCGTCCTCGCGTTGGTGCGGGTGCGCTGTCCGCGCACCGGCAGGCCCTTGCGGTGGCGGTGGCCGCGGTAGCAACCGAGATCCATCAGCCGCTTCACCGACATCGACACCTCGCGGCGTAGGTCGCCCTCGACCGTGAAGCGCGTGACGTTCTCGCGGATGCGATCGAGCTCGGCGTCGGTGAGGTCCTTGATCTTGCGCGTGCCCTGCACCCCAGCGGCGGCGCAGATCGCCTGCGCGCGCGAGCGCCCGATGCCGAAGATCGCGGTCAGCGCGATGTCCGCATGCTGGTGATTCGGGATGTTGATACCTGCAATTCGAGCCATAAATGAGGTGCCTTGGGCGGAACCCGCAATTATATCTGTTTAGTCAAGGTGTTATCAACCCCGATGACGCTGCGCGTCATCACCCTTGCCTCTGTTTGTGGCGCGGGTCCGAGCAAATCACCCGCACCACTCCCTTGCGCCGCACGATCTTGCACTTGCGGCAAATCTTTTTCACCGAAGCCATCACCTTCATATCTGCCTCACTTCGCTCTAAACGTAATACGACCCTTGGTGAGGTCGTACGGGGTCATCTGCACCGTCACCTTGTCCCCCGGCAGGATGCGGATGTAGTTCATGCGCATCTTTCCCGAGATGAAGGCGTGAATCGTATGTCCGTTCTCCAGCTTCACGCGGAACGTCGCGTTGGGGAGGTTCTCCACGACCTCCCCCTGCAGCTCGATGACGTCTTCCTTCGCCATCAGCGAACCGGCAGGCCTCCCTTGAAATTCGCCTTGCGCAGCAGGCTCTCGTACTGGTGCGTCATCACGTAGGCCTGCACCTGCGACATGAAGTCCATGGTCACCACGACGATGATCAGGAGCGAGGTGCCGCCGAAATAGAACGGCACGTTCCAGCGCAGGATCAGGAACTCGGGCAGCAGGCAGACCAGCGTCACGTAGGCCGCCCCGGCGAGGGTGAGGCGGGTGAGGATCTTTTCCAGGTAGCGCGCCGTCTGCTCGCCGGGCCGGATGCCGGGCACGAAGGCGCCGGACTTCTTCAGGTTGTCGGCGGTTTCCTTCGGGTTGTACTGCAGCGCGGTGTAGAAGAAGCAGAAGAAGATGATGAGCGCCGCGTAGAGCAGGACGTAGATCGGCTGCCCCGGCGTCAGCGTGCCGGCGATGTCGCGCAGCCAGATGAACCCCTCCGCGGAGCCGAACCAGCCGAGCAGCGTCGCCGGGAACAGGATCAGCGAGCTGGCAAAGATCGGCGGGATGACCCCCGACATGTTGAGCTTGAAGGGCAGGTGCGAGCTCTGGCCGCCGTAGACCCGGTTGCCGACCTGCCGCTTCGCGTAGTTCACCAGGATCTTGCGCTGGCCGCGCTCGACGAAGCAGACGAAGCCGGTCACGACCAGCACCGCCACCGCGATCAGCAGCGCCGTCAGCGGGTGCATGGCGCCGGTGCGCACCAGCTCGAGGGTCCCGGCGATCGCGCTCGGCAGCCCGGCGGCGATGCCCGCGAAGATGATGATCGAGATGCCGTTGCCCAGGCCGCGCTCGGTGATCTGCTCGCCGAGCCACATGATGAACATGGTCCCGGTGACGAGGGTGGTCACGGTGGTGATGCGGAACATGAGGCCGGGCTCGAGCACCAGCCCGGCCTGGGACTCGAGGGCGATGGAGATGCCGGTCGCCTGGAAGAGCGCGAGGAACACCGTGCCATAGCGCGTGTACTGGGTGATCTTGCGCCGCCCCGACTCGCCCTCCTTGCGCAGCGCGTCGAGCTGCGGGCTCACCGCGCTCATGAGCTGCATGATGATCGATGCGGAGATGTAGGGCATGATGCCCAGGGCGAAGATGGTGAAGCGCGACAGCGCGCCGCCCGAGAACATGTTGAACATGCCCAGGATTCCGCCCTGCTGCCCCTGGAAGAGGTCGGCGAGCACGTTGGGGTCGATTCCCGGCACCGGGATGTGCGCGCCGATGCGGAACACCACCAGCGCGCCGAGCATGAACAACAGCCTGCGCTTCAGGTCGCCGTACTTGCCCGCCTTGCCGACGTTGGGAAGCGTCGCCATTTAGGGCTTGGCCGCCGCTTCCGGCTTCGCTTCCGGCTTCTTCGGCAGTTTCTTCACCACCGGCTTCTCTTCGGCCACCTCGACCCTGCCGCCCGCGCCTTCGATGGCCGAGCGCGCGCCCTTGGATGCCTTCACGTCGCCCTTCACGGTCAGCTTCTTGGACAGCTTGCCCGAGAGGATGATCTTGGCGCCGAGCGCCTTCTTCGACACGATGCCGGCCGCCTGCAGGGCGGCGAGATCGACGTCGGGAGCCTCCAGCCGCTCCAGCTCGGAGAGCCGCACCTCCGCGATGTCGTCGCGCGTCGGCGAGTTGAAGCCGCGCTTGGGCAGGCGCCGGTGCAGCGGCATCTGCCCGCCCTCGAAGCCGATCTTGTGGAAGCCGCCGGAGCGCGCCTTCTGCCCCTTGTGGCCGCGGCCGGCGGTCTTGCCCCAGCCCGAGCCGACGCCGCGGCCGACGCGGTGGCGGTCCTTCTTCGCGCCCGGAGCGGGCTTGAGCGTATTCAGTCGCATGTCCTGCCTTTTATCCTTCCTAGTCCTCGATGCGCACCAGATAGTTGACGCGGTTGATCATGCCGCGCACCGCCGGGGAGTCGGCGAGCTCGACCACCTGGTTGATGCGGCGCAGGCCCAGCCCGCGCACGGTGTCGCGATGGCCCTGCTTGCAGCCGGCGAGGCCCTTCAGCAGCCGAACCTTGACCTTCTTCATCCGGTGATTTCCTCGACCGTCTTGCCGCGCCGCGCGGCGATCTCCGCGGGCGTGCTCATCGCGCGCAGGCCGTTCAGCGTCGCGCGCACCACGTTGTAGGGGTTGGTCGAGCCGAAGCACTTGGCGAGCACGTTGGTGACGCCCATCACCTCGAACACCGCGCGCATCGGCCCGCCGGCGATGATGCCGGTGCCTTCGTGCGCGGGCTGCATCAGCACCTTCGCCGCGCCATGGCGGCCGGTGACGACGTGATGCAGGGTGCCGTTCTTCAGCTTCACCTTGAACAGCTTGCGGCGCGCCTCCTCCATCGCCTTCTGCACCGCGACCGGCACTTCGCGCGCCTTGCCCTTGCCCATGCCGATGCCGCCGTCGCCGTCGCCGACCACGGTGAGCGCCGCGAAGCCGAGCACGCGCCCGCCCTTCACCACCTTGGTGACGCGGTTCACCGCGATCATCTTCTCGCGCAGCCCGTCGCCGCGCTCTTCCGACTGCATCCTGGGTTGGATCTTCGCCATAAGTCCTCTTTAGAACTTCAGTCCGCCGGCGCGCGCCGCTTCGGCGAGCGCCTTGACGCGCCCGTGGTAGCGGTAGCCCGCGCGGTCGAAAGCCACGCTTTCGATGCCCTTTTCCTTCGCCCTGGCGGCAATGCGCTGGCCGACGACCTCGGCCGCCTTGCGGTTGCCGCCGGACTTGAGCTGGCCGCGCACTTCCTTCTCGAGCGTCGAGGCGCTTGCCAGCACGCGGTCGCCCGAGGCCGAGGTGATCTGGGCGTAGATGTGGCCGTTGGTGCGGTGCACGGTGAGGCGCACGGCGCCGACCTGGCGGATCCTGTGCCGGGTCTGGCGGGCGCGACGCTGCCGGGCGATGGTCTTGTCTTTCATGGCGGCTATTTCTTCTTCGTTTCCTTCAACACGATAACCTCGTCGACGTAGCGCACGCCCTTGCCCTTGTACGGTTCGGGCGAGCGGTGCGCGCGCACTTCCGCGGCGACCTGGCCGACCAGCTGCTTGTCGATGCCGGTCAGCACGATCTCGGTCTGGGTCGGGGTGGCCACCTTGACGCCCTTGGGCATCTGGTGGACCACGGGATGCGAGAAGCCGAGCGAGAGGTTGAGCTTGTCGCCCTGCGCCTGGGCGCGGAAGCCGACGCCGACCAGCGCCAGGCGCTTCTCGAAGCCCTTGGTCACGCCGGTGACCATATTGGCGACCAGCGCGCGCATGGTGCCCGACATGGCGTTGGCATGGCGCGAGTTGCCGAGCGCCTTGCACAGCAGCACCTCGCCGCTCTTCTCGACCGCGACGTTGGGATCGGCCGCGCGGGCGATGGTGCCAAGCGGACCCTTGACCGAAATCTGGCCGGCGGCGACGTTCACCTCCACGCCTTTCGGCACCGGGATGGGGAATTTTGCGATGCGCGACATGGCGGTCCTAGGCGACGATGCAGAGGACTTCGCCGCCGACGCCGTCGGCGCGGGCCTTGCGGTCGGTCATGACGCCGCGCGAGGTCGACAGGATCGCCACGCCGAGCCCGTTCATGACGCGCGGGATGTCGTCGCGGCCGCGGTAGACGCGCAGGCCAGGCTTGGAGACGCGCTCCAGCCGCTCGATCACCGGGCGGCCGGCGTAGTACTTGAGGGCGATGCGCAGCTCCTTCATCACCCCGTTCTCGCGCAGCGCGAAGTCCTCGATGTAGCCCTCGTCCTTCAGGACCTTGGCGATCGACGTCTTCAGGCGCGAGGCCGGCATCGCCACCTCGGTGTGGCCGACCATCTGCGCGTTGCGAATGCGGGTCAGCATATCCGCGATGGGGTCGCTCATGCTCATCGTTGGCTCCTCACCCTCATTCCTACCAGCTTGCCTTGATCACGCCGGGCACCTCGCCCTTGAGCGCGAGGTCGCGCAGCTTGTTGCGGCCCAGGCCGAACTTGCGGTAGACGCCGCGCGGCCGGCCGGTCAGCGCGCAGCGGTTGCGCAGGCGCACCGGCGAAGCGTCGCGCGGCAGCTTCTGCAGCTTGGCGCGCGCTTCCTCGCGCGCCTCGTCGGAGGCGCGCTGGTCGTGGATGATCTCGAACAGGGTGGCGCGCTTGGCCTTGAACTTCTCGACCGTCCTGCGGCGCTTCTGATCGCGGAGCTTGAGTGCGAGCTTTGCCATGGGGTCTCTCAGTGCTTGAACGGGAAGCGGAACGCGGCGAGCAGGGCGCGCGCCTCGTCGTCCGTCTTCGCGCTCGTGGTAATCGCGATGTTCATGCCCCGCAGCGTGTCGATCTTGTCGTAGTCGATCTCGGGGAAGATGATCTGCTCCTTGAAGCCGAGGCTGTAGTTGCCGCGCCCGTCGAAGGCGCGGTTGGACACGCCGCGGAAGTCGCGGATGCGCGGCATGGCGATGTTGACCAGGCGATCGAGGAACTCGTACATGCGCGCGCCGCGCAGGGTCACCATGCAGCCCACCGGAAAGCCGGCGCGCACCTTGAAGTTGGCGATCGAGCGGCGCGCCTTCGTCACCACCGGCTTCTGGCCGGCGATCTTGGCCATGTCGGCGACGGCGTTGTCGAGGACCTTCTTGTCGGTGGTGGTCTCGCCGACGCCCATGTTGATGGTGATCTTGCGCAGCCGCGGCACCTGCATCACGGTCTTGTAGCCGAACTTCTGTATCAGCTCAGGCACCACTTTCTCGCGGTAGTAGATGCCGAGCCGCGCCGGCGGCGCGGGCACCTCGGGCGCGGCCGGCTTGGCTGCGGCGGCATCCTTCCTGGGCGCCTGCGCCTCCTTCTTCGGCTTCTGCGCCTGCTGCTGAGCGGCCGGTGCCTGCTTCTTCTCCGAGCGGTCCGGCTTGTCCTGCTTCGACTTGTCTTCCTTGGCCATGTCTTAAGCGTCCACCTGCTCGCCGTTCGCCTTGAATACCCGCACCTTGCGGCCGTCCTCGAGCCGCTTGGTGCCGGCGCGGTCGGCCTTCTTCGTCGCCGGATTGAAGAGCGCGACGTTGGAAACGTGGATCGGCATGTCCTTGTCGACGATGCCGCCGGTCAAGCCCTTCATCGGGTTGGGGCGCTGGTGCTTCTTCACCCGGTTCACGCCCTCGACGACGACGAACTGGGCGTCCACGCGGCGCAGCACCGTGCCGCGCTTGCCCTTGTCGCGTCCCGCGAGCACCACCACTTCGTCGCCTTTCCTGATTCTTTGCATCACAGCACCTCGGGGGCGAGCGACACGATCTTCATGAAGCGCTCCGTGCGCAGCTCGCGCGTCACCGGGCCGAAAATGCGCGTGCCGATCGGCTCCATCTTGGGTGTCAGCAGCACCGCGGCGTTGCGGTCGAAGCGTATGAGCGAGCCGTCGGAGCGACGCACGCCCTTGGCGGTGCGCACCACGACGGCGTCGTAGATCTCGCCCTTCTTCACCCGGCCGCGCGGCGCGGCGTCCTTGACGCTGACTTTGATCAGGTCGCCGATCGAGGCGTAGCGGCGCTTCGAGCCGCCCATCACCTTGATGCACATGACGGCGCGCGCGCCGGTGTTGTCGGCGACGTCGAGCACGGTTTGCATCTGAATCATTTCGTTTTCTCCACTCCAACTTGCATCGCCAGGCGATGCAGTCTTGGACCCCGTAGTAATGGGGGATCGCGATTCTAGACTGCCTTGGACTTCTCCACAAGGCGCGTGACGCGCCAGGACTTCGTGCGCGACATCGGCCTGCACTCGGCGATCTCGACCAGGTCGCCCTCGCCAAACTGCCCCTCCTCCACGTGCGCGTGGTACTTCCGCGAGCGCGTAATGGTCTTGCCCATCATCGGGTCGCGCACGCGCCGCTCGACGCGCACTACGACCGTCTTCTGCATCTTGTTGCTGGTGACCCGGCCCATCAACGTCCGCTGGTTGCTCATTTCGCCTTCTCTCTCATGATGGTGCGCACGCGCGCGATGTCGCGCTTCACCTTCTTCAGCTGGCTGGTGTTGCCCAGCTGCTGGGTCGCAAGCTGCATGCGCAGGCCGAACTGGGCGCGTAGCAGCGCCTCCAGCTCCTTCTGCAGCTCGGCGCCGTCCTTGGCTCGAAGCTCGCTCGGTTTCATGGCTTAGGCCCCCAGCAGGCGCTGCACGACGACGGTGCGGAACGGCAGCTTCGCCGCGGCGAGCGCGAACGCTTCCTTGGCCAGCGCCTCGACGACGCCGTCCATCTCGAACAGCACCTTGCCGGGCTGGATCTCGGCGACGAAGTACTCCGGGTTGCCCTTGCCGTTGCCCATGCGCACCTCGGCGGGCTTCTGCGACACCGGCTTGTCCGGGAAGACTCGGATCCAGATGCGGCCGCCGCGCTTGATGTGGCGCGACATGGCGCGCCGGGCGGCCTCGAGCTGGCGCGCGGTGAGGCGGCCGCGCGTGGTCGCCTTCAGGCCGTACTCGCCGAAGGACACCTTGGCGCCGCGCGTCGCGACGCCGGTGTTGCGGCCCTTCTGCTGCTTGCGGTACTTGGTTCGTGCGGGTTGCAGCATGGACTATTTCCTCTGTCTCTATTCTTTCTTCTCGCCGCCCTGGTCCTTGACGACCTTCCTCGGCTTCTTCACGGTGGTCTTGGGCGCGGCAGCGACAGCCTTCTTGTCACCCTCCGGCCGCGGCCGCGCGGGCGCGCGCTTGGCGCCGGCGCGTGGCGCGGGCTTCTTGGCGCGCTTGGGCTCGGCCGGCACCTCGGGCTGCGGCGCGGGCACCGCCGCGCCGGCGGCCGCTGCCGCCGCTGCCTCGCCCTTGGGCATCACTTCGCCCTTGTAGACCCAGACCTTGATGCCGATCACCCCGTAATTGGTCTTCGCTTCGCCGGTCCCGTAGTCGATGTCCGCGCGCAGCGTGTGCAGCGGCACGCGTCCCTCGCGGTACCACTCGGTGCGCGCGATCTCGATGCCGTTCAGCCGCCCGGCGCTCATGATCTTGATGCCCTGCGCGCCCAGGCGCATGGCGTTCTGCATCGCGCGCTTCATGGCGCGCCGGAACATGATCCGCTTCTCGAGCTGCTGCGCGATCGAGTCGGCGATCAGCTGCGCGTCGATCTCGGGCTTGCGGATCTCCTCGATGTTCACGTGCACCTGCTGCACGCCCATGATGCGGCGCAGCTCGGTCTTCAGCGACTCGATCTCCTCGCCCTTCTTGCCGATCACCACGCCCGGGCGCGCCGAGTAGATGGTGATGCGCGCGTCCTTCGCCGGGCGCTCGATCAGCACGCGGCCGACCGAGGCGTGGGCGAGCTTGCGCTTGAGGAAGTCGCGCACCTTGATGTCCTCTGCGAGCATCGGCGCGAAATTGCGGCTGTTCGCGTACCAGCGCGAGCTCCAGTTGCGGTTGACGGCGAGCCGGAACCCGACCGGATTGATCTTCTGACCCATTAGTCACCCACCGTGATGTAGATGTGGCACGAGTGCTTCAGGACGCGGTTGCCGCGGCCCTTGGCGCGGGCCTGAAAGCGCTTCAGGAACATGCCGCGCTCGACGTGGATGGTCTTCACCTTGAGCGCGTCGATGTCGGCGCCGTCGTTGTGCTCGGCATTGGCGATCGCCGACTCGAGCACCTTGCGGATGATCTTCGCGCCCTTCTTCGGCGTGAAGGCGAGGATGTTCATCGCCTGGTCGACCGGCTTGCCGCGGATGAGATCCGCCACCAGCCGGCCCTTCTGGGCCGACATGCGCGCGCCGCGCAGGATCGCTTTGGTTTCCATGGCCATCCCTTACTTCTTCGCCGGGGCGGCCGCGGGCGCCGCTGCAGGGGCCGCCGCCGGCGCCGCCGCGCCAGGCGCGCCCGGGCCCGGCCGGCGGTCGCCGCCGACCGCGGCCTCGGTGCGCTTGCCGACCGCCGAGTGGCTCTTGAAGATGCGCGTCATCGCGAACTCGCCGAGCTTGTGGCCGACCATGTTCTCGGTGATGTACACCGGCACATGCTGCTTGCCGTTGTGCACGGCGAGGGTGAGGCCGATGAAGTCGGGCACGATGGTCGAGCGTCGCGACCAGGTCTTGATCGGGCGCTTGTCGCTGGTGCTGCGCGCCGCCTCGACCTTCTTCATCAGGTGGTGGTCCACGAAGGGACCTTTCTTGACTGAGCGTGCCATGGCTGTCCTTATTTCACTCGCCGGTCGCGGACGATCATGACCTGCGTCCGCTTGTTCTTGCGCGTCTTGTAACCCTTCGTCTGCACGCCCCAGGGCGACACCGGCGGCTGCGCGGCGGCCGTGCGGCCTTCGCCGCCGCCGTGCGGGTGGTCGATGGGGTTCATGGCGACGCCGCGAACCGTCGGGCGGATGCCGCGCCAGCGCTTGCGGCCGGCCTTGCCGATCGATTCCAGGTTGTGCTCGGCGTTACCCGCCTCGCCGATCGTGGCGCGGCAGTCGATGTGCACCTTGCGGATCTCGCCCGAGCGCAGCCGCAGCTGCGCGTAGGAGCCCTCGCGCGCGAGCACCTGCACGCCGGAGCCGGCGGAGCGCGCGATCTGCGCGCCCTTGCCCGGCATCATCTCCACGCAGTGCACGATGGTGCCCACCGGGATATTGCGCAGCGGCAGCGCGTTGCCGGGCTTGATCGGCGCCTCGGCGCCCGAAAGGATCTGCGTGCCGACCGAGACGCCCTTGGGCGCGATCACGTAGCGGCGCTCGCCGTCGGCGTAGAGAAGCAGCGCAAGGTGCGCGCTGCGGTTGGGGTCGTATTCCAGGCGCTCGACCCGCGCCGCGATGCCGTCCTTGTTGCGGCGGAAATCGACCAGCCGATAGTGCTGCTTGTGCCCGCCGCCCTTGTGGCGCATGGTGATGCGGCCGTGCGCGTTGCGCCCGTCGGTCTTCGACTGCTTCACCATCAGCGGCCAGTGCGGCTCGCCCTTGTGCAGCTCGGGGGTAACGACCTTCACCAGCGCGCGACGGCCCGGAGAGGTCGGTTTGACTTTGATGAGTGGCATCGCGCTATTCCGTGGCTGCGAAGTTGATTTCCTGCCCCGCGGCAAGGCGCACGTAGGCTTTCTTCCAGTTGCGGCGCCGGCCGAGCGTGCGGCCGAAGCGCCGCTCCTTGCCGCCGACATTGAGCACGGTCACCGAATCGACCTTGGTCTTGAACATCAGCTCCACCGCCGCCTTGATCTCGGGCTTGGTGGCATGGTCAGCGACGCGGAACACGTACTGGCGGTTCTTGTCGGCGACGAAGGTGCTCTTCTCCGACACCACCGGGGCGAGCACGACGTTCATGAGGCGGTCGGCTGCGTACTTTTTCATTTGAGCAGCTCCTCGAGCTTCGCCAGCGCCGCCTTCGTGAGCAGCACGTTGGGGTAGCGTACCAGCGACACCGGATTCGCCTGCCGCGCCGACATCACCTCCACATCGGCGAGGTTGCGCGAGGAGAGCGCCAGGTTGCGGTCGATCTCGTCGGTGATGACCAGGACCTGCTCGAGGCCCATGGACTTGAGCTTCTGGGCGAGCAGCTTGGTCTTGGGCTCGGCGATGCGCAGCTCGTCCACCACGCGGATGCGGTCCTCGCGCGCGAGCTGCGAAAGGATCGAGCAGATCCCGGCGCGGTACATCTTGCGGTTGATCTTCTGGCTGAAGTTCTCGTCGGGCGAGTTGGGGAAGATCTTGCCGCCGCCGCGCCACAGCGGGCTCGAGGTCATGCCCGCGCGCGCGCGGCCGGTGCCTTTCTGGCGCCAGGGCTTGCGCGTGGAGTGCCTGACCGCGCCTCGGTCTTTCTGCGCGCGGGTGCCGAGCCGCGAGTTCGCCTGGTAGGCAATCACCAGCTGGTGCACCAGCGACTCGTTGAAGTCGCGGCCGAAGATCGCGTCCTCGGCCTTCTGCGTGCCCTCGTTTCCCTTGGTACCGATCATCTTCAGTTCCATGATCAGCCTTTCACCGGGGGCTTCTGCAGCTTGACGGCCGGCTTGATCACGACGTCGCGGCCGCTCGAGCCCGGCACCGAGCCCCTCACCAGCAAGAGCTGCCGCTCCGCGTCGATGCGCACGATCTGCAGGTTCGCGATGGTGCGGCGCTTGTCGCCGAGGTGCCCCGGCATGCGCTTGCCGGGGAAGACGTGCGCCGGGCTCTGGTTCTGTCCCGTGGAGCCGGGCACGCGGTGCGAGATGGAATTGCCGTGGGAGGCGTTCTGGCCGCCGAAGTGGTGGCGCTTGATGACGCCGGCGAAGCCCTTGCCGATGGTCACGCCCTGCACGTCGACCTTCTGGCCGACCTTGAAGATCTCGACGCCGATCTTGCCGCCGACCTTGAGGCTGGCGAGCTCCTCCGCGCGGGCGCGGAACTCGCGCAGCAGGCGCCCGGCCTCGACCGCCGCCTTCGACAGATGGCCGGCGAGCGGCTTGGAAACGCGGTTCGCCCGGCGCTTGCCGAAGGCGACCTGGACCGCCGCATAGCCGTCCTTCTCCGCGGTCTTGATCTGGGTGATGCGATTGTCGGACACGTCGAGCACCGTGACCGGCAGCGTGGCGCCGTCGTCGGTGAAGATGCGCGTCATGCCGACCTTGCGGCCGACCAGTCCTATAGTCATTGTTAACCTCTGTTGAGGCGCGGGCTGCAATTGGCCCGCACTGCCTAGTTTGTTACTGAACCTTGATCTCTACGTCCACTCCGGCCGGCAAGTCCAGCTTCATCAGCGCATCGACTGTCTTGTCGGTCGGGTCAATGATGTCCATCAGCCGCAAGTGCGTGCGGATCTCGAGCTGGTCGCGCGAGGCCTTGTCGATGTGCGGCGAGCGCAGCAGGTCGAAGCGCTGGCGCCGCGTGGGCAGCGGCACCGGGCCCCGCACCACCGCGCCGGTACGCTTCGCCGTATCCACGATCTCGAGCGCCGACTGGTCGATCAGCCGGTAGTCGTACGCCTTGAGGCGGATGCGAATTCTCTGGCTTTGCATGTCTTCTTCTATTCAGACTACTCGATGATTTTCGCCACGACGCCCGCGCCCACGGTCTTGCCGCCCTCGCGGATGGCGAAGCGCAGGCCCTGCTCCATGGCGATGGGCGTGATGAGCGTCACCACCATCTTCACGTTGTCCCCGGGCATCACCATCTCGGTGCCCTTGGGGAGCTCCACCGACCCCGTCACGTCGGTCGTGCGGAAGTAAAACTGCGGCCGGTAGTTGTTGAAGAAGGGGGTGTGACGCCCGCCCTCTTCCTTGGAGAGCACGTACACCTCGCACTCGAACTTGGCATGCGGGGTGATCGAGCCGGGCTTCGCCAGCACCTGGCCGCGCTCCACTTCTTCTCTTTTCGTTCCTCTCAGGAGAATGCCGACGTTATCGCCCGCCTGCCCCTCGTCCAGGAGCTTCCTGAACATCTCCACGCCCGTGCACACCGTCTTCACCGTGGGCCTGAGGCCCACGATCTCGATCTCGTCGCCCACCTTGACGATGCCCCGCTCCACGCGCCCGGTGACCACCGTGCCGCGCCCCGAGATGGAGAACACGTCCTCCACCGGCATCAGGAAAGGCTTGTCGATCTCGCGCTTGGGCGTCGGGATGTAGGAGTCCAGCGCCTCGGCGAGCTTCAGGATCGACTTCATCCCCATGTCGGTATCCTCGCCCTCGAGCGCCTTCAGCGCCGAGCCGATCACGATCGGGGTCTTGTCCCCCGGGAACTCGTACTTCGACAGGAGCTCCCTCACCTCGACTTCCACGAGCTCAAGCAGCTCCTTGTCGTCGACCATGTCGGCCTTGTTCAGGTACACCACGATGTAGGGCACCCCCACCTGGCGCGCCAGCAGGATGTGCTCGCGCGTCTGCGGCATCGGCCCATCGGCCGCCGACACCACCAGGATCGCCCCGTCCATCTGCGCCGCTCCGGTGATCATGTTCTTGATGTAGTCGGCATGCCCCGGGCAGTCCACGTGCGCGTAGTGGCGCTTCTCCGTCTGGTACTCCACGTGCGCCGTGTTGATCGTGATGCCGCGCGCCTTCTCCTCCGGCGCCGCGTCGATCTGGTCGTAGTTCTTCGCCTCACCCCCGTACTTCTTCGCCAGGATGTGCGTCATCGCCGCCGTCAGCGTCGTCTTGCCGTGGTCCACGTGACCGATCGTGCCCACGTTCACGTGCGGCTTGGTTCTCTCGAATTTGCCTTTGGCCAT
>Ga0209592_1000030_pt1 | contig 35124 bp, 35 predicted proteins | sample PPLLak2March2015_2_FD_187251 | JGI IMG/M metagenome (GOLD analysis project Ga0209592, IMG submission 187251) | Freshwater sediment microbial communities from Prairie Pothole Lake near Jamestown, North Dakota, USA - PPLs Lake P8 Core (3) Depth... | ecosystem: Environmental > Aquatic > Freshwater... | reverse complement strand
AGATGTGCCGGCTGGTGCGCGGCGTGGCGGAAAACCGGCTGGCCGAGGTGGACAAGCTGGTGCGCGACTTCATCGGCCACCGCGACGAGCTCGAAGCGGTGCCCGCGCGCGAAGTGCTGGACCGCGCCAAGCGCGGCCTCGTCCTCGTGCTCGACGTGCGCCCGCCGGAGGAGTACGCCGCCGGGCACCTGCCGGGCGCGGTGAACGTGCCGCTCAAGGAGCTCGAAAGCCGCCTCGGCAGCCTGCCCAAGCGCAAGGAAATCGTCGCCTACTGCCGGGGACCCTACTGCCTCATGTCCTTCGAGGCCGTGCAGAAGCTGCGCAAGCGGGGACTGCGCGCGCGCCGGCTCGAGGACGGCTTCCCGGAATGGAAAGCGGCAGGACTGCCGGTGGAACGCTAGCCCGGGACTACGCTATTTCTTGCCGAGGAGCCGCTTCGCCGCGGCGTAGACCGGCACCTCGATCAGCGCACCGCCCACTTTGGCGCGGTCCTTGCCCTTCGCCCTCGCCCGCTCGAATGCTTTGACGATTCTCAGGGCTTGGGCGCGCTCGGCCTTTCCAACTTCCAATACTTTGTTGATGGCGCGAGCGTGCGCGGGATGGACAAGGCTCTTCATGCGGTAGCCCAGGCGCCGCGCGTAGCGCGCGTCCGCCGCCGCGCCCTTCACGTCGCTGAAGGTGTAGGGGCAGTCGATGGCCTCGACGCCGGCGGCGCGGCAGTCGACGAGGAAGCGCGCGCGCGCGTAGGCGAGCTCCTCGCCGCGGCGGCTGCGCACGGTGCCCAGGTCCGCCACCATGTCCTCGCTCGCGAGCAGCAGCGCGCTCACGCGCTGGCTGGCGCCGGCGATGTCGAAGGCGCGCAGCAGCCCGCGCGCGGACTCGATGTTCGGCACCAGCTCGACCGCGCCGCCGGTGGCCTGCTCGAGCGCCCTCACCTGCTCGGGCGCGTCGACCTTGGACATCATGATCACCTGCGGCTGCGCCGGCAGCACGCCGAGGAGATCGTCGAGGCCGCCGTGCTGCAGCGGGTTGATGCGCACGCCGGCGACCGCGCCGGCCTTGCGCCAGGACTCGAGCGCCTCGACCGAGAGCGAGCGCGCCTTCGGGCGCAGCTCCGGCGGCGTGAAGTCCTCGAGCTCGAGGATGATGACGTCGGCGCCCGAGCGCGCCGCCGCCCGGTGCGCCGCAGGGTCGGCGCCGGCGACGAACAGCCAGGTGCGCCGCAACGCACCCTTGGAGCGACGCGGCAGCGCACCCTTGGAGTGACGCGGCAGCATCACGGCGGCCCGGCGTCGGCGCGCACCGACGGGAACTTCGCCGAGCCGTAGCGGATGACCAGCGTGGCGAGCGCGAGCAGCAGGATGCCCCCGGAGATGAACATGATGCCGACGTCGGGGCGGTGGTGCGCCTGGATGTCGGCGAGCAGCATGCGCGTGAGCGCAGTGATGGCGACGTAGATGAGGAAGCGCACCGGCATGTGGTTGGTCTTGAAGTAGATGCCGACCATGGCGCCGAGCTCGAGGTAGATGAACAAGAGCAGGATGTCCTCGATCGAGGCGGCGCCCTTCGCCGCCATGCCCACGAAGGCATGCACCGCCGACCACACGATCGCGCCGCCGATGGCGAACAGCGCAAGGTAGTGGAAAGCGTCGACCAGCAGGCTGCCGATGGACTCGGAAAACCGGTTCAGTCGCTTATGCATGGTTTTTCTTTCGTTGGTTTTTCCTGGAAGTCTAAAGTTGGTGTTGGGGATTGACCCGCTCCATCTTGCTTTCGAGCTTGTTGAGCGCGCTGATGTAGGCCTTCGCCGAGGCGACGACGATGTCGGTGTCGGCGCCGACGCCGTTCACCACGCGCCCGCCCTTGGCGAGGCGCACCGTCACCTCGCCCTGCGACTCGGTGCCGGTGGTCACCGCGTTCACCGAGTAGAGCAGCAGCTCGGCGCCGCTTTTCGCGATGCTCTCAATTGCCTTGAAGGTGGCGTCGACCGGGCCGTCGCCTTTCGCCTCAGAACGAATTTCCTTGGAGTTCTCATTGAGAACCACGGCGGCGTGCGGCTTCTCGCCCATGCCGCTCGCCTGGCTCATGGTGACGAGCTTCCAGTGCTCGTCGCTCGAGCGGCCGGCCTCCTGGGCGACCAGGGCCTGCAGGTCCTCGTCGAAGATGTCGGCCTTCTTGTCGGCGAGGTCCTTGAAGCGCTGGAAGGCCTTGTTGTAGGCGTCCTCGCTCTCGAGCTCGATGCCGAGCTCCTTCAGGCGCTGCCTGAAGGCGTTCCTGCCCGAGAGCTTGCCGAGCACGATCTTGTTGGCGCTCCAGCCCACGTCCTCGGCGCGCATGATCTCGTAGGTCTGGCGCGCCTTGAGCACGCCGTCCTGGTGGATGCCCGAGGCGTGCGCGAAGGCGTTGGCGCCGACCACCGCCTTGTTCGGCTGCACCACGAAGCCGGTGATCTGCGAGACCAGGCGCGAGGTGGCGACGATGTGAGTCGTATCCAGCCCCACCCGGAGATTGAAAAAATCCTCCCTGGTCTTCACTGCCATGACGACCTCTTCCAGCGAGGTGTTGCCGGCGCGCTCGCCCAGGCCGTTGATGGTGCACTCGATCTGGCGCGCGCCGCCGATCTGCACCGCGGCGAGGGAGTTCGCCACCGCCATGCCCAGGTCGTTGTGGCAGTGCACGCTCCACACCGCCTTGTCCGAGTTCGGAATCCTTTCACGTAACTTCTTTATGAATTCTCCAAACTGCTGCGGCACTGCATATCCCACCGTGTCGGGGATGTTGATGGTGGTGGCGCCCTCCTTGATCACCGCTTCCAGCACGCGGCAGAGAAAGTCCGGGTCGGAGCGGCTGCCGTCCTCGGGCGAGAACTCCACGTCCGGGCAGGCCCGCCTGGCGAAACGAACCGATTGCTTCGCCTGCTCGAGCACCTGCTCCGGGCTCATGCGCAGCTTCTTCTCCATGTGCAGCGCGCTGGTGGCGATGAAGGTGTGGACGCGCCAGGCCTTGGCGTCCTTCAGCGCGTCGATGCCGCGCTGGATGTCGCGGTCGTTGGCGCGGCACAGGCCGCACACCGTCGAGTCCTTCACCACGCGGGCGATCGCCTGGACCGCCTCGAAGTCGCCGTTCGAGGAGGCCGGGAAGCCCGCCTCGATGACGTCCACGCGCATGCGCTCCAGCGCCCGGGCGATGCGCAGCTTCTCGTCGCGCGTCATCGACGCGCCGGGGCTCTGCTCGCCGTCGCGCATGGTGGTGTCGAAGATGATCAAGCTGTCTTTGGGCGCACTCATGGAATGAGTCCTTGGCCCCTTGGGGCCGGTTCACAACACGGATTGTAGGCAGGAGTGGTTAGCGCGCGGGGCGCAGCAGCAGGCCGCCCAGCGCGAGGAGCGCGGGCGAAAGGAGATGAATGGCCTGATGCATGCGTGGCACTATAGCCCGAAAGATGGAAAAAGCGCAACGATGACTCCGGGACGCCTGGCCGCGATCTGCGCCGCCCGGGTATTCCTCTTCGCCACCTTCATGACCGTGGCCGCGGTGATCCCGGTGCTGATGCGCGACTGGTCGCTCACCGCCACGGCCGCAGGCGCCATCGTCTCGAGCTTTACCCTGTGCTATGCGGCGTCCGTGTTCGGCTATGCCTGGGCGGCCGACCACCTCGGCGCCCGGCGCATGGTGGTCTTCTCCGCGCTCGCCGCCGCCGCGAGCAGCGCCGCCTTCGGCTTCCTCGCGCACGACTGGCTCTCGGCGGTGCTGCTCTACGGCCTGGTGGGGCTCGCGCAGGGCGGCGTCTACACGCCGCTCATCATGGTGATCTCCGACGAGGTCGAGCCGGCCAGGCGCGGCAACGCCATGGGCTGGCTCATCGCCTCCACCTCGGCGGGCTACGCCACCTCGCTGGCGGTGGCGGGGCTCGGCGTGGCGCTCGGCGGCTGGCGCACCGCCTTCGTGCTCTCGGGACTGCTGCCCGCCGTGGGCGCGGCGCTGCTCATCGCTTCGCTGCGCCCGTTCGCCAACCGCGTGCATCCGCGGCCCGCCGAAGCGCGCCTCGCCGACGAGATGCTGCGCAACCGCGAGTCGCGGCTGCTTGTCGCCGGCTACACCGGCCACTCGTGGGAAGTGGTGGGCATGTGGGCGTGGATCCCGGCCTTCCTCGCCGCGGCCTTCGCGCTGAAGGGCGCCGAGACCACCGGCGCCACCACCGCCGGCGCCTACCTCTCCGGGGTGCTGCATCTCTTCGGCGCCACCGCCGCGCTCACCATGGGGCGGCTCTCGGACCGCACCGGCCGGCGCCCGGTGCTCGTCGTCCTCGGCGCCGCCGGCGCGGTGGTCTCCTTCGGCATCGGCTGGCTCGTCTACGCCCCGTCGATCGTCCTCATCCCGCTCGCGCTCGCCTACGCGTTCGTCACGCTGGGCGACTCCCCGGTGCTGACCACAGCGGTGTCGGAAGTGGTGCGGCCGGGCTACCTCGGCGGCGTGCTCGCGTGGCGGGGACTCGCCGGCTTCGGCGCGGGCGCGGTGGCGCCGCTTGCGTTCGGTCTTGTTCTTGACGCAACAATCAACTTCGAAAAATCCATCTCGTGGGGGCTGGGCTTCGCGACGCTGGGCCTGGGCGGCGCGGCCGCGCTCGCCTGCGCCTTACTCCTCCGGAAGCACCGGGCGCACCCGGTGGCCCATCGCCCACATGACGTAACCCGAGAGCGCGTAGGACATGAAAAGCGCGAATAGCACGAGCGAGGGGCTGGAGGCCACCACCGAGATGGCGATCACGCACACCAGGATCACCCACAGCGGCACGCGCTTCTTCCAGTTCACTTCCTTGAAGCTCCAGAAGGGCACGTTGGAGACCATGGTCACGCCGGTGAACACCGCCACCACCCAGGTGAGCGCGATGAGCCAGGAGTAGTCGCCGGGCGGGCGCAGGCCGAAGTCGGTCAGCACCCAGACGAGGCCGGTCATCACCGCCGCGCCCGAGGGGCTGGGCAGCCCCTGGAAGTAGCGCTTGTCGACCACCGCGATGTTGGCGTTGAAGCGCGCGAGCCGGATCCCGGCGCCGGCGCAGTAGATGAAGGCGCCGATCCAGCCGGCGGTGCCGAGGTCCTTGAGCGCCCACTCGTAGGCGATCAGCGCCGGCGCGGCGCCGAAGGCGACCATGTCGGCGATGCTGTCGTACTGCGCGCCGAACTCGCTCTGCGTGTTGGTCCAGCGCGCGACGCGCCCGTCCATGCCGTCGAGCACCATCGCCACGTACACCGCCACCGCGGCGACCTCGAAGCGGCCGTTCATCGCCTGCACGATGGCGAAGAAGCCGCAGAACAGCACCCCGGTGGTGAAGAGGTTGGGCAGCAGGTAGATGCCGCGGCGGCGCAGGCCGCCGAGCGCGGGGGCGCCGGCCGGCGCTACTTCGTGGTCGAGTTCCGGGTCTTCAGCCATGCCAGCACGCTACTCGAAGCGTAGACCTTTTCGCCGATCGCCGCCTTGGGCTCGGCGTCGAGCGGCAGGTAGACGTCGACGCGCGAGCCGAAGCGGATGAAGCCGAAGCGCTCGCCGCGCCCGAGCTCGGCGCCCGCGCCAACATAGCACAGGATGCGCCGCGCGATCAGCCCCGCCACCTGCACGCAGGTGACGTCCTGGCCGTCGCGGGTGCGCAGCCAGAGAGCGTTGCGTTCGTTCGAGGTCGAGGCCTTGTCGAGCGCCGCGTTGACGAAGGCGCCGGGGAAGTACCAGCGCTCCTGCACCGTGCCCTCCACCGGCGCGCGGTTGGAGTGCACGTTGAAGACGTTCATGAAGACGCTGATCTTGAGCGCGTCGCGATCGAGCCAGGGGTCCCGCGCGCGCGACACCTCGACGATGCGCCCGTCGGCGGGCGAGACCACCGCGCGCGGGTCGTCGGGCACCTCGCGCGCCGGGTCGCGGAAGAACTGCAGGATGAAGAGCGTCGCCAGCCAGAGCGGCGCCGACCACCACCAGCCGAGGAAGAACCCGACCGCCAGGGAGACGGCGATCGCGCCGATCAGGAACGGCCAGCCTTCGCGCGCGATGACCGGGTGCGGGTAGGGGGCCCTCACCTACTTCCCGTCTTCCTTCAGACGATCGGACTGCATGGCTTTGTTGACATCCGTCGTCACGCGATCGATCGTCTTCTTCGGCTGCGCGCCGATTGCGCGCGATTGATCCTCAGTACAGCTGCCCAGCAAGAGCATCATCCCGAAAACGAGAAATCTCATTTCAGTTCTTCGAGGTGTCGACAAGCCGGTTCTTGCGGATCCAGGGCATCATCTCGCGCAGCCGCGCGCCGACCTTCTCGATCGGCAGCTCGGCGGTCATGCGCCGCCGGCTGAGCAGGCCCGGGGCGCCGGCGCGGTTCTCCAGCACGAACTCCTTGGCGTACTCGCCGTTCTGGATGCGGTGCAGCGCCTCCTTCATGCGCTGGCGCACGCCCTCGTCGATGATCTTCGGGCCGGTCACGTACTCGCCGTACTCGGCGTTGTTGGAGATCGAGTAGTTCATGGTGCCGATGCCGCCCTCGTACATGAGGTCGACGATGAGCTTCAGCTCGTGCAGGCACTCGAAGTAGGCCATCTCCGGCGCGTAGCCCGCGTCGACCAGCGTGTCGAAGCCCGCCTTGACGAGCTCCACGCAGCCGCCGCAGAGCACCGTCTGCTCGCCGAAGAGGTCGGTCTCGGTCTCCTCCTTGAAGGAGGTCTCGATGATGCCAGCCTTGCCGCCGCCGATCGCCGCGGCGTAGGAGAGCGCGAGGTCGCGCGCCTTCTTCGAGGCGTTGCGGTGCACGGCGATCAGCATCGGCACGCCGCCGCCGGCGGCGTAGGTCGAGCGCACCGTGTGGCCCGGCGCCTTGGGCGCCACCATCCACACGTCGAGGTCGGCGCGCGGCTGGATGAGGCCGTAGTGGATGTTGAAGCCGTGCGCGAAGGCGAGCGAGGCGCCCTTCTTGATATTCGGTTCAATATGTTCGGAATAAACAGCAGCATGATGCTCGTCAGGCAAGAGGACCATGACGATGTCCGCGCCCTTCACCGCGGCGCCCACTTCCGCCACCGCGAGGCCGGCCTTCTTCGCCTTGTCCCACGAGGCGCCGCCCTTCCTCAGGCCGACGGTGACCTTGATCCCCGACTCCTTGAGGTTGAGCGAGTGCGCGTGGCCCTGCGAGCCGTAGCCGATGATCGCCACTTTCTTGCCCTTGACGAGCGAAAGGTCGGCGTCCTTGTCGTAATAGACCTTCATGGAACCCCCTGAAAAGAACTAAACCCGCAGAACGCGGTTGCCGCGTCCGATGCCGCTCGCCCCGGTCCTGACCGTCTCGATGATCGCGCCCTGGTCGAGCGCCTGGATGAAGGCGTCGAGCTTGCGGCCGTCGCCGGTGAGCTCGATGGTGTAGGTGTTGTCGGTGACGTCGATGATGCGGCCGCGGAAGATGTCGGCCATGCGCTTCATGTCCTCGCGCTCCTTGGCGCCGGCGCGCACCTTGATCAGCATCAGCTCGCGCTCGATGTGCTCGGCCTCCGAGAGGTCGATGACCTTGACCACCTCGATCAGCTTGTTCAGCTGCTTGGTGATCTGCTCGACCACGTCCTCGGAGCCGGTGGTGACGATGGTCATGCGCGACATCGAGGCGTCCTCGGTCGGCGCCACCGTCAGGGTCTCGATGTTGTAGCCGCGGGCGGAGAACAGCCCCGCAATGCGCGAAAGGGCGCCGGCCTCGTTTTCGACCAGCACCGAGATGATGTGACGGCTCACAGATCCTCGTAGAGAATCATCTCGGTGATGCCCTTGCCGCCGGGAATCATCGGGTAGACGTTCTCCTTCTGGTCGGTGATGAAGTCGAGGAACACCAGGTCGTTCTTCGCGGCAAACGCCTCGCGCAGCGCGCCTTCCACGTCCGCGGGCTTGTCGATCAGCACGCCGCGGTGGCCGTAGCCCTCGGCGAGCTTCACGAAGTCGGGCAGCGCGTCCATGTAGGACTCGGAGTAGCGGTTGCCGTGGAAGAACTGCTGCCACTGGCGCACCATGCCCATGTACTTGTTGTTCAGGTTGATGATCTTGATCGGCAGGCGGTACTGCTTGCAGGTGGAGAGCTCCTGCAGGCACATCTGGATCGAGGACTCGCCGGTGACGCAGGCCACCGTCGCGCCGGGGTTGGCGAGCTGCACGCCCATTGCCGCGGGCAGGCCGAAGCCCATGGTGCCCAGGCCCCCGGAGTTGATCCAGCGCCGTGGCTCGTCGAACTTGTAGAACTGCGCCGCCCACATCTGGTGCTGGCCGACGTCCGAGGTGACGAAGGCCTCGCCTTTCGTCACTTCGTAGAGCTTCTCCAGCACGAACTGCGGCTTGATGATCGCCGACTTGCGGTCGTAGCGCAGGCAGTCCTTGCCGCGCCACTCGCCGATCTGCTTCCACCACGCTGTCAGATCTCTTGTTTTCGCATTTTTCAAAAGAGCCAGAACATCGTTCAGCACGTCGGGGATATTGCCGACGATCGGCACGTCGACCTTGACGCGCTTGGAGATCGACGAGGGGTCGATGTCGATGTGGATGATCTTGCGCGGGTTCTGCGCGAAGTGCGCCGGGTCGCCGATGACGCGGTCGTCGAAGCGCGCCCCGATCGCGAGCAGCACGTCGCAGTGCTGCATCGCCATGTTCGCCTCGTAGGTGCCGTGCATGCCGAGCATGCCGAGGAACTGGGGGTCGGTCGCCGGATAGGCGCCAAGGCCCATCAGGGTGTTGGTGCAGGGGAAGCCGAGCTGCCTTACCAATTCTCTTAATTGAGAAGACGAATCGGAAAGCACGACCCCGCCGCCCGTGTACACCATCGGCCGCTCGGCCTCGAGCAGCAGCTGCACCGCCTTCCTGATCTGCCCGGCGTGGCCCTTGCGCACCGGGTTGTAGGAGCGCATCTCGATCTTCTCGGGATAGACGAACTCGCAGCTTTGCGAGGTCACGTCCTTCGGGATGTCCACGACGACCGGCCCGGGGCGGCCGGTGGCGGCGATGTGGAAGGCCTTCTTCATCGCCGAAGCGAGGTCCTTCACGTCCTTCACCAGCATGTTGTGCTTCACGATCGGGCGGGTGATGCCGACCGTGTCGCACTCCTGGAAGGCGTCCAGGCCGATGGCATGCGTCGGGACCTGGCCGGTGATCACCACCAGCGGGATCGAGTCCATGTAGGCCGTGGCGATGCCGGTCACCGCGTTGGTGACACCGGGGCCGGAGGTGACCAGGGCCACGCCGACCTTCTTCGAGGAGCGCGAATACCCGTCGGCGGCGTGCACCGCCCCCTGCTCGTGGCGCACCAGGACGTGCTTCACCTTGTCCTGCTTGAACAGCTCGTCGTAGATGAAGAGCACCGCGCCGCCGGGATAGCCGAAGACGACGTCGACGCCCTCCTCCTGGAGGCAGCGCACAACGATCTCGGCGCCAGTCAGCTCGCGGGTCTTGACTCGGTCCATGAAAAAAGCCTTGAAAACAGGATGGTAACATCGCCGCCCCGAACCTTGCACCGGCGGAGAGGCTCACCTGGCATCCCGCAGCGAGCTTGAGGCATTTCTGGTCAGCGTCGAGCGTCGCGCTTTCAAGCAGGCGGTGTTCGCGGTGCGCGACCAGGAGGCCGCGCTCGACATCGTGCAGGACGCGATGCTGCGGCTCGCCGAGAAGTACGGCCAGCGCCCGGCGGCCGAGCTGCCGCTGCTCTTTCACCGCATCGTGCAGAACGCCATCCGGGACTACTTCCGCCGCAACCGGGTGCGCTCGCTTTGGACGACGCTGGTGTCCTCGCTCTCGCCCGGGCGCGACGGGGAGAACGAATCGGACCCCCTGGAAAACATCCCGCACCCCGGCGAGAATCCCGGGGAACAACTTGAGAGATCTCAAGTCCTTGATATCATTGGGCAAGAGCTCGATCGTCTGCCGGAGCGTCAACGCGAGGCTTTCATCATGCGTTACTTGGACGAACTGAACGTCGCCGACACTGCTAGAGCTATGGGATGCTCGGAGGGCAGCGTGAAAACGCATTGCTCCCGGGCGGCGCATGCTTTGGCGGACGCCCTCAGGGCGAGGGGCATCAAGCTATGAACGAAGACCAGATCGGCAGCCAGGTACAGCACCTCCTCAACCAGGCGATCGACCTGCCGCCGGAGGCCGCCGAGCGCCTGCGCGCGGCGCGCGAGCAGGCGCTCGCCTGCCAGCGCCCGGAGCCCGCCCCGGCGCTGCAGTGGGCCGACAGCCTCCTCGGCAGCCTCGGCGGCTGGAGCGGCATTTCGCTGCGCGTGCTGCTGCCAGTGGCGCTGCTCGTCGCGGGGCTCGCCGGCATCTACGCCTGGCAGCAGAACCAGACCCTGGCCGAGATCGAGGAGATCGACGCGCTGCTGCTCACCGACGAGCTGCCGCTCGACGCCTACCTCGATCGCGGCTTCCAGGACTGGCTGAAGAAGCGCGGCGGCGGCGAAAAATGAACCGCCGCGATGCCTGCCGCGCGCTGCTGGGCCTCGGGCTCTGGGCCCTCGCCGGCGGCGTTGCCGCCCAGCAGCGCCAGCCCAAGCGCCATACCTGGGCCGAGCTCACCGCCGAGCAGCAGAACGTGCTCTCGCCGCTCAAGTCGGACTGGGAGAACATGCCGATGGAGAGCCGGCGCAAGTGGATCGGCATCGCCAACCGCTACCCGAAGATGGCGCAGCTCGAGCAGGAGCGGGTGCAGAAGCGCATGCAGCGCTGGGCCAACCTCAGCCCCGAGCAGCGCGCGCGCGCGAGAGAGAACTACCGGCGCATGGCCAAGGCCTCGGCCGAGAAGCGCCGGCGCCTGCGCCAGCAGTGGGCGGAGTACCAGGCGCAGAAAGACCGCTAGGCGGCGTGACGCCGGGTCTCCTGCGGCGCCTCGCGGCGATGCTGTACGAGGCGCTGCTCCTCGCCGCCGTAGCGTTCTTCGCCGCCTGGCTGTTCTTCTTCGCGAGCGGCGGGCGCGACGCGACCGCGGGCTGGGCGCGCCACCTCCTGCAGGTCTTCATCCTCGTGGTATTCGCCGCCTACTTCCTGTGGTGCTGGCTGCGCGGCGGGCAGACCCTCGCCATGAAGGCATGGCGCATCCGCCTCGTCGACGTGACGCCGAAGAAGGCGTTCCTGCGCTTCCTGCTTGCCGTGATTTTCTTTCCTGTGACGATTCTCTGGGCCCTGGTGGACAAGGACCGCCAGTTCCTGCACGACCGGCTCGCCGGCACGCGGCTTACCTGCGTTCCACCCACCACATCATGAGCACCGCCGAGGCGAGGAACGCCGCGCTCGGCAGCACGGCGGCGGCGAGCGGCGGCCAGTTCTGCAGCAGGCCGATGTGCGAGAAGAGGCTGTTCAGGAGGTGGAAGAAGATGCCGAGCATGATGCCGAGGAAGACCTTCACGCCGACCATCCCGGCGCGCGCCTGCATGTAGGCGAAAGGCAGCGCGAGCGCCATCATGACGATGGTGGCGAGCGGGTAGACGAGCTTCTTCCACAGCGCGATCTCGTAGCGCTCGGTCTTCTGGCGGTTGCCGGCGAGGTGCTCGGTGTACTTGTGCAGCGCCCAGGCCGACATGCGCTCCGGGCGCACGATCAGCGCATCGAGGATGTCGGGGCTCACCGCCGAGTGCCAGGCGGTCTCGGCGAAGCGCTCGGTGCGGGGGCCCGCGGCCTCGAAGCTGGTGCGCGTCACCTCCACCAGGCGCCACACGCCCTTGTCGCGGTACTCCGCCAGCTTCGCCGCGGTCATCTGCCGCAGGCGGTAGTCCGCGTCGAAGTCGTAGATGCGCACGCCTTGCAGCAGGTTGGCCTGGCGCGCCTCGCGCACGTTGATGAACGAGCCTTCGTCCTTGAACCACAGCCCCGACTGCAGGTCCTGGCCGATCATCGAGCTCATGGCGCGCAGCTTCACCTTCTGCGCCGCCTCCTCGGCCGCCGGCGCGACCCACTCGCCGATGAGGAAGGTGATGACGACGAAGGCGGCGCCGATCTTGGCGAGCGCGACGGCGGCGCGCGCCGGCGAAAGCCCCGAGCCGCGCATGACCGTGTACTCGGAGTTGCTGGCGAGGTGCGCCAGCACGTAGAGCGTGCCGATCAGCACCACCACCGGGAAGAGCTCGTAGGCGTTGGTCGGCGCCGAGAGGACCACGAAGGTGAACACCTGGCGCAGCTGGTAGTCGCCGCGCCCCAGGTCGCCGAGCTCGCCGATCAGGTCGAAGAAGGCGAACAGCGCCAGGAAGCCGAGCAGCACGAAGCCGACCGCGCCGTAGATCTGGCGCGCCAGGTACCGCTCCAGGGTGGGAATTTTCAGGCTTACCTTCCGAGACGCAGGCGAATCAACTGCATTCGCTGCGCGAACATGACCACCAGCAGCAGCACCATCGCCGCGTGCACCATCCACCATCCTACGCCGAAGTCCAGGCGCCCCTGCGCGACGCGCGCCTGGCTGACGCTGAGCAGGTTCGAGTAGACGATGAAGGTGAACAGCGCGAAGAGCAGGTTGGCCGAGCGGCCGGCGCGCGGGTTGACGAAGCTCATCGGGATGGCGAGCAGCACCAGCACCAGCGCCGACACCGGCACGCCGATGCGCCACAGCAGCTCGCCCATGTTGACCGGGGTCGGGTTCTGCAGCAGCGCGAGCGTCGGCAGGTTCTTGTGCGTGAGCGTCGGCTCGCGGTTCTCCTTGGTCTCGATGCGCGCGGCGTAGCGCTCGAACTCGGTGACGCGGTACTGCTCGTCGCCCGGCGCGCCCTCGTAGCGTCGGCCCTGCTCGAGCACGATGAAGCGGTCGCCGTTCTCCGCGGTCTCGGTGCGCCCGGTGCGGCTCATGCTGACGCCGCTCTTCGCGTGCTGCACCGAGCTGACGAAGACGTTCTGCACCGTCTGCGTCTCGCCCGAGACCGACTCGACGAAGAACACGCGGTCCTTGCCGGAGGTCTCGCCGAACACGCCGGGGCTGACGCGCGAGACGTCGTCGCGCGCGTCGATGCGCGTCGCGTACTGCGCCGCCATCTGCGCCGCCCAGGGCGAGATGAACAGGGAAAGCGCGGCGATGACGAGGATCTGCGGCAGCGCGAAGAGCATCACCGGCTTCAGCCACGCGGTGAGCGACAGTCCCGAGCCGAACCAGATCACCATCTCCGAGTCGCGCCAGCCGCGCGTGAGCGTCAGCAGCACCGAGATGAACATGGTGAGCGAGAGGAGCACCGGCAGCGCGCCGAGCGCGAAGAAGCCGAGGAAAGCGATCACCGCGTCGGTGGGAATCTTGCCGCCGGCGGCCTGGCCGAGCAGGCGGATGAGGCGCGTGGTGAGCGCGATGGCGAACAGCGTCATGAACACCGCGCCCGCGAGTCCGGCGAATTCTCTGAGCAGCGCCCTATGGAAGATCACGTGGGAAAAAGAGCCCGTGTCATGCGATACTTTCGCGATGCAATTTAGCATAAAGGCCCTCTCGCCCGAGACGGCGAAGACGGGCTGCGTGGTCCTCGGGGTTTACGCCAGCAAAGAGCTCTCGCCGCCGGCTGCCCGCGTCGACAAGGCGGCGCGCGGCGCGCTGCGCAACGCGCTCGTCGACCTGCCGGGCAAGGCCGGCGGCACGCTGCTCCTGCGCGGCTTGCCGGGGGTGGCCGCCGAGCGCGTGCTGCTCGTCGGCCTGGGGGAGCGCAAGGAATTCGCGGAAGGCCCGTACCGCGAGGCGGTGCGCGGCGCCGCCGCGGCGCTGCGCGAGCTCGGCGCGAAGGACGCCGCGCTCTACCTCGTCGACCTCAAGGTCGGCTCGCGCCCGGTTGCCTGGAACGTGCGCCACGCGGTGCTCGGCCTGCGCGAGGCCTTCTACCGCTTCGACCAGCTGAAGACGCAGAAGAAGCCCAATGCGCCCGTGCTGGAGCAGGTGGTCCTGCCGCTTTCCAAAAGCCAGAAGCTCGAGGAAACCCTGTCCGAAGCCATTGCCACCGCCGAAGGCATGGCACTCGCGCGCACCCTCGGCAACCTCCCGGCCAACATCTGCACGCCGGCCTACCTCGCCGACGAAGCGGCGAAGATCGCCAAGCAGTTCAAGCTCGGCATCGAGGTGCTCGAGAAGCGCGACATGGAGAAGCTCGGCATGGGCGCGATGCTCTCGGTGGCGCGCGCCTCGCACCAGCCGCCCAAGCTGATCGTGCTGCGCTACTCCGGTGCCGCGAAGGGGAAGAAGCCCCTGGCGCTGGTCGGCAAAGGGGTCACTTTCGACACCGGCGGCATCTCCCTCAAGCCCGCGGGCGAGATGGACGAGATGAAGTACGACATGTCGGGCGCGGCCGCGGTGCTCGGCACCATCCGCGCCCTCGCCGCCATGAAGGCGCCGGTCAACGTGGTCGGCGTCATCCCGGCCACCGAGAACATGCCCGGCGGCGCGGCGAGCAAGCCCGGGGATGTCGTCACCACGCTCTCGGGACAGACGGTCGAGATCCTTAATACCGACGCCGAGGGCCGCCTCATCCTGTGCGACGCCCTCACCTACGCGGCGCGCTTCGAGCCCGCGGCGGTCATCGACATCGCCACCCTCACCGGCGCCTGCGTGATCGCGCTGGGCCACGTCGCCACCGGCCTGTTCGCCAACGACGAGCGCCTCGCCGGCGAGATCCGCGAGGCCGCCGACGACGCCTGGGACCGCGTCTGGCAGATGCCGCTGTGGGAGGACTACCAGGAGCAACTGCGCTCGAACTTCGCCGACATGGCGAACATCGGCGGCCGGCCCGGGGGCAGCATCACCGCCGCGTGCTTCCTCGCGCGCTTCACGAGGAAGCTGCGCTGGGCGCACCTCGACATCGCCGGCACCGCCTGGCGCAGCGGCCGCGAGAAAGGCTCGACCGGCCGCCCGGTGCCGCTCCTCGTGCGCTTTGCCTTGAACCATTCTGCAAAGAAGTGACGAGCATCGACTTCTACTTCAACGCCCCCGACCGGCTGCAGGTCGCCTGCCGGCTGGCGGGCAAGGCGCTCGCGCAGAAGCAGCGCCTGCTCGTCTACGCGCCGGAGCCCGAGACCGCCAGCCGCATCGACCGGATGCTCTGGACCTGGCCGGCGATCGGCTTCGTCCCGCATTGCATGGCGCACGACCGGCTCGCCGCCGAGACCCCGGTGCTGATCGCGGCCGGAGAGGAGACGCCACCCGGCTGCGAGCTGCTGCTCAACCTCGGCGCCGAGTGCCCGCCGCACTTCGCGCGCTTCGGGCGGCTGCTGGAGGTCGTCGGGGCCGACGAGGAAGACCGCAAGGCGGCCAGGGCGCGCTACCGCTACTACCAGGAGCGCGGCTACCGCATCTCGAGCCACGACCTCCATGAGTGACGAGCAGCCCGATCCGCTCGCGAAGCGCGTCGACGCGCTGGTCTCGCGCACCCGCGAGCCCGGCGGCGCCGACCTGCCGGTGCTCACCGAGATCGTCAACGACGAGCGCGCGCCCCGGCGCGCGGTGGACGCCGCCGCGCTGGAAGCCCTCGCCCGCGAGCTCGAGCGCGCCGTGCTGGCGCGGGTCGCCCCGGAGCTCGAGCGCATCGTCGGCCAGGCGCTCGAAGGCGCGCACGCGGAGCTGAAGAAGAGCGTCACCCAGATGGTGCGCGAAGCCGTCGCCGCCTCGGTCGCGCACGCGCTCGCCCTGCCCAAGCAAGACTGAGCGCGAGTGCTGGACAAGAGCTTCGATCCCGTCGCGGTCGAGCAGCGCTGGTACCAGCGCTGGGAATCCGCCGGCTGGTTCGCCCACCGCGATAACGAGCAGCCCGCCTACTGCATCCAGCTGCCGCCGCCCAACGTCACCGGCACGCTGCACATGGGGCACGCGTTCCAGCAGACGCTGATGGACGCGCTCATCCGCTACCACCGCATGCGCGGCTTCAACACCAACTGGGTGGTCGGCACCGACCACGCCGGCATCGCCACCCAGATCGTCGTCGAGCGCCAGCTCGAGGAGAAGGCGCAGAGCCGCCACGACCTCGGGCGCGAGAAGTTCGTCGAGCGCGTCTGGCAGTGGAAGCAGCAGTCGGGCTCGACCATCACCCGCCAGATGCGGCGCCTCGGGACGTCGGCCAACTGGACCTACGCCGACACCGAAGGGCAGAAGTCCGGCTACTTCACCATGGACGCGGCAATGTCGCGGGCCGTCGTAGAGGTTTTTGTTCAATTATTTGAGCAAAAACTCATTTATCGGGGCAAGCGGCTCGTCAACTGGGACCCGGTGCTCGGCACCGCCGTCTCCGACCTCGAGGTCGACACCGAGGAGGAAGACGGCAAGATCTGGGAGCTGCTTTATCCCTTTGCCGATGGCCCGATCGGCGCGCTCAAGGGCTTGACCGTCGCGACCACCCGGCCCGAGACGATGCTCGGGGACGTCGCCGTGGCCGTGCATCCCGAAGACAAGCGCTATGCATCCCTCGTTGGAAAGCGTGTCCGGCTGCCGCTCACTGAGAGAACCATTCCCGTTATCGCGGACGAGTACGTCGACCCGCAGTTCGGCACCGGCTGCGTGAAGATCACCCCCGGCCACGACTTCAACGACTACCAGGTCGGCAAGCGCCACAACCTCGAGCCGATCAGCATCCTGCGCCTCGACGCGCACCTGAACGACAGCGTGCCGCAGAAGTACCGCGGGCTCGAGCGTTTCGCAGCCAGAAAACAGATCATTCTTGATCTGCAGGCGCAGGACTGCCTGGTTTCCGAAAAGCCCTACAAGCTGCGCGTGCCGCGCTCGGGGCGCACCGGCGTCATCGTCGAGCCGATGCTCACCGACCAGTGGTTCGTGGCGATGGAGAAGCCGGCGCAGGCGGGCCTCGAGGCGGTGGCGCGCGGCGAGGTGAAGTTCTTCCCCGAGCACTGGACCACGACCTACAACCAGTGGCTCGAGAACATCCAGGACTGGTGCATCTCGCGGCAGCTGTGGTGGGGGCACCAGATCCCCGCCTGGTACGACGCCGAAGGCAAGATCTATGTCGCCCGTACGGAAAAAGAGGCCCTGCAAAAAGCCGGTAAACCACTGACGCGTGATCCGGACGTTCTCGATACCTGGTTCTCGTCCGCGCTGGTGCCCTTCTCGTCGCTCGGCTGGCCGGAGAAGACGAAGGACCTCGACACCTTCCTGCCCTCCTCGGTGCTGGTGACGGGCTTCGACATCATCTTCTTCTGGGTGGCGCGGATGGTGATGATGACGCTGCACTTCACCGGCAAGGTGCCGTTCCGCCACGTCTACATCAACGCCATCGTGCGCGATGCCGAAGGCGAGAAGATGTCGAAGTCAAAGGGCAACACGCTCGACCCGCTCGACCTGATTGATGGAATTGAATTTTCCAAACTACTCGAAAAATCGACGGTCGGCCTGATGAAGGCCGAGCACCGGAAGAAGATCGAGAAGTACGTGAAGTCGCATTTTCCGGATGGCATCCCCGCCTTCGGCGCCGACGCGCTGCGCTTCACCTTCGCGTCGCTCGCGAGCTTCTCGCGCACGCTCAACTTCGACCTCGGCCGCTGCGAGGGGTACCGCAACTTCTGCAACAAGCTCTGGAACGCCACCCGGTTCGTGTTGATGAACACCGAAGGCAAGGACTGCGGCACCGACGAGTCGCGCGCGGTCGAACTTTCCTTCATCGACCGCTGGATCATCGGCGAGCTGCAGAAGGTCGAGGCCGAGGTCGAGCAGGCCTTCGCCGAGTACCGCTTCGACAACGCCGCCAACGCCATCTACCGCTTCGTCTGGGACGAGTACTGCGACTGGTACGTGGAGCTCGCCAAGCTGCAGCTGCAGAGCGCCGACGAGGCGGTGCAGCGCGGCACGCGCCGCACGCTGGTACGCGTGCTGGAGGCGGCGCTGCGCCTCGCGCACCCGATCATCCCCTTCATCACCGAGGAGCTGTGGCAGACGGTCGGCCCGCTCGCGGGAAAGAAGGGTGAGACGGTCATGCTGCAGCCCTACCCGAGATCGCAGCCCGAGAAGCTCGACGCGACCGCCGCCCGGGACATGGCGGTGCTCAAGCAGTGGACGGTCACGGCGCGCAACCTCCGCTCCGAAGCGAAGATCCCCCCGGGCGAGCGCGTCGAGTGCTACGCCACCGCGAATCCGCCGGTGTCCGACGTGTCTGCCACGGTCGCGGCAATCTCGCTGCTGGCGCGGCTGAGCGCGTTCCATGTCCGCGACCCCCTGCCCGACTATCCTTCGCCGGTGGCCGTGGTGGGCGACGCCCGGGTGATGCTGCACAAGCAGGTCGACCCGGCGGCCGAGGTGGAGCGCATCTCGAAAGAGATCGCGCGCATCGCCGGCGAGATCGAGAAGTGCAAGGCGAAGCTCGCCAACGCGTCGTTCGTGGAGCGCGCGCCCACGCAGGTCGTGGAGCAGGAGCGCAAGCGCCTCGCGGATTTCGAGGCGACGCTCGCCAAGCTGCAAGACCAGCTGAAAAAGCTCGGCCCGCGCAAGTGAAGCTGCCGCACGGCCTGCGGGCCCTGCGCCACCGTGAATTCCGGCTGTTCTTCGCCGGCCAGGGCACCTCGCAGCTCGGCACCTGGCTGCAGCTCATCGCCACCAGCTGGCTCGTCTACCGGCTCTCCGATTCGACCTTCCTGCTGGGGCTCGCGGCCTTCGCCATCCAGATCCCGTTCCTCGTGCTCGCGCCGCTCGCGGGCGTGCTCGTCGACCGGATCGAGCCGCGCCGCATGCTGTTCGTCACGAACTCGGTGGCGGCGGCGCAGGCGAGCGTCATGTTCGCGGTGGTGGCGCTCGGCGCGGTGCAGCCCTGGCATCTAATCGCCGGGAACCTGGTGCTCGGCGTGGCGAACGCCTGCGACGCGCCGGCGCGGCAGTCGATCCTCATCCGGCTGGTCGGGGGCAAGGCCGACCTGGCGAACGCCATCGCGCTCAACTCGACCATGATGAACGGCGCCCGCTTCATCGGCCCGATGGTCGGCGGGGCGCTCATCGCCACGCTCGGCGAGCATTGGGGCTTCGGGCTCAACGCGCTGTCCTACTTCGCCTTGCTCGCGGCGCTCTGGCGGATCGGTGCCTCTTCCTCGAAGAGAAAATCATCCGATGAAGGCCTATTGCGCGAGCTCGCCGCCGGCGTGCGCTACGCGTGGGGCTTCCTGCCGGTTCGCGCCGCGCTCCTGCTGTGCGCCGCGACCAGCATGAGCGTCGGCTCGTACGTCGCGCTGATGCCCTGGTTCGCGCGCGAGGCTTTCCACGGCGACTCGCGCACCCTGGGCCTGCTGATCAGCGCCGCCGGGCTGGGCGCGGTCTCGGGGATGGCCTACCTCGCCAGCCGGCCGAGCGTGCGCGGCCTGCTGCGCCTGATCGCCTGGATGTCGGCGACCTCCGGCATCGCGCTGGTCGCCTTCTCCTTCGCTTCGTCGCTATGGATCGCGCTGCCGGCCCTGTACTTCGTCGGCATGGGACTGATGCTGACCGCCGCGTCGACCAACACGGTCGTGCAGACCGTGGTGCCCGACGAGCTGCGCGGGCGTCTCGCCTCGCTCTATGTCATGTCGTTCATCGGTGTGGCGCCGATCGGCGCGCTCGCCGCCGGCGCCATCGCCGAGCGCGCCGGGCCGCCGGTCACCCTTGCCGCATGCGGCCTGGCCGCGCTCGTCGCCGCGGCCGTCTACACCAGCCGCTTCGAGGAGATCCGCCGCGAGATCCGCCCCGTCTACGAGAAGATCGGCCTGTAGCTAGAAGAGGATCGGCCGGTGGCCCCGGAGGGGCTCGGCGCGCTCGTGCTCGCTCGGCCAGCAGGTGTCGAACTGCCAGCCGTGCTGCGCCTCCAGGCGCAGGCGGAACGCCTGCTCGAGCTCGCCCGAGGGCGTGGCGAGGCAGGCATCGGGAAAGCGCGCCAGGAAGCTCGCCCCGATCACCACGCATTCGCCGATCTCGCGCAGCGTCGCGGCGGCGATGCGCCGGCCGTGCAGCGCGATGCCGTCGCCGTCGCCGTGGAAGTAGGCGGGCACGCCGAACTGGCGGTAGGTGGCGACCGCGGGCGCGAGCCCCCACGAGAGCCAGCGCGTCGGGCGCCCGGGCGCGACGCGGCGCGGCGCGATGACGGCGAAGAGGTAGGCCGCCTCGTCCTGCGCCCAGGCGACGATCGGCCGCGCGCGCGGCGCCTGCGCCTGCGCGAGCTTGCCGCAGGCCGCCTCGAAGTCCGCCGGCGCCATCGCACCGAGCCGGATCCAGCGTGCGTTCATGGACCGATTATTCCACAAGGAATCGACGCGCTTCACGCTGGCCGGGGCCTTGACAAGCGGCCATGTTGGAGGAAGCGCGGCAGGCCAAAATGGGTACGATCGTACCCATTCCGCAAAACGCCTAGAGCTCGATGTCCTCGCGGATCGCGGCGATGCCGGCGGCGGCGCAGAGGTCGTCCTCGCGCCCGCCCGGCGCGCCCGAGACGCCGATGGCGCCGAGCAGCGAGCCGCCCGCCTCGATCATCATGCCGCCGCCGACCGCGGCGACGCCCGGGCGGTGGCGGATGCCGCTCTGCGGCTGCCCCGGCTGCGTGGCGGCGGCGAGCTCGCTGGTGTTGGTGCGGAAGCTCGCCGCGCTGTAGGCCTTCGCCGTCGCCATGTCGGTGGTGTGCGGGCCGGCGAAGCGGTCGCGCAGCAGCACCTGCGTGACGCCCATGCGGTCGACCACGGCGACGGTGACCTGGAAGCCGCTGTCGCGGCACTTCTTCAGCGCCGCCTGCGCCGCCTTGAGCGCGGTTTCGGGCGTGAGCACGCGCACGCTGAAGGTCGCCTGGGCGGCGGCGAGCGGCGCCGCGCTGGCGAGCGTCAGGGCGAGCAGCACCGGGAGGGGTGGGCGGCGCCAGTCCATGGGCAAATAGTGTAGCTGATACACTTTTCCGCAATGGGGGAAGCGAGCATCGATCCGTCGCCGGGCGCCGCCGAGCCCCGCTGGCTTCTGTGCGTGGCGTCGATGCCGGCGGACGATCCGGCCTCGCGCATGCGCGTGCTGCGCACCCTGGAGTCGCTCGGCACCACGGTGCTGCGCGAGGGCGTGTACCTGCTCCCCGAGACCGAGGCGAACCGCCGCTCGCTCGAGACCCTCGCCGAGTACATCGGCAAGAGCCATGGCTCTGCGCACGTCCTGTGCGTGAGCGCCACCTCGCCCGCCCAGCACGAGGCCTTCGCCCGGCTCTTCGACCGCTCGGCGCGCTACGAGGACCTGATCAAGACCGTCGAGAGCCTGAGCATCGGCTACGGGCACTCCGACCCGAGCGCAATCGCGCGCGTGCTGCACAAGCAGCGGCGCGAGTTCGAGGCGATCGCCGCGCTCGACTTCTTTCCGACGCAGGCGCGCGAGCGGGCGCAGGCCGCGCTCGCAAAGGCCGACGCCGCGGTGCGGCAGCTGCTCTTTCCCGCCGGGCCGCAGGCCGGCCTCGGCGCCGGCGAGAAGCTGCTCGGGCGCACCTGGGCGACGAGGAAGCCCCTGTGGGCCGACCGGCTCGCCTGCGCCTGGCTGATCCGCCGCTTCGTCGACCCGGAGGCGCGGCTCCTCTGGCTGGACAAGAGCGAGACGGCGCCGCCGGAGGCGATCGGCTTCGGCTTCGAGGGCGCGCACTTCACCAACAGCGAGGACCGCGTCACCTACGAGCAGATGCTCGCGCGCCTCAAGCTGGGCGACAACCCGGCGCTTGCCAAGATCGGCAGCATCGTGCATTTCCTGGAAATCCGCGGCGCCACGGTGCCCGAGGCGGCCGGGGTGCAGACGCTGCTGCAGGGCGCGCTGCGGCGCTCGCCGAAGGAGACGGACCTGCTCGGCGAGGTGGAGAAGACCTTCGACCTTCTCTACGAGGCTTATTTTGAACCAGCCAAGCGCTGACTACTTCTTGGCGTCCTTCAGTTCCTGCGCGTGCTGCGCGCGCAGCTCCTTGAGGCGGGCGTCGACCACGGAGAGCTGGTAGAAGTCGGCGTCGCCCGAGCGGCGCGCGAGCTCGAGCTGCTCGATCGCCGCCGGCAGGCTGCCCTGCAGCGCGTACACCTCGGCCTGCGCCTGGTGCTGCAGGAAGCGCTTGTCGAGCGCCGCGTAGCCCTTCGCCTGCAGCGCGCGCAGGCGCGCGTCGCGCGGGTGCAGCCGCACCGCCTCGGCGAGCCCCTCGGCGGCGCGCGCGTGGTCGCCCGCTTCCTGCTGCGCGGCGAGGTGCGCGTAGAGCAGCGCGCGCGAGCGCGGGTAGCGCTCGCGGGCGTCGGCGAGCGTGCGCACGGCCACCGCGCCCTGGCCCTGCGCCTGCTTGATGCGCGCCGCCAGCGCCTCGATCATCGGCCCGGCCGCCCCGGCGGCGCGCACCAGCTTGAGCTGCGCCTCGGCCTCGCGCGAGCGCCGCGCGCGCAGCAGCGCGCTTGTCAGGCCGTAGCGCGCCGCCGCCTCGCTGGCATAGCGCCGGTCGCGCACCGAGGCCTCGAAATGCGCCACCGCGTCGCGCGCGTCGCCGACGTCGGCGCGCAGCTTCGCGCGCACCAGGTGGAATTCCACGCTGTCCGGGTGCTGGCGGTAGGGCATCGCCGCGGCCTTGTTCTGCGTGTCGGCGATGCGCTCGGTGGTGACGGGGTGGGTGCGCAGGTAGCCCGGCATCGAGCCGTCGTCGCCGACGCGCATCGAGCGCTGCATGCGCTCGAAGAACGCCGCCATCGCCCGCGCGTCGAACCCGGCCGACTCGAGCGCCGCCAGGCCGACGCGGTCCGCCTCGCGCTCGAAGTCGCGCGAGTAGGCGAGGCTCGCCTGCACCGCGCCGGCCTGCGCCGCCGCTGCGGCGCCCATCGCCAGGTCCGGCCGCGAGCGGCCGAGCAGCACCGCGGCGGCGAGCGCGACGAGCACCGGCAGCTGCATCTGCTGCTGCTGGCCGAGCATGCGCGCGATGTGCCGCTGCGTGACGTGCGCGATCTCGTGCGCGAGCACCGAGGCGAGCTCGGACTCGGTCTCGGCGGCGCTGATGAGGCCGGTGTGCACGCCGACGAAGCCGCCGGGCAGCGCGAACGCGTTCAGCGTGTGGTCGCGCATGACGAAGAACTCGAAGTCGTGGCGTGTGCCGGGGGTGGCCTGCGCCAGGCGCTCGCCCAGCCCGGCGAGGTAGTCGGCGACTTCGGGGTCCTCGAGGTAGCTCGGCTCGCGGAAGCGGATGTCTCGCACGATGCTCTCGCCGATGCGCCGCTCCATCTGGGGCGAGAGCACGGCGTCGCCCGCGCTGCCCAGGTCGGGCAGCGGCTGCGCCGCGGCGCCGAAGGCCACGGCCACGGACAGGACGAGGGAAATCACGCGCATTGTTTATGATAGCGCCCCAGCATGTCGCGAAAACTCAGCCACTTCGACCCCCGCGGGGAGGCCCACATGGTGGACGTGGGCGCAAAAGCGAGCACGCACCGCGTCGCGGTCGCCTCCGGGCGCATCCGCATGCTGCCGGCGACGCTCAAGCTGATCGCCGCGGGGACCGCCAAGAAGGGCGACGTGCTCGGCGTGGCGCGCATCGCCGCCATCCAGGCCGCCAAGCGCACCGCCGCCCTCATTCCCCTCGCCCACCCTATTGCCATTACCAAGGTTTCCGTGGTGTTTGAAACAGAACGAAAAACTTCAAGCGTGCGCGTGCAGGCCACGGTCGAATGCCGCGGGCAGACCGGCGTCGAGATGGAGGCGCTCACCGCCGCGGCGGTCGGGCTGCTGACCATCTACGACATGGTCAAGGCAGTCGATCGCGGCATGACGCTCACCGACCTGCGGCTCGAGGAAAAGCGCGGCGGCAAGTCCGGTGCGTGGCGCCGGCGCAAGGCCGCCTAGCGGCCGCTATTCGCTCGCCGACAGGCGCCAGTACTGGTACTTCATCGTTGCCGCCGAGCCGGCGACGATGGCGAGGAAGGTCATGATCGACCCGAGCGCGAGGGTGGAGAACCCCGAGATCGCCTGGCCGATGGTGCAGCCCAGCGCGGTGATGCCGCCGAAGCCCATCAGCAGGCCGCCGACGACATGGTTCGCCGTGTCCTCGGCGTCGCGGAATCCCTCCCAGCGGAAGCTGCGTGTGGCGAGGGCGTAAGCCGCCGAGCCGACGATGACGCCGAGCGCCGAGGCGATGCCGTAGGTGACGATGCGCGACTTGTCGGTCCAGAACATCAGGTACTCGAGCGTGTACGCCATCGGCGAAACGAACGAGAACGACTCCATGCGCCCGGTGTTGGTGGCGACGAAGGCTTCCTGCAGCGTGTTCGGATCCTCGGCGACGTGGCCGACCACGCCGCTCACGTACCATCCGCCGACCACCACCAGCCCGGTGACGACGCCGCCAAGGGTGTAGTCGAAGCTCGAGCGGAACGCCTTGCTCCCGTAGACGAAGACGAGCAGGCCGCCGCCGATCAGCGCGGCGAGGATGGCAACCCAGGTGCTCTTGCTCAAACCGAACCATGCCGTGAAAAGCGTGGGCAGGTCCTGTCCCATCGGCAGGGTGATCGACGCCCGCTCGAGCACGCCGACGCGGAAGGCGCCGAAGAGGCCGCGCAGCGTCATGTAGGCGGCGATGCCGAGGAACACGTAGACGATGAGCGATTTGAGGTTGCCGGCGCCGACGCGGATCAGCGTCTTCGAGCCGCAGCCGGAGCCCAGCGTCATGCCCACGCCGAACAGGAACCCGCCGACAAGGTACGACAGCCAGGTGAAGTTCGGGCCGGGGTAGATCGACTTGGCGAGGTCCACCAGCCCGGCGAGCTGCAGCGCGCTCGAGCCGAGCAGCGCCACCGCCATGGCGAGCAGCCACATGCGCAGGCGGCCGGTGTCGCCCATGTTCACCCAGTCCGATACCGCGCCCATGGTGCAGAAGTTGGTCTTGTTGCCGACCGCGCCGAAGATGAAAGCGAGCAGAAAAGCGCCGCCGGTGACGTAGGGGACGAGCTGGGAAGGATCGGTCTCGCTCACGACGGGCAACTATAGCTCGGAGCGCGCGGGCTACCGATTCGGCGCACAAAGGCGCCCATCAGCGCCGTTGATGGCGCAGGCGCTCCGACGCCCTGCCGGAATCGAGCACCTCGCGCACGGCACGCGCGGCGCTTTCGAGGGAATCGCGGCGCTTGAGATGCCACAGGCACAGCGCGCCGCCGAGCACCAGGCTCTCGCGCGTGGGGCCGGGCGCGCCGGCGAGCGCCCCCATGCCTGCCTCGGCGGCGGCTCTCGCCACCGCCTCGTTATCCTGCGTCCCGGCGACCTCGTCGTCCTGCCCCGCTTCGCGCGCGAGCCCCGCGGGAATCTGCGGCGCCCGCATCGGCTGGTCGATGCCGAGATCCGCGGGGGCGAACTCCATGGACTGTTCCTCGCCCCGGTCATGGTAGTAGAACACCTTGCCCGGCTGGCGCAACCCGGGGATCACGCCCCCCTCCACGCCGCGCACGATGAGCGCGGAGTCAAATCCGGCGTGGCGGGCGAGCAGCGCGTAGATGCGCGGATAGGGCTTGTGCACGTAGCCGGTGAGGAGATGGGTCTTCAGCCGGCCGCGCACGGGCCCGGCGAGCACCTCGGCGGTGGTGATGGCGGGCCGCTTGACGATGAGGGAGCGCAAGCCGGCAAGCGCGTAGAGCTTGGGGCAGAACGCCTTCTGATCGACGTAGGCCCAGCCGATGCCGGGGTCGCCCAGGCGCGCGGCGGCCGCTTCCGGCTCGAGATCCACCGGCAGGCCGGCGGCGCGCAGCACCTGCCGGTGCGTGACGCCGTACTTGGGCCCCATGCTCTCCACGCCATGCGAAAGCGCCGCCACCCCGCAGGCGGCGAGAAGCGGCGCCAGGAAAGGCGAGGCCGGCAGCGTGCGGTTGTAGCCGTCGTAGGGATCGGCGATGTCGAGCACCTCGTCCACCGGCGCGGTCGCCCTGCGGGTCGCTGCGCGGATCGCCTCGAGCATGCCGCAGTTCTCGTCGTCGGTCTCGCGCTTCATGCGCAGCGCGATGAGGAACACCCCGGCCTGCACCGGATCGACCCGCGCGTCGAGCACCAGGCGCATGCCCTCGCGCGCCTCGTCGCGCGAGATGTCCTTGCTCAGCTCCGGTCCGGTGGCGATGCGCTTCAGGATCGAATTCATCAAGGCGACGCTCATGGCGTGCCGTCTTCGCGCAAGCAGACCAGAATTCGCCCGCCCTCCAGCCGCACCGGATAGGTCCGCAGATTCTCCTGCGCCGGCTCTTCCAGCGCCTCGCCGCTGCAGACGTCGAAGCGGCTGCCGTGCAGCGGGCATTTGACCAGCCCGCCCTTGAGCACGCCGGTCGACAGCGAAGCCTCCTCGTGCGTGCAGGTGTCGTCCACGGCGCAGAAGCGCCCGTCGACGTTGGCGAGCAGGATGCGCCGGCCGCGGAGGTCGATGCGCTTCATGGTTCCAGGCCGCAGCTCGCCCGCCTTTGCGACCTCGACGAATTCATTCTTCATGCCGCGGGCTCGAACCATTTCAGACGCTCGCGCAGCCTCACGACCTCGCCGATGATGATCAGCGTGGGCGCTTTGACGTCGCTCCGCTGCACGATGCCGGGTAGCGTCTGCAGGGTGCCGGTGAGCACGCGCTGCTGCGGCGTGGTGCCCGCCTGGATGAGCGCGGCCGGGGTCCCGGCCGGGAGGCCGTGCGCGGCAAGCTCGCGGCACAGCAAGTCGACGCCGAGCAGCCCCATGTAGAACACGATGGTCTGGTGCGGCTGCGCGAGCGCGCGCCAGTTCAGGTTCATGCTGCCGTCCTGCATGTGGCCGGTGACGAACACCACGGACTGCGAGTAGTCGCGGTGCGTGAGGGGAATGCCGGCGTAGGAGGCGCAACCGGCCGCCGCCGTGATGCCGGGCACCACCTGGAACGGAATCCCCTCGGCGGCGAGCGTATCGATCTCCTCGCCGCCGCGGCCGAAGATGAAAGGATCGCCACCCTTCAGGCGCACGACGCGCTTGCCTTCCCGGGCCAGGCGCACCAGCAGCCGGTTGATGTCCTCCTGGGGCAGCGCGTGCTGCGCGCGCTCCTTGCCCGCATAGATGCGCTCCGCCTCGAGCCGCACCAGGTCGAGAATGGGCCGCGAGACCAGCCGGTCGTAGACCACGACGTCAGCCTGCTGCATGAGCCGCAGCGCGCGGAAGGTGAGCAGGTCCGGGTCGCCCGGCCCGGCGCCGACGAGGGACACTTCGCCACCGGTGAAGGCAAGGCGCGCATCGTCGAGCGTTGCCTGCAGCACCCTGTGCGCCTCGGCTTCGCGGCCGCTGAACACCAGCTCCGCGATCGGGCCCTGCAGCACGCGCTCCCAGAAGCGCCGCCGCTCCGGCGGCCTGACGCGCGCCTTGACCCGGTCGCGGAATGCTCCCGCCAGCGCCGCGAGGCGCCCGTAGCCCGCCGGGATCAGGCTCTCCAGGCGCGCGCGCAGCAGGCGCGCCAGCACCGGCGAGGCGCCGCCGCTCGACACCGCGACGATGAGCGGCGCGCGCTCGATGATGGAGGGCAGGATGAACGAGCACAGCGCGGGCTGGTCGACCACGTTGACCGGGATGCGCCGCGCCCGGGCCGCCGCGGCGACCGTCCGGTTCACGTTCTGGTCGCTGGTGGCGGCGATCGCCAACGCATAGCTCTCGAGGTCCTCTTCGCGGAAGCTCGCGGCGCGATGCACGATCCTGGCGGCAGCCAGGTCGGCGTCGAAGGCCGCGCCGAGCGCCGGCGCGAGCACCGTGACCCGCGCGCCGGCGCGCAGCAGCAGCGCGCACTTGCGCGCGGCCACCTCGCCGCCGCCGACCACCAGGCAAGGCTGCCCGCGGATATCGAGAAAGATGGGCAGGAAGTCCAATGGCCTATGATAGATTCAAAAAAGAGGGTGCATGCTCCGGCTTCTTACACTGTCGCGCGCGGCGCGCCTGGTCGGCGTCAGGCGCGGCGCGCTGCAGAGCAAGATCAGGAGCGGCGAGCTGCCGGCATTCGAGGGCATGGTCTCGGCGGAGGATCTGCTGCGCGCCTATCCGCAGGCCCGGCTGGACGATAATGCCGGGCTGGAGCGCTTCGAGGCGATCAAGGACGCCGCCTTTGCGCGGCGCATGCGCGAGCGGCTGATGCCCAGCGCCGAGGCCCTGGTCGCGCGCCTGACGCAGATGAGCCGGGAGCGGGCGCAGGTCCAGGCGCAGCTCGAGCACTACCGGGAGATCGTCGAGCAGCTGCAAGCGAGGCTGCGCGCGACGGGCGAGGCGGCGGGGCTGCTCGCCTGGCTCAGGCAGCGCCTGGAGCCCGCCGCCGCGAGCGCGCAGCCGCTGCTCGCGCAGGAGAGTTTTCTGAGGATCATGAGCGCACACGTACAGGTCAAGCCGAGCGGCCGGGAGTTCTTCGTCGACGGCGACGACAGCCTGCTCGAGGCGGCGCTGCGCTCGGGGCTGTCGCTCGACTACGGCTGCAGCATCGGCAGCTGCGGCAAGTGCAAGGCGCGCGTCGTTTCGGGACAGGTCCAGAGAACGCGCCATTCCGACTACGCGCTCACCGCCGCCGAGAAGAATGCCGGGGTCGTGCTGATGTGCTGCAACACCGCCCTCACCGACCTGGTCGTCGAGGCGCGCGAGGCGCACGGCGCGGCCGACATGCCCTTGCAGAGCATCGACGCGAAGGTCAAGGCCGTGAGCCCGCTCGGCGACGACGTGCGGCTGCTGCACCTGCAGACGCCGCGCAGCAACCGGCTGCGCTTTCTTGCCGGGCAATCGGTGTCGCTCGCGCTGGGCGAGGGCGTCAGCGCATCCTTCCCCGTTGCGAGCTGTCCGTGCGACGACCGCAACCTGCAGTTCCACGTGCGGCGGCGCGCCGGCGACGCCTTCGCCGAGCGCGTGTTCGCGGGGCTGAAGGACCCCGACACGGTGCGCATCGTCGGCCCGCGCGGCGAGTTCGTGCTGGACGAAGGGTCGCATCGGCCGCTGGTCTTCGTTGCCTTCGACGCCGGCTTTGCGCCCATCAAGAGCCTGATCGAGCACGCCATGGCGCTCGATGCGGCCGAGGCGCTGCATCTGGTCTGGGTCGCTTCCGGCGAGCGCGGCCACTACCTCGACAATCTGTGCCGCTCCTGGAGCGACGCCCTGGACAACTTCCGCTACGACCCGATCGCGGCGCGGTCAGCCCTGCCGGACGAGGAAACCGCGCAAGCGGCGCTGCGGCGGGTGCTGCAGGATCATCCGCGACCGGGCGATTGCGACGTCTACGTCGCGGGGCCCGCGCCGTGGGCGAGCGCGGCCGAGTTCCAGCTGCTCGAGCACGGGCTGCCGCGCACGCAGTTGTTCGTCAACACGCTGGAGTCCTGATCACAGGATGGCGCCTTTGCGCGCCAGCGCGGCGCCGGTGACCCCGCGCGACGCGAACACCAGGAACGCGTGCGCCAGCTTGCCGAACGGCAGCCACAGGAACAGCAGCTCGGCGCTCAGCAGGTGCAGCGCGACCGGCAGCGGGTCGAGCGGCGGCGCCGGGGCGGCGCCCGGCGCGTACGACTGGTGGATCGCGATCATGCCGGTGGCGAGCGGCAGCACGACGACGAACCAGCTGAAGTAGTCGTCGAAGCCGGACAGCAGGCGGCGCACCGGGTCGGTGAGGCGCTCCATGAGCGCGATGAACAGCGACACGAAGGTGAGGCCGACGGACAGATACACCACCGGCTCCGGCAGCGCCGGCCACGCCAGCCCGGTCAGGCGCTCGACGAAATGGATGTGCGGCAGATAGCCGAACACGATCACGGCCAGCCCGACGTGATAGGCATAGGCGTTCCAGATGCCGAAATCGCGCCCGTGGCGGAACTCTTTGCGCGGCAGCATCCGCGCGAAGATGCCGCGCATGGCGCCGGCAAGCAGCCGCGAGCTGCGCGGCTCGGAAAGATCCGGCGTGCTCCCGAGGCGCAGGATGCCGAGCACCCGCCAGAGGCTGCCGGCGACCAGCACGGCAAGCGAGGCCCCGAGCGCCGGTCCCCGTGCGAACTGCAGAATTTCAACGGCCGTCATTGTCGAGGTACTGCGCCACCAGCTCGGTCAGCCCGAGCACCGGAAGCGTCATGTCGTAGTGCTCGATCGCCTCTTCCAGCACGTTGCGGCAGTTGCCGCACGCGGTGACCAGCGCTTCGGCGCCGGTGGCTTCGACCTGCTGCTTCTTGCACTCGAAGGCAGCGAAGCGCAGGCCTTCGGCGCGGTGGATCGCGCTGACGCCGCCGCCCCCGCCGCAGCAGAAGCTCGCTGCGCCGGACCCGGGCATCTCGACCGAGTTCGCGCTCACCCCGTCCATCAGCCGGCGCGGCGCCTCGGTGATCCCGCCGCGCCGCACGAGCTGGCAGGGGTCGTGAAACGTCAGGCGGCGCGCGTCCTTGCCGCGCAGGCGCAGCCGGCCCTCGCGCACGAACCGGTCCAGCAGCTCGGCGATCTGCACCACTTCGAAGCCATAGCGCCGGCCGAGCAGGTTGGGGCCTTCCCAGCGCAGCGCCGAGTAGGCGTGGCCGCACTCGGGACTGATGACGCATTTCACCTTCAGCCGCTCGGCCGCCTCGACGATGCGCGAAAGCAGCGCCGCCGCCACCTCGCGCGAGCCCATCTGCACCCCCACGTTGGTCGCCTCGAAGCCGGCGCTGGGGATGGTCCAGGTGGCGCCCGCGTGCCGGAAGATGCGCGCCAGGGCGCCGATGGCCTCGGGGAAACCCATGATCTCGATCGAGGTCAGCACCACCATGTACTCGGCGCCCTCGACGTCGACAGGCACCCGCAGCCCCGTCTCCTTTTCCTGCAGCTCGATCTGCCGCTTGAGGGCCGGCCAGCGCACGCCGATGGGGCTGCCGGTGTCGAGCGCCCGCTGCGCCGCCTTGACCAGGTCGGGCGGCGCGAAGCCGCCCGCCGCCATGCCCTCGCGCGCCCGGCGCACCAGGCCCGCGATGTCGATGCCCATGGGGCAAACGAGCGTGCAGCGGCCGCACAGGTTGCAGGAGTCGTAGAGAAGCTCGGACCACGCGTGCAGCTCCTCGATCGTGACCTCCGGCGGCGCGAAGCCGAGCGCCTTCTTCGCCGACGAGAAAGGGGCCGCCTCGCGCTGGTACGCCTTGAGCATCGGCCGCAGCTTGTAGATCGGCGTGTAGCGCGGCTCGCCGGTGACCCGATGGAAGTGGCAGGCGTCGGCGCACTGGCCGCAGTGCACGCAGGCCTCGAGCTGGAAAGCGGCGTCGCGGCCCGCCTGCGCGACGGAATTCCCGCGCCGCCGGCGCGCATCGGGCGCCTTGGCCGAATCGAGCACCCTGCGGGCGCGCTCCGTCATGCGCCGCTCGCTCTGCGGCTCTTGCCCAGGCCTTGCTCGACCGCGGCCACCGCGGCCTCCACGCGCGAGCGCATGCCGAGCTTGCGCAGGATCGCCTTGACGTGCAGCTTGACCGTGCCGTCGGTGATGTCCAGGGCGCGCGCGATCATCTTGTTGCTGAAGCCGTCGGCGATGCACTCCAGGATCTCCCGCTCGCGCGGCGTGAGCTCGGCGAAGGGCGCCGCCGGGGGCCGCGCCGCGCGCTGCGGGCCGGCGCTGCCGCGCACCAGGCGCGCCAGGGATCCGACCAGCTCGCGGGCGACGACATTGCTCCCGTGCAGCGTCGCCTCGAGGGCCGGCACCAGCTCCTCCGGCTCGATGTCCTTCAACAGATAGCCCTGCGCGCCGCCGCGCAGCGCCGCGCTCAGATCGGCATCCTCGCGGCTCATGGTGAGCATCACCACCGGCGCGCTGATGCCGCTGGCGCGCAAGCGCTTCAAGGTCTCGATGCCGTTCATGCCCGGCATCTTGACGTCGAGCAGGATGAGGTCGGCAGCCAGCTCGCGCGCGCGCCGCACGCCTTCCTCGCCCGAGCCGACCGAGGCCACCACCTGGACGCCGCGGCTCTGCAGCAGCTCCTCGATCCCCTTGCGCACCAGCGCGTGGTCGTCGATCAGCAGCACCCGCATGTCAGGCTTGCGCCGCAGCGGCCGGCGCGCCGGCCGGCGGCGGCGCCGTGAACATCAGCACGATGCGCGTGCCCTCGCCGGGCTCGCTCTCGATCACGATCTGGCCGTGCAGCCGCTCGGTGCGCTCGCGCATGATCGCCAGCCCCGCGTGGCCGCTCGGCGCGCCCTCGACCGCGTCGGCCATGCCCAGGCCGTCGTCTTCGATCAGCACCGTGTACAGATCATCCTCGTTGTTGAGCATGATGCGCACATTGCGGGCGCCGCTGTGCTTGCGGATGTTGGTGAGCGCCTCCTGGATGATGTAGAAGACCTGGATTTCCTGGGCCGGCGTGAGTGCGAGGGAGCCGCATTCGTTCTGAAAGAACACCGCGATGCCCGTTTCGCGGCCGAAGCGCTCGACCAGGCTGGCGATCGTCGGCACCAGCCCGGCATCGTCGATCTTCAGGCGGTAGTTGGTCAGGAGTTCCCGCAGGTCGGCGTTCGCCTGCGCCATCGCGCGGCGCAGGCGGGTCGCCTCGTACTGGGCGCCGCCGAAGTCCTTGCGCTCCAGGGACTCGCCGAGCAGCTTCAGCTGCAGGCGCATGCCGATCAGCGACTGCGCCAGGGAATCGTGCAGCTCGTTGCCGATGATGTTGCGCTCTTCCATGATGGCGAGGCGGCGCGCCTCGCCCTCCAGGCGCGCCTTCTCGATGGCGAGGCCCAGGTGCCGGCCGACGCTGATCAGCAGGTCGGGCATGTCCTCGCCCATGGCGGCGAGGGGCCGGTCGAGAAACAGGTTGTAGACCCCGAGGATGCGGTCCTGGTACTGCACCGGGACCGCCACGAGCTCCGTGCAGTCGCGCTCGAGCATCGGCCGGCCGATGAGCGCCGCGCAGGGAGCGGTGCCGCGCTGGATGCGCAGCCTGCCTTCGGCTGCGGCCCAGCCGCAGGGGCAGCCGCCCACCGGCATCAGCCGGTCGCGCTCGACCACCTCCGGGGCGAGTCCTCGACTCGCGACCAGGCGCGTGTGGCCGTCGCCGGTGGCAAGCCGCACGCTCGCCGCGCGCGCGTCCACCAGCTCGGTGAAGGCCTCGAGAAAGCCCTCGAGCAGCTGCTCGAGGCTGCCGGGCTGGCTGAGGCTGGTGGCGACCTCGTAGAGGATGTCGAGCGACTGGGTCTTGCGCGCCAGGCGCAGCGCCTGCGTCTGCGCCTGCTTCGAGGAAGTGGGCTCTGCCATACCGCAAACCAGACTAACCCCGCGCCGCGGCGGCGTCCAGCGGCGCGCGACTGTCCTTCACTTCAACTGATGATAATCGCCCATGCGGAACCACTTGCGGGAAAGGATGAACCCGGTCACCGGTTCCGGGGAGAGACTGGTGACCTCTTCGGTCATGTTCTTCCTGTAAAAGGCGGTGCAGGTGGCGTTCTGCCAGACCGTCTTCTGCATCTTTCTTCTCATGTCGGCGACGTATGCATCCTGAAGGTCGCGTCTGGCATCGATGGCCTTGATGCACTTGTCCCGTTTCACGGCGCAAATGGCCTGAACGATGTAATCAGTTGCCGCCTCCATATAGGAAATCTGCGAGCTGTGTCCGGTGCCGGTGTTCGGACCGTTCACCTTGAAATAGTTGGGGTAACCGGAAACGGTAATGCCCTTGTAAGAGACCGCCTCTTTTTCCCATTCGCTGTTGAGGTTGCGGCCACCCAGCCCATGGACCTGAAACGTCAGCGCCTTCTTCATGTTCGAATACGCGAAATATCCCGTGGCGTAGACGATGACGTCCAGGGGGATATCCTTGCCATCCTTTGTCCTGATGCCCTGGGGCGTGATGCATTCAATCCCGCTGATATCCGCATCGACATTGTCCAGGGACAGCGCGGGAAGATAGGTATTGGTCGGTATGACCCGCCGGCAGCCCAACTCGTAATCGGGCATCATGTGCTGCCGCAACTTGTCGTCCTTGATGTACTTGTCCAGATGCTTTTTCAACCTTCTCCGGTAATGGTCCTTCATGAGCTGACTGATTCCCGAGATCCCCGGGTAGCGGCGGAAGGCGATAAACCTGATGTCATAGAAAACAAAGACGAGCAAACGGATGATGTGCCGTATGCCCGGCAGCGTTCGAACGAAACGCTCTACGGCACCGTAATGCCGGTCTGAGCGCGGGAGAATCCACTGCGCCTTGCCCATGAACAGGGTCAACCGGGATACCTTGCCGGCAATGGCCGGAACGATCTGGGCTGCCGAACATCCCGAGCCGATCACTCCGACACGTTTTCCTTCATAGGCGACCGAGTGATCCCAGTGCCCGGAGTGGAATATCGGTCCTTTGAAGGTTTCCGCACCTTTGATTCCGGGAATGTGCGGGTTCGCCAGCACCCCGCTGGTGTCGATCACGAAGCGGGCGCTGTACCTCTCGCCTGACTCGGTCTGCACGTGCCACAGGAACTCGCGCTCGTCATAAGCGAGCCGGGTCACCGTCTGGTTCATGCGTGCATGCTTGCGCAAGCCGAACATGTCGATAATATGGTTCGTGTAGGCGAGCAATTCGCTTTGCGGGGCAAAGGATTTTTTGAACGGATAGGGTATGAACGAGATGCAGTAAAGACTGGTTGGTACGTCCACCTCTGCGCCGGGATAGGAGTTGGCCTGCCAGGTTCCGCCCAACTCGGAGTTTCTTTCCAGCAGAACAAAGTCGTTGCAGCGCTTTTTCTGCAATCGGATGGCCGCCAACAGCCCTGAGAACCCGGTCCCGATGATCACGGTCTCGACATGGCGGGGCTGCATCGGGCTCCCGGCGTACGCAGATATCTCTTTTGTTGCGGATTGCTCCGATGCGATCATCTTCAGGCACGCGTGCCGGCGTACAGGCAGTGTAAAGCGCCATTTTTCGACGGTCCGCGACTGCTGCCACTATGAACCTGCGCGAACTCTTGATCTTGATCTAGCGCAATAGAGCGACCGAAGTGCATCTGGCCGTCAATGCCCCGACCGGCTGCGGATCGATCGGACCTGTTCAGAGGTTCATCAAAGACCGCTGCTCATGAAGATGATGAAGCAGCGACCGCAGCGAGCGCGTTCGTCCTCGCCAGGTGCGTTCTCTTCAACCCGGCAATGTCTTGCTCGATCTTCCCCGCCTGCCTTGATAGGCGTTGGATTGCGCCGTCGTCATCGTCGTCATCATCCTCGTCCTCTTCGTCCTTCTCCTTCTTTTTCTCTTCCTCTTCGTCTTCCTCTTCGTCCTCGTCGT
>Ga0209592_1000029_pt1 | contig 35257 bp, 33 predicted proteins | sample PPLLak2March2015_2_FD_187251 | JGI IMG/M metagenome (GOLD analysis project Ga0209592, IMG submission 187251) | Freshwater sediment microbial communities from Prairie Pothole Lake near Jamestown, North Dakota, USA - PPLs Lake P8 Core (3) Depth... | ecosystem: Environmental > Aquatic > Freshwater... | reverse complement strand
GTTCTCCTCCAGGTCGTCGAAGAACGCGAGCCGCGCCGGCGGCAGGCCGGTGATCGCCGCCATGCGCCGGAACGCCTCGGGCTCGGGCTTGCGCCGGCCGATGTCGCAGGAGGTGACCACTTTCGTGACCGGCGAGAGGAGCTCCCGGTAGCGCGGCCCGAAGTGCGCGACGTGCGCCGGGTTGGTGTTCGAAAACACGTAGAGCGGCATGCGGGCCGCCAGCTCGCGCAGCACCCGCTCGGCGCCCGGCAGCGGCCCGCCGAAGATGGCGTTCCACCCGGCCAGAAACGAATCATCACCGATATCTATCCTGAGATTCGCTCGAAGCATGGAGAAGTACTTCGCTTCGTCGATCTCGCCGCGCTCGTGGGCGCAGTACGCTTCATCGAAGGAGAATCTCTGCGCGAGAGCCTCGGCCGGAACGCCGGCGGCTTCGGCCCAGGCGGCGAAGGCGCGCCGGAAGTCGATCTCGACCAGCACGCCGCCGAGGTCGAGGACGGCGGCGTCACAACGATGCGGCACGTGGTGCCTCAGCGCTCACGCAAGGCCGCGCCGATGATCTTCGCCGCGCGCTCGAGCTCCTCGTCGGTGTTGAGGAGATCCGGGCAGAGCCGCAGCGCGTCGCCGCGCGCGTCGGCGGTGACGCCGCGCTTGCGCAGCCGCTCGACGAGCGCCGGCGCCCGGTCGTCGCGCACGGTGAGGAAGGCGCCGAAGTCATCGCCCACGCCGAGCGTCTCGACGCCGTTCTCGAACAGGAGGTCGGAGAGCTGCTTCTTCTGCTCGAGGTTGTGCGCGCGCAGGCGATCGACGCCCATCTCGAGGGTGAACTCCAGCCCCGCCAGCGCCTGCACCGGCGCGAGCACCGGCGGCGTCGACTCGAGCCAGGCGTCGCCGCCGGGACCGTACTCCGGCGGCTCGGGGCGCAGGTAGGCGAAGACGTCCTTCTTCGCGAACCAGCCGGTGTCGAGCGTGCGCATGGTCTCGGCGAGGCCCGGGCGCACGTAGAGCCAGCACGCGCCGGGGCCGCCGCGCGTGTACTTGTAGGAGCCGCCGATGGCGAAATCGGCGCCGAGCGTGGCGAGGTCGAGCGGCAGCACGCCGGCGTGGTGGTAGACGTCGAGCAGCACCATGGCGCCGGCCTCGTGCGCGCTGCGCACGAGGCGCGTCAGGTTCGGCACCACCTCGCCCGAGCGGAACATCACGCTCGAGAGCACCACCAGGTCGGCGCCCGCCGGCGACAGCTCCCGCCAGGGCACGATCCTCAGGTCGATGCGGCCCTTCTCGCGGTACACGCGCAGGATGAAGTCGATCGAGTCGAACTCGCCGTCGCTGGTCACCACGCGCGGCTTGCCCGGCAGCGCGTTCAGCACCGCGCGCAGGCCCTGGCCGGCGCTCGTCTTGGGCACGATGCAGTCGGCGCGGGAGGCATTGACGAGCTTCGCCGTCAAAGACCGGAATTTTTGTCGAGAAGCGAGCCACTGCGGCCATGCGCCTTCCAAGTCGGCGTACCAGGCGTCGAGCGCGGCGCGCACGTCCTCGGCGACGCGGTCGGGCGGCCGGCCGAGCGAGTGGTTGGCGAGGTAGACCGGGCCGCGCTTCATCACCCGCGAGAAGCGCGGCCACACCTCGTTCCTGAGGCGCATCTCAGTGAATCTCGGTCCGGACATCGATCAGCTCCGGGAACAGGGACACCTCGAGGCTCTTCCTGAGGAAGGCGACGCCGGCGGTGCCGCCGGTGCCGGGCTTGAAGCCGATGATGCGCTCCACGGTCTTCACGTGGCGGAAGCGCCAGAGCTGGAAGTTCTCCTCGACGTCGACCAGCTTCTCGCACATGTCGTACTCGGCCCAGAATTTGTTTGTATTCTCGTAAACCATTTTGAACACGGCGGTGACGCCTGGATGCCTCTCGTAGGGCTGCGTCCAGTCGCGCTCGACGCGCTGCGCCGGCACCGGCATGCCGCGGCGCGCGAGGTGGCGCAGGAACTCGTCGTACAGGCTCGGCGACTCGAGCAGGCGCTGCAGGCGCGCGTAGGCCGCGGCGTCGTGGCGCTGCACTTCCATGAAGCGCGCGTTCTTGTTGCCCAGCAGGAACTCGATGGCGCGGAACTGGAACGACTGCAGCCCCGAGGCCGGCCCGAGCACGTCGCGGAACGCCACGTACTCCGAGGGCGTGAGCGTCTCGAGCACCGACCACTGCTCGAAGAGCTGGCGCTGCACCTGCTTCACGCGCGCGAGGATCTTGAAGCACGGCGCGAGGCGGTCGGCCTGCACGTGCGCGATCGCCGCCTCGAGCTCGTGGATCAGGAGCTTCATCCACAGCTCCGAGACCTGGTGCTGGATGATGAACAGCATCTCGTCGTGGTGCGCGGAGCGTGGCTGCTGCGCGCCGAGGAGCTGCGGCAGGCGGAGGTACCCGCCGTAGGAGCTCTCCGCGCCGAGCTCGGTGATGAATTCGGGGTCTTTGCCCTTCATCGCACGAATATAATCGGAAAGCCTTACACGGAGAACCTTAATGAAGCTCTGCGGCTTCCACCTCAGCAACTACCACAACAAAGTGCGCATCGCGCTGCTCGAGAAGGGCATCGCCTTCGAGGAGGACGCGAGCTGCCGGCCCTCGCAGAAGGACGAGTTCCTGGCGCGCTCGCCGATGGGCAAGGTGCCCTTCGTCGAGCTCGACGGCGGCGTGCGGCTCGCCGAGTCGCAGGCGATCTGCGAGTACCTCGAGGAGGCCTACCCGCAGAAGCCGCTCTACCCGCGCGACCCGCTGGCGCGCGCCAAGGTGCGCGAGCTGGTCATCGTGATGGAGCTGCACCTAGAGCTCGTGGCGCGCCGGCTCTACCGGCAGGCTTTCTTCGGCGGCACGATCAGCGACGAGCTGAAGGAGATGACCGAGAAGGACCTCGCCAAGGGCGTGCGTGCCCTCGGCCAGCTCGTGAAATTCAATCCCTACATCGCCGGGCCCGGGCTGACGCTCGCCGACTGCTCGGCGTTCGTGCACCTGCCGCTCGTGACGCTGTCGACGAAGATCATCTACGGGCGCGACTTCCTCGAGGGCATGGCGCAGGTGAAGCCCTACCTGAAGATGCTGGGCGAGCGTCCCGCCTTCGCCCGGGTGAACGAGGACCGCAAGAGCGCGCAGGCTGCCCTGGCCAGGAAGTGAGCGCGCTGCAGGAGTACCTGCGCTACCTGGTGACGCTCACCGCGGTGCTCGACCCGTTCCTCGCGGTGCCGATTTTCCTGAGCGTCGCGGCGCGCTACGACGAGCGCAAGCGCCTGCGGCTGGTCAACGCGGTCACGGTGACGGTGTTCGCGGTCCTCGCCGGCGCCGCGGTCTTCGGCGAAGGGCTGCTGCGCCTGCTCGGCGCCAGCCTGCCCGCCTTCCAGGTCGGCGGCGGCCTGGTGCTGCTGCTGATGGCACTCGCCATGCTGAACGCGAAGATGGGCGAGATGCGCCAGACGCGCGCCGAGGCGGAAGAGCTCGAGTCGGGCGAGCTCTCCGGCGTGGTGCCGCTCGCGGTGCCGCTGCTCGCCGGTCCGGGCGCGATCAGCACGACCATCATCGCCGCGCAGCGCGGCGGCGTCGCGCACACGGCCGCGCTCATCGGCTGCGTGCTGCTGGTATGCGTGCTGCTGTGGTCGCTGCTGCGGCTTGCGCACGCGGTCGGCGCGCGCATGGGCACCACCGGCCTCAACATCGCCACCCGCCTGCTCGGCCTGCTCCTCGCCGCGATCGCCATCCAGACGATGGCCGAGGGCCTGCGCATCCTCTTCCCCGGCCTCGCCGACTGAGCTACAGCGGTCCGAGCGGGTTGCGCGGCGCGCGCTCTTCCAGCACGTCCTCCATGCGCGCGCGGATCGCGCCCTTGATCTTCGCGTGCGTGAGGATGTAGAAGCGCTCCGCCTTGACGGCGGCGACCACCGCGCGCGCCACGTCCTCCGCGGAGAGCCGGCCCGAGGTCACCGCCTTGCGCAACATCGCCTGTTTTTCTTTGGTCTTTTCTGAAAGTTGACCTGGTACCGAGCCCGCCGGGCGATTGCGTTCCGAATCCGCGATTCCGGTCGGCACGTACGCCGGGCAGAGCACCGACACGCCGACGCGCGAGCTCCGCTCGCGCAGGTCGTGGTAGAGCGATTCCGACAGGGTCACCACCGCGTGCTTGGTGACGTTGTAGGCAGCGGAGGCGGGCGGCGAGATGAGGCCGGCCACCGACGCGGTGTTGACGATGTGGCCTTCGTCCTGCGCGAGCAGGCGCGGCGCGAAGCTGCGCACGCCGTGGATCACACCCCAGAGATTCACCCCGAGGATCCAGCGCCAGTCGTCGATGCTGTTCTCCCATGCGGCGCCCGACACGGCGACGCCGGCGTTGTTGCACACCACGTGGACGGCCTTGAGCGAGTCGCAGAACTTCTGTACGTCTTCGGCCTTGGATACGTCGACCTTCATGGTCGACGCTTTTACCCCCTTCGCCTCCACGGCTCTCCTGACCTCTGAAAGGTCGGAGACGTCTGCAAGGCCGAGGTCCATGCCTTCGTCGGCGAAGGCGAGCGCCATGGCGCGGCCCAGGCCGCTCGCGGCTCCTGTGACGGCCGCGACCTTTCCCTTCAGCTCCTTCATCGCTTCTCCCTCGTCATCGCCAAGCGTGCCAGAGCATGAACGATCCGCCGAAAAAAATCAGCGCCTCGATGAAGAGCACGTGCAGGTGCGCGCCGATGCGCGTCACGAGCCACGCTGCGAGCGCGCTGCCCGGGATGGTGGCGACGCCGATCACCACGCCGGTGGCCGCCGCGTCGGCGTCGAGGAGGTCGAAGCGCTGGAAGAGCGCCGCCTTGCACAGGTCGAGCGCGATGGTGGTGAGGGCGTCGGTGGCGAGCACCGCCTGCCCGGTGAGCCCGGCGCCCAGGAGCAGCGACACGAGGATCACGCCTGTGCCGCTCGCTACGCCGGAGGCGAGGCCGAACACCCCGGAGCCGGCGGCGAGCGACGCGGTTCCAAAGACTATCGATTTTGATCTCAGAAATCTTCTCACCGGGATGAAGGCGATGACGAGGATGCCGAGCACCGTGCCTAGTGCGCGCGCGTCGAGCAGGGTGTAGATCCAGGTGCCGAGCACGAGGAACGGGAGCGAAGCGACGAGCACCACGGACAGCGCGCGCCGGTCGAGGCTCGCGCGGTAGAACCAGAAGCGCCCGGCGTTGATGATGACGCCGGCCACGGCGAGAACGGGGATGACGGCCTTGATGCCGATCAGCGGCACGAGCGCCGCGGTGAGGATGACGCCGGTGCCGAAGCCGCCGACCCCGCCGACCACCGCGGCGGCGAGCGCCACCGCTGCCACCGCCGCGAGCGTGGGCGCGTCGAGGAGCAAGTCAGCCGCGCGGCACGGCGCGCGGGCGCCCTTCGCGGTCGATGGCGACGTAGGTGAGCGTCGCCTCGGTGACCTTGACGGTGGTCGGGTCGGCCGGGCGGCGCTCGGCGTAGACCTCCACCTTGACGGTGATCGAGGTGTTGCCGACGCGCTCGACGTCGACGTAGAAGGAGAGCACGTCGCCGATCTGCACCGGCTGCTTGAAGACGAACTCCTTCACCGCGACGGTGGCGACGCGGCCGCGCGCGAGGCGCGCCGCGAGCGTGCCGCCGGCGATGTCGACCTGCGCCATGATCCAGCCGCCGAAGATGTCGCCGTGCTGGTTGGCGTCCGCCGGCATCGGCACGACGCGCAGCGCAGGAGCTTTATCTTTTGGCAGCTCTTGCATTCAAGTAATGCAGGGGCCCGCCGCGAAAAGGAGCGAAGCCAGTACCAAAAATAAGGCCGGCGTCGATCAGGTCGGCGTCGGCGACGATGCCCTCCTTCAGCACCTGCCTGGCTTCGTGGAGATAGGGCTCGATCAATGCTTCGATCAGATCTTGCCCGTACGAATCCGGTTGGCCCTTCATCGCTTTTCCATTCTCGTAGCGGTAGATGCCCTGGCCGGTCTTCTTGCCCAGGTGGCCGAGCGCTACCTTGTTCTCGAGGATCTGCGGCACCTCGGCGCCGGGCGACAGGTGCTTCGCGAGCGACTTGCCGGCGGCGAGGCAGATGTCCAGGCCCACGGTGTCGGCGAGCTCCGCCGGCCCCATCGGCATGCCGAACTCCTCCATCGCCGCGTCCAGCGTCTCGGGCTTCGCGCCCTCGTCGAGCATGCGGAAGGCGTTCTGCATGTAGGGACCGAGCACGCGGTTCACCAGGAACCCCGGCGAGTCCTTCACCGGCAGCGGCAGCTTGTCGATCTGCCGGACGAACGCAGCCGCTTTTTTACTGACTTCAGGATTCGTTTGTTGTGATGAGACAACTTCTACGAGCTGCAGCTGAGGCACCGGGTTGAAGAAGTGGATGCCGACCAGCCGCGCAGGATCCTTGAGCGCGGTGGCGATGTCGGCGAGCTTGAGGCTCGAGGTGTTGGTGGCGAGCACCGCGTCGGGCTTCGCCATCGCCTCGAGTTTCGCGAAGAGCTCGCGCTTCGCCGGCAGGTTCTCGAAGATCGCCTCGATGATCACGTCGGCGTTGCGCGCACCGGCGCCGGAGGCGTCCGGGATCAGCCGGTCGAGGGCGTCGCGCTCGCGCCGCGCATCGCGCAGGCGCCGCCTGAAAAGCTCGGCGGCGCGCTTCACCGCCGGCGCGATGCGCTCGGGCGTGGTGTCCTGCAGCGTCACGGTGAGCCCGCGCATGGCGCAGATCGCCGCGATGTCGCCGCCCATGACGCCGGCGCCGACCACGTGCACGCGGCGCGCCTTGAAGTCGCCCTTGCCGAGCGACTTGAGGCGCTCCTGCAGGAAGAAGATGCGCATCAGGTTGCGCGCCGTCGGATGCGCGAACAGCGCCTCGATCGAGCACGCCGGGTCGTCGGCGGCGAGGAAGGGGTTGCCGTCGTACTTGCGCCACAGCTCGAGGATCGCGTAGGGCGCCGGGTAGTGCTCGCGCCTTGCACGCTTCGCCACCCGCTTCTTGGCCTGTGAAACGAAGAAGCCGCGCATCCACAGGAAGATCTTCTTCGAGAAAGGCAAACCCTTCCTGCCCTTGTCCTCGAGCGTCACCATGCGCGCGGTGTTCTCGAGGATGCGCAGCGGCACCGCCTGGTCGACGAGGCCCATGCGCCTTGCCCGCTTCGCATCTATGGCTTTTCCAGTCAACAGAAGATCAAATGCCTGTGAAGGACCTATCAGCTTCGGCAGCCACTGCACGCCGTGCCAGGCGGGCACGATGCCGAGCATCACCTCCGGGAAGGCGATGCGCGTCTTCGGGTCGTCGAGCGCGACGCGGTACTTGCACGCGAGGGAGAGCTCGAGGCCGCCGCCCATGCAGTAGCCGTTGATCATCGCGGTGGTGGGGAAGGGCAGGTCGCGCAGCTCCTGGAGCACGTCCCAGCCGAGCTTGACGAAGGACATCGCCTCCTCGGGCGACTTGAAGCGCACGAATTCGTTCACGTCGGCGCCGGCGATGAAGCTGTCCTTCGCCGAGCGGATGACGAGGCCCTTCGGGTTGTCGAGGCGGATGGCGTTGAGCGCCGCGCCGAGCTCCTCGAGCGCCTGCCGCGAGAAGGTGTTGGCCGACTCGCCCTGCTTGTCGAAGGTCAGCCAGGCGAGGCCCTCGCGGTCCTTCTCCCAGCGCCAATGTGCAAACACGATCTTCGGGTCTGCTCTTTCCACGATTTTTCTTCTCTAAATGGCTTCTACGAGCATGGCGCCGCCCAGGCCGCCGCCGATGCAGATGCAGGCGATGCCACGCTTTGCATTGTTTCTTTTCAATGTTCTCAATAAATGCAAGACGATCCGGGTGCCGGAGGCGCCCACGGGGTGGCCGAGCGCGATGGCGCCGCCATCTACATTCAAACGATTTGTGTCCAACTCTCCTAAGGCTTTGTCGAGACCCAGTTCGTCCCTGCAGTAGGCGTCATCCTTCCAGGCCGCGAGGCAGCCGAGCACCTGCGCGGCGAAGGCCTCGTTGATCTCCCAGTAGTCGAGGTCGTTCAGCCCGAGGCCGTGGCGCTTGAGGATCGGCGTCGCCGCGTGCACCGGCCCCAGGCCCATCTGCGCCGGGTCGAGGCCGGCCCATTCGGAGTCGACGATCCGCCCCATGGGCTGTAAGTCGTGTTTTTTCAATGCTTCTTCCGAAGCGAGCACGAGCCACGCGGCGCCGTCGGTGATCTGCGAGCTGTTGCCCGGCGTGACGTTGCCGTACTTGCGGTCGAAGAAGGGCTTGAGCTTCTTCAGGTTCTCCATCGACGCGTCGCGGCGCACGCCGTCGTCGAGCGTGTAGGTGTTGCCCCTGGCGTCGTAGAGCGCTTCCACTTCCCCGCCGCCGGCGGCCAGGTGCCCTTCGTCCTGCGCCTTCGAAACTTTCAAATGACTCTTTATTGAGAAAGCATCCATTTGCTCCCGGGTGATCCCGAACCGGTGCGCGACGTTCTCGGCGGTCTGGCCCATGAGCAGGCCGACCATCGGGTCGGTGAGCCCTTTCATGATGCCGATGACCGGCGCGAGGAGAGCCTTCACGGGCAGCCTGGCGAAGAGGGCCGCGCGCTGGCCGGCGGTCCTTGCGGCAGCCATGTTCGAGAACCACAGCACCATCTTGTCGGCATAGAGGAGCGGCGCGCGCGAGAGCGCGTCGACGCCACCGGCGAGGACGAGGCTCGAGCGGCCGGCGAGGATGTTGTTGATGCCCGAGTCGACCGACTGCATGCCGGAGGCGCAGTTGCGCATCACGGTCCAGCCGGGGACTTTCTGGCCGCAGCCCATGCGCAGCGCCGCGACGCGGCCGATGTTGACCTCGTCGACCGAGGGCGCGGCGCAGCCCAGGATGACTTCATCCAGTGAATCCGGTGAAAAGGGCTGTCGGGCAAGCAGCGCCCGCCCCGCCTGGGTGGCGAGGTCGGCGGCGGCGAAGGGGCCGGGGCGGTTCTTCGACTTCAGGAACGGCGTGCGCGCGCCGTCGACGATGTAGACCGGCGGGCGCATCAGGCGGCCCTCGCCGACACCGGCTTCTCCCGCAGTTCATCCTGTGACGAGCGCACGATCTCGGCGCGCCCGAAGTCCTGCGGGAAGTCGTCGACCTTGATCACGTTCTTGCGCAGCGCTTCCTTGCGCTGCCAGAGCTGCAGTTCATCGGTGGTAATGACGTTGTTATCCCTGGCAACGGTGGCGGTATCGATGCCCGAGCGGGGCACGATGACCCCGGCCTTGACCGCCTCGCGAAGCTTCTTCTCGATCGGCTGGCAGGCCACGGTGGCGAGGAGCGCCGCTTCGAGCTGCCCTGTTGCTTCAGATTCATTTCTTGAAATAAACATTCCAGCCGTGAGGCGGTCCCTGGCTGCGCCGGGCTCGAGCGCGATGCGCGCGCACTCGTGGTTGCGCGAGTCGAGCGGCGGGCGCCACGGCGTGCCGAGCGGGAACACCGTCCAGCGCAGCAGCGTCGCCAGCGCCTTGACCGGGAAGTTGGAGAGGATCTGGTCGATCGCCTGCTGCGCGTGGTAGAGCGCGTCGCGCACCGACCAGCGCACGAGCGGCAGGTCCTCGCGCAGGCGCCCCTGGTCCTCGTAGCGCTTCAGCGTCGCCGAGACGAGGTACATCATCGACAGGACATCGCCCAGGCGCCCGGAGATCTTCTCCTTGCGCTTGAGCGCCCCGCCCATGGCGAGCATCGACATGTCGGCGAGGAAGGCGAAGGCGGCGGACAGGCGCGAGATGTGCCGGAAGTAGTGCCTGGTTTCCTTCGAAGAATTCCTGGGAACAGGGGCGAAGCTGGCATGCGTCACGCCATAGACGAAAGCGCGCACGCCGTTCGAGACGACGTGGCCGATGTGGGACATGAGCGCGTCGTCGAACTCGCGCGCGGCCTCGGCGCCCTGCATCTCCTTCGCCGCGCGCATCTCGCGCAGCACGTAGGGGTGCGCGCGGATCGCGCCCTGGCCGAAGATGATGAGCGTGCGCGTGAGGATGTTCGCGCCCTCGACGGTGATGGCGATCGGCGTCATCTGGTAGCCGCGGCCGATCCAGTTGCTCGGCCCGAGGCAGATGCCCTTGCCGCCGTGGATGTCCATCGCGTCGTTGACGCAGGCGCGCGCGCGCTCGGTCATGTGGTACTTGGCGATCGCGGAGAGCACGGCCGGCTTCTCGCCCAGGTCGACCGCGCCCGCGGTCATGACGCGCGTCGCGTCCATCATGTAGCAGTGCGCGGCGATGCGCCCGAGCGCCTCCTCGACGCCCTCGAGCTTGCCGATCGGCGTGCGGAACTGGCTGCGCACGCGCGCGTAGGCGCCGGTGAAGCGCGTGAGCGCCTTGACGCCGCCGACCGACGAGGTCGGCAGCGAGATGGCGCGACCCGCCGCGAGGCAGCCCATCAGCATCATCCAGCCCTTGCCCGCGTATTCCGGGCCGCCGATGATCCAGTCGAGCGGCATGAACACGTCCTTGCCGGAGTTCGGGCCGTTCTGGAACACGGCGTTCAGCGGCAGGTGGCGCCGGCCGATGTTGACGCCGGGGGTGTTGGTGGGGACGAGCGCGCAGGTAATACCCAGATCGGTTTGCGAACCTAAAAGCTTTTCCGGGTCATACAGTCTGAAGGCGAGCCCCAGGAGCGTCGCCACCGGCCCGAGCGTGATGTAGCGCTTGTCCCAGGTGACGCGCATGCCCAGCGTCTCCTTGCCCTGCCAGGTGCCTTTGCACACCACGCCGTAGTCCGGGATCGAGGCGGCGTCCGAGCCGGCCTCGGGATTGGTGAGCGCGAAGCAGGGAATCTCGTGGCCTTTCGCAAGGCGCGGCAGGTAGTGGTCCTTCTGCGCCTCGGTGCCGTAGTGCAGGAGCAGCTCGCCCGGCCCGAGCGAGTTCGGCACCATCACGGTGATCGCCGCGGCGGCCGAGCGCGTCGAGAGCTTCATCACCACCGCGGAGTGCGCGAGCGCGCTGAAGCCCAGGCCGCCGTACTTCTTCGGGATGATCATGCCGAGGAAGCCCTTGTCCTTGATGAACTGCCACACGTGGGCGGGGAGGTCCTGGCGCTCGTGCGTGATCTCCCAGTCGTCGCACATCCGGCACAGCTCCTCCACCGGGCCGTCGAGGAAGGCCTGCTCCTCGGCGGTGAGCTTCGGCTCCTTTACCGCGAGCAGCTTGTCCCAGTCGGGCTTGCCGGAGAAAAGGTCCGCGTCCCACCACACCGTGCCGGCGTCGATCGCCTCCTTCTCGGTCTGCGACATGTCCGGGAGGATGCGGCGGTAGACCGCGAGGATGCGGTTCGAGATGAGCGCCCTGCGGATGAGCGGCACGTTGAGGATCAGCGCCAGGACCGCGAAGACCGCGATGAACGGAACGTTCTGGGTGGAAACCACCAGGACGCCAAAAGCGATGGTCCAGGCCCACAGCGGCAGGCGCAGGTAGGCGCAGGCGAAGAAGAGGGAGATGGCGCCGGCGATGTAATAAGTGATCATGCGATTCCCCTTAGGCGGCCTTGCGCATGGAGGTCTTCAGCGGCGCGAGCAGGCCGGCGAGGAGGAAGGCGGTGAGGCGCTCCTCGAGCAGCCGCGCGTCGTAGCGGTCCTCGGGCTTGCAGCCGGCGATGAGCTGCACGGTGTCGGTGGCGGCGAGGGTGTAGGCGAGCGTGCCGAACATGAAGTGCATGCGCCAGACCAGCTCGTCCTTCGGCATCTGCGGCAGCGCGCGCTCGAGCGCCGCCTTGTAGCGCTCCATCGTCGGGGCGTACATCTGCCCGATCAAAGCGCGCAGCGTCTTGGAGGGCTCGGTGTAGGTGCGGCCGAGCAGCCGCGTGAAGTTGCGCCCGCCGCCTTTCGCGTCCTCGACCAGGCGCAGGCTCGGGCCGACGAAGGCGCGGATGATGGCCTCCGGGGAAAGGCTGCCGCCGCCCTCGAGCTTCGCCAGCTCGGCGATGCGCGCCGCGTTCATCGGGTCGAGGCGGCGGCGGAACACCGCCTCTATCAGCGCGTCCTTGGAGCCGAAGTGGTAGTTGACCGCGGCGAGGTTCACGCCGGCGCGCGAGGTGAGCTGGCGCATCGAGGTGCCTTCGAAGCCGTGCTGCATGAACAGCTCTTCGGCGGCGTCTAGGATGCGGGTACGGGTGATGTGCTCGGGCTTGATGGCGTGCATGGCCTATGGAAAATCCAGTCAAACGAACGTTTGAATACTAGCATGAGCGGCAGCGACCTCATCGCCCTGATCCTGATCTCGATGGGCTGGCTCTTCTACCTTCTGGGCCTGTGGTTCCGGCTGCCGGTGCTGACCGGCGTGGTCGGCTCGGTCGCCGCCTTCTTCAGCGTCGCCTACCTGCAGCCGCCCTGGCCGTGGCTGTGGATCCTGCTGCCCCTGGTGATCGATCCGTACTGGCTGAGGCAGGTCTTCCGGAAGCCATAATCGGGCATGCAAAGAAGAAACGAGTGGCGCTCGCTCGCCACCCTCCTGCCGTATCTCCTTGAATACAAATGGCGCGTCGTCATCGCGCTGGTGTTCCTGGTCTCGGCGAAGCTCGCCAACGTCGGCGTGCCGCTGGTGATGAAGGAGGTGATCGACGGCCTCGACGCCGAGACGGCGCTGGTGGCGGTGCCGGTGGCGCTGCTGGCGATCTACGGCATCCTGAGGTTCTCGACCACGCTCTTCGCCGAGCTGCGCGACGTGGTGTTCATCCGCGTCACGCAGCGCGCCATCCGGCGCGTCGCGCTCGGCGTGTTCCGCCACCTGCACAGCCTGTCGCTGCGCTTTCATCTGGAGCGCCAGACCGGCGGCATGACGCGCGACATCGAGCGCGGGACCAACGGCATCTCGACCCTGCTGTCCTACCTGCTGTTCTCGATCTTTCCCGTCGTGCTCGAGTTCGCGCTCGTCGCGGCGGTGCTGCTGAACCGCTTCGACTGGCGCTTTGCCGCCATCACCTTCGGCGCGGTGGCGGTGTACATCGCCTTCACGGTGCTGATCACCGAGTGGCGCATGGAGATCCGCCGCCGCGCCAACGAGCTCGACTCGAAGGCCAACACGCGCGCCATCGACAGCCTGCTCAACTACGAGACGGTGAAGTACTTCGGCAACGAGGACTTCGAGGCGCGCCGCTACGACGAGAACCTGAGGAAGTACGAGGACGCGGCGACGAAGAGCGAGTCCTCGCTCGGCCTGCTCAACATCGGGCAGAGCCTGATCATCGCCGCCGCGGTCACCGCGCTCATGGTGCTCGCCGCGGAGGGCGTGGTGGCGCGCACCTTCACGCTCGGCGACCTGGTGCTGGTGAACGGGCTGCTCATCCAGCTCTACATCCCGCTCAACGTGCTGGGCATGGTGTACCGCAACGTCAAGCAGTCGCTGCTCGACATGGACCGGATGTTCAAGCTGCTCTCGGAGCACCAGGAGGTGCAGGACCGGCCGGGCGCGCCCGAGCTGCCCGCCGGCCCGGCGACCGTCGAGTTCCGCGGGGTGGACTTTTCGTATGAAAAGAAGAGGCAGATTCTCTTCGACGTGAGCTTCGCCATCCCGGCCGGCCATCGCGTCGCGGTGGTCGGGCACTCCGGGTCGGGCAAGTCGACGCTCGCGCGCCTGCTCTACCGCTTCTATGACGTGTCACAAGGAAAAATACTTGCGAATGGCGTCGATATAAAAGACCTCAGGCAATCGAGCCTGCGCGCGGCGATCGGCATAGTCCCGCAGGACACGGTGCTTTTCAACGACACCATCCTCTACAACATCCGCTACGGCCGGCCCGAGGCGAGCGACGAGGAAGTGATCGAGGCGGCGCGCGCGGCGCACATCCACGAGTTCATTGAATCCCTTCCCGAGGGTTATCAAGCCATGGTCGGCGAGCGCGGCTTGAAGCTTTCCGGCGGCGAGAAGCAGCGCGTCGCCATCGCGCGCGCGCTCCTGAAGAACCCGCGCATCCTCATCTTCGACGAGGCGACTTCGGCGCTCGACTCGCGCGCGGAGAAGGCGATCCAGGCCGAGCTCGAGCGGGTGTCGCAGGGACGCACCACGTTAGTGATCGCTCACCGCCTTTCGACGGTCATGGATGCGGACCAGATCCTGGTGCTCAGCCACGGCCGCATCGTCGAGCGCGGAGCCCACAGGCAACTCCTTGACTTGCAAGGAGAATACGCGCGTATGTGGGCGCTGCAGCAAGAGCAGGCCGAAGCCAAGGCCAAGCTCGAGCAGGCGGAAGCCCTGTAGCCTCAGCCCGACACTGCAATTCTTTCACGGTGTTTCGAGGAACTAGTTCCTACCCTATGATTTTGTTTGCGTTTTCTTTTGACCGTAGGGTATATTGCGACAAGTCCATCCGCCATGTAGGGCATGGACGGACACCAAGAAAATCGCGCTTGCTCAGGGAAGATTCACCGCAATGCAAAGAAAGCTGCATCCGCTCGAGGGTATTGTCGCCGCGTTCGCGCTGTTCATCGCGCTCTTCCTCACCGTCGGCTTCGCGCAGGCCGACGAGATCAAGAAGCAGAAGGCCGTCTTCCTGCGCTCCTCTTCCGCGCTCGTGCTCGACGCCGCCACCGGCGAGGCGGTGATCGACAAGAACAGCGACGCCGTCGTGCCGATCGCCTCGATCACCAAGCTGATGACGGCGATGGTGATCCTCGACCGCGGCCTCGACCTGCAGACCAAGATCGTGCTCAGCCGCGACGACACGCGCGCCATCCGCGGCAGCCGCACGCGGCTGCGCAGCGGCGCGAGCCTCACGCGCGACGAGCTGCTCATGCTCTCTCTGATGGCCTCCGAGAACCTCGCCGCCGCGGCGCTGGGCCGCACCTATCCCGGCGGCATGGACGCCTTCGTCGAGGCGATGAACGCGAAGGCGGCGAAGCTCGGCATGACCGACACGCAGTTCATCGAGCCCACCGGGCTTTCCCCCGGGAACGTCTCGAGCGCGCGCGACCTCGCCAACCTGGTGCGCGCGGCGAACGGCTATCCGCTCATCCGCGAGTACTCGACGCGCGAGCGCGCCACGGTGACCGTGTTCAAGCGGCCGATGGCGTTCGGCAACACCAACCGCCTGGTGCGCAGCTCCGCCTGGGACATCGAGCTCTCCAAGACCGGCTACATCAGCCAGGCCGGGCGCTGCCTGGTGATGCGCGTGCACCTTGCCTCGAAGGACCTCATCGTCGTGCTGCTCGACTCATGGGGCCGGCAGTCGCGGATCGGCGACGCGAACCGCATCAAGAAGTGGCTCGAGAGCAACCTCGCCCCCGGCCACAGCAGCTAGTAGGAAATCGGGGAAATCGGGGTCAGACCCCGATCTCCGCCGATCTCCGCCAGTAGGTCGCCGACGGCGACCTAGCCGAGATCGGGGTCTGACCCCGATTTCCTGAGGCCGTGCAGGGCGAAGAGCCCCTTGCGGTCCGACCACACCTTCTTCCCCGAGTAGCCCGCCCGCGCCGCCAGCGCGCGGAAGCCTTCCACCGAGTACTTGTACGAGTTCTCGGTATGGATCGACTCGCCGCGCTCGAAGCGGAAGCGGTGGTGCCGCGCCACGCGCACGCTCTGCCGCGCGAGCGACACCAGGTGCATCTCGATGCGCCCGGCGGCGGCGTTGTAGAAGGCGTAGTGCGAGAACTTGCGCAGGTCGAAGTCCGCGCCGAGCTCGCGGTTGATGCGCGCGAGGATGTTGAGGTTGAAGGCCGCCGTGACGCCGCGCGAGTCGTTGTAGGCGGCATGCAGCACGTTCGCGTCCTTCTTGAGGTCGACGCCCACCAGCATGCGCGATGCCTGGTCGCGCGTCATGGCGAGGAAGGCGTGCGCCTCTTCGGGGTCCAGGTTGCCGATCGTCGAGCCGGGAAAGTAGACGACGCGCGGCGCCCTCGCCCGCGGCAGCTCGATCGGCCGCGAGAAGTCGCCGGGCACGGGAACGATCTTCAGCCAGGGAAAGCTCTTCGACAGCGTGCGAGTGGATTGCTGGAGGGCGATCTCCGAGATGTCGATGGGCACATAGGCGGCGGGCCTGAGCGCGCGGACGAGGAGCCGCGTCTTCAGGCTCTCGCCGCTGCCGTACTCGACGAGCTCGCAGCCGCGGCCGGCGAAGCGGGCGATCGCGCCGATGTTCGCGCGGGTGAGCGCGAGCTCGGCGCGGGTGACGTAGTACTCGGGCAGGCGGCAGATGCGCTCGAAGAGCCGGCTGCCGGCGGCGTCGTAGAAATACTTCGGCGGCAGCGTCTTCTGCGGCAGCGACAGCCCCGTGATCACATCCTCTTTAAGCAATGCCGATGCGGGACGTGGGCTGGTGGCCGATCGCGTGGGAGATGCGGTCGGCGGTTTCCTTCACGAGCGGTCCCCAGTGCGCCTTCATGCGATCGGCCGGGGTCGAGAGCGACAGCGCGGCGATCAGGCGCCCGGCGTCGTCGCGGACGCCCGCGGCGACGCAGCGCACGCCGATCTCCGCCTCCTCGTTGTCGGTGGCGTAGCCCTGGCGCTGGATGCGCTCGAGGTCGCGCTCGAGCAGAGTGATGCTGGAAAGCGTGTTCTTCGTGTGCGGCGCGAGGCCGGTGCGCTTGGCGTACTCGCGCAGCCGCGCGAAGCCTTCCTCGAGGAGGAAAAGCTTGCCCGCGGCGGTGACGTGCAGCGCCGCGCGCGCGCCGATGACGTGCACGACGCGCATCGCGGAGCGGCCCGACGAGGTGCGCTCGACGTAGACGATCTCGTCGTCGTGGCGCACCGAGAGGTTGGCGGTCTCGCCGGTCTGCGAATGCAGCTCGCGCATCATCGGCAGGGCGAGCTCGCGCACGCTGATGCGCGACTTCACCAGGTTGCCGAGCTCGAGCAGGCGCATGCCCAGGCGGTAGCTGCCGGGCTCGACGCGGTCGACGAGGCGATCGGCCGACATCGAGGAGAGGATGCGGTGCGCGGTGGAAGGGTGCAGCCCCGTGTACTGCGAGATCTGCTTCAGCCCGAGGGGCTCCGGGTGCTCGGCGAGCACCTCCAGCAACCGCATCATGCGGTCGATCACCTGGATCGGGCTTTTCGCCTCGTCCCTGTCCCTGGGCGTCGCCATCGTCATTGCGCATTGTAAAATGCCCCGACATGCCCGTGGTGACCTGCATCGACGATTTGCGCTCGATGGCGAAGAAGCGCGTCGCCCGGGCGGTGTTCGAGTACGTGGATTGCGGCTCGTACGACCAATGCACGCTGCGTGCCAACCGCACCGACCTCGAGTCGCTCGCGCTGCGCCAGCGCGTGGGGATCGACGTCGAGCACCGCACGCTGCGCACCACCATGGCCGGGCACGAGGTGCGCATGCCGGTGGCGCTCGCCCCGGTGGGCCTCACCGGGCTCAACTGGGCCGACGGGGAGATGCTGGCGGCGCGCGCCGCCGAGCGCTTCGGCGTGCCCTTCACGCTCTCGACCATGTCGATCTGCTCGATCGAGGACGTGGCCTCCGCCGTGAAGAAGCCCTTCTGGTTCCAGCTCTACGTGATGCGCGACCGCGCCTTCTCCGCCTCGCTCGTCGAGCGCGCCAAGGCCGCCGGGTGCTCGGCGCTGATGCTGACCCTCGACCTGCAGATCCAGGGCCAGCGCCACCGCGACCTGAAGAACGGGTTGGCGGTCCCGCCCAGGCTCACCCTGGGAACGGCACTGGACGTGATGACGAAACCCGGCTGGGTGCTCAACGTGCTCACCGGCAGGCGCAAGTCCTTCGGCAACCTGGAAGGGCAGATCCCCGACGCGAAGAGCCTCACCACGCTCTCGCACTGGATCGCCGGCCAGTTCGACCCGACCCTCTCGTGGAAGGACATCGAGTGGGTGAAGAAGCTCTGGGGCGGCAAGCTCATCCTCAAGGGCATCCTCGACGTCGAGGATGCGAAGATCGCCGCGCAGAGCGGCGTCGACGCGATCGTCGTCTCCAACCACGGCGGCCGCCAGCTCGACGGCACCATCTCCTCGATCCGCGCGCTGCCCGAGATCGCCGACGCCGTGGGCAGCAGCCTCGAGCTGTGGTTCGACGGCGGCATCCGCTCGGGCCAGGACGTGCTGAAGGCGCTGGCGCTCGGCGCGCGCGGCACGCTGATCGGCCGCGCCTATGCCTACGGCCTGGGCGCGATGGGCGAGGCGGGCGTGGCGCGCGCCCTCGAGATCATCGAGAAGGAGCTCGACGTCACCATGGCGCTCTGCGGCCTGCGCGACGTCAAGGACGCCAACCGCTCGATCCTCAGGCCAGCCTAGACCTGGCAGCGGCGCGGCGCGCGAAACGCGCAGGCGAGAGCGCGTCGGCGAGCGCGCCTTCCACCGGCAGCGGCTCGCCTTCGAGCTCGCAGGCGATCAGCTCCGCGGCGAGCGCCGCCCACACCAGCCCGCGCGAGCCGTACGCAAAAGCGCCGTAGACGCCTTCGGCGATCTTGCCGACCAGGGGCAGCCGGTCAGGCGCCACGGCCCGAAACGCCACTCGCCCTTCAAGGGAAACTTTTTCGACTTTTTGCGAAAGCACCTGCTCCAGCCGCTCGAGGTTTCCGGCATGGCTGTCCGCGCGCGGCGCGGCATCGTCGTCGTCGATGTCGTAGGAGGCGCCGACCACGCACACCCCATCCACCGGCGGCAGCACCATGCCGCCGCGCAGCACCACCACGTGCGGCGGCTCGATGCGCGCCGCCGGCACATGCGTGAGCTGGCCGCGCACGCGCCGCAGCCTGAGGTGCGGCACCGGCTGCAGCTTCGGCGCGTCGCCGGAATTGGCGAGGATGACGACCGGGGCCCTGGGAAGTACGGATAAAGAGCTGTTGAAAAAACATTTCAGTTTTTCCCGGCAGGCCGCAAGCTGCGCACGCACGAGGCTTTGCGGCTGGATCCAGCCGCTTTGCGGGAACCACAGGCCGCCCGCGGGCACCGGCACGCCGGCGTGCGCGGCCGCTTCCTCCCGCGTCACGTACTGCGCGTACTCCGCCGGCCAGCCAGCGACGGCGCGCTGCTGCGAGGATTCCTCCTTCGCCGTGCGCGCGAGCTGGAGGACCCCGCACGGGTCCCAGCGGAGGTTTTCCAGGAAAGGCCATCGTTGGAGGGCATACAGGTACGAAGCCCTCGTGAGCCGCGCCATCACGCTGTCGTCGGGCGTGGCGAGCGGGTGGAAGGTGCCGGCATGGTTGCCCGAGGCTTCCTGCGCCGGCTCGGCGTGGCGCTCGTGGAGCTCGACCTCCCAGTCGCGCGCGCACAGCCGCTCGCACACCGCGGCGCCGGCGAGCCCCGCGCCGATGACGACAGCGCGTCTTTCAAATGAAAAGATACTTTTTCCTCGAGTGCTGCGGGCAACCAGCATTTCCCTCTTGTGGCCGAAGCCCGGGCGTTTCTCGACCGCGAAGCCGGTGCGCTCGAGCGCTTCGCGCACCGGTGCCGCGACGCTCCAGGTCGCGAGCGTCGCGCCTTCGCTGCACAGGCGCGAGACCGAGCGCATCAGCTGCGCCGACCACATGTCGGGGTTCCTGCCCGGCGAGAAGCCGTCGAGGTAGACCGCGTCGGCGGCGAGGCGCAGGTCGCGCAGCACCTTCACGTCGGAAAGAAACAGGGTGAGGACCACCCGCCCGCCGTCGAGCTCGAGGCGCTGCGCGCCGGGGACGAGGAGCGGCCAGCGCGCACGCAGCTCCGCCGCTTCGCTTTTCAATTCAAAAAAGCTTTCATGGAAGAGCTGCGCGTCCTCGAGCGTGAGCGGGTGCTTCTCGACCGAGACGAAGTGCAGGCGCTCGCAGCGGCGCGGGTCGCGCCGCCAGGCCTGCCAGGTGGCGAGGAAGTTGAGGCCGGCGCCGAAGCCCGTCTCGAGGATGACGAAGCGGCGGCGCCCGGCCCAGCGCTGCGGCAGAGCGTTGCCGGCCAGGAACACGTGCCCGGCCTGCCCCGGCCCGCCGGCGGCGCTGTGGTAGACGTCGCCGAAGGCTTCCGAGTACGGGATGCCGTCCTTGAACGCCAGGCGGGCGGGCGCGAGGGGCTCGAGCATGCCGCTATTGTGCGGCTTGAGCCAGATCAAGATGGGCCCCGCCGGAGCGGCGTAGCGTGGCTGGCATGGACAACTTACTCCTCGCCGTGGGCATCCTGGGGCTGCTTATCGTCGCCGCTGCAGCCGCGCGCCAGTCCGCGATCGCCTGGCGGCGGGCCATGAGCAGCACTCGCGCCCTGCAGATCTGGCGGGCGATGCAGCGCCGCGGGCTCGAGCCGGCGGACGCGGCGGGCGAGGAGCGCGCGTTCGCGGTCGCGGTGCGCCGCTGCACGATGTGCTCGAGCCTCGAGGAGTGCGAGCATTGGCTCGCCGGCGAGCGCGACGACCCGGGCTCGTTCTGCCCGAACACGACGTTCATGGAGAACCTGCAGCGCGAGAAGCAGCGCGCTACGGCGAAGCGCTAGCGCTCCCCCGCGCCGGCAGCACCACGCGCAGCAAGGCATAGCCGGCGCCCGCGGAGGCGAGCGAGCCGAGCAGGATGCCAAGGCGCGCCTGCGCCATGTAGGCCGCGTCGGCGCCCTCGAAGGCGAGCCCGGCGATGAACAGGCTCATCGTGAAGCCGATGCCGCAGAGCAGCGACACCCCGAAGAGGCCGCCCCATCCCGCGCCCTCGGGCAGGCTCGCGCCGCCCAGGCGGATCATCGCGAACGAAGCGGCGAACACGCCGGCGAGCTTGCCGAGGACGAGGCCCGCGGCGATGCCGAGCGGCACCGGCTCGAGAAGCGAGGCGAGCGAGACGCCCTGGAGCGAAACGCCGGCATTGGCGAAGGCGAAGAGCGGCAGGATGCCGTAGGCGACCGGCGGATGCAGGTCGTGCTCCAGCCGCCGCGCCTGCCGCGGCGGGATGAAGAGCGCGAGCGCCGCGCCGGCGAGGGTGGCATGCACGCCCGACTTCAGCACCGACGCCCACAGCACCAGCCCGACGAGGAGGTAGGGCGCGATGCGCTGCACGCCGGCGCGGTTGAGCCCCGCCAGGGCGGCGAGCGCCGCCGCTGCCACGCCGAGCGAGGGCGGCGCGAGGTTGGCGGTGTAGAAGAGCGCGATGATCACGATCGCGCCGAGGTCGTCGAGGATGGCGAGCGTGAGCAGGAACACCTTGAGCGAGGCCGGCACGCGGGCGCCAAGGAGCGAGAGCACCCCCAGGGCGAAGGCGATGTCGGTGGCCGCGGGGATCGCCCAGCCCGGCAGCGTCACCGGGTTGCCCCAGTTGAGCGCCGCGTAGATCGCCGCCGGCGCGGCCATGCCGCCCGCGGCGGCGACCGCCGGCAGCGCGATCTGCGAGGGGCGCGAGAGCTCGCCTTCCTGCACCTCGCGCTTGAGCTCCAGCCCCACCAGGAAGAAGAACACCGCCATCAGCCCGTCGTTGATCCACAAGAGCAGCGGCTTCGCGATCTCGAAGGCGCCGGCGCGCACCTCGACCGGCGTGCCGAGGAAAGCGCCGTACCAGCGCTCCAGCGGCGAGTTGGCGAGCGCCATCGCCGCGGCCGCCGCGAGGGCGAGCAGGATCCCGCCCGCCGCCTCCAGGGCAAGGAACTCGCGGATGGCGACGAGCGGTCGCATTGGCTACCATTATCGCGATGAACAAGCCCGCCGACCTGAAGCTCGAGACCGTTCCCGCCTGGATCAACGGCAAGCCGCTCGTTCCCGCCGGTCGCACCGGCGAGGTCTACAACCCGGCGACAGGGCAGGTGACGAAGCGCGTCCCCTTCTGTAACGAAGAATTCATCGATAAAGCCGTGCAATCGGCGACGGCCGCGTTCCCCGCCTGGCGCGACACGCCGCCCCTGCGCCGCGCGCGGGTGATGCAGAAATTCCTGCAGTTGCTTCAGGCCAATCACTCTCAGCTCGGGAAAATCGTATCGGAGGAGCACGGCAAGGTCCTCGACGACGCGATGGGCTCGGTGCAGCGCGGCATCGAGGTGGTGGAGTTCGCCTGCGGCATCCCGCAGCTCCTGAAGGGCGAGTTCGCCGAGAACGTCGGCACGCAGGTCGACACGCACACCCTGCGCCAGCCGGTGGGCGTGTGCGCCGGCATCACGCCGTTCAACTTCCCGGTGATGGTGCCGCTGTGGATGTTCCCGATGGCGATCGCCTGCGGCAACACCTTCATTCTCAAGCCCTCGGAGAAAGTGCCCTCGGCTTCGATCCGCATGGCCGAGCTCTTCAAGGAGGCGGGGCTCCCCGACGGCGTCTTCAACGTGGTGCATGGTGATAAAGAAGCTGTAGATTCAATTCTGAAAAACAATGGTGTGAATGCGGTGAGCTTCGTCGGATCGACCCCGATCGCCAGGTACATCTACGAGACGTGCGCCAAGGCCGGCAAGCGCGTGCAGGCGCTCGGCGGGGCGAAGAACCACGCGGTGGTGCTGCCCGACGCCGACCTCGAGTTCGCCGCCGATGCGCTGATCGGCGCCGCCTACGGCTCCGCGGGCGAGCGCTGCATGGCGATCAGCGCGGTGGTGGCGGTCGGCGCCGCCGCAGACCCGCTGGTGAAGTTGCTGGAGAAGAAAGCAAAGGCGATCAGGCTCGGCGTCGACATGGGGCCGCTGGTCACCGAGCCACACAGGAACAAGGTGGCGTCCTACCTGGATATTGGAGTGAAAGAAGGCGCCAGGTTGGTCGTCGACGCGCGCAAGCAGGAATGCCCGAAGGAGGGCTTCTACCTCGGCACTTCGCTGTTCGACGACGTGAAGCCCGACATGGAGGTCTACAGGAACGAGATCTTCGGCCCGGTGCTGGTGGTTCTCAGGGCAAAGACGTTGGAAGAGGCAATTGCGCTGGTAAACAAGAATCCCTATGCCAACGGCACCGCCATCTTCACCGAGTCGGGCGGCGCGGCGCGGCGCTTCGTCGCCGAGATCCAGGTCGGCATGGTCGGCGTCAACGTGCCGATCCCGGTGCCGGTCGCGTTCTTCTCCTTCGGCGGCTGGAAGAACTCGCTCTTCGGCGACCTGCACGTGCACGGGGTGGAGAGCGTCAAGTTCTACACCCGCACGAAAGTCGTCACCTCGCGCTGGCCGCACCAGGACACGCCCGCGCCCGGCCTGAACATGCCGACCCTCGGCTGAAAAGAAATGGGCGCCCTCGGGCGCCCGTCTCAGCCCGGTACGAACCGCTACGCATGAAGCTCGCCGATTGGTCGCTGCACTTCTATCGCCTGCCTTACCGGCGGGCGGTGACCTGGGCGTACGCCGCCGAGAGCTGGAGCGACTACGCGCTGCTCAAGCTGACCGCCGACGACGGCACGGTCGGCATCGCCGAGGGCGTGGTGAAGCCGGCGCGCACCGGCTTCTCGCCGCGCTCGCTCGCGGTCACGCTCGAGGACGTGATGCTGCCGCGCCTGCGCGGCGTCGAGCTCGCCGATGCGGCGGCGGTGGCGCGCGCCTTCGACTGGGTGGACGGCAACCGCAGCCCGCGCGCGCTGCTCGACAACGCCTGCTGGTCGATGCGCGCGGCGGCGCGCGGCAAGCCGCTATGGCGCGAGTGGGGCGGCGCGCCGGAAGTCGCGCTGTCGTGGATCGTCACGCGCCAGGCGCCGGCGCTGATGGCGGCGGAGGCTGCCGAGCTGTGCGCGCGGCACGGCCTGCGCTCGCTCAAGCTCAAGGGCGGGCAGGGCCGCGACACCGACCTGCGCGTCATCGCCGAGGTGCGCGCGGCGGTGGGCGAGGGCATCGAGCTCTCGATGGACGCGAACCGCGCGTATCCGCAGGAAGGCATCGCCGGCTACCTGAGCGCCATCGCCGACGCCGGCGTCGCGGTGGCCGAGGACCCATGTACCATCGCGCCCGACCGCGCCTTCGAGCGCCTGCAGCGCGACTGCCCGATCCCGCTGCTCGTCGACTACGCCTGCACCTCGCGCGACGACGCGGCGCTCTTCATCGACCGCGGCGCGCGCTCGCTCATGATCAAGCCCGGCCGCACCGGGATCTCGGAAGCGCGCGAGATCGACGCGCTGTGCGCCGCGCACGGCGTGCGCGTCTCTCTCGGCATGTACTACGAGAGCGCGCTCGGCACGCTGCTCGCCCTGCAGGCCGCGGCCGGGCTGAACAGCCCGCTCGTGCTGCCGCCCGAGCACTCGTTCTTCCTCATCCTCGCCGCGCAGGTGACGAAGCAGATCCCGGAGATCAAGGACGGCAAGCTGCGCCTCCCGGACGAACCGAGGCTCGAAACGATGGTGGACTGGAAAGCGGTGGAGCGCCTGAAGCTCTAAACCCCTAAATCGGGGTCAGAGCCCGATTACGTCAACCGGTGTGCCGGGTGCTCGTTTCTGGATTATGCCCAGGCAGCCGCGTTTGCTCGTTCCGGAGATCGCCGTCCATGTGATCCAGCGCGGCAACAATCGCCAAGTGTGCTTCCGACACCACAGCGACTACCTGCTGTATCTGCTCCACCTCCACGAGCTATCAGGGAAGACCGGATGTTCGCTACACGCCTACTGCCTGATGCCGAACCACGTGCACTTGCTGTTGACTCCCATGGACGCCGATGGCTGCACGGTATTGATGCGCGATCTTGGTCAACGGTATGTCCAGTACTTCAACAAGAGGCACGGCAGAACGGGAACGCTGTGGGAGGGAAGATTCCGCTCGTGCCTGGTCGAGTCCGCCGACTACGTGCTGGCCTGCTATCGCTACATCGAGTTGAACCCGGTTCGAGCCGGGCTTGCGGCCACCCCAGCTGAGTACCCGTGGTCGAGCCACGCCGGCACCGCGGGCATGCGCCATGACCGGCTGCTGCATCCTCATCCGGAGTATCTCGCGCTCGGGACCGAGACGGGCTCCAGGCAGGCGGCCTACTGCGAGTTGTTTGGCCTAACGCTCGAGTCGCGCATCGTTGAATCGATACGTTATGCGACCAACAGCGGATTCCCGCTGGTCACCGAGTCGTTCCGGTTTGAGCTGGAGGCGCGCCTCGGAAGGAAACTCGAGCCCGGGCGTGCAGGGCGTCCGGGGAAATCGGGCTCTGACCCCGATTTCAGTGCAGGTGGGGTTTCTTGAGGAAGTCGGCGCGGTCGCCTGAGACGACGCGCGCGTCGACGAACTTGCCCTTACGCACGAGCTTGAGCGCGATTTCGCAGCCCGCGGTGCCGCACTTCCAGATGCGCTGGAAGAGGTCGGCGAGGCTGGAAGGCTTGGTGCCGCCGACTTCGGCGACGAGGTCGCCGACCTGGACGCCGGCGCGCTCGGCGGGGCCGCCGGGCGCGAGCCCGGCGATGGCGAGCTTCGCGCCGGCCTCGGTGGCGTAGATGCCGAGCCACGGGCGCGGCGGCCGGTTGGGCCGCCCGAGGCGCACCATGTCGTCGAGGATCGGCTCGAGCAGATCGATCGGCACCACCATGTTGCCCTGGATGGTCCCGGCGTCGATCTTCTCCTGCACGAGCAGCGAGCCGATGCCGAGCAGCTTGCCCTCGGAGCCGATCAGCGCCGAGCCGCCCCATTGCGGGTGCGCGGGCGCGGTGAAGATCGCTTCATCGAGCACGTACTCCCAGTAGCCGGCGAACTCGCGCTTGGCGAACACCGACGCCTTGAGCGCATGCGGACGCCCGCCCTGTCCGGCCACCACGACATTGGCGCCGACCCGGCAGCTGCCGGCGCTGCCGCGCCCGATGGCGCGCACGTCGAGCTTGCCCAGGGGCTGCACCAGGCCGAAGCCGGTCGCCTGGTCGTAGGCGACCGGGAAGCCGCCCGCCACCGTGCCCTTGTTGGTCGTCAGCCAGATGGTGCTCGCCTCGGTGATCAGGTACCCGATCGTGAGCACCAGCCCGTCGTCGCGGATGACCACCCCGTTCCCGGCACGTTCCGTGCCGAGCAGCGGCGCGGTGAAGGCGTCGTCGGGAATCTCGGCGCGCAGCAGCACGACCGACTCCAGGGCGCTGTCCAGGTCGAAGCGCCAGTCCTCCGGGCGCGGCCGCATCTCGGTCGGGAAAGCCCAGTCGGTCCTCTTTTCCGCCATCGCCCGATTCTAATCGGGGATACTCCGCGCATGACGGTCGACCTCACGCGCGATGGCGCGGTCGCGCGCCTCATGCTCAATCGGCCCGGCAAGGCCAACGCGCTCACCTCCCCGATCCTCGACGAGCTCGCCGCCGCCCTCGAGGCGCTCGCGGGCGACGCGGGCCTGAGGGCGGTGGTGCTGGGCGGCGCGGGAAAGGCTTTCTGCGGCGGCGCCGACGTGAACGAGCTCGCCCGCCTCGACGCGTCGAGCGCAGGCGCGTTCGTCGGGCGCATCCACCGCGCCTGCGCGGCGCTGCGCCGCCTCCCGGTGCCGGTGGTGGCGCGCCTGCACGGCGCGGTGATCGGCGCCGGCCTCGAGCTCGCGGCGGCCTGCGACCTGCGCATCGCCGCCGAGGGCACGCGCTTCGCCATGCCGGAAGTGCGCCTGGGCATCCCGTCGGTGGTCGAGGCGGCGCTCCTGCCGCGGCTGATGGGCTCGGGCCGCGCCGCCTGGCTCGTCCTCACCGGCGAGGCGATCGACGCGCGCCGCGCCTTTGAATGGGGGCTGGTCGAGGAAGTCTGCGAGCCCGCCGCGCTCGATGAACGGCTTTCGGTCCTGGCACAGGCACTGCTTGCCGGCGATCGCAAGGCGCTCGCCGTGCAGAAGCGCCTGCTCCACCTCTGGGACGAAGCGCCGCTCGACGCCTCGGTGGCAGAAAGCATCGAGCGTTTTGCTTCGTGCTATCCTTCCAACTGGTTGTCTAGTTGGACGGGAAAGCGATGACTACGGTAGGTTCGTTCGAGGCGAAGACCAAGCTCGCCGAGCTGCTCGACAGGGTCGAGGCCGGCGAGACCGTGACGATCACGCGGCGAGGCAAGGCGGTCGCGCGGCTGGTGCCGGCGGCTCCCGACGAGGCCGAAAGGGCTCGCCGCCGGGCGCTGATCGACGAGATCAAGCGCAAGCGGGCGGGCTGGGATCGCGGCGCGAAGCCCGGCTCGACCATCGCCGAGCTGATCAAGGCGGGCCGGCGCTACTGATGGCGGTCGTCTTCGACTGCTCGGTTACCCTGGCGTGGTTCCTCAAGGATGAGCGCACTGCCTTTACCGACGCCGCGTTCGAGCTGCTCGAATCCGCCGAATGCTGGGTGCCTTACCTCTGGCGCCTCGAGTTTCCCAATGCGCTGCTGATGGCCGAGCGCAGGCGCCGCGTCGGCCGCGAGCAGCGCCTCGAGATCCTCGACAACGCCGCGCAGCTCTCGCTGCGCACGGACCAGACGATGCCCGACATCCGCACTCTGAGCGCGCTTGCCGACCGGCGCGGGCTCACGGTCTACGATGCCTCCTACCTCGAGCTCGCCGCACGCTCGAATTCAGACCTGATCACGCTCGACCGGAACCTCGCCCAGGCCGCCGCTGCCGAAGGCGTAGCGGTCCTTGCCCCGGGCCGCTCCACCGCCGCGCAGGCGCGCAAGCGCTACGCCGCCCGCGCCGCATGAGGAACCTGCACTGATGGCAACGAAACCGGCGGTCTACGACGCATCGGCGATCCAGGCGCTCAAGGGGCTCGAGCCCGTGCGCCGCATGCCGGGCATGTACACGCACACCGTGCATCCCCTGCACATCGTGCAGGAGGCGATCGACAACGCGGTCGACGAGGCGCTCGGCGGCTTCGGCAGGAAGATCTCGGTGCGGCTTTTCAAGGACGGCTCGGTCGAGGTCGAGGACGAGGGCCGCGGCATCCCGGTCGACATGCACCCGGTGGAGAAGAAGCCCGCGGTCGAGGTCGCCTTCACCATGCTGCACGCCGGCGGCAAGTTCTCGCGCGCGGGCGACGGGGTCTACCACATCTCCGGCGGCCTGCACGGCGTGGGCGTGGCGGTGTCGAACGCGCTGTCGAAGCGCTGCGAAGTCACGGTGTACCGCGGCACCGAGAAGCACACCATCGCCTTCGAAGGCGGGGAGCTGAAGAACAAGCTCAAGTCCGAAAAAACGAAAGAGAAGCGCAGCGGCACCGTGGTGCGCCTGTGGCCGGACCCGAAGTACTTCGACTCGCCGAACATCCCCGTCGCCGAGCTCGAGCACCTGGTGCGCTCGAAGGCCTATCTGCTTCCGGGTCTCACAACCGTATTGACTGTAGAAAACAAAGATACCAAGACCTGGAGGTACGAGCGCGGCATGGCGCAGTACTTCGAGTTCATGCTGCAGGGGCGCGAGCTGGTCGCCCCGCTCTTTGCGGGCGAGCGCTTCTTCGACGAGAAATCCGTCTCGAGCATTTCGGACATCGAGCCCGGCGAAGGCGCCGCGTGGGCCATCGGCTGGGTGACCGAGGGCGAGACCTTCGCCGACAGCCACGTCAACCTGATCCCGACGCGCTCGGGCGGCACGCACGAGGCGGGCTTCCGCTCCGGCATCTTCGACGCGCTCGCCGCGTTCATGGAGACGCGCGCGCTCGCGCCCAAGGGCGTGAAGGTGATCGCCGAGGACCTGTGGGGGCGCGCCTGCTTCACGCTCTCGGCGCGCATCGTGCGCACGCAGTTCCACGGCCAGACGAAGGAGAAGCTCACCACGCGCCACGCCGCCAGGCTGCTCGAGCTGTGCGTGCGCGACGGCTTCGAGCTGTGGCTGAACGAGCACCCCGACGAGGGCCGGAAGATCGTCGAGCTCGCGGTCGAGCAGGCCTTGGCTCGGTTGTCCAAAGGAAAAAAAATAGAAAGAAAGAAGAGCAGCGGCATCGCCACGCTGCCGGGCAAGCTCGTCGACTGCGCCTCGGGTGACGTTCTGCGAAATGAATTGTTTCTGGTGGAGGGCGACTCGGCGGGCGGCTCGGCGAAGGAAGCGCGCGACAAGGAGACGCAGGCGCTGCTGCCGCTGCGCGGCAAGGTGCTGAACACCATGTCGAAGGACAGCCGCACCGTGCTCGCCAACAAGGAGCTGCAGGCGATCGCCACGGCCATCGGCGTGGACCCGCATTCTTCCGAAGAAAATCCCGACTTGAGTGGACTGCGTTACGGCAAGGTCATCGTGATGACCGACGCCGACGTCGACGGCGGCCACATCCAGGCGCTGCTGCTCACGTTCTTCTTCATGCACGCGCCCCGGCTCGTCGAGACCGGCCACCTCTACGTCGCGCAGCCGCCGCTCTACAAGGTCGAGGTTCCTGCGCAGGGCAAAGGCAAGCCGGCGCGGCGCCTCTACTGCCTGGACGACGACGAGCTCGAAGAGGTCCTGAACCGGCTCAAGAAGGAAAAGGTCAAGGACGGCAGCTGGGAGATCTCGCGCTTCAAGGGCCTGGGCGAGATGAGCCCGGAGCAGCTCTGGGAGACGACGATGAATCCCGATACCCGCCGCCTGATCAGGATGGTCCTGAACGCAAAAGAAATCCGCAAGGTGCGCGAGACCTTCGAGAAGCTGATGGACTCCGGCGAGGCCGAAGGCAGGCGCAACTGGATGCGCGAGCACTGGAAGACCGTGGAGGCCGACATCTGAGCAAGAAGAAGAAAAAAGAAAAGCCGGTCTGGGAAAGGGCGTACAAGGGGCATGTCCTGTGGGCCGGCAAGACGAAACTCGGCAAAGTGACCCTGGTCGAAAAAGAGCGCTATTCCTGGGAAGCGGCGGGAAGGGTAGGCGCGGCGGACGACCTGGGGAAGGCGAAGCGCGCCGTCGAGCTCGCGGTGGCCATGGCGGACAAGCAGCTGGACCTCTTCCAATGAAGAAGGCAGGAACCGCTTTCATTTTTCTCCTCGCCGCGTTTCCCGCCGCGGCGCAGATGCACGAGTGCACGCTGAACCCGAATGACCCGCAGGTGGCGGTGAAGGTCGCGGGCGAAGGCAGTGTGCTCGAGCTGCGCAAGGCGGGCGAAGGCTGCCGCCTGCAGCTCGACTGCAAGGCGCGCGCCGCGCCGGCGCGCCTGCGCTACGACCTCGCGACGCTCAAGGGCCTCAAGACCCCGCCGGTCGCGAGCCAGATCACCAGCATCACGTTCGACTACGCCGACGGCACGAAGCAGACCTGCAAGGTGGTCGGCGCGCAGTCATTGCAAGGTACGCCCTGAACTAGGAAGCCACGATGGACGACACCCAGACCCTCGACCTCTTCACTCCCGACAACGGCGACGAGGCCGCGCCGATCGAGCAGCACGCCTCGCACGCCTACCTCGGCTACGCGGTCTCGACCGTCAAGTCGCGCGCCCTGCCGGAGATCGCCGACGGCCTGAAGCCGGTGCAACGCCGGATCTTGTTTGCAATGGATGGTTCAACAACATTTTCGAAGTGCGCGCGCTATGTCGGCGAGGTGCTCGGCAAATACCACCCGCACGGCGACAGCTCCACCTACGAGGCGCTGGTGCACCTCGCGCAGCCCTTCTCCATGCGCTACCCGCTCATCGAGGGCCAGGGCAACTTCGGCTCGCGCGACGGCGACGCGCCGGCGGCGTACCGGTACACCGAAGCGCGGCTGTCGCGCTACGCCGAGCTCCTGCTCGCCGAGATCGGGGAGGGCACCGTCGATTTCCAGAAGAATTACGACGGCAAGTTCCTGGAGCCGGTGCTGCTGCCCGCGCGGCTGCCCTTCGGCCTGCTGAACGGCAGCTTCGGCATCCCGGTCGGCTTCTCGACGCGCATCCCCTCGCACAACCTGAAGGAAGTCGCCGCCGCGGCGGCGCACGTCATCAGGCACCCGCGCGCGAAGCTCGAGGACGTGCTCGAGATCCTCCCCGGGCCGGACTTCCCTGGCGGCGGCCAGGTGATCAGCCCGCCGGAAGAGATCAGGCAGGCGTACGAAACGGGGAGAGGCTCTTTACTTTTAAAAGCGAAATACGAAAAGGAGTCGCTGGCGAGAGGCCAGTGGCGCGTGGTCGTCACCGAGCTGCCGCACGGCGTGTCGACGAAGCAGGTGCTGGAGGAGATCGAGGCGCTCGCCAATCCCAAGCCCGGGTTCGGCAAGAAGGAAGTCACGCAGGAGCAGAAGCGCCTCAAGCAGTTCATCCTCGACCAGATCGACCAGGGTGGCGTCCGCGACGAGTCCGACCGCAAGTCGAAGCTGCGCCTCGTGATAGAGCCTCGTTCTTCTAGGCAAGATTTTGAAGAACTCGTTGCAACCCTGCTGGTGCACACCTCGCTCGAGAGCCGCTACGCGGTGAACTTCACCTGGATCGGCCGCGACGGCCTGCCCGAGACCAAGGGCATCGTCGAGGCGCTGCGCGAGTGGGGCGAGTTCCGCATCGACACGGTGCGCCGGCGCACCGAGTTCCGCCTCGGCCGCTGCGAGGAGCGCCTGCACATCGTGATGGGCCGCCTGATGGCCTTCGTCAAGATCGACGAGATCATCAAGCTGATCCGTGCGTCCGAGGACCAGGGCGAAGCAAGAAAAAATCTTCAGGCCAAGTTTCGTTTCTCGGAGCGGCAGGCGGAGGACATCGTCAACCTGCGCCTGGGCCAGCTCACCAAGCTCGACGGCGTGAAGCTGAACGAGGAGAGGAAGGGCCTCGAGTCGGAGAGGAAGGAGCTGAAGGCGCTGCTGGGCGACGAGAAGGAGCTGAAGAAGCTCGTCGTCTCCGAGCTCGCCGACGACGCGAAGAAGTACGGCGACGAGCGGCGCACGCTCATCAAGGCGGGCGAGCGCGCGCAGATCGAGCGGCGCGTGGTCGAGGAGCCGCTCACCGTGATCCTGTCGAAGAAGGGCTGGCTTCGGGCCCGAACAGGTTTTGGTTTGGATGTCTCATCTCTTACCTTTAAAGATGGCGATGCATTGCTGCAGACCCTCGAGTGCAAGACCACCGACCCGGTGATCGTGCTCGCCGCCTCGGGCAAGACCTACACCGTCGACGCCGCCGCCATCCCGGCCGGGCGCGGCGACGGCTCGCCGGTCAACACGCTCGTCAACTCCGGCTCCGACGACATCGTCTGGATCGGCTCGGGCGACCTGGCGACGAAGCTCCTCATGAACAGCTCGGCGGGCCTGGGCTTCGTCTGCAAGCTCGGCGACCTCGTCACCAAGACGCGCCAGGGCAAGGACTTCTTCAAGGTGGAGGAAGGCGCCGCGGCGCAGCCTCCGGCATTCGTCAAGGAAGAGTCTTTCCTTGCCGCTCTGTCATCGGATGCCAGGTTGCTCGTGTTCCCGCTCGATGAAGTTCCGGAGCGGCCGAACGGCGGGGTGGGGGTGCAGCTTATCGCTCTCCCAGAGAAAGTTACCCTTGCCGCCGTGGCTTCCACAGCCGGCAAATCGCTGACCGTCTCGGGCATCAGGCGCAAGAACCGCGCGCGCGAGACGCTCGACCAGAAGCAGCTCGCCGAGCACATGGGCAGGCGCGCGCAGCGCGGCCGCGTGTGCGACGTGGGCTTCCGCCCGGATCGAATCGAGACCTGATGGCGAAATCGGGGACAGACCACGTTTTCCCTCGCGGTGATTGAGCCGCTAAGGGCGCTGCGCCCGGCCTGGCTCCCGGCCGCCATCCTGGCGGCCGCCGCACTCGTCCTTTCCATCGGCCCGGGCCTGCCCGAGTCGCTGGTCGGCCTGCGCACTGCCGGGCCCTACGGCGCGCTCACCAGCGCGCTGGTGCTCGCCTGGTGGTTCAACCGCGGCCGCAGCTTCGTGCTCGCCGCCTCGATGCTGCTCGCGTTCGCGGCGTACTCGGCCTACCCGACGAAGCTCATCTACACCGCGATCGCGCTGCTGGTGCCGCTCAACGCGCTGCTCGCGATGGTCCGCCAGGAGAAGGGGGCGCGCTACCGCATGGCCTACGTCTGGCTCGCGCTGCTCGGCGCCGAGGCGCTCGTCCTCTACTGGCTGTCTGGGCTGTCGCTGGAAAGGGCGCTCGAGTCCTGGGCGCTGCGCTCGCCGCCGACGCCTTTCCTCGCGCGGCTTCTTTTCGCGGCTGGCTTCGCCGCCGCGGTGTGGCGCACCTGGCCGGACCACACGCCGCTGCAGATCGGCAACGCCGGCGCGCTCGCCGCTTTCTTCATCGCCGCCGAATGGGTGAACACGCCCCGCGTCTATGCCTCGTTCATGGCGGCGGGCGGGGTGGTCCTGGTGGTGTCGCTGCTCCAGGAGTCGCACCACCTCGCGTTCCGCGACCAGCTCACCGGGCTCCCCGGCCGGCGCGCGCTGGAAGAGCGCCTGCGCTCGCTCGGCGAGCGCTACGCCATCGCCATGGTGGACGTCGACCACTTCAAGGGCTTCAACGACACGCACGGGCACGACATCGGCGACCAGGTGCTGCGCCTGGTCGCCGGGCGCCTCGCGCAGGTGGGCGGCGGCGGCATCGCCTACCGCTACGGCGGCGAGGAGTTCTGCGTCATCTTCCCGGGAAGCGATCCCGACGAGGCGGCGATCGACCTCGAGGCGATCCGCGGCTCGATCGAGCGCTACCGCATGGCGGTGCGCGGCGGGGACCGCCCGAAGAAGGCCGAGGAGGGCGCCAAGCGCCGCGGCGCCGGGAATACCGAGAAGATGCTCATGGTCACCGTCTCGATAGGCGTCGCCGCACCCTCCGGCAAGGCGCGCACGCCGATGCAGGTGGTGAAGGCGGCCGACGAGGCGCTCTACCGCGCGAAGAAGGGCGGGCGCAACCGCCTGAGCCGATGATGACCATCGAGATCTGGGTCGCCATCGTGGGCATGGTGCTCATCTTCGGCAGCGTGTGGCTCTACAACCGCCTGGTCGCCGCGCGCAACCTCGCGCGCCAGGGCTTCGCCGACATCGACGTGCAGCTCAAGCGCCGCGCCGACCTGGTGCCGCAGCTCGTCGAGGCGGTGCGCGGCTACGCCGCCTACGAGAAGGCGCTCCTCACCACGGTGACGGAGCTGCGCAGCGCCGCGCTCGCCGACAAGAGCCTGGCGGCGCGCTTCGGCCACGAGCGCCAGCTCGGCGAAGGGCTGAAGCAGCTGGTGCTGCTGCAGGAGGCCTACCCGCAGCTCAAGGCCGACGCCAATTTCCGCCAGCTCTCGCAGAGCCTGGTCGAGGTCGAGGACCACCTGCAGAACTCGCGGCGCTTCTACAACGGCGCGGTGAAGCAGTACCAGACGCAGCTCGAGAGCTTCCCCGACATCGTCGTCGCGCGCCTGTTCGGCTTCGCGCCGCTGCCTTTCTTCGAGACTGAGGATAGGGAGGCAACACGAATTTCACTGTAAGAATTCTTTTCCTGCTGCTGGTTGCATTACCGGTAAACGCAGAAGAGCGCGTCCTCGACTTTCGCTCGACCATCGGCATCGCCCGCGACGGCGAGCTGACCGTGACCGAGCGCATCGAGCTCATCGCCGAGGGGCGCGAGATCCGGCGCGGCATCCTGCGCGACTTCCCGACCGAGTACCGCGGCCAGGGCGGCGCGCGCATCAGCGTGCCCTTCGACGTGGTGAGCGTCACCCGCGACGGCAGCCCGGAGCGCTTCGTCCTCGAGGATCTCTCGAACGGCAAGCGCATCCGCATCGGCAGCGCGAACGTGCTGCTCGAGCGCGGCGTGCATGTCTACGAGATCACCTACCGCACCTCGCGCCAGGTCGGGTTCTTCGACCAGCACGACGAGCTCTACTGGAACGTGAACGGCACCGGCTGGACCTTCGCGTTCGATCGCATCGCCGCCGACGTGCGGCTGCCCGGCGCCGTCCCGGCGGAGCGCATCCGCGTCGAGGCGTACACCGGGCCGCAGGGCGCGAAGGGCCGCGACTATGAGGCCGAGGTGCGCGACGGCGGCGCGAGCTTCCACACCACGCGGGCGCTCGGCCCGCGGCAGGGGCTGACGATCGTGGTCGGCTTCCCGAAGGGCGTGGTGGCGGGACCGGGGGCGGTGCAGCGCGCGAACTGGTGGCTGGCCGATCACCGGGGCGCGCTCGCCGGCATCGCCGGCGCCGTGCTCCTCTTCGCCTTCCTCTACTGGCGCTGGTGGCTGGTCGGGCGCGACCCGCGCGCGGCGCCGAAGTACCCGCGCTACGAGGCGCCGAAGGGCATCGGGGCCGCCGGCGTGCGCTACATCGACCGCATGGGCTACGACGACCGCTGCTTCGCCGCCGGGCTGCTCGGGCTGGGCGCGCGCGGCTTCCTGCGCATCCGGCAAAGCGGCGAGGGCTTCGGCATCGAGCGCATCGGCGACACGCTCGAGTGGCTCCCGGGGGAGAAGCTCCTCGCCGACTGGCTGCTGCCGAAGAAGAACGCGATCCAGACCCTCTCCAAGGGCTACGACCCGGCCGTCGCGGTGGCGCGCGAATCCTTCTCCGCCGCGCTCACGCAGCACTTCGGGCAGCAGATCTTCAGCAAGAACCACGGCTCGTTCGTCGCCGGGATCTTCATCGCCTTCGCGGTGTTCGGCATCGCGCTCGTCATGGGGGCGCCCGAGAAGATGCTGATCGCCGTCGCCGCGGCGATGCTCGTCATGCTGTTCCTTTTCAAGCGCTGGCTGCCCGC
>Ga0209592_1000028_pt1 | contig 36556 bp, 37 predicted proteins | sample PPLLak2March2015_2_FD_187251 | JGI IMG/M metagenome (GOLD analysis project Ga0209592, IMG submission 187251) | Freshwater sediment microbial communities from Prairie Pothole Lake near Jamestown, North Dakota, USA - PPLs Lake P8 Core (3) Depth... | ecosystem: Environmental > Aquatic > Freshwater... | reverse complement strand
GCTCCAGCTCGTAGCTGCATAATTCCGGAATGAGCACGACGACAGGACGCTGCTTCTGCAAGGCGGTCGAGTTCGCCTACGAGGGCGAGCCGAACTGGACGCTGAATTGCCATTGCGAGGACTGCCGCCGGGCGATCTCGGCGCCGATGGCGACGTGGATCTCGGTGCCGAAGAGCCGCTTTCGCTTCACCGCCGGGGCGCCCTCGTACTACGCGTCCTCCAAGGGCGTGCGCCGCGGCTTCTGCGGCCGCTGCGGCTCGCCGCTCACCTACGAGAACGAGGTCCTGCCCGACGAAATCCACCTGCTCGCCGGGGCGCTCTCCGACCCCTCGGGCGTCAAGCCGAGCGCCCATATCGTCGTCAAGGAGCAGCTGCCGTGGTTCGATGCGGCGGACGACCTGCCGCGCTACGAGAAATGGCGGAAGAACGCCCAGCCGGTCCGCCACGGCCCCAGGAAAGGAAATACATGAAGAGCAAGGGAAGCTGCCACTGCGGCAAGCTCGCGTTCGAGGTCGACGGGAAGCCGGACAAGGCGCTGTCGTGCAACTGCACGATCTGCCAGCGCAAGGGATCGCTGCTGTGGTTCGTGCCGCGCGACACGCTGCACCTGCTGACGCCGGAACCCAACGCCAGCACCTATACGTTCAACAAGCACGCGGTCAAGCATCGCTTCTGCCCGACCTGCGGCATCCACGCTTACGGCGAGGCCACCGACCCGAAAGGCAATCGCATGGCCGCGATCAACATCCGCTGCCTGGAAGGCATCGACCTGGACGCGGTGCCGGTCGCGAGATTCGACGGCCGCTCGCGCTGACTTACTCGACGCGCGCGCCGGAGACCCGCACCACCTCGCTCCAGCGGGCGTACTCGTCCTTCAGGTAGGCGTTGAACTGGGCGGGCGTGTTGCCCACCGGGTCGGCGCCCTGCTTCTTGAGGGCCTGGCGAATCTGCGGGTCCTTGGCGGCGCGGCCGACGGCGGCGCCGAGCTTCTCGACGACGTCCTTCGGCGTGGCCGCGGGCGCGAGCAGCGCGTACCAGAGCGAAACCTCGACGCCGTCGACGCCGGCTTCCTTCATGGTCGGCACGTCGGGCATGAGCTCGGTGCGCTTGTCGTCGGTGACGGCGAGCGCACGGAGCTTGCCGGCCTTGACGTGCCCGCCGGCGGCCACCGGGTTGATGAAGGTGAGCTGCACCTCGCTCGCGAGCAGCGCCGTCATCGACGGACCGCTGCCCTTGTAGGGCACGTGCACGATCTGCGTGCCGGTGCGCAGCTTGAAGAGCTCGCCGGCGAGGTGCTGGGTGGTGCCCTGCCCCGCCGAGGAGTAGTTGAGCGTGCCCGGCTTCTCCTTCGCCATGCGCACCAGCTCCTGCACGTTCTTTGCCGGCAGCGAGGCCGGCACGACGAGCAGGTTGGTGGTCGCAGCGAAGAGCGATACGCCGGTGAAGTCGCTCAGCTGGTAGGGCGGCTTGGCATAGAGCGCGGTGTTGATGACCACCGCCGGACTGTTCATGAACAGCGTGTAGCCGTCGGGCGCCGACTTCGCGACCTCGGAGGCCGCGATGTTGGTCCCGGCGCCGGGCTTGTTCTCGACGATGAACTGCTGCCCGAAATACTCGCCGAGCTTGGCGGCGAGCAGGCGGGCGCTGATGTCGACCCCGCCGCCGGGGGCGAAGCCGACGACGACGCGCACCGGGCGCGTGGGGTACTGCTGGCCAAAGGCGGGCAACGCGAATGCCGCCGCGATGGCGGCAAGGAACAGCTTCTTCATGGGTGGATCCTCCTCGCCGAAGATCATACACGGCGAGGAGGGAGCAAGTCCGAGACCTACTTCATCTTGTAGGTCCCGGTCTGGTGGTTGCAGTTCTGAAACGTGCCTGCCTTGACGGTTGGGAATGGCCCCAGCACCTTGGTCGTGCCCGAGCTCACCATGCCGTCGTACTTCCCGGTCCCGGCGATGAACGTGCGCGTCGTCTCGCCGGCCCGCACGTCGTATTGCGCGAGAGTCTTGTCGCCGTCGCGGTCGACGGTTTCGCACACGACCATGCCGCTCGGCTTGGCGCCGAACGCATAGGTGGTTCCCACGCACCGAAAGCTCGTCATGTCGCCGAAGCCGCCCGGCGGGTTGCTGCGGCTGCTGCCCGTGAACTCGACGTTGTTAGCGAAGTGGTTCTTGGAAAAGGCAATGGGGCTGCTGGTACCCGCCCAGCAGCTGGTGAAGTCGTATTTCCCCTCCTTCGGCAAGTCGGCGGCGGCGGGGCTGGCGAAAGCGAGCATGGCGATCAAAGCACAGGCCGATCTCATGACGAACCTCCGTTTTGCGCCGCGGGATGCGGCGCAAAGTCAGGCTACGCCTCGGTCAAGGGGCAAACCAGCCCCCGACGCTTGTCAGGCAGAACGCTTGACGCGGAACCAGGCGGCGTAGAGGGCGGGGACGAAGAGGATGGTGAGGGTGGTGGCGATGATGAGGCCGCCCATGATGGCGAAGGCCATCGGCCCCCACAGCACGCTGCGGGTGAGCGGGATCATGGCGAGAACCGCCGCCGCCGCGGTGAGGACGATGGGGCGGAAGCGGCGCACGGTGGCCTCGCGGATGGCGGTCCAGTCGTCCGACCCGCCCTGGATGTCCTGGTCGATCTGGTCGACGAGGATGACGGTGTTCCGCATGATCATGCCGCCCAGGGCGATGGTGCCGAGCATGGCGACGAAGCCGAAGGGCTTGCCGAAGGCGAGCAGCGCGGCGGCGACGCCGACGATGCCGAGCGGCGCGGTCAGCACCACCATGAAGGTGCGCGAGAAGCTCTTCAGCTGCAGCATCAGCATGCCGAGGACCAGGGCGAACGCGAGCGGCATGCCCGCGGCGATCGACTGCTGCGCCTTGACGTTCTCCTCGAAGGCGCCGCCGGGGTCGATGCGGTAGCCGTCGGGGAGCCGCTCGCGGATCGGCGCGAGGGTCGGGTCGATGGCGGCGCTGACGCCGGGCGCCTGCACCCCGTCGACGATGTCGGCGCGCACCGTGAGCGTGAGCTCGCGGCTGCGCCGCCACAGGATCGGCTCCTCCATGGTCTCGGCCACGTGCGCCACCTGCGCGAGCGGGATCGTCTTGCCGGTGGCGGTGCCGACCGGCAGCTCGCCGATCGCCTCCAGCGAGCCGCGCTCGGCCGCGGGCGCGCGCAGCACCACGTCGACCAGGCGGTCGGCCTCGCGGTACTGGCCGATGGTGACGCCGCTCACCGCGCCGGCGAGCGAGCGGGACACGCCGGCCGAGGTCACGCCGAGCGCACGCGAGCGCTGCTGGTCGACGTCGACGCGCATCGCCAGCACCTTGTTGCCCCAGTCGACGTTCACGTCGACGGTCGCCGGGTGCGCGCGCAGCTTCGCCGCCACCTGCTCGGCGATGGCCTTCAGGGTCGAAGGATCCTTGCCGACGACGCGGAACTGCACCGGGTAGTTGACCGGCGGGCCGAGCGGCACGCGGATCACGCGCCCGCGCACGCCGGCGAAGCCGGTCTCGAAGGCGCGCCGCAGCTTCGCCACGACACGCTCGCGGGCATCGATGTCCTTGGTGAGCACCACCACCTGCGCGAAGTTGGGGCGCAGCAGGTGCTGCTCTAGCGAGAGGAAGAAGCGCGGCGAGCCGTTGCCCACGTAGGTCACGTACTTCGCGACGTCCTCGTCCTTCGCGAGCAGCGCCTCGAGCTTCGTCGCCTCGCGCTCCGCGGCGCGCACCGAGGCGCCCTCGGGGAGCCACATCTCGACCATCACCTCGACGCGGTTCGACGAGGGAAAGAACTGCTTCTCGGTGAGCTGCATGCCGGCGACGCCGAGGGCGAAGGTCGCGGCCGTGGCGACCATCACCGTCTTGCGATGGTCGATGCACCACTCGATGGTGCGGCGCAGGCGTCGGTAGAAACCCGTGCTGTACACGTCGCGCAGCGGCGCCCCCTCCTCCACGCGATGCTCCTTGAGCAGCCATGCGCCGATGAAGGGGGTGGCGATCACCGCCGCGAACCAGGAGATGACGAGCGCCATGGTGGTGACGGCGAAGATGCTGAAGGTGTATTCGCCGGTGGTGGAGCGCGCCGTGGCGATCGGCAGGAAGCCCGCGACGGTGATGAGCGTGCCGGTAAGCATGGGGAAGGCGGTGCTCGAGTAGGCGTAGGTGGCGGCGGCGAGCTTGTTGTAGCCCTCCTCGAGCTTTCTCGCCATCATCTCCACCGCGATCATCGCGTCGTCGACGAGCAGGCCGAGCGCGATGATCAGCGCGCCGGTCGAGACGCGCTGCAGGTCGATGCCGAACCAGTACATGGCAAGGAAGGTCGCGAAGAGGACCAGCGGGATGGTGAGCGCCACCACCAGCCCGGTGCGGAAGCCGAGCGACAGGAACGACACCACCAGCACGATCGCCACCGCCTCGCCGAGGGCGCGCATGAACTCGCCGATCGCGAACTTGACCACGCGCGGCTGGTCGGAGACCTGCTCGAACTCGATGCCGACCGGCAGCTCCGAGCGCACGCGCGCCATGGTGCGCTCGAGGTCGGCGCCGAGCTTGAGCACGTCGCCGTTCGCCGTCATCGACACGGCGAGCCCGATCGCCGCCCTGCCGTCGAAGCGCATGGTGGCGATCGGCGGGTCGGCGGTGCCGCGGGTGACGGTGGCGATGTCGCCGAGGCGGAAAGTCTGGCCGTTGGCGCGCAGCAGCAGGCTGGAGACCTCGCCCACCGAATCGAGCTGCCCGGTGACGCGCAGCGGCACGGCGTGGCTGCCGGTCTCGACGCTGCCGGGGCCGGCGACCGCGTTCTGCGCCTGCAGCGAGGCGGCGATCTGCTGCGGGTCGATGCCGAGCGAGGCGAGCTGCTTCGGCGAGAGCTCGACGAAGATGCGGTCTTCCTGGACGCCAATCAGCTCCGCTTTTGCCACATTGGGCAGGCGCAGGACTTCCTGGCGCACTCGCTCGACGTAGTCGCGCAGCTCCGAGTGCGTGAAGCCGTCGGCGGTGAAGGCGTAGATCGAGCCGAACACGTCGCCGAACTCGTCATTGAAGAACGGCCCCAGCACCTCCGGCGGCAGGGTGTGGCGGATGTCATCGACCTTCTTGCGCACCTGGTACCAGATCGCCGGCACGTCCTTCGGTGCCGCGGTGTCGAGCAGCTCGAGGAAGATGAACGACTCGCCCGGGCGCGAATAGCTGCGCGTCCACTTGTAGTAGGGCGTCTCCTGGAGCTTCCTCTCGATGCGGTCGGTGACCTGGCGGTCGACCTGCTCCGCGGTGGCGCCGGGCCAGAGCGTGCGGATCACCATGGCGCGGAAGGCGAAGTCGGGATCCTCGCGCTGGCCGAGCTGGAAGTACGCGGCGATGCCGCCGGCGGCGATCACCGCCAGGAAAAAGAGCGTCAGCTGCCGGTACTTGAGCGCCGCCGCCGAGAGGTTGAAGTCACTTTTCATCGAGGACGCGCACGCGCTGGCCCGGGCGCAGGAGCTGCGCGCCGGCGGCGACCACCACGTCGCCGGGCGCGAGGCCGGACTCGATCACCACGCGCTCGCCGGTGACACCGCCGGTCTTCACCTTCTGCGCGCGCACCGTGCCCTTGGGCTCGACCACGAACACCTGCGGGTCGGCGCCGCGCGAGTGCAGCGCGGCGATCGGCACCTCGATCTTGCGCGCCGGTTCGCCGGCCACCTCGACCGCCGCGCTCATGCCGAGCTCGATCTCGTCTCCCGCCTCGAGGATCGAGGCGCGCGCGGCGTACATGCGCGTCACCGGGTCGGCGGCCGGCGAGACCTCGCGCAGCTTCGCCTTCCAGGTCTTGCCGGGAATGGCGTTCAAGGAAACCTGGAATGAGGATGAACCTTCCATGAAAGAGCGCTGGGATTCCGGCACTGCAAAAACGATTTCCTTCTCGCCGGGCTGCGCGACGCGCACCACGGTCTGGCCGGCGGCGACCACCTGGCCCGCCTCGGCCTCGACGGCGGTGACCACGCCGGCGACGTCGGCGATGAGCGTGGCGTAACCCACCTGGTTCGCCACCTGCGCCGCCTGCGCGCGCGCCGCGGCGAGCTGCGACTGGGCGGTGGCGAAGGCGTTGGCGCGGCGGTCGTACTCCGCCTGGCTGATGAAGTTCTTCTCGCGCAGCTCGCGGTAGCGCTTGTAGTCGGCTTCGGCGAGGCTGCGCTGCAGCTCGAGGCTCTTCACGTTCGCGCGCGCGCTCGCCGCAGCGAGCTTGAGGTCCGAGCCGTCGAGGCGCGCCACCACCTGGCCAGGCTGCACGCGCGAGCCGACCTCGACCAGCCGCTCGACGATCTTGCCGCCGACACGGAACGCGAGGCGCGTCTCGTGGCGAGCGCGCACTTCGCCCGCGTACTCGATGCTTCGCGCGCCTTCGGTGACGCCGATCTTGATGACGCGCACCGGGCGCACCTCGTCGGGGCGGTCCTCGGTCGCCTCCGTGCAAGCCGCCAGCACGAACACGAAGAGAAGAAGGATCGTCCTCATGCGCCCCGCCTCGCCGCCGCATCCCACAGGTCGAGGAGCGCGGCAGTGAGCTGCCGCTCGAGGTCGATCTTGAAGATCTGCATCTCCGGCCGGTGCATGACCGAGCGCAGCGACACCGGCACGTCGGCCTGCTGCCACAGCCCGACGATCAATGCGTAGCAGTTCGTGAGCAGCGCCGCGCCTTCGCCGCTGCGCAGCCGGGGATACAGCTGCTCGATCCGGATGCCTAACAGGGATAATCTTTTTGCTATTCCGTCTTTGAAGGCGAACGCCGCCTCCGTGCTTACGTTGGTGTCGAGCATGCCGCGGCAATTGCCGGCGAGCGGGTAGAACTCCGGGTGCGCCCGGAGATAGCGCAGCCCGGCGCGCACCACGGTCTCGCCGGTCGGGGCGGCTGCGGCGAGCGCGCGCTCGACGACGTCGAAGAGCTCGTGCGTCTGCTTCTCGTGCACCGCGAGCAGCACTTCTTCGCGCGTGCCGAAGTAGAGGTAGAGCGTGCCCTTGGCGACGCCGGCGCGGCGGCCGAGCTGCTCCATGGAGAAGGCGGGGCTGCGGGCGGAGAGGTCTTCCGCGGCGCGGACGATGGCGTCGCGCCGCGCGGTCTTGTCCTCGGGGGCGACGGCCCGCTTCTTCAACTGACTGACGGTCATTTCGATGCCGAATCTAAATGACTGCCGGTCAGTATGTCAAACTCTTCCCCATGACAGATGCAACAATCATCTGGCTGCACGGCCTCGGCGCCGACCACAGCGACTTCGAACCCATTGTTCCGGAACTGGATTTGCCGCCTTCGGTGCGCTTCGTCTTCCCCGACGCGCCGATCCGGGCGGTGACCATCAACCAGGGCATGCGCATGCGCGCCTGGTACGACATCCTGCAGTTCGGGCCCGGGCCGGAGGACGAGGCCGGGATCCGCGAGTCGCAGCGCGCCGTCGAGGGCCTGATCGAGGCGGCCGGCGTGCCGCCGGAGCGGGTGGTGCTCGCCGGGTTCTCCCAGGGCGGCGCCATCGTGCTGCACACGGCGCTGCGCTATCCCAGGCGGCTGGCGGGCGTGGTCGCGCTTTCGACTTATTTGCCGCTGCAAGGCACCCTGAAGGCAGAATGCGCTGTTGAGAATCAGAGCCTTCCCGTCTTCATGGGCCACGGACGCTTCGACGAGCTCATTCCCCCGCCGCGCGCGGCCGCCTCGCGCGACCTGCTGCTCAAGATGAGCTACCGGGTCGACTGGCACGAGTACCCGATGCCGCATTCCGTGTGCATGGAGGAGATCGCCGACGTCGCGGCCTTCCTGCGGGGCGTGCTGTGATCAGCAGGATGGCGGCGATGGAGGAGCAGCCGGTCCCCGGCTACACCATCGTGCACAAGATCGGCGAGGGCGGGCAGGCGACGGTGTACCTCGCCGAGCGCGACTACGACGGCCTGCGCGTCGCGCTCAAGGTGCTGGAGCGGCGCCTGCGCAAGGACCCGGTGTTCCTCGAGCGCTTCGTGCGCGAGTACAAGCTGGTGACGAGCCTCGAGAACGAGTACGTGGCGCGCATCTACGACCAGGGCTTCTCCGGCGACAACCCCTACATCGCCATGGAGTTCCTGCCCTCGGGCACGCTCGCCGGGCGCATCCACGAGGGGCTCACGCCGCGTGCGGCGCTGCGCCTGACGCGCCAGATCGCCCGCGCGCTCGACGCCATCCACTCGCGCGGCATCGTGCACCGCGACCTGAAGCCCGCCAACATCCTGTTCCGGCCCGACGGCCGCCCGGTGATCGTCGACTTCGGCCTGGCGAAGGACATGGGCGTGAATTCGACCCTGACCGCGGCCGGCCGCCTCGTCGCCACGCCGCGCTACATGAGCCCCGAGCAATGCCAGGGGCTGCCGGTGGACGCGCGCTCCGACATCTACAGCCTCGGCGTGATCCTCTGGGAAATGCTCACCGGCCACCGCATCTACGAGGACGCGAACCCCGCCGAGCTCATCACCATGCACGTCGCCGCGCCGGTGCCGAAGCTGCCCTCGAGCCTCTCGCACTACCAGCCGACCCTCGATCGCCTCCTCGCCAAGAAGCCCGAGGACCGCTTCCAGAGCGCGGGCGAGCTGTGCGGCGACATCACGCTGTGAATTTCGGAGAACAACAGTATCTCGACCTCCTCGCGGAGGTACTGGAAAGCGGCGCGCGCAAGACCGACCGCACCGGCACCGGCACGCTCTCGGTGTTCGGCCGGCAGCTGCGCTTCGCGCTCGCGCCCTTCCCGCTCCTCACCACCAAGAAGCTGCACTTCAAGTCCATCGCCTACGAGCTGCTGTGGTTCCTGCGCGGCGACACCAACGTGCGCTGGCTGCAGGAGCGCGGCGTGAGCATCTGGGACGAGTGGGCCGACGAGCGCGGCGAGCTCGGGCCGGTGTACGGCTACCAGTGGCGCCACTGGCGCACGCCGGATGGGAGGGAAATAGACCAGATTTCCGACGTTATTACTTCCTTGAGGAAGAAACCAGATTCGCGCCGCCACCTCGTCACCGCATGGAACCCGGCCGACGTCGACCGCATGGCGCTGCCGCCGTGCCACGCGCTGTTCCAGTTCTACGTCGCCAACGGCAGGCTGTCCTGCCAGATGTACCAGCGGAGCGCCGATCTCTTCCTCGGCGTGCCGTTCAACATCGCTTCCTACGCGCTCCTCACGCTGATGGTGGCCCAGGTCACCGGCCTCGAGCCCGGCGAATTCATCCTCACGCTCGGCGACGCGCACCTGTACCTCAACCACCTCGAGCAGGCGCGCCAGCAGATCGAGCGGCAGCCGAAGGCTTTTCCGCAGCTGAAGCTGAACCGGGAAGTGAAAGACCTCTTTGCCTTCAAGTACGAAGACTTCGTGCTGGAAGGCTACGAGCCGCACCCCGCCATCAAGGCGCCGATCGCGGTCTGAGCCGTCGCTCGCGCCCACGCAGGGTGGAAAGCAGGCCGACGGGAAGCAGGATCACGGTGCGCAGTCCTTCCACCGGCGAGAGCTGGTCGATGGAGCGGAACGCCTCGATCACGAGCTGCTGCACCACCGTGCGCTCGCTGTGCTCCTCGCCCTCGCGGATGCGCGAGAGGCGGTGCAGCACGTAGAAGCCGAGCGCGAAGGAGATGGCGAAGAGGAATTCCCAGTGCCGGAACTGCAGGAGCGTGACCTGGCGCGTCTCGCCCGGCGAGGTCCACTGGAAAGTGAACGCGAGCTCGCGCGCGGCGAACCAGTCGGCGAGCGCGCCGCCGGCGAGCGCGGCGAGGCCCGCGGCGAGCGAGCCGGCGAGGGTCACGACCCCGAGGTACGCGGTGCCCTGGCCCTGCGGCGCGAGCTTCAGGCCGAGGTTGCCGGTGGCAAGGCCGATGCCGCCGGAGGCCGCCCCCATGACGATCTGGAAGACGAAGACGAGTGCGAGGGTGAGCGCGTGCGGGGCGGGAAACGCGATGAAGGCGAGCGCGGCGAGCGAGGCGAAGTACGCCGGCAGCGCGACGCTGAGGATCGCCTTGTTGGACAGACGGTCGGAGAGGCGCCCCCACCAGGCCATGGTGAGCGCGGTGGCGACCTGCCCGGCCGCCCAGGTGAGGGTCAGGGTGCCGAGCTCCAGGCCGATCTGGCGCAGCAGGAACACGGTGATGAACGGCGCCGCGATGTTGGAGGCGAGGTTCCACGCGGCCATGAAGGCGACGACGTTGCGGAAATTGGCGTCGGCGAGCGGCACGCGCAGCAGCTCGGCGAGGGGCAGTGGCGGCCCGCTGCGCGAGGGCATCGCCGGCTCCGGGACGGCGAGCAGATAGTGCGAGCTCACGAACCCCGCCGCGCCGGCGGCGGCGAAGGCGATGGCGTAGGCCTGGAGCTTCGCCTCCGGCGGCCACGCCTGCACGAGAAAGCCGGCGGAAAGCGCCCCCGCCGAGGAGAGCACCGTCGACCAGAAGAGTCGCCGCGAGAAGAGCTTGCCGAGCCCCTCGCGCGGCACGACGTCGTGCACCCAGGAATTGAAGGCGCAGCCGCCGACCGCGCCGGCGAGCGAGATCGCGGCCTGCGCGGCGACGAGCAGCGAGAGCTGCAGCGGCTGGCCCTCCACGAACGGGATCAGCGCGAGCGAGAGGATCAGCGTGCGCGCGACCGTGACCGCAAGCAGGGTGATCTTGCGGCGCTGCCGCACGCGCTCGATCAGCGTGATCGCGGCGAGCTGCGACACCTGCGCGAGGAAGGGAATCGCCGCCAGCAGCCCGATCACCATCGGCGTCGCCCCGAGCTCCAGGGCGAAGCCGACCAGGATCACCCCGCCGTAGAGCGCCCCGGCGGTCGTAGCCCAGGCGGCATCCCTCACCAGGGCGCGCTCGCCCCGGGCAAGGTCCTCGGCGGTGACGGTCTCGTCGGGGCGTAGGCGCATGGCACCCCATACAGGCGAAAAAAAGGCCCGCCTTCAGGGGGACAAAGGACGGGCCCAGGGGAGACATCGGCCTTGCGGCCGCCGCTTGAAAATCTGTGCGCTAGAAAGTGCCCTTGCTCAGGAACATGGCGAGGTAGGCGAAGCCTGCCGCGGCGAAGCCGTACACCAGCAGGTCGGAGAAGCGGTTGCGGTAGCGCGGCGAGCTCCAGCCGCGCGAGAACCAGGCGAGGGCGGCGATCATCAGGAGCGAGCCGAGCGCAGCGGCGCCCGCCGAGGCGCTGCGGCCGAAGGCCTGCGCGACCCAGCCCTCGGGGGAGATCACCTTGTAGATCGTGCCGCCGATGCCCGTGACGACCAGGGCCACCACGACCAGGCCGATCCCGGCCTGGATAAGGGCGTAAATTTCCTGCTTGACCTTGATGACATCGTTTTGCATGACCCCCTTACTGCAAACTGCATGCCTGATAGCCTTCCCTAGGCCGAACAGCACTTTACGGGCCTGCCTTGTCGGGCCGTAGCGACGAAGGAAGTCACGAATCGGAACATGGGCTTGAGCCGACAGGCGTTTCCCTGTCGCTGCCAGGCGACACAAATGCGCCTCTCCATCCTTGATCAATCCCCAGTCCTGAGCGGGCTGGGCGCCCGCGCCGCCATCGAGGCGACCCTCGCCCTTGCGCGTCGCGCCGACGAGCTCGGCTACCACCGCTACTGGCTCGCCGAGCACCACGCCATCGCGGCGCTGGCCGACCCCTGCCCGGAAGTCCTCCTCGCCCGGCTGGGCGCCGAGACGAGGCGCATGCGGGTCGGCACGGGCGGGGTGCTCCTCCCCTACTACAGCGCCTTCCGGGTCGCCGAGACGTTCCGCATGCTCGAGGCCCTCTATCCCGGCCGCATCGACCTCGGCATCGGCCGCGCCCCGGGGGGCGACGCGCGCACCGCCCAGGCGGTCTCGGGCGGCGGCTTTCCCGACGCGGCGCGCTTCCCCGAGCAGGTCTGGCAGCTCACCGCGCACCTCGACGGCAAGCTGCCCGCCGGCCATCCGTTCGAGCGCGTGCGCGTGCAGCCGGAGGTGGAGACCGCGCCCGAGGTCTGGCTGCTCGGCTCCTCCGACTACAGCGGCGCGCTTGCCGCCGAGCTCGGCCTGCCTTTCTCCTTCGCGCACTTCATCAACCCGAGCGGCGGCGACGCCGTGGCGCGCGCCTACCGCGAAATGTTCAAGCCCGGGCGCGAGAGCGCGCCGCGCGTGACGGTATGCACCTTCGCCATCTGCGCGCCGAGCGACGAGGAGGCCGAGCGCCTCGCCGCGCCCATCGACCTCAGGCGGCTGCACATGGCGCTCAACATCGATTCGCCGGTGCCGACCGCCGAGGAAGCGGCGCGGCACCGCTACAGCGAGGAGGAGCGCCGCTACGTGATGGGCCAGCGCGCCCGCGCCATCATCGGCTCGCCGCAGACCTGCCGGCGCGAGATCGAGGCGATGGGCGAGCGCTACGGCGCCGACGAGGTGATGGTGCTCACCATCACCGGCGACTACGCCTCGCGCCTGCGCTCCTACGAGCTACTGATCGAGGCCTTCGGCTAGCACCTCGGCAAGGTGCAGCGTGCGCCGCCTGCCGAAATCCTCGATCTGTTCGCGGCAGGAGAAGCCGTTCGCGACCACCGCCCTCCCCGGGTCGGCCTCGAGGGCCGGTAGCAGCGCCAGCCCGGCGATGCGCTTCGAGGTCTCGTAGAACTCCGGCCGGTAGCCGAACGACCCCGACATGCCGCAGCAGCCGGTGTCGGGGCTCGCCACCTCGCAGCCCGCCTTGCGCAGCACGTCGAGGTCGGCGCCCATCCCCCACAGCGCCTTCTGGTGGCAGTGCCCGTGCAGGAGGACTCTCGAACCGATTTTCGGCAGGTAAAGCCGCTTCGCCATCTCGGCAAAGCTTCTGACTTGGCGTGCGAGCCGCTGCGCGCGCGCATCGTCGGGAAAGAGCTGCCTCAGCTCGTCGCGGAACACCGAGAGGCAGCCGGGCTCGAGCACGACGATCGGCACGCCGGCTTCGAGGTCCGGCGCCAGCACCTCCAGCGTGCGCTCGAGCGCGCCCTTCGCCCGGTCGAGCATGCCCCAGTCGTAGTACGGCCGGCCGCAGCACACGTGCTCCCGCGGCAGGCGCACCGCGCAGCCGCCGTCTTCGAGCACGCGCTGCGCCGCGCGCGCGGTCTGCGGCCGAAAGTGGTTGTTGAACGTATCGTCGAAGAGCACCACCGGCTTGCCGCCGCCATTGGGCTTGAACTGCGACCGGAAGGTCTTCTGGAACCTGGGCAATGAACGCTCTCCGGCCACACCCGCCAAAGATTTGTTCATCAGCAAATTCGCAACCCAGGGAAGCTTCGAAGCAAACGGCGCGAGCTCGCCAATTCGGCCCATCGTGAGGGCCTGGCGCGGACGGCGATGGGTCTCGTAGTAGTGCGACATGAATTCCGCCTTGTAGGCGGCCATGTCGGTGTGCGTGGGGCAATCGCTGCGGCAGCCCTTGCAGCCCAAGCACGTCTCGAGGGCTTCCTTCACGTCCTCGCTCGCCCAGCCCTCCGTGATCACCTCGCCGCGCAGCATCTCGGCGAGCAGCCGCGCGCGCCCGCGCGTCGAGTAGCGCTCCTCGCGCGTGCCGCGGTAGCTCGGGCACATGGTGCCGCCCTTCTCGGCGCGGCACTTGCCCATGCCGATGCAGTGCTCCGTGGCGCGTACGAAACCGCTGCCCACGTCGGTCTGAAAGGCAAATCTTGTTGGTAATGCGACGGGTTTGTAGTCCGGCCCCAACCGCAGGTTCTCGTCGGCGCGGTAGGGATCGATGAGCTTGCCCGGGTTCATGCGGTTTTCCGGGTCCCAGATCGCCTTGAACTCGCGGAACGCCTGCATGAGCTCGGGGCCGTACATCACCGGCAGGAACTCCGCCTTGGCCTGCCCGTCCCCGTGCTCGCCGGAGAGCGAGCCGCCGTACTTGACCACGAGGTGCGCCGCCGACTCGAGGAACTGCCGCCACTGCGCGACGCCCTCGCGGGTGCGCAGCTGGAAGTCGATGCGCGCGTGGATGCAGCCGTCGCCGAAGTGGCCGTAGATCGAGGTGTGGTAGCCGAAGCGCCCGACGAGCGCGGTAAACTCGCGCAGGTAGTCGCCGACGCGCAGCGGATCGACCGCCGCGTCCTCCCAGCCCACCACCGGGTCGGGCCCCTCGCCGCCCAGGTTGAGCGCCGTGGCGGAGGCGCCGGTCTCGCGGATCGACCAAATGCGTGCCATCAACGCCGGGTCTTCAACAAGGACTCCTTTGACCCCCCTGGAAAGCTCAAGGACTTCTTCCCTGGTGTCGGCACCGAACTCGATCATCATCCATGCCTTTCCCGGCGGCAGGAGCGCGATGTCGGCGAGGCGCAGGCCGCGGCTCTTCAGGCCGCCGATGATGGCCTCGTCGAGCCCCTCGCAGGCGATCGGCCGGGCGTCGAGGATCTCCGGCACGGCGTCGCCGGCGGCGAAGATGTCGGGGAAGCCCCTGACCACCAGCACGCGGTGCTGCGGGCTACTGACGAGCCGCGCTTCCGCCTGCAGCGTGAGCGCGCAGGTCCCTTCGCTGCCGACCAGCGCGCGCGCCACATGGAAGCCGTTCTCCGGCAGGAGCTGGTCGAGGTTGTAGCCCGAGACGCGGCGCTTGATCTTCGGGAAGCGGCTGCGGATGAGATCGCCGTACCTGTCGGCGAGGGCCTGGAGGCGCTGGTAGATCTCCGCCTTTCGCCCTTGCAGGGAAGAAAGGTTCTCATTCGGACCACACCAGAACCGTGCCCCGTCGTAGGTCAGCACCTCGAGCCGCTCGATGTTCTCGACGGTCTTGCCGGCCATCACCGAGTGCGGGCCGCAGGAGTTGTTGCCGATCATGCCGCCCAGCGTGCAGCGCGAATGCGTGGCGGGGTCGGGGGCGAAGGTGAGGGCGTGGCGCTCGGCGGCGTCGCGCAGCGTGTCGCAGACCGCGCCGGGCTCGACCCGCGCGAGGCGGGCCGCCGGGTCGACGTGCAGCACGCGGTGCAGGTACTTCGAGCAGTCGAGCACCAGGGCGGCGTTGACGCCCTGCCCGCACTGCGAGGTGCCGCCGCCGCGCGCGAGGATCGGCACGCCGTGCTCGCGCGCGACGGCCATCGCGGCGACGATGTCCTCGACGCTGCGCGGCAGCACGACGCCGACCGGCACCTGCCTGTAGTTCGACGCGTCGGCGGCGTACGCGGCGCGGGCGCCCTTGTCGAAGCGCACTTCGCCGGCGATCGCGCCGCGCAGCCGCGCTTCGAGTCGTTGCAAATCGACCATGTGTAGTGATTCTTGCATGGCGCCCGGAGTATTGACTTCATCAGGCGCGGCGAATACGCTGCACCGTCGTTCCCCTCCCCTTCCCTCTCACCCTCACTTTCTCCCAGGAGCATTCATGAACACTGCATGGGCAAGAAGCATTTGCCGACTGTTGGTCGTGCTGATGGCGCTCGCGCCGTACCAGGTCGCGCAGGCCGGCATGATCGGCACCGACCAGATGGTCGCTTCCGCGTCGCAGGCGGACCGCGACACGATCCTGAACTTCGTGACGCGCAGCGACGTCGCGAGCCAACTGCAGTCGCTCGGCCTCGACCCCTCGACCGCGAAAGACCGCGTCGCGGCGATGACCGACCAGGAAGTGCAGGCCATGGCGGCGCGCATCGAGAGCATGCCGGCCGGCGCGGACGCCGTCGGCATCGTGCTCCTCATCCTGGTGCTCGCCGCGATATGGTATGTATGGCGCGGAGGCTTCCGATAAGCGACTCACCGAAGGACCTGCAGTCGAACGCCCGCGGCCTCGCGGGCGTTTTCATTTTTGCCTGCGCCCTCGCCTTGTCGGGGTGCGCGGGCATCTGGCCGCAGACCGCGAAGCTCGCCCAGGGCGGCCTGCCGTCCGGCATTCCGGAGCGCGTCGAGCTCACGGAGGTCCCCTTCTACCCGCAGAGGGAGTACCAGTGCGGCCCGGCGGCGCTCGCCACCGCGCTCGTCGCCTCCGGCGTGAAGGTGACGCCCGACGAGCTGGTGCCGCAGGTTTACCTGCCGGCCCGCAAAGGCAGCCTGCAGGTGGAGATGCTCGCGGCGGCGCGCCGCCACGGCCTGGTCGCCTACCAGCTCGCGCCGCGCTTCGAGGACCTGCTGCGCGAGATCGCCGCGGGCACGCCGGTGATCGTGCTGCAGAACCTCGCGCTCGGCGAAGGCTGGCACTACGCGGTCGCGGTCGGCTACGACTATCCGGAAGGCAAGCTGGTGCTGCGCTCGGGCGAGACCGAGCGGCAGGTGCTGTCCTTCCTTGCGCACGAGACGTTCTGGAAGCGCAGCGATTACTGGGCGATGGTGGCGGTGCCCCCGTCGCGCGTGCCGGCGACGGCAGACGAGCCGCGCTGGCTCGCGGCGATCGCCGCCCTGGAGCGCGCCGGCGGCGCGGCCGCGTCGCGCCAGGCCTACGCGGCGTTCCTCGAGCGCTGGCCGGGCAACGTCGGCGCCTCTATCGGGCTCGCGAACACGCTCTACGCGGCGGGCGACCTGCGCCAGGCCGAGCAGGTCCTGCGCGATGCCGCGCAACGCGACCCGGGCTCGGCGATCGTGCTCAACAACCTCGCGCAGACCCTCTCGGACCAGGGCCGCGACGAAGAAGCGCTGCCTTTCATCGAGCGCGCCGCCGCAGCCGGCGGCCCGCATGCCGCGGCCATCGAGGACACCCGGCGCGCCATCCAGGAGCGGATCGCTAAGAAGCGGCGATAAGGGGCGGCACCGGGCAGTCGAGGGTCGCTGCCACCATGCGCACGAGCTCGCCTTCGGCGAGCGCGACCTTGCCATCGGCGGCGGCCGCCTCGACGCAGGCCTTGAGCACCCCGGGCTTCTGGAACGGCGCGAGATGGCGCAGGCGCTCGAGCGCCTCGCCGACGCGGGCCGTGCTCAAGCTCTCTTTTGCAATGATTTCTTTCCAGCCCAGCTTGAGCACGGCCGCGCCGCGCTCGAACGCCTTCTCGTCCGTCGCCGCCCAGGCTACCAGCGACAGCACGGCATGCGCGTCGCCGGCCACCTCTTCCACGCGGCGGAACTGCGTGGCGATCGGCTGCCCCGCGCCCTCGCGCAGCCGCTGGCGCAGCAGCGTGAGCAGGACGAACTCGCGCAGCGTGACGCGCCGGTCGGCCTCGACCACGGCGGCGAGGTCGGCGAGGAACGCGTCGCGCGTCTTCTGCTTCTGCTCCTTGATCGCCGGCACCGCCAGGTCGGCGAGGGTGAGCATGTGGTTGCGCGCGAGGATGCTCACGTAGACGTACAGCGCCTTCGCCTGCTCCGCGGCCGCCGCGCCGCGGCGCGCGGCGAGCGCGGCGAGCTCGTGCGCGCGCGTCTCTTCCTCCGCCTCGAGCGCGAGCGCGAACATCGCCGTCTCGGCCTCCGCGGGCTCACGCAGCGCAAGGCGCAGCCGCTCGGGCATGCCGGCGAGCAGCTTCGCCGCGTGATCGACGTGCTGCGCTCCCGGATGTCCTATCGAACTTATGAAAGAAAGGGCCTTGACGTGCTTGACCACGCTGCCGCTGCCGTCGATCACCGCCACGTGCTGGCGCTTGCCGTGGCGCCGCTCGCGGTAGTCGTCGCGCAGGAAGCGCGGGTGGGCGCGCCGGATGCGCTCGGCGATGGGCGGATGGGTGGGAAAGTCCCACCAGCGCCCCGCCGCGTGCGCGAAGAACATGTGCGAGAAGAGCTCGCAGTGCAGCGCGCTCACCGAGGTGTGGGCGCGCAGCTCGACGATCGAGTCGAGCGCGCCGGCGATGGCGTCGGGGTTGCGCGTGAACTGCACGGAGGCGGCGTCGGCGAGGAACTCGCGCTCGCGCGAGATCGCGGCCTTGATCGCGCCCGCGGCGAGGGCGCCGGGGAACCCGACCACCGCGAGGACGAAGCCGAACACCGCGCCCACCGCCTCGCCGCCGCGCTCTTCCCGCTCGAGGTCCTTGAACTGCCGTCCCACCCGGAACACGATGTTCTCCCCCGTATCGACGAACCATTCCAGGCCGGCGAGCAGGCCGACCAGGCGCACGTTGAGCGCCATGTCGCCGTTCAGGATGTGGCTGAACTCGTGGCCCATCACCCCCTGCAGCTCGTCGCGCGAGAGCTTGTCGATGGCGCCGCGGGTGACGATGATCACCGCCTCGTTGGGCGAGTAGCCGGCGACGAGCGCGTTGATGCCGCTCTCGCGCTGCAGGCAGTACACCGGCGGCACGGCGATGCCCGAGGCGATCGCCATCTCCTCGACCACGTTGAGCAGGCGCCGCTCCGTCGCCGAGCAGCGGCCCGGCTCGACGTAGCGCGCGCCGAGCAGCCACGCGACCATCGGCCCGCCTTCGCGCAGCTGCCAGATGCGCCACGCCGTCACCGAGAGGATCAGCGCCGCGACCACGGCGGCGATGGCGGCGAGGAACGCCGGGGGCGGCATGGCGGGGTGCCCCGTGTACTTTGCCCAGAAAGCGTATAGCGCGGCACCGACGGCGCAGTAGCTCGCCACCACGAACAGCACCGCGGCGAGGTAGGCGAGGACGAGCCAGCGCGAACGGCGGCGCGCGCGCTCCTGCTCCTCGAAGAAGTCCAAGCTAGCGGAAGGAGACCTTCGGCGCCTGGCGCTCCTCGGCCGACTCGGTCGCCTGCAGCAGCTCCGCGGCGGTGAAGCCGAACAGGCCGGCGAAGAGGTTGTCCGGGAAGGTCTCGCGCTGGGTGTTGAACTCCATCACCGAGTCGTTGTAGGCCTGGCGCGCGAAGGCGACCTTGTTCTCGGTGCTGGAGAGCTCTTCCTGCAGGTTCGAGACGCTCTGGTTCGCCTTCAGGTCCGGGTAGGCCTCGAACACCGCGAGCAGCCGCCCGAGCGCGCCGCCGAGCACGCCCTCGGCCTGCGCGAGCGCCCGCATCGCCGCCGGATCGCCCGGCGCCGCGGCGGCGCGGCCCTCGGCGCTCACCGCCGCGCCGCGCGCCGCGATCACCGCCTCGAGCGTGCCGCGCTCGTGCTGCATGTAGCCCTTCACCGACTCGACCAGGTTCGGGATCAGGTCGTAGCGGCGCTTGAGCTGCACGTCGATCTGCGCGAACGCGTTCTTGAAGCGGTTGCGCAGCACCACGAGCCGGTTGTAGACGGCGATCGCGAAGACGACCGCCGCCGCCAGCACGCCCAACGCGATCCAGCCCCCGATTTCCATGGCATGGCCTCCCTCTCGCCTACTATAACGTATGCTCGTGAACCCCCGCCGCCGGGCGCTCCTCGCCGGCCTCGCCGCACTGATGACAGAGAAGGCTTTCCCCCAAGGCAGGAACGCGCTGCCCAGGATCGGCCTGGGCACCTGGCAGACCTTCGACGTCGGCAACGATGCCGCCGCGCGCGCGCCGTTGCGCGAGGTGCTCGGGCTCCTGAACGGCAACGTCGTCGATTCCTCCCCGATGTACGGCAGCTCGGAGGCCGTGGTGGGCGAGCTCGTCGCCGCGCTCGGCATCCGCGAGCGGCTCTTCATGGCCACCAAGGTCTGGACGAGCGGCCGCGAAGACGGCATCCGGCAAATGGAGACCTCGTTCAAGCGGCTGCGAGTGCAGGTCATGGACCTGATGCAGGTGCACAACCTGGCAGACGTGGCCGTTCACAAGAACACCTTGGTGGAGTGGAAGCGCCAAGGCCGTATCCGCAACATCGGCATCACGCACTACACCGCCTCGGCCTATCCCGAGGTCGAGCGCGCGATGAAGGTCGCGCCCTGGGATTTCCTGCAGATCAACTACTCGCTTGCCGAGCGCGATTCCGAGAGGAAGATCCTGCCGATGGCGAAGGACATGGGCATGGGCGTCCTGATCAACCGTCCTTTCGGCGAAGGCAGTCTCTTTCGCAAGGTGAGGGGCAAGGCGCTGCCCCCATGGGCCGCCGAGCTCGGCATCGCGAGCTGGGCGCAGTATTTCCTCAAGTGGATCGTCTCGCACCCGGCGGTGACCTGCGCGATTCCCGCCACGAGCAAGCCCGAGCACATGAAGGAAAACCTGGCTGCCGCGCAGGGAGAAGTTCTCAAGGAATCTTCGCGTAGAAAAATGGCCGCTTACTTCGACTCGCTCTGATGCACCGCGCCGCCATCCGCCCCGAGATCGCCGAGCGCGTAGTGGCGCGGCGGGGGAAGCTGCACCTCTTCGACAGGCTCGACGCGAAGCGCACGGCGCTCCTCGTGATCGACATGCAGAACGCCTTCGTCGCGCCCGGCGCACCGGTCGAGGTGCCGGTGGCGCGCGGCATCGTCGCGCCGATCAACCGCCTCGCCGCCGCGCTGCGCGAGCGGGGCGTGCCGGTGATCTGGGTGATGCACGAGAACCAGAAGGGCGGCCGCGACTGGGCCGGCTTCTTCGACGCCTTCGTGGCGCCGGGCAAGCGCGAGGCGGCGGCCGCGGCGCTCGAAGCCGGCTCACGCCTTCAGGCGCTGTGGCCCGGGCTCGAGGCAGCCCCTCAGGACCTGAAAATTCCCAAGAACCGGTACAGCGCGTTCATAGGCAACAGGTCCTTCGAGAGCCTTTTAAGGCAGAAATCCATCGATACGCTGCTCATCGCCGGGACCAAGACCAACGTGTGCTGCGAATGCACCGCGCGTGACGCGATGATGCTCGACTTCAAGGTGGTGCTGCTCTCGGACTGCACCGCAGCGCTCTCGGACGACGAGCAGCGCGGCACCCTGGAGAACGTGATCCAGCAGTTCGGCGACGTGCGCACCGCCGACGAGGCGCTGGCGCTGTTGTAGAATCGCCGGCGAGGAGGAGTCCCCAATGAAGCACACCCTGATTGCCGCGGTTGCCGCGGCGGCGTTCGCCACTTCGGCGCAGGCCGCGAGCGAGCTGAAGATCGGCTTCCTGTCTACGCTGTCGGGCCCGGCGAGCGCGCTCGGGATCGAGGTCCGCGACGGCTTCAACCTGGCGCTCAAGCTGCACGGCGGCAAGCTCGGTGGCCTGCCCACCGAGATCGTGATGGGCGACGACCAGCTCAACCCCGAGGTCGGCAAGCAGCTCACCGAGCGCATGCTCAAGCGCGACCGCGTCAACCTGATGACCGGCATCATCTTCTCGAACGTGATGCTCGCGGTCTGGCCGACCATCGAGCAGTCCAAGGTCTTCTACATCGCGCCCAACTCGACGCCGACGCGCATCTCCGGCGAAGGCTGCAGCCCGTACTTCTTCTCCGCTTCCTGGCCGAACGAGGGCCACCACGAGGCGGCCGGCCACTTCGCGACCTCCAAGGGCTACAAGAACGCGTACCTGATCGCGCCGAACTACCCGGCGGGCAAGGATGCGCTCACCGGCTTCAAGCGCAGCTACAAGGGCAACATCGTCTCCGAGATGTACACGAAGGTGAACCAGCTCGACTACGCCGCGGAGCTCGCGCAGATCCGCGCCGCGAAGCCCGACACGCTGTACGCCTTCCTGCCCGGCGGCATGGGCATCAACTTCATCAAGCAGTTCGTCGCCTCGGGCCTGTCCAAGGACATCCAGCTCGTCGTGCCGGGCTTCGTCTCCGACCAGGACGTGATCCGCGCCGTCGGCGAGCCGATGCTGGGCCTGTTCGACACGTCGCAGTGGGCCTACGACCTCGACAACGACGCCAACCGCAAATTCGTCGCCGAGTTCGAGAAGGCGTACAACCGCCTGCCGACCCTCTATGCCGAGCAGGGCTACACCGCCGCGCTCATCATCGACGCCGCGGTGAAGGGCGCCAAGGGCAAGGTCGAGGACGTGAAGGCCTTCCGCGCCGCGCTGATGAGCGCGCCCGGGCGCGTCAAGACCCCGCGCGGGGACTGGAAGGCGGCGCCCAACGGCACCCCGATCCAGGACTACTACGTGCGCGTCGTCTCCAAGGACAAGAACGGCCGCATCGTCAACAAGAAGATCGGCACGGTGCTCACCAAGCACGTCGACTTCTGGGCCAAAGACTGCAAGATGAAATAGATCCGAGGATGGGAACTTGAAAAGGGTGGGCCTGACGTCCCACCCTTTTTTATTTGCATGACCGTAACGCTTTTCCTCGAGCAGACCCTGAACGGCGTGCAGTTCGGGCTGATGCTGTTCCTGCTCGCCGCGGGCCTGACGCTGGTGTTCGGCATCATGGACATGATCAACCTCGCGCACGGCTCGCTCTACATGATCGGCGCCTACCTCATGGCAAGCCTTGCGCAGGCGACCGGTTCCTTCTGGGCGGCGCTGCCGCTCGCCCTCGTCGCGACGGCCCTGGTCGGAGCGGCCCTGGAAATTGCTGTTTTAAGAAGGCTGTACGAGCGCGACCACATGACGCAGGTGCTCGCCACCTTCGCCATCATCCTCATCGCCAACGAAGTGGTGCGCATGATCTGGGGCTCGCAGCCGATCCTGCTCAATGCGCCGGCCGGGCTCACCGGGCCGGTCGAGCTCCCCGGCGGCATCCAGTACGCCTCCTACCGCCTGGCGATCATCGCAATAGGTTTACTCGTAGCAGTTCTTCTCTACGTTCTGGTGGCAAAAACCCGCGTCGGCATGCTCGTTCGCGCCGGCGCCTCGAACCGCGAGATGGCCACCGCGATGGGGGTCGACATCCGGCGCCTGTTCACGGCGGTGTTCGCGATCGGCGCGGCGCTGTGCGGGCTCGCCGGCGCCATGCTCGGGCCGATCCTCGCGGTGCAGGTCGGCATGGGCGAGAACATCCTCATCCTCGCCTTCGTGGTGATCGTCATCGGCGGCATCGGCTCGATCCGCGGCGCCTTCGTCGGCGCGCTGCTGGTGGGACTCGTCGACACCATGGGCCGCGCCCTGCTGCCGATCGTGTTCGCCACGCTGTTTTCGCCGATGGTCGCCTCCAACCTCGGCCCCTCGCTCAGCTCGATCCTGATCTACGTGCTCATGGCGGCGGTGCTGTTCTTCCGGCCGCAGGGCCTTTTCCCGGCGCGCGGGTGAAAGCCGCTCTTCCCATCCTGGGAATTGCCATCGCATTCCCCCTCGTGATGAGCGGGCTTGATCAAACCTTCTATATCGGCTTCGGGGCGCGGGTGCTGATCTACGCCATGGCGGCAGCGAGCCTCAACCTGGTGCTCGGCTACGGCGGCATGGTGAGCTTCGGCCACGCGGCGTTCTTCGGCGCCGGCGCCTACGTCACCGGCATCCTCGCCGTGGAAGGCGTGCGCAGCGCCTGGATCGCCTGGCCCGCCGCGGCGGCGGTGGCGGCGCTCGCGGCGCTCGTGATCGGCGCGCTGTCGCTGCGCACCCGCGGCGTGTACTTCATCATGATCACGCTCGCCTTCGCGCAGATGATGTACTACGTGTTCGTCTCGCTGAAGGCCTACGGCGGCGACGACGGCCTGTCGATGCCCGGCCGCTCGACGCTCGGCCTCGGCCTCGACCCGAGGAACGAGCTCACCTGGTACTACGTGGTGCTCGCCCTGCTCGCCGCGGTCCTCTATCTCCTGCATCGCGTCGTGCGCTCGCGCTTCGGCCGGGTGATCGAGGCGATCCGCGAGAACGAGACGCGCGCCGCGGCGATCGGCTACCCGGTGTACGGCTACAAGCTCGCCTGCTTCGTCCTCTCCGGGGCGATCGCCGGACTCGCCGGGGCGCTGATCGCCAACCAGTCGAGCTACGTCGGCCCGGGCCTGCTGCACTGGGTGCAGTCGGGCACGCTGATGATCATGGTGATCCTGGGCGGCGTGGGGCGCTTCTGGGGCGGCCCGATCGGCGCCGTGGTGCTGCTGACGCTCGAGGAAACCATTTCCGGCAGCGAATGGCTCGGGCCCTACGCGCTGCACTGGCAGCTGCCGGTGGGCGTGATCCTGCTCGCCATCGTGCTCTTCGCCCCGCAGGGCATCGCCGGGCTGATCGCGAGACGCCGCCATGCTTGAGATCAAAGGCCTCTACAAGCACTTCGGCGGCGTGGTCGCCGTCGACCGCGTCGACCTCTCTGTGAAGGCTGGCGAGGTGCACGCGCTCATCGGCCCGAACGGCGCCGGCAAGACCACGCTCATCGCCCAGGTCTCCGGCAGCCTCGCGGCAGACGCCGGAGAAATTCGCTTCCTGGGAGAGGATCTGACGAGAAAACCCCAACATTTCCGCGTCAAGGCCGGGCTTGCGAGGAGCTACCAGATCACGAGCATCTTCCGGCGCTTCAGCGTGCTCGACAACCTCGCGCTCGCCGTGCAGGCGAGGAGCGGCTCGAGCCTCTCCTTCTGGCGGCCGGTGGCCGGGGAGAAAGCGCTGTTCGACGAGGCTGCCGCGATCGCCGCCCAGATAAATCTCCAAGACAAGTTGAACAGCATTTCAGGAACCCTCGCACATGGCGAGCAGCGCGCCCTCGAAGTGGGCCTCGCGCTGGCGACGCAGCCGAAGCTCGTGCTGCTCGACGAGCCCATGGCGGGCATGGGCCCCGAGGAGTCGCAGCGCATGATCGAGCTCATCCAGTGCATCCGCGCCAAGGTGACCGTGCTGCTCGTCGAGCACGACATGGACGCGGTGTTCCGGCTCGCCGACCGCATCTCCGTGCTCGTCAACGGCCGCGTCATCGCGAGCGGCGCGCCGCAGGCCATCCGCGCCGACGCCGAGGTGCGGCGCGCCTACCTGGGAGACGAAGTTGCTGCGGGTTGAGAGCCTCGAGACGGCCTATGGCACCTCGCAGGTGCTTTTCGGCCTTTCCCTCGAAATTTCCGAAGGAGAAATGACGACCTTGCTCGGCCGCAACGGCATGGGCAAGACGACCACGGTGCGCTCGATCCTGGGGCTCACGCGCGCCCGCGGCGGCGCCATCACCTTCCGCGGCAAGCGCATCGAGCGCGAGGCGCCCGACCGCATCGCGCGCGCCGGCATCGCGCTCGTGCCCGAGGGCCGGCAGATCTTCCCCAACCTGAGCGTGCGCGAGCACCTCGAGGCTTTCGCCGGCAACCGCTCCGGGCGCAAGGATCCGTGGACGCCGGAGAAAGTACTGGATCTATTTGAAAATTTAAGGAGAAGGAAAGAACACATGGGAAACCAGCTCTCGGGGGGCGAGCAGCAGATGCTCGCCATCGGCCGCGCGCTGGTGACGAACCCCTACCTGCTGATCCTGGACGAGGCCACCGAGGGCCTGGCGCCGCTCGTGCGCGAGGAGATCTGGAAGTGCCTGGAGCGCCTGCGCGCCGCCGGCCAGACGATCCTGGTGATCGACAAGTACCTCGAGCGGCTGGTGCGCCTCGCCGACCGCCACACCATCATCGAGCGCGGGCGCGTCGCCTGGCAGGGCAGCTCCTCAGAGCTGGACGCCGACCGCGGCCTTTGGCATCGCTACCTTGGGGTGTGAGAACTTCTGCCACACCTTTTCGTGAAAATAGAAGGCGACGCTGTTGGCCATGGGCTCGACCAGGGCCAGGGCACTCGCGATGCCGACGCTGCCGGTCAGCAGGTAGCCGATGCCGAACGCCACGGTGAAGTGGACGACGGCAAAGGTGACGGTCTTGGCGGCCGCGCCGCCGTTGCGGATCATGCTCATGCGGGCAATATGAGGCCCGGGGCCGCGTCCCTGCCAATGAAATCCTTGCATCGCATCGATCGAAGGAACCCATGCAGGTAGGCATCTTCGACTGGGTGGAAGCCTCCGAGCGCCTCGCGCCGGGCGAGGTCTACGCCCATCGGCTGCAGATGGCCGAAGCCGCCGACAAGGCGGGCTTCCATGCCTACATGCTCGCCGAGCACCAGGGCACGCCGCTCTCGATCGACGCCTCGCCGAGCCTGCTGCTCGCCGCCATGAGCCAGCGCACGCGGCGGCTGCGCCTGGGCGCCCTCACCTTCTGCCTGCCCTGGTACGACCCCTACCGCTTCTACAACGAGGTGTGCATGCTCGACCACCTCTCCGGCGGGCGCCTCGAGCTCGGCGTGGGGCGCGGCGTGTCGCCGATCGAGGCGCAGATCTTCGGGATGCAGGACATCGAGACCTCGCGCGCCCACTACCGGAAGACACTGGATTTCTTCTTCCAGGCCTGCGCAAGCCCGGTGGTCAAGTACCGCGGCGTAGATGTCGAGCTCTACAACAAGCCGGTCCAGAAGCCCTATCCGCCGCTGTGGTTCCCGAGCTCCAACAAGGATTCGATCGAGTTCACCGGGCGCCACGGCTACCACACCGCCATCATCAGCAGCCATGCCGAGGCCAGGGCGCGCTTCGCGCAGTACCGCGAGGTCTGGGAGAAGCACAAGGGCGATCCCGGCCGGCACAACGCCCACGTGGCGCATCCCTTCCTTGCGCGCACGCAGCATCTCGTCATTTCGCAGAACGAAAAAGAAGCGATCGACTTCGGCGTTTCGGCCTATGAGACCTGGAAGGGCCACCTGCACTATCTCACCCGCAAGCACGGCCGGCCCGACGTGATCCCGCTCGACCCGTTCGCCGAGGGCTCGGTGATGCGCCTGATCGCCGGGACGCCGAAAACGGTTCTCAGCCAGCTTCAATCTGTTGTCAAAGAAACCGGCATGAACTACCTGCTGTGCGTCTTTTCCTTCGGCAGCCTGCCCCCGGCCATGGCGATGCGTTCGCTCGAGCTCTTCGCCCGCGAGGTAATGCCGATTATCATTCGGACCGAGGAGGCCTGAGATGCTCCAGGAACGCATACCCGACCTGACCAAGTACGTCGAGCCCGACCGCGTGCGCCGCGAGGTGTACACCGACGCCGACATCTTCGAGCTCGAGATGCAGCGCATCCACGAGCGCGTGTGGATCTACTGCGGGCACGAGAGCCAGGTGCCCAGGGCCGGCGACTACTACGCCGTGCAGATCGGCCGCCAGCCGATGCTGATGGTGCGCGGCGCCGACGGAAGCGTGAATGTGCTGTACAACCGCTGCCCGCACCGCGGCAACATGATGTGCGGCGACCGGCACGGCAATACCGGCGACTTCTTCCGCTGCTCCTACCACGCCTGGACCTTCCATCACGATGGGCGGCTGAAGAGCATCCCGATGATGGAGTCGGGCTATGCCGGCACGCGCTACGGCCGCGACAACCCCGACTGCAGCATGAAGCGCGCCGCGCGCGTCGAGAGCTACCGCGGCTTCGTTTTTGCAAGCTTGTCTTCCGACGGGGAAAGCCTCCTCGAATTTCTGGGCGAATCCAAGGTCGCCTTCGACGACATGTGCGACCGCGCTCCCGAGGGCGAGGTCGAGATCGTGCCCAACTGCTTCCGCGTCATCCAGCACTCGAACTGGAAGATCTTCCTCGAGAACCAGCTCGACGCGTTGCACCCCTCCGTCACCCACCAGTCCACCGGGCGAGCGGCGCACGACGTGGAGAAACTCATCGAGAAAAAAACCGGAAAGGCGCCGATCTCCTACCACATGCTTTCCGCCTTCGCCACGGTGACGATCGACAAGTGGGACAACTTCCAGACGCTCAACTATCCGCACGGCCACTGCATCCTGACGGGCTACATGGGCCTGCGGCCGCAGGACCCCGACACCCTCGCCTACGACAAGGTCATGATCAAGGCCTACGGGCAGAAGCGCTTCGAGGAGATCGTCGGCGTCAACATCCACCACGTGCTCATCTACCCGGGGCTCTCGGTGCAGTCGCCGCTGCAGCAGCTGCGCGCGGTGCGCCCGCTCGGCGTCGACCGCACCCTCACCGAGATCTGGCACTTCCGCCTGAAGGGCGCGCCCGAGCCGATCTACCGGCGCTCGCTCGCCTACTACAACCTCGTCAATTCCCCGGCCACGCTCGTCAACGCCGACGACCTGGAGAACTTCTGGAAATGCCACAAGGGCCTGTCCTCGGAGGGCGGCGACTGGGTGAGCTTCGCGCGCCACCTGGGGCACGACATCGAGAAGAACGGCGTGGTCGAGACCGCGGCCGGCTGCGGCACCTCGGAAGCGCCGATGCGCAACCAGATGAAGGCCTGGGCGCAGTACATGACCGCGGAGAAGTGAGATGGCGACGAAATCCAAGGGCAAGAAGAAGGCACCGATCAAGGAGCCGGGCAGGAAGCCCGTGCCCAAGCGCGCCAATGGGAAAAATGCGGGCCACGACCTGCAGCACGAGGTCGAGCAGCTCCTGTACCGCCAGGCGGAGCTCCTCGACTCGCAGCAGTGGCAGGACTGGATCGACCTCTTCGCCGAGGACGGCGTCTACTGGATGCCGCCCGAGCGCTCGCACAAGACCTGGGAAGGCATGCCGGCGATCTTCGCCGAGGACAGGAACCTGATGACGGTGCGCATGAAGCGCGTGCTGCATCCCGACGCCTGGTCGCAGCGCCCGCTCTGGGGAACCAACCACGTCGTCTCGAACGTCCAGATTCTCAAGGACGCGAAAGACGAACTGCAGGTTCGCTCGCGCTTCCACATGATGGAGCTGCGCCGCGACGACGTGCGCCATTTCGCCGGCTCCTATACGCATCATTTCAGGAAGACGAAGGACGGCTACCGCATCAAGCTGCAGCGCGTGGACATGACCAACGCGCAGGCCGCCTACGACTACGTCCTGCAGGTGTGGGTCTAGCGCCTAGTAGCGTCGCCGGGCGCCGCCGTATTCCTCGTCGAACAGCGGGAACGGCGTGACGCGCCCGACGAGCGTCTCGATCAGCATCAGCTCGAGGTCACTGTGGTTGATGAACGGCGCGGGGCGGATGCGGCGGCCGGAGGCGAGCACATAGCGCGGCGCATCGTGGTGACGCGTCACGACGCGCTCGGACACCGACGGTTCGTCGGCCGAGGCGATCACCATGTCGCCGTAGCAATTGCACACGTATCCCTGCTCGGGGTCCGCCTCGAGGTACAGTCCCGTGCCGCGAATCCCTATCGTGGCCGTGGGAACGCGCAGGCGCTTCTCGTCGCCCCGACCGAACACCGAGAGCAGCGCTCCAGTAACGAGGCGCATCACGCCGGCGGTCGCGGCTGCGACCTGCAATACGCTCCGCTCGCGCAGCAGGTAAGCGTCGGTGCCGACGACGAAGGTCACCCTGCCGCCGGCGCCCGTCTCCACCTTGTCGCCCGGCCCGATGCGCGCGCGCCGGTCAGCAGGCTGGCCGTTCAAGGTCACGGGGCCCGTGAGCTCGTAGATCGACTCGGCCGGCGGCAGCCGGTACGGCCGCCGGCCGAAGACCTGTGCCCAGGCCGGGCCCGTCCAGCCAAGCAGGCCGGCGGCGAGTGCCTTCAGCAGGAAGGCGCGCCGCGGATCCTCTGTGTTATCGAACCGCGTCGGCATGTTCACGTATCATCAGGCCGGAGTGTACAGACAATGCCGCGCATAGTGCCGCTTTACGCCATCCTCGCTGCAGCGCTCGCGCTCGCCGCCGTGCCCGCGCTCGCGCAGCCGGTGCGCTTCGGCGTCGACGCCGAGCTGGAACACGACGACAACTTCACGCGCGGCATACAGGAAGCCGATCGGCGCTCGGACACCCGCATCGGCATCGGGGCGGCCGCAGTGCACAGCGCCGTGCTCGGCCCGCGCAGCGGCGCAGTTTTCCGCGCGGGCGCGCGCTATGCCCACCAGGCGGACTTCGGCGACGCGAGCCACTTCGCGCTCTCGGGCAGCGCCGCCTACCGCATCCAGCCGGTGGTGGGATTCAGCAAGCCGTGGATCGAGCTTTCCGGCGAGCTGCAGTGGCTGCAGCACGCCGACAGCGAGTTGCGCGACGGCAGCATCGCCTCGCTGACCGCAAGCGTCGGCAGCTACGTGACGGACCGGATGCGGCTTTCGGGCGGCGCCGGCGTCGACCGGCGCTCGGGCGATGCGACCGGGCTTTACGATCTCTCGACGACGCGGCTGTTCGCGACGCTCGATTTCCGCGTGGGGGATCGCGCGACGCTCTACGGCCGCATCGCGCGCATCGCCGGCGATCACGTCTTCACCGCCATCGACCCGACTTCGCAGGGCTGGCTGATTCCCATCTCCGAGGTGATCGTCTCGGACCCGGCGCTGGCGAACGGGTTCGGCGGCGCGGCGCCCGCCGCCTACCGCCTTGAAGCAAAGACCCTCGTGTACGACCTGGGAATCAACTATCCGCTGGCTGGAGCGCACGCGCTCGATTTCTCTCTGACGCGCGCAGCCTCGGAGACCGATCGCGATGCGCGCAAGTACGACGCTACCCAGGTGCGGGTCGCGTACCTGTACCGCTTTCAGTGAATCGCTAATGGGTACGATCGCACCCATTCCGGCATTCTCCGGACGCTGAACCATGGCCGGGAGGAACGAGCAACCCGTGGTGATCGCCGGCGGCGGCCTCGGCGGGCTCGCCTGCGCGCTCGCCCTCGCGCGCAAGGGCTTCCGCTCCATCGTGCTGGAGCAGGCGCAGCAGTTCGGCGAGATCGGCGCCGGCATCCAGCTCGCCCCCAACGCCTGGCACGCCATCGACGCGCTCGGCGTCGGCGCGCTGGTGAAGAAGGAGGCGGTGTTCATCGAGCGCCTGCTGCTCATGGACGGCGCGAGCGGCGAGACGGTGATCGACGTGCCGCTCGACAAGCGCTTCGCCAAGCGCTTCGGCAATCCCTACGCGGTGACGCACCGCGCCGACATCCACGGCTCGCTCCTCGACGGCTGCAAGGCGCAGCCGCTGGTCGAGCTGCGCGCCAGCACGCGGGTCACGGGGTATGAAATTCAGGGGAATGAAGTCCTGGTGAAAACCGGGACTGGTGAGCTCATCCGCGCCGCAGCGCTCGTTGGCGCCGACGGCGTGCGCTCGGTGGTGCGCGAGAGGATCGTCGGCGACGGCGAGCCGCCGGTCTCGGGCCACATGTGCTACCGCGCGGTGCTCAAGGTCGAGGAGATGCCGAAGGACCTGCGCTGGCCGGCGGCGACGCTGTGGGCGGCGAACAACACCCACATCGTCCACTACCCGCTGCGCGGCTGGAAGCTCTTCAACCTCGTCGCCACCGTGGTGCGCGAGCACGCCGGGTCAGGACACAACGAGGAAGCGCCGCCCGAGGAAGTGCTGCCGCTCTTCGCGCACAACTGCGAGAAGCCGATGAGCATCCTGCGCGTGCCGAAGGTGTTCCGGCGCTGGATGCTGCGCTTCCGCGAGCCGGTGGAGAACTGGACGCAGGGGCCGGTCACGCTGCTGGGCGACTCCGCGCACCTCATGCTCCAGTACCTCGCGCAGGGCGCCGCCATGGCGCTCGAAGACGCGGTGTGCCTGGCCGCCTGCGCCGATCAGGTCGATGGGGATTTTCCAGAAGCTTTTCAGAACTATCAAAAAACTCGACTCGTACGAGCTTCCCGGGTGCAGGTTTCGGCGCGCCTGATGGGCATGGTGTTCCACGCGAGCGGCGTGGAGCGCATGATCCGCAACGACATCTACCAGGGCCGCCCGGCGGAGCGCTACTACGACGCGCTCGACTGGCTCTTCACGCCGCCCGGGTACGTCAGGGATTTCGCGAAACGAGCTCCGCGCCGAGCTCCGCGACCGAGCGCGCGCCGCACAGGCGCATCGAGCGCTCGAGCTCCGAGGAGAGGATCTCAAGCGCGCGCCGCGCGCCCGGCTCGCCGCCCGCCATCACGCCGAACAGCGTCGCGCGGCCGGTAAGCACCGCCTGCGCGCCGAGCGCGCGAGCCTTGACGATGTCCACGCCGCGGCGGATTCCTCCGTCCAGCAGGACTGTCATTTTTTTTCCGACGGAAGAAGCGATCGCCGGCAAGGCGTCCAGCGTCGGCGCAGCGCCGTCGAGCTGCCGCCCGCCGTGGTTCGAGACCACCACGCCGTCGCAGCCCGCGGCGGCGGCGCGCTCCGCGTCGTCGGCGCGCTCGACGCCCTTCAGGAGCAGCTTCCCCGGCCACAGGTCGCGCAGGCGCCCGAGCTCCTCCCAGTCGAAGCCCGCGTCCATCTCGCGCCCCACCGCGGTGGCGATGTCGGTGACCTTGGTGCTGGAGAACCTGTAGCCCTCGAAGTTCTCCATCTGCGGCAGGCCGTGGCGCAGGATGTCGAGGAGCCAGCCGGGCTTGCCGAGCACGTCGTGCGAGTTGCGCCAGTTCGGCCGGTAGGGCGTGACGAAGCCGTTCTTCGGGTCGCGCTCGCGCTTGCCCGAGACCGGCAAGTCGACGGTGACCAGGAGGGCTTCGTATCCCGCGCTCCAGGCGCGGGCGACGAGCTTCTCCCGGAATTCCCGATCGCGGACCACGTAGAGCTGGAACCAGAGCCGCCCGCCCACCTCGGCCGCCCGCTCGATGGAGGCCGTCGCCGGCGTCGCCAGCGTGAACGGGATGCCGCAGGCCTTCGCCGCGCGCGCGAGCATGAGATCCGCGCCCGGGCGCCCGGCGCCGATGCCGCCGGTCGGGCCGATGGCCAGCGGCAGGTTCATCGGTTTCCCGAAGAGCATTACTTTGGTATCGATTTCGGCGACATCGACGAGGACTTTCGGCAGCAACCGCACCCGCTCGAAGGCGGCGCGGTTGCCCCGCAGCGTGACCTCGTCCTCGGCGCCGCCGTCGAAGAAGTCGAAGATGGCGCGCGGCAGGCGCCGGCGCGCCAGCAGGCGCAGGTCCTCGATGTTCACGGCGTGCGAAAGGTCGGCCATATAATCGCGGGCTGACTCTACAGCAGGATCCCATGGCAAAGAAAGAACGCATCACCGGCGTGCTCGCGCCGGTCGTCACGCCGTTTCGCAAGGACTACTCCCCCGACGCCGAGCGCTTCGTGCGCCACTGCCGCTGGCTCCTGAAGAGCGGCTGCTCGGCCCTCGCGGTGTTCGGCACCAACAGCGAAGCGAACTCGATGTCCGTCTCCGAAAAAAGAAGATTGCTGGAAGCGCTGATCGCCGGCGGCGTCCCCGCGGCGAGCCTGATGCCCGGCACCGGCCACAGCGCGCTCAGCGACTCGATCGAGATGACCCGCGCCGCGGTGGAGATCGGCTGCGCCGGCGTGCTGATGCTGCCGCCCTTCTACTACAAGGGCGTGCCCGACGAGGGGCTGTACCGCAACTTCGCCGAGGTAATCGAGCGCGTCGGCGACGAGCGGCTGCAGCTCTACCTCTACCACATCCCCCCGGTGTCGCAAGTACCGATCAGTTTGCAGTTAATAGAGAAATTACTAACGAAGTACCCGCGAATCGTCGCCGGCGTGAAGGACTCCTCGGGCGACTGGTCCAACACCAAGGCCATGCTCGACGCCTTCGCGAAGGACGGCTTCGACGTGTTCGCCGGCAGCGAGGTATTCCTGCTCGACAACATGAGGAACGGCGGCAAGGGCTGCATCACCGCCACCGGCAACATCAACCCCGGGCCGATCGACCGCGTGTTTCGCAACTGGCGCTCGGCCGAGGCCGACAAGCTGCAGGCCGGCATCACCGCGACGCGCAAGATCGTGCAGAAGCAGCCGATGATCGCCGCGCTCAAGGCGGCGATCGCGCACTACGGCAACGACCCGCAGTGGAAGACGTGCAGGCCGCCTCTGATCGAATTGACGGCAAAACAGGAACAGGAATTGATTTCCGAGCTGAAGGCGAACGGCTTCGGCATGCCCGGCCTCGCGGCTTGAAGACGGTGCTCGTCACCGGCGCGGGCCGCGGCATCGGCCTCGCCGCGGCGCACCTTTTCCTGCGCGCCGGGCTGCGGGTACTCGGGCTCGACAAGGACTTCTCGAAGTGCGACCTGCCCGCGGAGGCTCGGGTCGAGTTCGATCTGCAGAACCTCGCGGAAATTCCGCAGCTCGTGAAAAAGCTCGGCGACATCGATGTCCTGGTGAACAACGCCGGCACCCTCTACTGCCATCCGCACGACGCCTTCCCCGACGCCGACGCGCTCGAGATCCTGACGGTCAACCTGCTGGCGCCGGTGGCGCTCATCCAGGCGGTGGCGCCGCAGATGCGCCGGCGCCGCGCCGGGCGCATCGTCAACGTCGGCTCGGTGGCCGCCTTCACCGGCCATCCGGACCTCTGGTACGGCGCGTCCAAGGCGGCGCTCCTCAACGTCACCAAGAGCTACGCCGCTTACCTCGGCCCCGACGGGGTGCTGGTGAACGCCGTGGCGCCCGGCCCCACCCTGAGCGCCATGTACGACCGGCTGCCGGAGTCGCGCAAGGAGGCGGTGATGCGCTCGGTGCACTCCGGGCGGCCGGCCCGCCCCGAGGAGGTGGCGCAGGCCATCGTGTGGCTCGGCACGGCCAGCCCCGAGTACGTGAACGGCACCACCCTCGACGTCAACGACGGGTCCTATCCGCGCTAGGCCGGCGGGAGTAAATTAGCTCCCCCCACTCTGGAGGAGGGAACCATGGCACTGAAAGCCACGAAAGCCGACGTCTGGGTCGTCACCCTGGAAGACCGTCCGGGCGGCGCGGCCGGCAAGCTGGAAGCGCTCGCCAAGGCGGGCGCCAACCTCGAGATGGTGCTCGCGCGGCGCACCGAGACGCCGGGACAGGGCGTGATGTTCGTGACGCCGATCAAGGGCGCGAAAGCCACCAAGGCGGCGCAGGAAGCCGGCATGGCCAAGCCCGCCAACATCTTTTCGGTGCGCATCGAGGGCGGCGACAAGCCGGGCCTCGGCTCGAAGATCGCGCGCGCGCTCGGCCAGGCCGGGATCAACTTCCGCGGCATGTCCGGCGTCGCGATCGGCAAGAAGTTCGTGAGCTACGTGGCGCTCGACAGCGCCGAGGACCAGGCGCGCGCCGTCGCGGTGCTGAAGAAAGTCAGCTGAAGACGCGGAATCGTATCGTCGGGTCGCGCCGGATCTGGTCCACCAGCGCGACCTCCCAGCTGAGGTAGGCGCGGGCGTGCTTCTCGTAGTCCGAGCCGTGCTCGTGGTCGTAGGGCTTGTACCAGACGTCGTCGAGCGTGGTCGTGGCGCGCTCCATGCCCGCTTCCGCGGGCCGGCCCGCGGCGAACCACGCCGCGTTGCCGCCCTCGAGCACCTTCACCCCCACGCCGGGCCATAGCGCCGCCGCTTCCGGCGCGGCGAGGTGCGCAAGCACGCCGTCATCGGAGGCCAGGACAAGGTGTTTGAGTTCTCCGATCTTTTTCTTTGCCTCTGCCAGCCTTGACCTGACGCCCCACCAGGCGCCCAGGACGTGGCGCGCGCGGAAGCGAAGGCTCGTCGAAAGATCGAGGACTGCGGCGCCTTGGACGTCCGAGGTCGTTTCCCAGGCCCTGAAGCCGAGCACCGGCTTCTTTCGCGGCCCGCGCTCGGTCGGCCAGCCGGCGAAGCCGTCGGCACCCTCCGGCTCGAGCACGTAGACCTCTTCCCAGCCCATCTGGTTGAGCCACGAGGCGGTCATTACCGAGCGCACCCGCTCCGGGTCGACCAGCACCACGCGCGCATTGCGCACGCCGATGTATTCGTCGGTCGCCTGCACGAGCTGCCCGCCGGGCGCGTGGCGCGAGCCGGCGATGCGCTTTGCCTCGAACTCCTCGCGGCTGCGCACGTCGAGGAGATACAGCGAGCGGGTCTGATCGGATTGCCAGTCCCAGACCCGTGAGGAAGAAACAAATCTCACTTCAAACTTCTTCGCGACTCTGTCGGCCACGGCGCGGGCGCGCTTCCGGCCTTCTTCCGAAGGCGCCGGCGCGACGCGCATCGAGCCGCGCTCGACCTCGAAGCCGGCGAGCTCCCAGCCCATGGTGCCGTCCTTGAGCGCGACCACCGGGTTGGGAATGCCGGCGTTGCGCAGCGACTGGCAGCCGATGATCGAGCGCGTGCGCCCGGCGCAGTTGACCACCACCAGCGTGTCCGGGTCGGGCGCGAGGTCGTGCACGCGCCAGGCGAGCTCGGCGCCCGGCGCGTCGATGCCGCCGGGGATGTTCATGCGGTGGTATTCCTCGAACGGACGGGAATCCAGAATGACCAGCTTCTTCCCACTCCTCACATACTCATCGAGCTGCTGAGGCGGGATCCGCGGCGTCTCGTACTGGTGCTCGACGAACTCGCCGAAGGCCTTGGAGGGCACGTTGACCCCGCTGAAGAGCTCGCCGCCCGACGCTTTCCACGCCTCGCAGCCGCCTTCGAGGATCGAGACGTCGGTGTAGCCGAGCTCGCGCAGGCGCGCCTGCGCCTTGCCGGCGAGGCCCTCGTTGCCGCCATCGAGCAGCACGAGCGGTGCGCCGCGCCGCGGCACCAGGTCCTCGACCATCATCTCCAGGCGCGACAGCGGCAGCGAGCAGGCGAAGAACGGATGGCCGCGGTAGTGCACGCCCTGCTCCCGCACGTCGAGCAGCGCCACATCTTCCTTGCCGGCCAGGATCTCCTTCAGCTTTTCAACGTACACGGTAGATCTCTTCCTCGAAGTTGCCGCGGTAGACGAGCAGCGTGCCGCGACGTTTGCCGGTTTCGGCCCGCAGCATGGCCTGCGCGTTGCCCTGCTTCCACTGCGCGCGGTAGAACTCGCGCGCCGGCTTGCCGTCGCGCTCGACCTTCTGGCGCCCCTCGGACACGGGCTTGCCGAAGCTTTTCTTCAGCGCCTCGACGAAGCGCTCGAGGTCGCCGGTGTCGAAGCGCACGTCGAAGGCCTCGACCGCATCCTTCCTGAGATAGAAGGTGATGCGCGCCTTGACCCCGCCGATGCTCGCGCGCGAGTCGTCGCAGCGCCGGTCGGCCGCCAGGCTCGACCACTCGAGCGCCTTGCAGTTCGCGCTCGGGAAGCGCTCCTTGATGCTGCTCTCGCTCCCCCCGAGCGGCACGCCGTTGGCCTCGAAGGCTGCATTTGCCGTTGCCAGGAAAGCCCAGCCCACAAGGCA
>Ga0209592_1000025_pt1 | contig 39483 bp, 30 predicted proteins | sample PPLLak2March2015_2_FD_187251 | JGI IMG/M metagenome (GOLD analysis project Ga0209592, IMG submission 187251) | Freshwater sediment microbial communities from Prairie Pothole Lake near Jamestown, North Dakota, USA - PPLs Lake P8 Core (3) Depth... | ecosystem: Environmental > Aquatic > Freshwater... | reverse complement strand
TCGAAATTCGCGGCGAGGTTGCGGGAAAAATCGAAGCCATGGCGGGCGGGGCGGCTGCCCTTGCCCTGCCAGGCGAAGTCGATGTCCGTGTCGCGGTAGAGCAGGTACAGCTTGGCGGCCGGGTTCAGATGGCCGGGGCTGCCGAAGTCGCGGTTCAGGTCGCCGCTCACGGGCAGGAGGACCGGCGTGAAGGCGATGGTCTGCAGGTCGCCGCCCGGGCTCGAGATCCAGTCCGCGGTCGCCATGACGAAGCCCTCGCGGGCGAGCTGCGGGTCGTTCGGGTCCTTGGGGCGCTCGACGAAGCCGATCGGGTTCCAGGCGTAGCCCTTGCCCCAGCGCAGCGTGCGCTTGCCGGCATCGAGGGTGAGCCCCGGATCGGGCCGCACCGACAAGGCGGCCTCGAAGATCTTGCTCTCGTGATCCTCGCCGAGCTGGTCGCGCTGCATGACCGAGCTGGTGCGAAAGTCGAACGTGGCCGTGCCCCGGCGCAGCTTGCCGGCGAGCTGCAGGTTCCCGGTGGTGCGGTCGAGGTGGTCTCGCTGCGCCTGGTTGTAGAAGCCGAGCCGGTAGAACGCCGCGTCGCGGTTGAGCGAAAGGCGGTCCTGCCTGAGCTCGACGTAGCCGCCCAGCTCGTAGGGCTTCTTCTCGAACTCCGCGGCGTCGAAGCTGTACTCTTCCGCGGCCTGCGCGCCTGCCATGGCGGTAAGCATGACGGCGACAAGCCGATGCTTCATTTCCGCAGTTCTTGAACCCGCGGCAGGTAGTTCAGCGTGAAGATCTCGTCGGGGAGGCTCGTCTTCTTCATGCCCGACCACAGCATCACCGACTTGTAGCCCTTCTGCAGCGGGCTGTCGGTCTCGATGGTGGCGGGGCGCCGGATGCCGCCGCCGAAATCCTTGATGTCCTTGAAGCGCAGGGTCTTGATCAGCAGGCCGCTCGCCGCGTATGCCTCGATGGTGACCGGCAGCAGCGAGCGCTTGTCCACCCACATCTTCAGACGGTCGTAGGCGACATCCTCGGTCTTCGCCTTGAGCGTGAGGAGGTGGGCCTCCTTCTGCTCCTCGGCCGCCTCCACGGCGTACTCCTCGCCGTAGTCGATGCGCAGGATGTCGGCGTTGTTGAATACGCTTCCCGTGACCGACTGCAGGCTGGTGATGCGGATCGGGCGCCCCACGTCCGGCATGTAGAGCCACATGTTCTCCCCGAGGCGCAGCGTGGCGCGGCCCTTGTCGCTCGCCGGGGAAAGAAACAGCGCCACCACCTTGTCGCGGTCCTTCTTGAGCGTGTACAGGACGTATTCCTTCCGGCTGCCGTCGGGCTGGATGTCGATCAGCTTGCGGTACGCCTCGTAGGACTCGGGCTCGAGATTGCGATCGACCTTCTGCAGGATCTGCGCGCCGTCGAGGGCGAAGGCCGAAGCCGATGCAAGGCAGAGCACGAGCCACAGCCAGCGTTTCATCGCGATCCCATCGATCAGACGTGCCCGAGCGCGCGCACCGGGTCCATGCGCGAGGCCTTCCAGGCCGGCTGCAGGCTGGCGAGGAGCGTCACCGCGAGCACCATGCCCGCGACCACCGCGACGTCGGCGGCGCCGATCCAGGGGGTCAGCACGAGCCCCTGCTGCTGGCCGAAGTCGAAGGTCACTTTCCAGACGTTCAGGGCGTAGACGCCGGCGAGGCTGAGGGCGACGCCCATCAGCGTCCCGCCCAGGCCGAGCAGCAGCCCCTCGCCGAGGAAGAGCGCGAGGATCCGGCGCGGCGGCGTGCCGATCGCGGCGATGGTGCCGATCTCGCGGATGCGCTCGTAGACCGCCATGATCATCACGTTCATGACGCTGATGAGCACGATGGAGACCAGCAGCACCTTGATGAACACCGTGAGCAGGTCGATCATCCTCGCGATGTTCGAGAAGGGCGACAGCGCCGCCCAGGTGTGCACCTCGAAGCCCCCTTTCAGTTCCCGCGCCAGCCGTGCATGGGCCTCATCGAGCCGCCGCGGATCCTTGAGGCGGATCGCGATCTCGCTGATCTCGCGGCCCTTCATCCGCAGCAGGCTGCGCGCGTCCTCGATGCGGATGTAGCCGTCGCGCCCGCTCGGGCCGGTGACGCTCTCCAGGATCGCCCGCACGGCGAAGGTCTTGCCGTTGACCGAGCCGTCGCGGTTGGTGGCGACGAGCACGATGCTGTCGCCGACCTTGACCTTCATCCCCCGGGCGAGGAGCGCCGGAATGAGGATCTCGCCCGGCCTGACGAGCTCGCCCTCGGTGCTGCCCGCGATCACGCGCCCCGGCAGCAGCGGCGTCGTCGCGACCTCGCGGGCGGGATCGATGCCGTTGATGCGGATGCTCGTCGTCTCGGTGAAGTTGCTGAACATGGCGCCGAGCTTCACGCGCTCCGAATACGCTTCGACGTTGTCCATGGCGCCCAGCACCTGCTCCGCCTGCGCGACCATTTCGGCCGACAGGTTGAGGTTGAGCGGCAGCGTGTCGATCGAGGCGACGTAGCCCCGGCGGTGCACCTCGACGTGGCCGAGGACCGCATCGGTGAACTGGCCGATCATGATCGCCTTGAACGACCCGGCGACGGCGATGAACAGCAGCACGCTGGCGATGCCCAGGGTAATGAGCATCGAAGTCAGCAGCGTGCGCCGGCCGAAGCGCATGAGGTTGCGCGCGGCGATCTTCAGGATGTTAAGCATGCGCCGGCGTCCTTTGCGCGGTGGCGGCCGCGGCTTGCTGGCGGATGCGGCCGTCCTCCAGGATGAAGGTGACCTCGGCCTCGGACATGATCTTGGGATCGTGCGTCGAGAACACGAACGTCGTGCCGAGCTCGTCGCGCATGCGCTTCATCAGCTCGATGACGCGGTACGCCGTGTCGTGGTCCAGGTTCGCCGTCGGCTCGTCGGCGAGCACCAGTTGCGCGTTCGTCGCCAGCGCGCGGGCGACCGCCACCCGCTGCTTCTGGCCGCCGGAGATCTGGTCGGGGCGCTTCTTCGCCTGCGCCGACATGCCGACCGCCTCCAGCAGCCGCTCGATCTGCCGGCGCCGCTTCTGCTCCGGCCAGTCCTGCACCATGATCAGCGGGTACTCGATGTTCTCGTACACCGTGAGCACCGGGATCAGGTTGAAGTCCTGGAACACGAAGCCGATGTGCTGCCCGCGGAAATCGGCCGCCGCGCGGCGATCGAGCTTGCCCACGTCGACCTCCATCACGGTGAGCGTTCCGCTGCTCGGATGATCCAGGCAGCCGATCATGTTGAGCAGCGTGCTCTTGCCGCTGCCCGAGGGGCCGACGAACGCGACGAACGACTTCGCCGCGATCGTGAAGTCGACGCCCCTGACGGCATGCACCTCGACTTCGCCGGTGCGGTAGGTCTTCACGAGCCCTTCGGCCCGGATCAGGCTCATGCCAGGAGATCCCTCGCGCAAGGTGCAGCGGATGAGGCACCAATGTAGGCCAGGGATGATCCCGGTGATTGACCTACATCAAAGGCCGATGAGCAATGATTCGAGCGCTGAGGAGGCCTAGCCGTGCGGCTGGAAGACGAGGAAGTACTGGTTGGGCAGGAAATCGTGCTGCTTCACCAGGCGGTAGCCGGCGCCTTTCAACTCGGCGACCACATGCTGTGGCGCCAGGCGCGCCGCCTTCGGCGGGCCCTCGAGCGAATCCATGCGGAAGTCGATGATGGCGATGCGGCCGCCTGGCTTGAGGGAGGCGCCGAGATTGCGGAAGTAGCGCTCCCGATCGTCGATATGGTGATAAACGTCCACCAGCAGGATCAGATCGGCCTTCTCGGGCAGGCGCGGATCGTCGGCAGCCCCCGCGACTGCGACGACGTTGTCGCGCTTCTCGCGCTGCGCCCGCTCCGCGAGGTACTTGACCATGTTGGGCTCGAGGTCGACGCCGTAGACACGGCCCTTCGGCACCATGTTGGCGAGCCGCACCGAGAAGTAGCCGGTGCCCGAGCCAACGTCCGCAACGACCGCATCGGGCTCGAGGGCGAGGGCCTGAATGACCTCGTGGGGCTTCTGCCACGCATCGCGCTTCGGATCGTCAAACACGTGCGCCCATTGCTCCGCGCCGCTGAAGCTGTGCTGGTGCGTGTGGGGCGTCTGGGCTGCGACATGACCCGAGAGGGACAGCGAGAGGGCAAGCAGCAGGGCTCGCTTCATCTCGATGCTCCCATCATGCGCGAGCGCATGCCACGCATCATGGCGGCCATTCCGTCGCGCGCCAGCTCGTCGACCTCGCCGGCGTGCGCCTGAAGCGCGGCGACCACCTTGGCGTCTGCCGAAGTCTGCGTCACGATGGAGCCCTTCGGCGTCATTTCCACCGCGGTCTTGATGCTGTCCTTGTTGTCGAACAGGACCGGCAGCGTCGAGCTGAACAGATTGAAGACGCGCCCGTCCTTGAGCCGCTGCTCCATGCTCGCCACATGCGCCTTGAGGGCCTGGGCGACCTGCGGATCATCGGATTCGGTCACCGTGCGGATGCCGTCGGGCAGGTTCTCGACCGAGCGCTTGATCTTGTCGTGACCCGCGAGCATCTCATGGACCAGTTGCATGTCGGCCTGGAAGGCGGCATCGCCGGAATGCATGCCGGCCATCGGGCCATCGTGCTGCATGCCTTGCATCATCATTCCCGGCCCCATGGCGCCGGGATGGGCGAACACGCCGACTGCCGCGCCGAGCCCCAACGTCGCGGCGACGGCGACGGCAATCTTGCTTGAGCGTTTCATGGCCGATTACTTGCTCGAGGGCCCGGAAAACGGACCAAAGCCGGCGCGCGGACCGTGGGGCGCGGGCAGCGTGATGCCCTTTTCCTTGGCGCGCTTTTCGATCTCCGCGTGGTTCGCCGCGGCGATCTTCTGGCGCTCTTCGGGCGTCTTGGCGTTGCGCATCTTCTCCTGGAAGGCGCTGCGCTCTTCGGGCGTCAGAAGCTGCTGCTGGCCCATCGGGCCGTGCCCCATGCCGCCCTTCGCGTGCATGGCGCCCTTCATCTGCGGGCCCATGCCGGCGCCCATGCCGCCCGGCTGGGCGATGGCGGCGGCTGCGCCGAGGCCGAGGCCGAGCGCGGCCGCGATGCCGACTGCGAGTTGGTGTGAGCGTTTCATGATCGTTTCCTTTTCGAAAGTGGTGATCGATTGAACCAAAGACTTGTAAGGGCGCAATGTCGGGAAGGGCGAGTTTTGTATCGCAGGCTTGCGCCGGCCGGCGTTGTTACACTGGGTTACAGTTTTTGCGGCTGAAAACGAGCCGCCCGACGTTATATGTGCGCCATGGCCACGCAAGACCACATCCTGGTCGTCGACGACGACGCGGAAACGCGCAGCCTTCTGCAGGAGTATCTGCAGAAGCAGGGCTATCGGGTGACGCCGGCGGCGGACGGCAAGGCGCTGCGCAGGGCGCTCGAAATCGGCCGCCCGGACCTGGTCGTGCTCGACGTGATGCTTCCGGGCGAGGACGGCCTCGAGCTGTGCCGCGACCTGCGGACGCGCTCCAACCTGCCCGTCATCATGCTCACGGCGCGCGGCGAAGAAACGGACCGCATCGTCGGCCTGGAAATGGGCGCGGATGACTACCTCGGAAAACCCTTCAACCCGCGCGAGCTGCTCGCCCGCATCAAGAGCGTGCTGCGGCGCGCCCGCTCGCTTCCCGAAAACCTCGAGCCCGAAGCGGTAAAGTCGTTGCGCTTCGCCGGCTGGACGCTCGATGCCGGCACGCGCAATCTGACGGCGCCCGACGGCGTCGTCGTACCGTTGAGCGGCACCGAGTTCAAGCTGCTGCGCGTCTTTCTCGCGCATCCCAACCGGGTGCTGTCCCGCGATCAGCTCATCGAGCTCATGATCTCGCGCGACGCGGGGCCGTTCGACCGGGCGATCGACGTGCAGGTGAGCCGCCTGCGCCAGCGGCTGCGCGATGACGCGCGCGTGCCGCGCATCATCAAGACGGTGCGCGGCGAGGGCTATGTGCTGGCCGCGCAGGTCGAGGCGGCATCGCGATGAGGCTCGCGCCGCGCTCGCTCTTCAGCCGCCTGGTTCTCGTGCAGCTCAGCGTACTGATCGTCGCGCTGCTGGCCAGCTTCGCCATTCACATGCACGAGCGCGGCGAGGCGCTGTCGCAGGCGAGCGGGATGCAGGCGGCGCAGCGCATCGCCGACATCGTCAAGCTGCTCGAGCCGCTCGGCGCGGAAGAGCGCCGCCGCATCGTTCAGGTCTTCAGCGCGCCGCCGCTCACCATCAGCCTGGGCGAGCGGCCATTTGATCTCGGTTCCGAAGGCGGCGCGCGCGCCGCGCTCTTTGGCGCAATGCTGCGCCGCTTCCTCGGCGAGGGGCGGCCGGCTGCCGTCGCGGTGAAGGAGAGGGAGGGCGCGGTGCTGCCACCCATGCCGCCGATGAAACATGGATTCATGGGGCCCGAGGCGAAGATGCACTTCGGAGCGCAGCCGGGGTTTTCCTTCGTCGCTCAGGTGCGCCTCAACGACGGCGCGCTGGTGACTTTCGACTCCCGGCAGCCCGGGGAGACGGCGGGCTGGCCCTATCGCCTGTTACTGAGCCTCGCGGTGCTGCTCGTTGCGGTCCTCGTCGTTTCGCTCCTCGCGGTGCGCTGGACGACGCGGCCCCTCAAAGCGCTCGCGGACGCCGCGGACGAGCTGGGCCGAAACATCGACCGCGCACCCATGCCGGAGCAAGGCCCGCTGGAGGTGGCGCGCGCAGCGCGCGCATTCAACACGATGCAGGAGCGTCTCGCCCGCCATATGCGGGAGCGCGCGGCGACCCTGGCGGCAATGTCGCACGATCTCAAGACCCCGGTGAACCGCCTGCGCCTGCGCGCCGAGCTGCTCGATGACAGCGAGGTGAAGAAGAAGATCTCCCAGGATTTGCAGGAGGTGGAGTCGATGGTCCACGCCACGCTCGAATTCATGCGCGGCGGGGAGAGCGCGGAAAAGGCGCAGCCCATCGATGTGACGGCCTTGCTGGAGAGCCTGGCGGCCGACGCGCAGGACACCGGGGGGAAGGTCGCGATCGAAGGCGCCGCGTCTAGCCCCTATGTCGGGCGGCCGCAGGCGCTGAAGCGCTGCCTCGGCAACCTCCTGGACAATGCGCTCAAGTACGGAAGCGCCGCGACGATTCTCGTGGAGGATGCTCCCGAGCGGCTGACCGTCCGCGTCCGGGACCGCGGCCCGGGCATACCCGAGCGGGATCTCGAACGCGTGTTCGAGCCGTTTTACCGGCTCGAAGGCTCGCGCAGCCGGGATACGGGCGGCACGGGATTGGGCCTCAGCATCGCCAGAAACATCGCGCAGATGCATCGCGGCACGCTGACACTCTGCAACCTTAAAGAGGGCGGCCTCGAGGCGGCGCTGACGCTGCCGAGACGATAGGGCACGTTCAGCCGATGAAAGCAGCCGGTGCCGTCGCCATCACGCAGGCGGCGCAGACCGCCGTCATTACCCCAGCGGCAGTGGTCGGCGCGAGCCTGGCGACCGGTATCGCCTGCCGCCTACCGGCTGAAATAAGCGCGGCAGGTTCGAGAGTTATTTCAAATACGTGGTATATTGTGAAATAACATATCTAATTGCGGGCAATGATCTCAGGGCGCTGCAATAAAGGACGCCTAAACAAGGCGATTATTTCAACAGACCGTCCGCAGGTGAAATTATGGAGGCAATGATGTCTCGGGCAGGGAGGACCATGGCGCAAGCCAGTGGTTACCTCGCCTATGTTCCGGCGCCGCTGCCTCCAGACCCCGCAGTGACGCTGGATGGGGAGGCGATCGATCTGCTGTCGCGAGCGGACCAGGCGCTTGGAAAGCTGGATGGCGTCGCCACGCTGCTTCCGAATCCCGACCTCTTCGTCGGCATGTATGTGCGCAAGGAGGCGCTCCTCAGCTCGCAGATCGAAGGCATCGACTCCACGCTCGACGAGGTCATTCGGTTCGAGGAAGGAGTAGAACCGGTGGAAGGGAAGCGCCTTCACGACACCGTGGAGGTCGTCAATTACGTCCGCGCCTTGAACCACGGTATCAGGCGTCTCGCGGATCTGCCGCTGTCACTTCGGCTGATCCGGGAGATTCATGCCGAGCTCATGCGCGGCGTGCGAGGCGACGGCAAAGCGCCGGGCGAATTCCGCGTTACGCAGAACTGGATCGGTGCTCGGGGCGCGAATCTAGCCGACGCGACGTTCGTTCCCCCGCCGGTTCCGGACATGAAGTCAGCCCTCGACAGCTTCGAGAAGTTCCTGCACGAGAGACGTGAGCATCCCGAGCGCGCGCACCATCCCGTCATCGTCGAGTGCGCCCTGGTCCATGCTCAATTCGAAACGATTCACCCGTTCCTCGACGGCAATGGCCGGCTCGGCCGGCTGCTCATCGCGCTTCTCCTTCATGAGCGTCGCGTACTTTCACAGCCGCTGCTTTACATCAGCCTCTATCTCAAAGGAAACCGCCTCGAGTACTACGATCGCCTTACCGCCGTGAGGAAAAACGGCGACTGGGAAGGCTGGATCAAATTTTTCCTCAAGGGCGTCGAGCAAACCGGGCTTGAAGCCGTGGCAACGGCAAAAAAGGTGATCGCATTCCGAGAGCATGCGGTTCGCGCTGCGAGCGCTTTGGGTCCGACCGAGCTGAAGCTTCTCGAGTTTCTGTTCGGCCATCCGCTGACCGACATTCAGACTGCACAGAAACAGCTCGGCGTGTCGTATAACACCGCGGCAGGGGCGATCGGCAAACTGGAGAAGGCAAACCTGTTGAAGGAGATGACAGGCAGACAACGCAATCGGATCTTCCGCTTCTTTGCGTACCTGGATCTTTTCGATTCACCCACAAACGGCCCCGGCGCCGCTACCGCTTAGTCTTAGTTCTGGGTCCCTGTTAACGCGAAAAGACGGTCACCGGTTCGGCGAGGCCGCGCACGGCGATGTCCCCGACGGCGATGAGCTCCGCCTCGGGCAGCGTCTCGCCGTGCCGCTGAACAGGGTTGTGCCGTGCCCCGCAAGAGCCGCGTCCCGGGCGGCCGTGTTCGATCCTCGGCTATAGCACCTCGTTGAAGAGATACAGCGCGCTGTCCTGCGCCCGGTGCAGCAGGCCGCGTTTTTTCCAGTGGTCCGCGTTCAGCTCGATGCAGTCCTTGCGGTCGTCCTCGAAGATCTCCTCGAGGCGCTTCGCCAGCGCGCGGTCGTGGAAGCCGAGCGTGATCTCGTCGTTGGTCTCGAAGAAGCGGTCGTCGAACTTGCTGGAGCCGACCGGGATGGTATACCATCCACATGGATGGTATATGGATGGAGAGAAGATGGGAAACCCGGTAGAAAGCGAGAAACTCACGATCAACCTGGGGGTCATCGACCTCGGGCAGATCGATCTGCTGGTGGGCGAGGGCTTCTACAGCAATCGCACCGACTTCATCCGCACTGCGATTCGGAACCAGGTCGCTGCACATGCGGACGTCGTCAAGCAAACCGTCGCCCGGCGCACCCTGACGCTGGGTTTGCAGCATTTCACCAGAACCGATCTCGAGGCGGCGCGCAACGCCGGTCAAAAGCTGGAAATCAAGGTGCTCGGGCTCGCGGTCATTGCCAGTGATGTCTCGCCCGAGCTCGCGCGCGAAGCCATAGGCTCGCTGGTCGTTCTAGGCGCGCTGCACGCCAGTCCCGCGGTCAAAGCCGCCCTTGCCGATCGAACCCTTTAAGGAAAAGGAAACGAGAAAGTGAATCTGAAATTCCCCGCTGACCTCCTGCAGGCGACCCGCCTTGTCCGCTCCGGCAATCTCATGGAAGCGACCTCCGCCATCCAGCGCGCCTTGAGAGGCGGCCGGCCGCCGGCGCAGGAAGCCCCGACTTCGGCCCCTGATTCGGTGCCGCAGAAAGGCCATGTGCTGGCCGGCGCATTCACCAATAGCGCAGGCACCCGCGCCTACAAGACCTACCTTCCTTCCCGGCACGCGACGCGCGGCTTGCCGCTCATCGTGATGCTGCATGGCTGCAGGCAAAATCCCGACGACTTCGCGGCGGGAACGCGGATGAACCAGCTGGCGGAGGAGCTCGGCTTCGCCGTCGTCTACCCTGCGCAGTCGGGCAAGGCCAACGTCTCGGCGTGCTGGAACTGGTTCCAGGCCGGACACCAGCGGCGGGATGCGGGCGAGCCTTCGCTGATCGCCGGAATCACGCGCGAAGTCATCGCACGCCACGACCTCGATGCGCGCCGCATCTACGTCGCCGGCCTCTCCGCCGGCGGCGCGATGGCCGCGGTCATGGGGACAACCTATCCCGACTTGTATCGCGCGATGGGGATTCATTCCGGCCTGGGATACGCATCGGCCCGCGATCTACCCTCCGCACTCGCGGTCATGAAAGGCAAGCCCGGCAGGAAGAACCGAGGGACATCGAGCGCGCGCAGCGTACCCATGATCGTGTTCCATGGCGATCGCGATAGCACCGTGCACCCGAGCAACGGCGAGCACGCGATGACCGGCACGCTGGAAAAAGTCGAGAAGGGCACCGCGAACGGCCGCGCCTACACGCGCACGACGCACTGGAACGATTCGGGCAAGCCGGTGCTCGAGCACTGGCTCGTCCATGGAGCCGGTCACGCATGGTCGGGCGGCAGCGCGAGCGGCTCGTACACCGATCCGCTGGGTCCCGATGCCAGTCGCGAAATGCTGCGGTTTTTCAAGCAGAACTGCGGCTGAACAGAGGACCGCAAGCGAGCTTGAGCTCCTCCCCCGACCACCGCAGCGCCTGCCACTATCTCACGCGGAAGCCTCCGCTGCGGCAAGCCCGGTGTGCTCCCGCGTGGTGTGAAACTCGATCTTGGGCCAGTACTTCTGCGTGACGGTGAGCTCCGCCGCGGTCGCCGCGAGGTAGGCGGGGACGCCCGCGGCGTCGTGGAAGATGCGGTGGGCGTTGCGCGCAAAGAAGCGCTCAAGCTCCGCCGCGTCGGGGCAGGACACCCAGCGCGCCAGGGTGTACTCCACGCCCAGGAGCCGCATCTGCACCCCGTACTCGTGCTCCAGGCGGTGCGCGGCCACCTCGAACTGCAGCGCGCCCACGGCGGCGAGCACGGGCGCGCCGCCGGCGCGCGGCGTGAAGATCTGGATCGCTCCCTCCTCGGAGAGCTGCCGCAGCCCGTTGCGCAGCTGCTTGGACTTCATCGGCGAGGCGAGCTCGGCGCGGCGGAACAGCTCCGGCGCGAACGAGGGCAGGCCGCCGAACTGCAGCAGCTCGCCTTCGGTCAGGGTGTCGCCAAGCGAGATCGTGCCGTGGTTCGGGATGCCGATGATGTCGCCGGGGAAGCCCTCGTGGACGGTCTCGCGCCGCTGCGAGAGGAACGACACCGCGGCGGCGGTGCGCACCTCGCGGCCGGTGCGGCAGTTCGTGAGGCGCATCCCGCGCTCGAAGCGCCCGGAGCAGATGCGGATGAACGCCACGCGGTCGCGGTGCGCGGGGTCCATGTTCGCCTGGATCTTGAACACCACGCCCGAGAAGCGCGCCTCGTCGGGCTCGACGACGCGCCCGGCGGCGGCGCGGCTGCCGGGCGCCGGCGCGAAGTCCACGAGCGCATCGAGCACCTCCTGCACGCCGAAGTTGTTGATCGCGGAGCCGAACAGCACCGGGGTCTGGCGGCCGGCGAGGAAGGCCTCGCGCTCGAAGCGCGCGCCGGCGCCGCGCACGAGCTCCGCCTCGGCGAGCGCGGCCGCGAGCGGCGCGCCGAGCTCGGCTGCGCAGCGCGGATCGGCGAAGTCGAGCTCGCGCGGGGGCGCCAGCCGGTCGGCGCCCGGCTCGAAGCGGCGGATGCGCCCGGTGCGCAAGTCGAGCACGCCGCGGAACTCGCGTCCCGAGCCGATCGGCCAGGTGAGCGGCGCGGCCGCCATGCCGAGCGCCGACTCGATCTCGTCGAGCAGCTGGATCGGCGGGCCCACCTCGCGGTCGAGCTTGTTGACGAACGTCAGCACCGGCATGTTGCGCGAGCGGCAGACTTCCAGCAGCTTCAGCGTCTGCGCCTCGACGCCCTTGCCGGCATCGATCACCATGAGCGCCGCGTCGACCGCGGTGAGCACCCGGTAGGTGTCCTCGGAGAAGTCCTGGTGGCCCGGCGTGTCGAGCAGGTTCACCACGCAGCCGCGGTACTCGAACTGCATCACCGAGCTCGCCACCGAGATGCCGCGCTGCTTCTCGATCTCCATCCAGTCCGAAAGCGCGTGGCGCGTGGCCTTGCGCGCCTTCACGCTACCGGCGATGTGGATCGCGCCGGAGAAGAGCAGCAGCTTCTCCGTGAGCGTCGTCTTGCCCGCGTCCGGGTGCGAGACGATCGCGAAGCTCCTGCGCCGGGCGACCTCCTGCGCGATCAAGGTCATGCGAAATGCGTTCCTTATCTGCCGATTCGTTGCGAACAGCGAGGCATCTCGAGAGATGCGAGCGCGGCGTGTCGTGCGCCGGCCGAAGCTGACTGCGAAGGCCCGGGAGGACCTCTGCCTGTGGATCTGGCTACATCGGAATGCGCGGAATTCTACCGCACGCGAGGGTCACCGGCCCCGATCGAAAGACGGTCACCGGCTCCGCGAGTCGCCATGCAGCCAAGCGCCCGAGCCAGGGCGTGGACCGGTCAGGCGGGACGTTCCTCCGGCGGCTTGACCCGACGGAACATGAGGAGCAGGGCGACGTCGTAGGCGATCTTCAGCGCGCCGCAGAGAACGAGCGGCCAGGCGTGCAAGCCCGCGGCGAAGAGCGCCCCCGCCATGGCGGGGCTCGCCGCCGAGGCAAGGCTTCTCGGAACGGCAGTGACACTCGCCGCCGCCGGCCGCTCGGGTTCCGTGACGACCGCCATGACGTAGGACGAGCGCGTCGGCACGTCCATCTGCGACAGCGCTGCGCGCACGAGCAGAAGCCCGAGCGCCAGCTCGAGCGTCGGCGCGAACGCGGCGCCGATCAGGCACAGGCTCGAGGGGATGTGCGTGAACACCATCGTGTTGATCAGCCCGATGCGAGCTCCGATCCACGCGGCTACGGGGAACGAGAACGCCGACAGCACGCCGGTCCAGAAGAAGAACAGGCTCGCCGCGCCAAGCGACATGTCGAAGCGCTCGAAGAGCCAGAGGGCGAGCAGCGATTGCACGACGAAACCGCCGGCGAACGCGTCGACGCTGAAGAGCGCGGCGAGGCGGTACACGATGCCCCGCGAAGGCCCGAGCGGCGCCGCGGGCGTGGCATCGAGTCGGCGGGCCGGGATGCGCGCGTAGACAACGCCGCCCAGGACGCCGAGCAGTGCATACGCGAGGAACATCGCTTTGAAGGAGGCGATCGCGTCCATCCCGGTCGACTGCAGCCACGCAGGGGCCGCCGCAAGCAGGGAGCCGGCAGCGCCGGCCAGGGCGCCGGTCAGGCTGTAGCGCGCGAAGGCCGCAGTGCGCCGCAAGGGTGTGACGGCTCCCGAGAGCACCGTGTGCTCGAGCGGGACGAAGACGCTGGTGCTGCCGCCCGAAGGGTTGATCGTGCCGACGAACGCCACGAGCAGCAGGACGGCATAGTCGCTCGTTGCGGCATAGGCGATGCCCGTCCCGGCCATCAGCGCGGACGCGGCAAGGAGAAGCTTGCGCACATCGTGGCGGGCACCAAGCAGGCCGACACCGAGCGTGAGCAGCGCCGAGCCGCCGAGCGCCAGTGTGGCCACGATGCCGACGTGGAATGCGGAAAGGCCGAGCGCGGTCAGGTAGACCGGCAGGACGATGGCGATAAAGCCGTCCCCGAAGTCGCGCAAACCGCGCGCGAGGTAGACGCAAGCTGCGGGGGTCAGAAACTTGCCTTCCATGACGGCTCCTTTGCAGGAGCGCTTGGAGGCGAAAGACCTCTGGACGCCGGGTGGCTGCCGTGGACCCGACCGGGCCGGAGACCGACCCGCTTCCTCGATGCTAGGTTTTGCCGCGGCCCGCTGTCAACGTGCCGCCGGCGCCGCCGATCGGTAGCCGGAATAGAGAAGATCGAAAGTCCGGGTAGCGGCAGCGAGCAGGGCATCGTCACTGCGGGCCTGTTCGCGTGCGCCCTTGAGCATGGTCTCCAAGCCCTGAGCATCGGGGACCGGAATTCCGCCCGCGTCGAGGAAGTGCACGGCCGCGCCGATGGCGGAGAGTGCGGAATCCGATTCCAGCCCGAAGCTCGACAGCAGGACTTCGAAGGTCACCCGGTTTCCGACGTGCGTGAACTCGGCGCCGTCGAAATCGAAACCCACGGCATTCTTCGGCAGCTGACTCGGCCGGTCGATCCATGCGAAGCGGGCCTCGCGATCGATGAAGCGCTTGATCAGCCAGGCGCTGGCGAGGCGGTCGACCCAAGGCGCCTTGCGCGTCGCCCATACGCGCTTCTGGTAGCGCGAGGCATCCATCTGCCGCCGCGTGCGGCGCGATGCGCGGGGCTCGCCGCCTGCGTATGCAGCCTGGTAGGCGGCCTTGAGATCGCCAAACGCGGCGGCCGCCTGCGCCTTGGCCTCTCCGGGATAGAAGTCGACGGCCGCGAGCTTGCCCAGCGCCTGTTCAAGCCGTCGTATTTCCGTTTGCGCCCGTCGGGCTCCCCGCCGGCCGAGGGAGGCCTTTGCCAGCCCGATTCTGCGGACCATGGCGCCGTATTCGCGGCCGCGATCGAAGCGCCTGCGCAGCTCCGCGAGCTGGTCCTCGCTCCTTGCCTTTACCTCGAGCGTCATGGCGAGCCCGCCGTGCGAATGGATGTCGGACTCGAGCCTCGAGAGCGCCGCGTAGCTCGACGCGGTCGCCGGCAGCACATACACGCCGTCGCGCAGCACGACGCAGCCGGTCTGCTTCAGGGCTCGCCACAAGCGCATGCGCAGCGTGGAGTTGCGCGTCGGCAGGCTGAGCACGAGGACGGCAAGGTCGCTCATGCGTTACGTGTATCACACGAAAGTGATGAAAAGTACAAGGAGCCGTTGACGCCGCCGGCGCGGCGTCCTACTGTCGGTTCGAAGCGGGGATCACCCCCGGCCGGGTCCCGTGCAGACACCCGGTAGTCAAGACGCTTCCGTCTCAAGGCTGCTCCAACCCCTTCCGGGGAGGAGTGTGTATGAGCAACGGAACGCAAGCAGGACTCCCGAGCATCGGTCGCCGTCGCCTCGAGGTTCTCGGGGTATTCCTCAAGATCGGCGCGCTGGGGTTCGGCGTCGCTGCCATCTGGGGCCTGATCCAATCCGAAGTGCAGGAACGGCGCCGCTGGCTCTCCAAGGAGCGCTTCGTCGAAGGCATGGCGCTGGTGCAGGCGCTGCCGGGCGCGACCGCCCTGCAGATGTGCGTCTTCACCGGCTACCAGCGCGCCGGCCTCTGGGGCGGTGTGCTCGCCGGCGTGGGCTTCATCCTGCCGGCATTCGCGATCATGCTCGCGTTGACAGCCCTGCATTCGGCTTACGGCGCACTGCCGTTCATGCGCGATGCGTTCTACGGCCTTGGGCCGGTGGTGCTCGGCATCTTCGCCGTCGCCGTGTGGCGGCTCGGCCGCAACGCGATCAAGGACCGCTTCGCGATCCTGATGGCCCTGGCGGCGGTCGCGGCGCTCGCCTTCTCGCCGCTCGGCCCGGCCGTGACCTTCCTTCTTGCCGGGTGCATCGGCGTGGCGGTGCATCATTCGCTGCGTAAGGGCCTGATCGCCGGCGCGGTGGTGCTCGCGCTCGCGGCGGCGGAGCACCTGGCGGCCGCTTCGCCTCCCGGCGCCTCCGCCGGCGCGGCGGCGGGCACCGGGCTGTGGGACCTCGGCTTGTTCTTCTTCAAAGTCGGCGCGCTGACCTTCGGCGGCGGGCTCACGATCATCGCCTTCATCCAGGATCAGGTCGTGAACCAGCTGCACTGGATCTCCGCCGAGGAGTTCCTCGAAGGCCTGGCGATCGGGCAGGCGACGCCGGGACCGGTAATCACGCTCGCGGCGTTCGTCGGCTACAAGGTTGCCGGCGTCGCCGGCGCCACGGTGGCGACGGCGGCCATCTTCCTGCCGTCCTTCGTGCTCATGCTCTCGATCCTGCCCTGGCTGGAGCGCTGGCGCGCCCTGAAGTGGGTGCGCGCGGCGATGCGCGGCGTCGGCCCGGCGGTGGTGGGAGCGATCGCGCTCACCGTCCTGCACCTCGCACCGACTGCGGCGCCGGACGCCTTCACCGGCGTGCTGCTCGTTGCCACGATCGCCGGCCTCGTGCTGTGGAAGCTGCCTGCGCTGCCCGCCGCCTTCGGCGGCGGAGTGCTCGGCATCCTCGCGCGCTCGCGCCTCGTCATCTGACCCGGAGGGAATCGATATGCGCTACGCCCTGAAGCCGCTGCACTGCCGTCCCTGGCTCCTGAACGGCCTGTCGGCGAAGCTGATCGAGAGCCACTACGAGAACAACTACGGCGGCGCGCTGCGGCGGCTGAACGCCATCACGGCGCAGCTCGAGGGCGCCGACTTCGCGAGCCTGCCCGGCTTCAACCTGAACGGGCTCAAGCGGGAGGAACTGGTCGCGCTCAACTCCGTGATCCTGCACGAGCTGTACTTCGCGAGCCTCGGCGGCGACGGCCGCGCCCCCGGCGCGTTCGGCGACGTCCTCGCCCGCGACTTCGGCTCGCTCGACCGCTGGAAGGCCGAGTTCGCGGCGATGGGCAGAGCGCTCGGCGGCGGCTCGGGCTGGGTGCTCCTCACCTACGTGCCGCGCGAGCGGCGCCTCATGAACCAGTTCGCCGCCGACCACAGCCAGAACGTGGCGAGCGGCGTGCCGATTCTCGCGATGGACATGTACGAGCACTCCTACCACATGGACTTCGGCGCGAACGTCGGTGCATACGTGGACACCTTCCTGCGCAACATCGACTGGAAGGGCGTTGCGACGCGCTACGAGGACGCGGCCAAGGTCGAGCCGCTACGACCGCTTGAGCAGAAGGAGTTCGGCGACGTGCCGGGCGTGGCGGCGGAGGAAGTGAAGGCCATGATCGAGGCCGGGCGGAAGGTGCAATTCATCGACGCCCGGCCGAAACACTACGTCTCCCGCACGCAGGACATCATCGAGGGCGCGACCTGGCGCGACCCCGAGCGCGTGCAGGAATGGGCAGCGGAGCTCTCGAAGAGCGAGCCGGTCGTCGTGTACTGCGTTTACGGCTTCCACATCGGCTGCCAGACCGCCGTCGCGCTTCGCGAGCAGGGCTTCGATGCGAAGTACATGAAGGGCGGGCACTTCGCATGGCGCGCGATCGGCGGCCCAGTGAAGCTCAACGCATGAACGCGGCGATCGCCCGAAAAGAAAACGGCCGCTCTTGGCGGCCGTGGAGTTGGTGGAGGCGGCGGGAATTGAACCCGCGTCCATGGACCCTAATCAGTCAGGACTACATGCTTAGCCTGGTCTTTTAATGCCTTCGCTTTGCGTCCGCCAACCGGCAGGCTGACGCTCGGCTAGCCGCTTCGACGGATCCCCTGGGCCAAGCGGCCAAGCCCGGGAGAGAGGCTGATGTGAATGACGCTGCACCTTCGTGCAGGCTCGGCTTGCGCCTTGCCTGCCCTCAGGCCTGGTCCATCAGCAAACCAGTGCAGCGTCCAGCCGGTGTTAGGCGGCTAGAGCGAAACGCTCGTCGTTGGCGTTTGTAGTGTTTCCAGAATGGATTTACGAGGTGATCTGGTCCTCGGCATGCCCTGCGCTGCTTCGTTGCCCACGTCGAAACCAGGTCGCCCCCGGAATCGTGTGTGAATCAGTGCGCATTCTATCAATGCCACCCCTTTAGAACCAGTTTTCCGATCATGGTTCCCGATTCCAGCCGCTCGTGCGCCTTGCGCAGGTTGGCGCCGTTGATGGGCGAGAGCGTCTCGCGCAGGGTGCCGCGCAGCTTGCCGGCGTCCAGGCGCGCGGCGACCTCGTTCAGCAGGCGATGCTGCTCCATCATGTCGGGGGTCTGGAAGCGCGGCCGGGTGAACATCAGCTCCCAGCACAGCGTGGCGCTCTTCATGCGCACGGTGTCCATCGGCAGCGGCTTCTGGTTGCCGACGATGGCGACGATGCCGCCCTGCGGCGCGATCATCTCGCCGATCGCCGCCCAGTGCGGGTCGAGGTCGTTGAAGCAGGCGATGTAGTCGACATGCTTGCGCCCGAGCGCCTGCAGCTGCTGCGGCAGGTCGCGGCGATGGTCGAGCACCTGGTCGGCGCCGAGGCTCTTCACCCAGGCGATCGATTCGGGGCGCGAGGCGGTGGCGACGACGGTGAGGCCGGCGCCCTTGGCGAGCTGGATGCCGATCGAGCCGACGCCGCCGGCGCCGCCGATGATCAGAATGGTCTTGTTGTTTTGGACCTTCAACCTGTCGAAAAAAGCTTCCCAGGCGGTGATCGCGGTGAGCGGGATGGCCGCGGCCTGCGCGAAGTCGAGGCTCTTCGGTTTGCGGCCGACGATGCGCTCGTCGACGAGGTGCAGCTCGCTGTCGCAGCCGGGGCGCGTCACGTCCCCGGCGTAGTACACCGCGTCGCCGGGCTTGAAGAGGCTCACCTGCGGCCCCACCGCCTGCACGATGCCCGCGGCGTCCCAGCCGAGCACTTTCGGCGTCGGCGAGCCGAGCTTGCGCTGCTTGGTGTCCACCGGGTTGACCGAGACCGCTTCCACCTTCACCAGCAGGTCGCGGCCGGCGGGCACGGGATCGGGCAGCTCGATCTCGGCGAACGTGTGGTCGATGGCTTTCACAGCAGCGCGATCAGCTCCTGCGGCCGGGCGATCACGGCATCCGCCTGCCAGGTATCCGGGCCGCCGTTCTCGGGATGGTGATAGCCCCAGTCGACCGCGATCGGGCGCATGCCGGCGGCGCGCGCGGCCTGGATGTCGCGCAGGTCGTCGCCGAGGTACATGCACTCCTTCGGCGCGAGACCGAGCTGCTCGGCGGCGTGCAGCAGCGCGGCCGGATGCGGCTTCAGGTGCGGCGTGGTGTCCCCGCAGGCGACGCAATCGGGCTTGAGATCGAGCCTGGAGACGATCCTGTCGGTGAAGCGTGTCGCCTTGTTGGTGACGATGCCCCACCTGATCTCGCGTGCCGCGAGCGCCTCGAGGAGCTCGGCGATGCCGGGGAAAAGCCTCGTGTCGATGCAGGTGCGGTCGCGGTAGTACTCGAGGAAGGCCTCGCGGAGCGACGCGTACTCGCCGTCGCCGGGCTTGATGCCAAAGCCGACGTGCACCAGGCCGCGCGCGCCCGCGGACGCGAACGGCCGCAGGCGCTCCAGGGGAAGCGGCTCCAGGCTCTGCTCGGCGCGCAGCCGGTTCAGCGCCGCGCCGAGGTCGGGCGCGGTGTCGGCGAGCGTGCCGTCGAGGTCGAAGAGGACGGCGCGGCTAGGCATTGCGGCTGCACCTCACGAGGTAGTTCACGTCGCAGTCGGCGCCGAGGCTGTAGCGCTGCGTAAGGGGGTTGTAGGTCATGCCGATCATTTCCTCGACGCGCAGGTTGGCATCGCGGCTCCAGCGCGCGAGCTCGGAGGGCCTGATGAAGCGCTGGTAGTCGTGCGTGCCCTTCGGCAGCAGCCCGAGCACGTATTCCGCGCCGACCACGGCGAAGAGGTAGGCCTTGGCGTTGCGGTTGATGGTGGAGAAGAACACCTGCCCGCCGGGACGCACCAGGCGCGCGCAGGCCGCGACCATGCCGGCGGGCTGCGGCACGTGCTCGAGCAGCTCCATGCAGGTGACCGCGTCGAACTCGCCCGCATGGGCGGCGGCGAAGGGTTCGACTTCCGCTCTCTGATAGGAAATCTTCAGGTTGGAAATTCCCAGATGCAATTCGGCAACGCGAAGTGCCTTCTCCGAGAGGTCGATGCCGGTCACCTGCGCGCCGCCGCGCGCCATGCTCTCGGCGAGGATGCCGCCGCCGCAGCCGACGTCGATTACCCGGCTGCCCGCGAGCGGCAGGTGCCGCTCGATCCACGCGAGGCGCAGCGGGTTGATGTCGTGCAGCGGCTTGAACTCGCCGGCGGGGTCCCACCAGCGGTGCGCGAGGCTGTCGAACTTCTCGATCTCCGCCTGATCGACGTTGCTCATGCAGGCGATTCTGCCAAAAAAAAAGCCCCGCGATGCGGGGCATTTTTCGGGCAGAGCGCCTACGCGGCGTTTCTACGCGGCGTTTCTACTGCTTGCGCGAGCCGATGACTTCGATCTCGGTGCGGCGGTCGGGCTGCAGGCACTCGACCATCTTCTTGTTGGTGCGGTGCTCCTTGCCCATGCTCTTGCACTTGCCGGCGGTCACGGACTGGGTCTCGCCCTTGCCTTCGGTGTAGACGCGGTTGGCTGCCACACCCTTCGACACGAGGTAGGCCTTGATCGCCTCGGCGCGGCGCACGGAGAGCGCCTGGTTGTAGGCGGGCGTGCCGATCTGGTCGGCGTGGCCGATCGCGATCACCACTTCGAGGTCAATGCCCTTCATCTTGCTCGACAGGTCGTCGAGCTTCGACTTGCCGTCGGGCTTGATCACCGCGCGGTCGAAGTCGAACAGGACGTCGGCGGCGAAGGTGACTTTCTCGGCCATCGGCTTCGGCGCGGGCTTGGGCGCGGGCGCCGGGGCCGGCGGGGCAGGACGCGCTTCCGGCGCGGGTGCCGGCGCGGGCGCGGGGGCCGGAGCGGGAGCGGGAGCGGGTTTGGGCGCTTCTTGGGTTGCGCATCCGGCCGCGAAGGCGAGCGCGAAGACGAGCAACCAGGCGTTCTTGATCATGACATCCTCCCTTTCTGGATTCCTTTTTTGCGTCAAGAGTCTGCGTGCTTCTTGAGGGCATTCTGCCATACCTGCCCCCGGCTGTGCAAAGCCCGGAGCACGGGATTCACGAGCTCGCGCTCCTGCATCAGCAGCTCTCCCGCCACCCACACGTGCGAGACATTTTCCCGCCCGGCGGCATAAACGAGGTGAGAAATCACGTCGTAGCAGGGCTCGAGCTCCGGCGCGCGCAGGTCGACCGCCGCCAGGTCCGCCGCCTTGCCCGGCGCGATCGAGCCGGCGACGCTGTCGATGCCCAGCGCGCGCGCGCCGCCCAGCGTGGCCGCGTGCAGCGCCACGTGCGCGGGCATGGCCTCGGCGTCGCGCGCGACCGCTTTGGCGAGCAGCGCCGCGGTGCGCATCTCCTGGAACATGTCGAGGCGGTTGTTGCTCGCGGCGCCGTCGGTGCCGATGGCGACGTTCACGCCTTTCTTCAGAAGATCATTCACGGGTGAAAAGCCGCTGGCCAGCTTGAGGTTCGACGAGGGGCAGTGCGCGACCGAGCAGCCGTGGCGGGCAAGCAGCTCGATCTCGGCCGGCTCGAGGTGCACGGCGTGCACGGCGATGAGGCCCGGCCCGAGCAGCCCGAGGCGGCGGAAGCGCTCGAGCGGGCGCACGCCGTGCTCGGCGACCGAGCGCTCGACCTCGTCCGCGGTCTCATGCAGGTGCACGTGCACCGGCAGGTCGAGCTCGGCGGCGAGGGCGGCGATGCGCCGGAAGCTCGCGTCGGACACCGTGTAGGGGGCGTGCGGCGCGAGGCAGAACGAGACGAGCGGCTCGTCGCGCCAGCGGTCGCGGACGGCGAGGCCGCGCGCCAGGTAGTCGGCGGCGTCGGAGGCGTAGGCGGAGGGGAACTCGATGGTGATGATGCCCTGGGCCGAGCGCATGCGCGCCGCGGCCGCCGCCTCGAGCGAGGCCTCGGGAAAGAAGTACATGTCGTTGAAGCAGGTGACCCCGCCGCGCAGCATCTCGGCGCAGGCGAGGAGCGTGCCGTCGCGCACGAACTCGGGCGAGACGTGCTTCTGCTCGGCGGGCCAGATGTGCTCCTGCAGCCAGCGCATGAGCGGCAGGTCGTCCGACATGCCGCGCATGAGGCACATCGCGGCGTGGGTATGCGCGTTGACCAGGCCGGGGATGAGGACGTGTCCCGGCAGGTCCAGCGTCTCGTAGCCGGGGTAGGCGGCCGCCGCGGCGCCGGCCGGGAGGAGCGCCTCGATCCTGCCGTCGCGCACCGCGACGGCGTGATCTTCGAGCACCGCGCCCGCCGGCTCGACCGGCACCACCCAGCGGGCGCGAAGGAGGAAGGGTGCCGCTATCTTGGCATGCCCTGGACTTCGACCACGACCCGGCGGTTGGGCGCCAGGCACTCGATGAGCGACTTGCGGTCCTTCTGGTCGGGGCAGGACTTCACCGGCAGCGTCTTGCCGAAGCCCAGCGTCTCGATTCCCGAGGCGTCGACGCCCCTGGAGACCAGGTAGGCGCGCACGGCCTCGGCGCGCTTCTCGGAGAGCGCCTGGTTGTACTGCGGCGAGCCCAGGCGATCGGCGTGGCCGTTGACGATGATGTACTTGATCGAGGTCAGGCCCTTCAGCTTGCCGATCACCTCGCTGTCGAGCTTGGTGCGCGCCTCGGGCGTGAGCGTCGCCTTGTTGAACTCGAAGAGCTCGGTCGAGGCGAGGCTGATCGGCTTCGGCGGCGCCGGCTTGGGCGCTTCGGGCTTCGCCACCGGCGCGGGTGCAGGCGCGGGAGCAGGAGCAGGAGCAGGAGCAGGACGCGCCACGGGCGCGGGCGCGGCGGGCGCCGGCTTCGGCGCGGGCTTTTCCGGCTCGGTGGCGCAGCCGGCAACGACGAGCGCGGCGATGGAGACGGCCGCGGCGAGTGTTCTGGTATGCATTCCTGTGTCCTCCCGATTGTTCTCTTTGGAACTCGCGCAATTTAAGGCGAAGCAGAGGCAAAAGGCAAGCGTTTTGCGAGGGAAAACGCAGGGTTGCGTGATAAAATTTCGGCCTCTCCGGCTATGGAATCCTTCGCTAAAGAAATCCTCCCGATCAGCCTCGAGGAGGAGATGCGGCGCTCCTACCTCGATTACGCGATGAGCGTGATCGTGGGGCGCGCGCTGCCCGACGTCCGGGACGGCCTGAAGCCGGTGCACCGCCGGGTGCTGTACGCGATGCACGAGGCGAACAACGTCTGGAACCGGCCCTACGTCAAGTGCGCGCGCATCGTCGGCGAGGTGCTGGGCAAGTACCACCCGCACGGCGACACGGCCACCTACGAGGCGCTGGTGCGCATGGCGCAGGACTTCTCCATGCGCTACCCGCTGATCGACGGCCAGGGCAACTTCGGCTCGGTCGACGGCGACTCGGCGGCCGCCTACCGCTACACGGAGTGCCGGCTCGAGAAGCTCGCTTCCGAGCTGCTCGCCGACATCGAGAGCGAGACCGTCGACTTCGGCCCGAACTACGACGGCAAGGAGCTCGAGCCCGCGGTGCTGCCCTCGCGCGTGCCGAACCTGCTCGTCAACGGCTCCTCGGGCATCGCCGTGGGCATGGCCACCAACATCCCGCCGCACAACCTCGGCGAGGTGGTCGACGCCTGCCTGCACGTGCTCGCCAGCCCGCACGGCGCGATCGAGGAGCTGATCAAGCTCATGCCGGCGCCGGACTTCCCGACCGCCGGCATCATCTACGGCCTCTCCGGCGTGCACGAGGGCTACCGCACCGGGCGCGGCCGCGTGGTGATGCGCGCGCGCACGCATTTCGAGGAGATCGGCAAGGGCGACCGCCAGGCGATCATCGTCGACGAGCTGCCCTACCAGGTGAACAAGAAGGTGCTGCTCGAGAAGATCGCCGAGCTGGTCACCGAGAAGCGGCTGGAGGGCATCTCCGACATCCGCGACGAGTCCGACAAGTCGGGCATGCGCGCCGTGCTGGAGCTCAAGCGCGGCGAGATCCCCGACGTGGTGCTGAACAACCTCTACAAGATGACGCAGCTCCAGGACAGCTTCCACATGAACATGGTGGCGCTGGTCGAGGGGCAGCCGAAGATCCTCAACCTGAAGGAGCTGATCGAGTCCTTCATCTCGCACCGGCGCGAGGTGGTGACCCGGCGCACGGTATTCGAGCTGCGCAAGGCCCGCGAGCGCGGCCACGTGCTGGAAGGCCTGGCGGTGGCGCTCTCGAACGTCGACGCCGTCATCGAGCTGATCAAGAAGGCGCCCAACGCGGCGGAGGCGAAGCGCGCGCTGATGGCGCGGCCCTGGCCCTCCGACCTCGTCAGCAAGATGGTCGGCCCGGGCGCCGCGCAGTACCGGCCCGAAGGCCTGTCCGAGGTGTACGGCCTGAAGGCGGACGGCTACCACCTCTCGGACGAGCAGGCGCAGGCGATCATCGACCTGCAGCTGCGCCGCCTGACCGGGCTCGAGCAGGACAAGATCCGCGACGAGTACCGCGAGGTGATCGACACCATCACCGACCTCCTCGACATCCTGGCGAAGCCGGCGCGCATCACGAAGATCATCGGCGAGGAGCTGGCGCGGCTGAAGGAGGAGTTCGGCGACAAGAGGAAGAGCGAGCTCGTCACGGTGGCCGAGGACATCTCCATCGAGGACCTGATCGCGCCGCAGGACATGGTGGTCACGTTCTCGCACGGCGGCTACGTGAAGTCGCAGCCGCTTGCCGACTACCGCGCGCAGCGCCGCGGCGGCCGCGGGCGCAGCGCCACGGCGATGAAGGAGGACGACTTCATCGAGCGCCTCTTCGTCGCGCACTCGCACGACTACCTGCTGTGCTTCTCCGACCGCGGGCGGCTGTACTGGCTCAAGGTCTACGAGGTGCCGGCCGGCAGCCGCGCCGCGCGCGGCAAGCCCATCGTCAACATGTTCCCGCTCGAAGAGGGCGAGAAGATCACCGCGGTAGTCCCGGTCAAGGAGTTCGACGAGAACCACTACGTCTTCATGGCGACTTCGCAGGGCACGGTGAAGAAGACCCCGCTCGCCGATTTCTCCCGCCCGCGCCCGAGCGGCATCATCGCGGTGGGGCTGGACGAAGGCGACTACCTCGTGGGCGCGGCGCTCACCGACGGCAAGTACGACGCGATGATGTTCTCCTCCGACGGCAAGGCGGTGCGCTTCCCCGAGACCGAGGTGCGTCCGATGGGCCGCCAGGCCACCGGCGTGCGCGGCATGCGCCTGGGCGCCGGCGCGCGCGTGGTGTGCATGCTGGCGGCGAACGATGAATCCAAGTCGGTGCTGACCGCGACCGCCAACGGCTTCGGCAAGCGCACGCCGATCGGCGAGTACCCGCGCCACGGCCGCGGCGGCCAGGGCGTGATCGCGATCCAGAGCTCCGAGCGGAACGGGCCGGTGGTCGGCGCGGTGCTGGTCGACGACAACGACGAGGTGATGCTCATCTCCACCGGCGGGGTGCTGATTCGCACGCTGGTGGCGCAGATCCGCGAGCAGGGCCGCTCCACGCAGGGCGTGACCCTGATCGCGCTCGGCGACGGCGAGAAGCTCGCCGGCATGGAGCGCATCGAGGAGCGCGACCTCGGCAACGGCAACGGCGGCAATGGCAACGGCGGCAACGGCGATGTCCACGACGAGCCGCCGCCCGCCCCCGCGGAGCCGCCCCCGACGGTCCACTGATGTCGCGGATTTTCAACTTCAGCGCCGGGCCGGCGATGCTGCCCGCGGAAGTCCTTTCCCGTGCCGGCGACGAGATGCTCGACTGGCACGGCAGCGGCACCGGCGTCATGGAGATGAGCCACCGCGGCAAGGAATTCATGTCCATCGCCGCCGAGGCCGAGCGCGACCTGCGCGAGCTGCTGGCGATCCCGGCGAACTACAAGGTGCTGTTCCTGCAGGGCGGGGCGACGCTGCAATTCGCCCAGGTGCCGATGAACCTGCTGCGCGGCAAGGGAAGCGCCGACTACGTCGTCACCGGCGAATGGTCGAAGAAGGCGGTAAAGGAGGCGAAGAACTACTGCGACGTCGCCGTCGCCGCCTCATCCGAAGACAAGAACTTCACCTACGCCCCGAAGAAATGGAATGTGCGGCCGGACGCCGCGTACGTCCACTACTGCTCGAACGAGACCATTGGCGGGGTCGAATTTCACGCGGTTCCGTCCACCCAGGTTCCCTTGGTGGCCGATGCCTCCTCCCATTTCCTCTCCCGCCCCCTCGACGTCTCGAGGTTCGGCCTGATCTATGCCGGCGCGCAGAAGAACGCCGGCCCGGCGGGGCTCACCTTCGTCATCGTGCGCGACGACCTCATCGGCCACGCCCAGAAGGGCACGCCGACGGTGATGGACTACAAGCTGCAGGCCGACGCCGACTCGATGCTCAACACGCCCGCCACCTACGCGATGTACATCGCCGGCCTGGTTTTCAAGTGGCTGAAGGCTCTCGGCGGCCTGAAGGAAATCGAGAACCGCAACGTCGCCAAGGCAAAGCTGCTCTACGACGTGCTCGATTCCAGCCAGTTCTACGCGAACCCGGTGGCGAAGGAAGACCGCTCGAGGATGAATGTCCCCTTCACCCTGAAAGATGCCAGGCTGGACGAGGAATTCCTGAAAGGCGCGGCGAAGCGGGGCATGGTGCAGCTGAAGGGCCACCGCTCGGTGGGCGGCATGCGCGCCTCGATCTACAACGCCATGCCCATCGAAGGGGTCCAGGCGCTGGTGCAGTACATGAAGGACTTCGAAAAGAAACATGCCTAAGAAGAAGTGCGAGATCCTGGTGATCAACAACATCGCCCCGGTCGGGCTGAAGCGCTTCCCTGCCGAGATCTACTCGGTGGTGAAGGAGTCGAAGGACCCGTGGGCGATCCTGGTGCGCTCGCAGGACCTGCACAAGTACGAGTTCGGCCCGTCGCTGCGCGCGGTCGGCCGCGCCGGCGCGGGCGTCAACAACATCCCGGTCCCGGCGCTCTCCAAGCGCGGCATCCCGGTGTTCAACGCCCCCGGCGCCAATGCCAACGCGGTGAAGGAGCTGGTGCTCGCCGGCATGCTCATGGCCGCGCGCAATCTGCCGCCCGCTCTTGAATTCGTTTCTCAACAGAAAGCTTCCCCCGAGCTGGACAAGACGATCGAATCCGGGAAGAAAGAGTTCGCAGGGTTCGAGCTGCCCGGCCACACGCTGGGGGTCATCGGCCTGGGCAAGATCGGCAGCCTGGTTGCCGACGCGGCGATCCGCCTCGGCATGAACGTGCTCGGCCACGACCCGCACATCACGGTGGAGGCGGCCTGGAGCCTGCCGTCGCAGGTGCGCCGCGCAGCCTCGATCGACGAGCTCCTCAAGGCGAGCCACTTCGTCAGCCTGCACGTGCCGCTCGTGGACAAGACGCGCCACATGGTCAACGCGAAGAACATCGCGCACCTGCGCCACGGCGCGGTGCTGCTCAATTTCTCGCGCGAAGGGGTGGTCGAGGACGCGGCGGTGCTCGAGGCCCTCGAGAGCGGGCGGCTGAAGTGGTACGTCACCGACTTCCCGAGCGCGGCGCTGATCGGCCGGCCCGGCGTGATCGCGCTGCCGCACCTGGGAGCCTCGACCGGCGAGGCGGAGGACAATTCCGCGGTCATGGTAGTCGACCAGCTGCGCGAGTACCTCGAGCACGGCAACCTGCAGAACGCGGTCAACTTCCCCGACGCGCAGCTGCCGCGCGAGGCGCCCTACCGCCTCGCCATCGCCAACGCCAACGTGCCCGACATGCTGGGGCGCATCTCGCACTGCCTCGGCAAGCGCAAAATCAACATCCACAACATGTTGAACAAGTCCAAGGGAGAGATGGCGTACACGCTGGTCGACACCGATAGCCCGGTGCCGGCGCCAGCGCTGGAGGAGCTCTCGGGACTGAGCGGCGTGCTCACCGTGCGCTACCTGCCCGTGCACGGCTGACGAAATCAATGGCTGACGACATTGAGAAGCTGCGCGCCGAGATCGACAGGCTCGACGACGAGCTCGTCGCGCTGCTGCAGCGGCGCGCCACGGCGGCGCAGAGGATCGGCACGCTGAAGGGCGGCGCGCCCGCCTACCGGCCGGAGCGCGAAGCCGAGATCCTCGGCCGAATTTCGAGGCAGAAGGGTGTTCTATCTTCTGAACGACTTGCCGCGGTGTTCCGCGAGATCATCTCCGCGTGCCGCGGCCTGGAGGAAGCGATCCGCGTCGCCTACCTCGGCCCGGAGGGCACGTTCAGCGAGCAGGCGGTGCGCAAGCACTTCGGCCAGGCCATCGAGGCGTTGCCCTTCGCCTCGGTGGACGATGCCTTCCGCCGCTGCGAGTCGGGCGCGGCGCAGTTCGCGGTGGTGCCGGTGGAGAACTCCAGCGAGGGCGCGGTCGGGCGCACGCTCGACCTGCTCGTCGCGACGCCGCTCAAGATCTGCGGCGAGATCGAATTGCGGATAGAGCAGAATTTGCTTTCCAAAGCGGAAAAGGTATCCGTCATCCGGAAGATCTATTCGCACTCCCAATCCCTCGGCCAGTGCAACGCGTGGCTGGCGCAGAACCTGCCCGCGGTCGAGCGCATCCCCGTGGCCTCCAACGCCGAGGCGGCGCAGCGCGCCGCGCGCGAGGAAGGCGCGGCGGCGATCGCCGGCGAGGCCGCGGCGGAGCGCTACGGGCTCAAGGTGCTCGCGCGCTCGATCGAGGACGATCCGAACAACACCACGCGCTTCCTCGTGCTCGGCAAGCTCGAGCCCGGGCCCACCGGGCGCGACCGCACCTCGCTCGTCCTGTCGGCGGAGAACAAGCCCGGGGCGGTGCACGTGCTGCTCACGCCGCTCGCCGAGCACCGCGTCAGCATGACCCGCATCGAGTCGCGGCCGCTGCGCACGCGCGCCTCGCTGTGGGAATATTTCTTCTTCATCGACCTCGAGGGCCACCAGAAGGATGCCGCCGTCGCGCGCGCGCTTGCGGCGCTGCGCGACAAGGCGCCCTTCGTGAAGGTCCTCGGCTCCTACCCGGCCACCCTATGATGATGGATCCCTGCGAGCTCTCGCCGTCCTACGTGCGCTCGATCGCGCCCTACCAGCCCGGCAAGCCGATCTCCGAGCTCGCCCGCGAGATGGGCCTCCAGGAGGCGGCGATCATCAAGCTCGCCTCCAACGAGAACCCGCGCGGCATCGGCCCGCGCACGCGCGCCGCGATCGAGGCCGCGATCGGCGAGATCGCGCGCTATCCCGACGGCAACGGCTTCGAGCTGAAGCAGAAGCTCTCCAGGCGCTACGGCGTCGACATGGGCTCGATCGTGCTCGGCAACGGCTCGAACGACGTGCTCGAGCTCGTCGCCTCCGCCTTCCTCGGGCCGGGCCGCGCCGCCGTCTTCTCGCAGCACTGCTTCGCCGTCTACCCGCTCGCGACGCAGTCGCGCGGCGCGCGCCCGATCGTCGTGCCGGCGAAGAACTACGCGCACGACCTCGAGGCGATGGCGAAGGCCATCGATGACGAGACCTACGTCGCCTGGATCGCCAACCCGAACAACCCCACCGGCACCTTCGCGCGCCACGAGGACATCGAGGCGTTCCTGAAGCGCGTGCCCGAGCGCGTGCTGGTGGTGATCGACGAGGCGTACAACGAATACCTGCCGCAGGACCTGCGCTCCGACAGCTTCAAGCTGATCAAGCGCCATCCGAACCTCGTCATCACCCGCACCTTCTCCAAGGCCTACGGCCTCGCCGGCCTGCGCGTGGGCTACGCGCTCGCGCATCCCTCGGTGGCCGACGTGATGAACCGGGTGCGCCAGCCCTTCAACGTCAACAGCATGGCGCTCGCCGCCGCCGTCGCCGCGCTCGACGACATGGAGTTCGTGGCGCGCAGCTACGCGGAGAACCTGCAGGGCATGCGCCAGATCGAGGAAGGCGCGAAGCGCCTGGGCCTCGACTACATCCCCTCGCACGGCAACTTCATCACCGTGCGCGTGGGCAAGGCAGCCGAGGTCTACAAGAAGCTCCTCAAGCGCGGCGTCATCGTGCGCCCGGTCGGCGGCGGCTACGGCCTGCCGGAGCACCTGCGCATCACCATCGGCACCGCCGCGGAGAACGACAAGTTCCTCGCCGCGCTTGCCGCCAGCGTCAAGGAATGAAGCTTGCGGTCATCGGGGTCGGTCTCATCGGCGGCTCCTTCGCCCTGGCGCTGAAGAAGGCCAAGGCGGTCTCGCACGTCGCCGGCGTCGGGCGCAGCAAGCAGAACCTGCAGGTCGCGCGCGAGCGCGGCATCATCGATTCGATCGCCCCCGACGCCGCAATGGCGGCGAAAGACGCGGACCTTGTCCTCGTCGCCACGCCGGTGGCTCAATTCCCGTCCGTCTTTGCCGCGCTGAAGGATTCCAAGGCGCTGATCACCGACGGCGGCAGCACCAAGCGCGACGTCATCGCCGCCGCGCGCAAGGCGCTCGGCAGCGGCATTGCCCGCTTCGTCCCCGCGCATCCCATCGCCGGCGCGGAGAAGAGCGGCGCCGCGGCGGCGAGCGCCGAGCTCTTCCAGAACCGGCGTGTCGTCCTCACGCCGCTCGAAGAGAACTCCCCGCAGGCCATCGCCAAGGTCGAGCGCGCGTGGGCCGCCTGCGGCGCCAGGCTCTCGCGCATGCCGGCGGACGAGCACGACGCCGTGCTCGCGGCAGTGAGCCACCTGCCGCACCTCCTCGCCTTCGCGCTGGTGCACGAGGTGGCGGGGCGCAAGAACTCCGAGCAGCTCTTCTCCTTCGCCGCCGGCGGCTTCCGCGACTTCACGCGCATCGCCTCCAGCCACCCCGAGATGTGGCGCGACATCTGCGCGGCCAACAAGGATCAGCTGCTTCTCGAGCTGAACAAATTCACGGGGAAGCTGGAAGAGGTAAAGCGCCTGCTCGACGACCCCGCAGGCCTCGAGAAGCTCTTCGCCGAGGCGCGCGAGGCGCGCGACCGATGGATTCGCTCGAGCTGAAGCCGGCGCGCCGCGCCGCGGGCACGGTGCGGCTCCCGGGCTCGAAGAGCATCTCCAACCGCGTGCTCCTGCTCGCCGCGCTCGCCGAGGGCGAGACCGAGGTGAGCGGCCTCCTCGACGCCGACGACACGCGAGTGATGCGCGACGCGCTGTCTGCTCTTGGTGTCAGGTTTTTCCATGGAAAAGTCGTCGGCGTCGGCGGTGTGTTTCCGGTGAAGCAGGCGGAGCTCTCGCTCGGCAACGCCGGCACGGCATTCCGCCCCCTCACTGCCGCGCTCGCGCTCTCCGGCGGTGAATACCGCCTCTCCGGCGTGGCGCGCATGCACGAGCGCCCGATCGGCGACCTGGTGGATGCGCTGCGGGCCGTCGGCGCGCGCATCGACTACGCCGGCAAGGACGGCTTCCCGCCGCTCGCCATCCATCCCGCGAAGATCAATGCTTCCGTGGTCAAGGTCCGGGGCGACGTGTCCTCGCAGTTCGTCACCGCGCTGCTGATGGCGCTGCCGCTTCTCCAGAAGGAAACCACCATCGAGATCGCGGGCGACCTCATCTCGAAGCCCTACGTCGAGATCACGCTCAACGTCATGCGCCGCTTCGGCGTCGAGGTCGCGCGGGACGGGTGGCGCTCGTTCCGCATCCCGTCGGCGATGTACAGGAGCCCGGGCAAGATCTTCGTCGAAGGCGACGCCTCGTCCGCCTCCTACTTCCTCGCCGCCGGTGCGCTCGGCGGCGGCCCGGTGCGTGTCGAGGGCGTCGGCCGCTCGAGCATCCAGGGGGACGTGCGCTTCACCGAGGTCCTGGAAAAGATGGGCGCCAAAGTCACCCTCGAGGACGACGCCATCGAGGTGAAGGGCAGGGGCAAGCTGCGCGCCATCGACATGGACATGAACCACATCCCCGATGCCGCCATGACCGCCGCCGTCCTCGCCCTCTTCGCCGACGGCCCGAGCAAGCTCCGGAACATCGGCAGCTGGCGCGTTAAGGAAACCGACCGCATCGCCGCCATGGCCACCGAGCTGCGCAAGCTCGGCGCATCCGTGGAAGAAGGTCGCGACTACCTAAGTATCACCCCCGCCCCCCTCAAGCCCAACGTCGCCATCGACACCTACGACGATCACCGAATGGCGATGAGCTTCTCCCTCGTCTCCCTCGGCGGCATCCCCGTCCGCATCAACGATCCCTCCTGCGTCGCGAAGACGTTCCCTGACTATTTCGGGGCTCTGAAAAGCATCGCAGCGTAGCGCCGCGCAGGCGTTCCTGGACGCCGAAGCGCAGCGTAGTTATCAGAATCGGACGCGCCGATAACCCATCCAACCGATTTCCCGGTAAGTTGCCATTAGGGGGTTGCATGGCGGCGCGAGAAGCGCATATCAAGATACGCGATGGCGTGCCCACTGAGCGCGTGGTCGGGGCCGTTGAACGCCTCGCAGCTGCTCTTGCTTCCCTGGTTTTCCCTCCCTTTGCACTTACGCTTGTATTCATAGTCCTCGCTTGCTTTGCCTCTTTCGGCCACGCGAATGACGTTGAAACCCCCAAGCCGGAGTTCAAGACGCGGGAGGAGTTCGCGAAGTACCGCGAGGCCGCATGGGCACACTTCCGCAGGCGCTGCGAGAACGACGCAGGGGAGACGATAAACCGGGTAGTCGACAACGTCGAAGCGATCTTCCTGATCAAACCGAGGCGAGAAGCCAGCGAATTCGAGCTGGGTGATCAGTTTTGGATGGGCGATCCCTACGGCTATTCGTCATACGAAGCGAGCAACCCGGTTGGAATTTATCTCCATGATAGGGGCAGCAAGACCATCTCTCGGCGATTAGTAACACCGATTAAGGGTTATCGATATGTCGAGATGCACAACCCTAAGTATCGGGAGGAACCAACTCACCCGCGTTACTTGCGCTTTAGCTTAGGTAGCGTTGCCGTTGTTAACTCAGTAACTAAGAAAGCAGAGAGCAGGATTCGGCCGCGCGCAACAGGCGTGGATCAACTGCTTAGCCGCTACGGGATTACTTGGGACGATATCTCCACGCGCGAAGATCGGGAGTTCTGGATTGCCGGAGGTAAGTTGACGATCCTTGATTTGAGCACCAACGAAGTCCTAGGTGAGCGCGTTGGTTATGTGATTGATCCTCAGTTCGGGGATAACCATCAAGGGCGGAAATCATGGCTTGCCGTCGGGTTCGTCCCTGACGCCTTTTGCCCCAAGTTCGAAAACCGCTTTGACAGAAACAAGGAGTTCGTCGCAAAGGTCCTGAGGGCTTCGGCGGGGAGAAAAGATGGCCGATAACCGAACCCAAGAGCTGTTTACATTTGCGAATCTTCACATCGCGGCCGAGGCGTTTCTGGACGTTCTTCCTGCGTCCTCGGATCCGCAGTACAGAGAGAGATTGGTTCAAGCCCTTAGAGACGGAAATGGTCGGGCAAGTAGGTTTCCGGTAGTACTTGCTGAGGAATTCGCTGACACCTTTGAAATTATTGCCCACAGGGAGAACACTCCCACTGGCTTTAGCGGAACTCTGTTTCGTTCGAAGGTCACTGATCTCGCGCGCGGGCTGTATGCCGGTCAATACACATTGTCATTTCGCTCGACCGAATTTGTCGATGACGCGATTCGCGACGCGACAGGCACGGGCGATTTAGAGGTCCGGCAGCTCGGCTGGGCGCTTGGGCAAATTGCGGACATGGAGGCGTGGTATCAGGAGTTGAAGGCCGCGGGCGCGCTCAATGCCAACGAGGGGCTGCCTCCGGACTTGCCTTTCAACGTCACCGGGTACTCGCTCGGTGGCCATCTCGCGACAGCGTTCGCGGTTCTGCGGCGTGACGAGGCAAGGTTCGCCAAAAAGGAATCAACAGTTGCAAGCGTGTATACGTTTAACGGTGCGGGTACTGGCGGCATCCGCTTCGGCAATGAGCTTGGCGCTATCGTCCAGAATTTCCACCGCGAGCGTAGCCAAGCGGCCGGCACGGTTGCGCTCACGCGCAAATCAGACATCGGTTCTGCGCTTGACCGAGTTAACGCCATAGTTTCTGAGTTTCAAAGGCTAAGTGCTTTTTCGGACAAGGCGGGCACCTTCCTCAGCGGGCAGGCGCCTCCCCTCGGGGACATGGCGAGAGGCGCGTATCAATTGGCCGCGCTTGCGGCTTCGCGCTGGACGACCCCATCCGCGAGTTTCGGCAACCCGCTAGACTCCGTGAATCTCGTGCCGCTCTCCCGCGTCTTCGCGCGCGCGGAACCGTTCGAAAACATGACAGAGATCTTCGGCGCGGAAGGCGGCGAATCGGGAACGAGCTTGGTAGACAAACGTTTCTCGTTTGTAGCCTTCAGTGGTCAGCACTACAGTAATCCCGAGAGTTCATTCGGCGTCTATATTGAGGACCAGCCGCTCGAGCGCGGCAACTATGTTATCGCGCGCGATAGGGGAAAGCTGCTGGAGAATCCGAGCGCGAACTCCTTTGCAGACACGCACAGCCTGGTGCTGTTGATTGATTCACTCGCCTTGATGTCGGCGATGACTAAGCTGGATCCCAGCCTCACACAGGGCGAGATCGAGTCAATCTTGAAAGCGGCCTCGAACAGCAAAGCCACGAGCATTCCCGGTGCCCAGGGCGAAGCCGAGGGTGACTCCCTGGAACGCATCCTGGATGCATTGCGCAGAATTTTCGTTGGGCCTAGCGCATCGAGCACACCCGCACCTCTTACGGGGAATGCCTGGCATGACGTCGACGTACGGCAGGTGTTTCACGCGAACATCGAGGAGCTCACGTCGAGTGCGCGCTTTCAGGCATGGGCGGGCCGGGTGCGCTTGAAGCTCTTGCCTTCCAGCGCCGTGGAGATTCGTAACGCGGCGCGCGAGGACGTTGCCTATCGCTATGCGCTTCGTGAGCTTAGCGATTTTACGGTCACTGGTGCTCCGGGTCTCTACGACGAGTACAACCAAAACGGTGAGCTGGAAATCTTCGACCCCGCGACCGGGCGCGGCGCTCTAACGGCTGAGTACCTTTCAGACCGAGCGGCAATGCTGGCGAACGCCATCGACATGGGGAACCGCAATGCGGGCGTGGCCAAGCTCCAGACGTCGAGCGTTTCAATCAAATACAGCGACGCCGGGGCGGGCGATGTTGCATACGTGTTCGACATATTGAGCGGCTCTGCAGATTCTTTGCCGCAGTCGGAACGTGGTGTCGCGCTAAGCCGGCTCTTCGAGAATCGGGTGCAACAGAACAAAGGCCGCAAAGTTCTATTCGGCTTCGAGGGCAATGCGGGGGCTGATCCGAACACTAGGTCTGGAGGACGAGACGAACTTCAAGGCAGCGCGCTCGACGATCGGCTGTACGGTGGCGGTGGGAACGACACGCTGCGAGGGAACGAGGGTAAGGATCACCTGCAAGGCGACACGGGCGAGGATCGGCTGATCGGCGGAGCGGAAGATGACGCGCTCTTTGGTGGTAAAGGTAATGACATCCTCAACGGCGGTCTCGGCATCGACAAGTACTACTTTTACACGGGCGGCGGAGCGGACGAGGTGTTCGATGTGGCTGAGGGGTCGGCGGGAGCCCGCCGGCAGCTTGGCGAGATCTACCTGAATGACGTCCGGGTTGCCGGGACTTTTGCGGCACTCGATGAAGACAAGAAGAACTTCAGGCTTGGTCCTGTCGGGGATGCCTATTTCGCCGTGTACCAGGGCGACCTAGCTACCACGACGCCGGGAAGGCTCGTCTTGTTCAAGGAGACGGACGGCTCAAACGTCGTCACGTTGAACAATTTCGTCTCGGGTGACTTCGGGATCGTGCTCGATCCGAACGCGCCGCAGCGGCAGTACACGGACAAGTTCGGTACGCCGGGATCGGACAACGACAATCTCTCGAACGTGCCGCACGCGAGCTCGATCGGGACCGACGCAGCCGATCAACGCGTCTTCGGCCTGGCCGGAGCGGACTACATGACGGTGGCCCATGCCAACACGCAGGGTTTCGGCGGGCCGGACAACGATTACATGCAGAACGGCGAGGCGGATCAGCAGCTGTATGGTGAGGCTGGGCGCGACGTGCTGCTTGCTTCGGCGGGGGATGACAGTCTTTACGGCGGCACTGAGGACGATGCTTTGCAGGGCGGGGCCGACCGGGACTATCTGGAAGGAAACGAAGGAAACGACGTGCTCGACGGCGGTGCCGGCGAGGACGTTCTGGCCGGGGGCGATGGGCACGACTTCATCTTTGGCGGAGGCTCGGTAACCGTGCCGCTTCTCGATTGGGATGCGTTCGCCAGCGGCACGCTCGGCTGGGGCGCGTTCGACGCCGACGGCAATGTGCTGATACGCGGGCTCGCCGGGCTCTCCAACATCGAGGGGGATGCGGCGGATGTCATCACCGGCGGCTCCGGGAACGACTGGATATTCGCCGGGGACGGTAACGACGCGGTCGCCGGTGACGAGGACAACGACTACTTGGTCGGGCAGGCGGGAAACGACGAAGTGAGCGGCGGAGAGGGCGCCGATACGCTGTACGGCGATGGGGCGCAGGGCGATCTGTCGGAGGCCCCGGGATCTTTTTCGGTGTTCACGTTTCCCGAGTTTCATGGAAAGGACAGCCTCTCCGGGGGCGCTGGAAATGACTTCATCAGCGGCGACGGCGAGGCGGACGAGCTCTACGGAGGCGCGGACAACGATACGCTGGTCGGCGACTCCGCCAACGTGGCCGACCAGTTCCACGGCGCCGACTACCTCGACGGTGGCGATGGGAACGATGTCCTGATCGGTTACGGCAAGGACGACACGCTTTTCGGCGGTGCGGGCGACGACAACCTCGGTGGCGACTCCAGCACGATTGCCGATAGCACGCATGGCGCGGACTACCTTGATGGTGAGGACGGCGCGGATGTTCTGCACGGCGACGGAGGGGCGGACACGCTCTTTGGCGGTGCGGGGGACGACACGCTGGACGGCGATGCTTCCAATGTGGCTTTCGAGTTTCATGGCGACGACTACCTTGAGGGCGAAGAGGGGAACGATGCGCTACAAGGCGGAGGCGGATCGGACCGGCTGTTCGGCGGAGATGGGAACGACAGTCTCGCCGGGGACGGGGCGGCGGTGCCTGTTGCGTTTGCGGGGGACGACTATCTCGATGGCGAGGCCGGCAGCGACATCCTGGAGGGGGGTGCGGGGAACGACACGCTGACCGGCGGCGCTGGCGTTGACACCTTGATGGGCGGTGCTGGCGACGATCTCTATCTCGTCCAGCTCGGCAGCCAGAACGATTTCATCCAGGACGTGGAGGGGGTGAACACGGTGCGGATGGGCGCGCCGGTGACCTTCGCCTTCCAGGCGCTCGGTTCCGACGGCAAGGCGTACCTCGGGCTGCGTTACAGCTCTTCCGACATCGTGCACATTCAGGAGGGGCTCACTAACAACACGATACGCACGGAGCTATCCGACGGCACGGTGCGGACAGCGACGGACTGGCGCGCCAACTTCAATCAGTTCGTGTTCGTGGGAGGAAGCTCCGGCGCCGACACGTTGGCGGGAAGCGCGCTCGCGGAGGTCTTCAATCCCGGGGCGGGCAGCGACACGATCCTCTTCGACCGCGGCTCGGGATTTGACCGCGTGTCCGGCTTCGCACAGACGGGCACGCAAGGCTTCGACAAGGTCCAGCTCGGCGAGAACATCGCGGCGGCCGACCTCGTCGTTCGGCGAGACATCAACGGGCACCTCACGCTGACCATCAGGGACAGCGGTGACGTGCTGCGGCTCGATAACTGGGGTGCCCAGGCCGCGGCCGCGCACAGCGGAATTCAGGTGCAATTCGACGGGGGCGGCGGACTCACCGCTGCGGACCTGATTGCTCTCTCTTTGGCGCCAACGGAGGCCAACGACATCCTCGCAGGTGGCAACGCTGACGAGGCGATCTTCGGCGGCACGGGCAATGACAATCTGGGCGGCGGTGCCGGAGCAGACACTCTTATCGGCGGGGTGGGCGACGACAGGCTCTTTGGCCAGGAGGGAGCCGATACCTATGTCTTCGGCGTCGGCGACGGTAACGACACGCTGATCGACACAGGAGCGGATGTCAATGTCGTCCAGCTCGGGACGGGAATCACGCCGGCCGAAGTGACGCTGAATCAGGGGTCGATCGTCGTCACCCTCAACACCACGGGCGACACGCTGACGATCGCCGATTGGTATCGGGAAGAGAGCAGCGGCCCGAAGTTCGCCGTGCAGGAATTGCGCTTCGCCGATGGCACGACCTGGGACGCCGGCCTCATCAATGAAAACGCAAACCACGCCACGCCCTTCGGCGATCTGCTTCGGGGAATCGACATTGCTGACACGCTCTACGGCCTGTCGGGCGACGACACGCTCGAAGGCTTTTCCGGCGACGACGTGCTCGTCGGCGGCGACGGGAATGACGTCCTCGATGGCGGCTCGGGCGCCGACGATCTCGACGGCGGGGTGGGCAACGACACCTTGAAGGGGGGATCGAACGGCGACGTGCTCGACGGCGGCCCCGGCGACGACACCCTCGACGGCGGTGGCGGCGAGAACGTGTTCTACGTCGGGGAGGGGCACGATTTTGTGATCGCCACCGCGGACGACACCCTCGTCTTTGGCCCTGGTGTGGAAGCTGCCGGCGTGATCGTGAGCAAGGAGGGCGCACTACAGCGCTTCGAGTTCGCCTCTGGCAGCGTGCGGCTCAGCAGCCCGCATCTGGTGCGAGAAGTCCGCTTCGCCGATGGCACGGTGTGGAGCCGGGATGACCTCGCGTCGAGGCTCCCGCCGGTCGAGCCACCGAGCCCTCCAGGCGGCAGCATTCCGCCGCTTCCGGGCTTGGTCAGCGACGACACCCTGGCAGGCACGCCCGGGAATGATCTCCTTGCCGGTGGCTTCGGCAGCGACACGTACGTGTTCGGCTACGGTTCGGGCAACGATACGATCCAGGACGCACTCGACGTGAGCCCCCCAAACTACACGCAGGCGATTACCGGCGAGCGCGACCGCATCCTCTTTGCCCCGGGCGTGGGGCCTGAAGACGTATTGCTCGATTTCGACGGTACAGGCGACGAGTTCGTCGGGCTTTTCGAGTCGAATGACACGCTCACCATCCGCAACCCTTTCGGCGACACGCTCGGCCGCGTGGAGCTCATCGAGTTCGCAGACGGCACGGTCTGGGATCTGGGAAGGCTCCGGCTCGCCGCGTTCGCATCACCCGGCGGCTCGGCCCGGCACTTCGGTACGGTGGGCAGCGATGCCCCGGCGCTCGGCGCCGACGACGCCCTGTACTTCGGGCTGGGTGGCAACGATTCGCTTACGGACCTTTCCGGGCACAACACGCTCTATGGTGACGAGGCGAACGACACATTCTCGGGCGGTTCGGGAGACGATGTCTTTATCGGCGGCGCGGGCAACGACACCTTCACGCCCCGCAGCGGCGACAACGTCATCCACTTCGGCCGCGGCGCCGGCCAGGACACGCTCGGACAGCAGCGCCAAGCGAACGATCGGGGCAGCGACACGGTGGTGTTCGCGCAGGACGTAAGGCCGGAGCACGTGCGGCTGCGGCGCGGCCCCAACGCGACGCTCATCGTCGAACTTGCCGGCACGCCCGACAGCCTGACCATCCGCGACGACTTTTTCAGCGACCGCGGCCGCGCCCGCCTGCGTTTTCAATTCGCCGACGGCACGCTCTGGGATGCCGCGCAGATCGAGGCAAATATCCAGCTGGTCGCTCTGATCGAAGGCGGCACGGGCGCGAACTCGCTTGTCGGCGGGGACGGCGTCGATCTGTTCGTCGGCGGTCCGGGCAACGATACGCTGACCGGCGGCGGCGGTCAGGATACGTTCGTCTTCGCGCGCGGCGACGGCGTGGATACG